>Ga0316622_100002798_pt1 | contig 12233 bp, 12 predicted proteins | sample OWC_Aug_OW2_C1_D_FD_207646 | JGI IMG/M metagenome (GOLD analysis project Ga0316622, IMG submission 207646) | Wetland soil microbial communities from Old Woman Creek delta, Ohio, United States - OWC_Aug_OW2_C1_D5_C | ecosystem: Environmental > Terrestrial > Soil > Wetlands | place: USA: Ohio... | reverse complement strand
CTGCGTGGCGAGCCCGACCTCGTGCGGCAGCACCTGCGAATACGCAGGCACGAGCAGGACGTCGTCGAAGGTGAGGGCTTCCTCGAGGATGCGCAGCATGGGCGGACCCGGCCTTGAAAAAGGAAGCGCGGAATTGTACCCGCCGGGGTCCTCCGGGGGAAACCCGGCTGCGAGCCCCCGTGGCCGGCGGGGGTCCGTTAAACTCGCGCGCACCATGCAGGATCCCTGGTTCGAGACCGATGCCGCCGCCCCGCCACCCCGCGAGATCTTCACGATCAGCCGGCTCAACCGGGAGGCCCGGATGCTGCTCGAGCGGGGGCTGGGGTCGGTCTGGCTCGAGGGCGAGATCTCGAACCTGTCCCGGCCCGGCTCGGGGCACTGGTATTTCTCGCTGAAGGACGCGGCCGCGCAGGTGCGCTGCGCGATGTTCCGCCAGCGCAACCTGCTGGTGCGCTTCCCCGTCCGCGACGGCTCGCACGTGGTCGCCCGGGGCCGGGTCAGCCTCTACGAGGCCCGTGGCGAATTCCAGGTCGTGATCGAGCACATCGAGGAGGCCGGCGAGGGCCTGCTGCGGCGACGCTTCGAGGAGCTGAAGCAGAAGCTGAATGCCGAGGGGCTGTTCGATACCCGCCACAAGCAGCCTCTGCCGGCACTGCCGCGCCGGATCGGCGTGATCACCTCCCCCACCGGCGCCGCAATCCGCGACATCCTGCACATCCTGCGCCGTCGCTTCCCGGCCGTGCCGGTCCTCGTCTACCCGGTCGCCGTGCAGGGCGAGGCGGCACCGCGCGAAATCGAGCAGGCCCTGCGGCTGGCGAGCCAGCGTCGCGACTGCGATGTGCTGATCGTCGCCCGCGGCGGCGGATCGCTGGAAGACCTGTGGGCCTTCAACGACGAGGCGGTCGCCCGGGCGATGTTCGCCTGCCCGATCCCGATCGTGAGCGGCGTCGGCCACGAGGTCGACGTGACGATCGCCGACTTCGTCGCCGACGAACGAGCACCGACGCCGTCCGGCGCCGCCGAGCGCGTCGTGCCGGACCGCGCTGAATGGCTGCGCGGCCTGGCCGCGACGGGACGGCGCCTCACGCTCGCAATCCAGCGTCGCCTGCAGGACCAGCGCACTGCGCTGCAGTCGCGCGAACAGAGGCTGGCGCGTGCGCACCCGGGTATCCGCTTGCGACAGGTTGCGCAGCGGCTCGACGAGATCGAGGCGAGGCTGCGGCTCGCAGTTCGCAATCGGCTCGAACGATCGCGCGCCCGACTGGGTGCCGCAGACTCGGCGCTGCTGCGAGCTTCGCCGGCGTTGCGCATCGACGCACTCGGCCTGCGGCTCGAATCCTCCCGTCGCGCGCTGACCGGTGCGATCCGCAGCCGTGTCGGGGAATCGCGCCGCCGCCTCGAATTGGCGGCCCGCGCGCTGCACACGGTGAGCCCGCTCGCGACGCTGGATCGCGGCTACGCAATCGTCACCGATGCGGGCGGACAGGTGCTGCGGGACTCGACGGTGCTGCGACCGGGCGACCGCATTACCGCGCGCCTGGCACGCGGGCGCGCCGACGCCGACGTCGTCAGGGTTCATCCCCCCGAACCGACCGCCGGGGAGTCCACGTGAGCCGCGCGGGACGGTGGACGGCCCGGCTGCGAGTGGCAGCGGCAGTTGCCGTGCTCGCATGCGCGCCGCTGCAGCTCGCGAGAACCGACGCACCCAGCGAACCGCTTGCGCTGCCACGCGAGAGTCGCGTGCCGGGCGGCATTGCGATCCTCGACCTCGGTGCCGGTGAGCGCTCGCCGGGCGACGTGATCTTCAACGACCATCGCGCGCCGGTGCTGCGCATGCCTGAGGGCTGGGTGGCGTTGGTGGGGATCCCCCTCGACACCAAGCCGGGAGCACACGCGGCGTTGCTGCGGCCCGCGCATGACGCGCCCGAACGGCAACTTGCGTTCACGGTGGCGCCGAAGCAGTACGACGAGCAGCGCCTCAAGGTCGCGGAAAAACGGCACGTCGACCCGTTGCAGGAAGATCTCGAGCGAATCGCCCGCGAGCGCATTCGCATCGACGCGGCACTCGGCCATTACTCCAGCGAATTCACGCCGCAACTGGCGCTGCAGCCGCCTGTCCCGGGCCGACGCTCGAGCAGTTTCGGCTTGCGCCGGTTCTTCAACGACCAACCGCGCAATCCGCACACCGGCATGGACATCGCGGCGCCCAAGGGCACGCCGATCGTGAGCCCGGCGCCGGGCCGCGTGCTCGACACCGGTGATTTTTTCTTCAACGGCAACACGGTGTTCGTCGACCACGGGCTCGGCGTGGTGACGATCTTCTGTCACCTGGACCGGATCGACGTGAAGGCAGGCGACCTGGTCGACACGGGTACGCCGCTCGGACAGGTTGGCGCGACCGGCCGCGTGACGGGCCCGCACCTGCATTGGGGCGTCGCCGTCAATCGCGCACTGGTCGACCCGGCGCTCTTCCTGCCGGAAGAGCGCTGACCGTCAGCCCGTCTCCCCGCCGTCGGCCAGGAAGTGGCGGATCGCGGGTTCGAATCGCTCGTGATCGACCAGGAACGCGTCGTGGCCCTGCAACGACGGGAACGCATGGAACTGGACTGCCGGACCCGCGGCCCGCAGGTGGTCGGCGATTTCCTGCTGCTGCTCGATCGGGAACAGCATGTCGGTCTCGACGCCCAGCACCAGCGCGCGCCGGACGCCGAATCGCGCGAAGGCCTCGGCCAGCGATCCGCCGCCGTGCTCGGCGAGGTCGAACTGGTCCATCGCGCGCGACAGGTACAGGTAGGCGTTCGCGTCGAATGCATCGGAAAAACGCTGTGCCTGGTGCTCGAGGTACGCCTCGACCTCGAACTGCGGCCGGAAGTCGCCGGAGATACCCGCCGTCTCGGGGACGCGTCGGCGGCCAAAGCGCTGGTCCCACTCGGCCGCGGACCGGTAGGTGATGGTGCCCAGCTTGCGGGCCAGCCGCATGCCGAGTCGCGGCCCGCGCCCCGGTTCGTAATTGCCGCCCCGCCAGGCCGGATCGCTGCGCACCATTTCCCGCTGCAGTGAGCGCAATGCGATTGCGAACGGATTGGCGCGCGCGGCGCCTGAGATCGTCACGAGGCTCGCCGCCTCGCCCGGGAACAGCGCGCAATAGGCGAGCACCGTCATGCCGCCGAGCGACGGGCCGACGACCGCTGCAACACGCTCGATGCCGAACGAACGCACGACCTCGTGGCCTGCGGTCGCGATGTCCTCGACGGCGATTTCCGGGAAACTGATGCCGTAGGGCCGTCCGGTGCGCGGGTCGGTCGAGGACGGACCGGAGGAACCGAACGGGCTGCCGAGGGAATTGACGCAGACGACGAAGTACCGGCTCGTGTCGATCGGGCGCCCGGCGCCGATCATCGACTCCCACCAGCCGGGCTTCGGGTCCGCCGGCGAGGACGCGGCGTGCGCCGACGGCGAAAGGCCGGTGAACAACAGCACCGCGTTGTCGCGCGCCGCGTTCAGCTGCCCCCAGGATTCGTAGGCCACGACCGGCTGCTCGATGACGCCACCGCGTCGCAAGTGCAGCGGCCGTGCGAGCCGTGCGAACTGCCGCGCCGGCAGGTCGAATGTGGAGGATTGGGGTGGTCGTGCGAGTGCCATGGCCATGCCTGCAGTCTATGCCGGCCGACCCGCCGCACAAGCGCCAGCGGATAGCCCCTCAGAACCGATGGTTATTAGCGGACGGAATCCGCCGCAGCGCAAGCCCCGATCTTCAGCGCTTGCCGCCCTTGACGCGCCGGACCAGCCGCTGGCGCTTCTTCACCTGCCGGGGCGTGAGCACGTTGCGGCGGCCGGCGAACGGATTCGCGTCGGTGCGGAACTCGATGCGCATCGGCGTGCCCTTGAGACGGAACACCTCGCGGAAATGTCCTTCCAGGAAGCGCCGGTACGCCGCCGGGACGTGCTGGGTCTGGTTGCCGTGGATGACCACGATCGGCGGGTTGCGCCCGCCCTGGTGGGCGTAGCGCAGCTTGATGCGCCGGCCGCGAACCAGCGGCGGCTGGTGGATCGCCACCGCCTGCTCGAGGGCGCGCGTCAGGTCCTTGGTCGGCAACTCGCGCATGGCCGCCTTGTACGCAGAGCGCACGGCGCCCATCAGGTCGCCGACGCCGGTGCCGTGGCGGGCCGAGATGAAGTGCACCGGCGCGAAGGTCACGAAATCGAGCCGCAGGTCGAGTCCGTCGCGAATCGCCGTGCGCTGGCCCTGCTCGATGCCATCCCACTTGTTGACCGCGATCACCAGCGCCCGGCCCTGCTCGATGATCAGCCCGAGCAAGCTGGCGTCCTGCTCGGCGACCGTGTCGTGGGCGTCGAGCACCGCGATCACGACGTTCGCCTCCTCGATCGCCTGCAGCGTCTTGACGATGCTGAACTTCTCGATCGCCTCGCTGACGCGCGCGCGCCGCCGCACGCCGGCCGTGTCGATCAGCGTGTAGCGCTGGCCGTCGCGCTCGAACGGGACGTGCACGGAATCGCGCGTCGTGCCCGGCTCGTCGAACGTGACGAGCCGCTCCTCGCCGAGCAGCCGGTTGATCAGCGTGGACTTGCCGACGTTCGGCCGGCCCACGACCGCGACGCGGATCTCGCCGTCGTCGCCGGTCTGCTCGTCGCCGGGCTCGGCGAGCGGAAAGCCCTCGAGCGCGCGCTCCATCAGCGTCACGACGCCCTCGACGTGCGTCGCCGAAATCGGCACCGGCTCGCCGAAACCGAGCTGGTGGAAGTCGGCGCTCGCGATCTCCGGATCGAGCCCCTCGGACTTGTTGGCGACCACGACCACCGATTTGCCGCTGCGCCGCACGAGGCCGGCGACGTGCAGGTCGGACGGCGTGCAACCTTCGCGCGCATCGACGACCAGCAGCACGCGATCGGCCTCTTCGATGGCCTTGAGGGTCTGCTCGGCCATCAGGCGCTCGACGCCGTGGACGGTTTCGGCGAGCCCGCCGGTATCGACGACCACGCAGCCGCGGGGGCCCGTGCGCGCGTAACCGTACTTGCGGTCGCGGGTCAGGCCGGGAACGTCGGCCACCAGTGCATCGCGCGTGCGCGTGAGCACGTTGAACAGCGTGGATTTGCCGACATTGGGACGCCCGACGAGCGCGACGACGGGTAGCACGGTCAGCGGCCTGCCGCGTCCCCGCTCTGGAAGGCCGCGATCCGGCCACCCTCGTCGATGACGTAGACGCGATTGCCGACCACGAGCGGTGCGGCCGCGATGCGCTCGCGACCCGGGCGCTGGCGCGCCACGAACCGGCCGTCGCTGCGATCGAGCCAGTGCAGGTAGCCGTCGAAATCCCCGACGACGACCGCGGAACCGACCACGGCCGGCGTGCCCGTGGAGCGGCGTCGCAGGCCCTGCTGCTGCCAGAGGATGCTGCCGTCACGGCGTCTCAAGGCGACGACGTCACCCTCGGAGGTGGCCACGTAGATCTGGTCGTCGTCGATCGCGAGACCGCGGTAACTCGACAGGTCGCGGCCCCACCAGATCTGCCCGGACTCGCGCGCGAGCATCACGACACGGCCCTGGTAGCCCACCGCGAACACGTCGTCGCCGGCGACGCGCACGGCGGCATCTACGTCCGCGAGGCGCTCGAGCTCGGTGCGGCCGCGCGCCGAGCTGACCTGCGCCTGCCAGAGCAGGTCGCCCGATGCGAGCCCGACGGCCATCACCTTGCCGGAATCGAATCCGGCGATCACCGCATCGCCGGCCTGCGCGGGCGCGGACGTACCGCGCAGCGACAGTCGCGGCACCTGGTCCTCGGCCATCCAGACTTCCTTGCCGTCCGCCGTGGCGAAGGCTCGCATGCGTCCGTCGACCAGCCGCACGACGACGCGCTCGGCCGCGACGAGCGGCGGCGCGAGGATTTCACCGCCCGCCTGGACCTTCCAACGCTGCTGACCCGTGGCCGCGTCGAGCGCAAACAGGATGCCGGCGGGCGAGCCGACGGCGACCAGCCCTTCACCGGCGCCGGGACCGGCAGACAAGTCGACCTTGAGATCGACCTGCCAGCGATTGCGGCCATTGCCCGGATCGAGGGCCTGCACCTTGCCGTCTCGCGCCGCCGCAAAGAGGACGCCGTCATACTCGGCGAGACCGAGCGCGAGACGCAGCTCTTCGCCGCCGCCGCCGACGCCGGTGGACCAGAGCCGCTGCACGGGCAGCACCTGCTTCAGATCGACGAGCTCGGCCGGTGGATCGACGTCCTTGTCCTTGTCGCAGCCGGCCAGCAGGGCCAGTGCCGCGAGCAGGGCCAGCGCGGGCCGGCGTGTCATTGGTCGCTCGCCTCCACGGCGGGCGCTTCCGAAGGTGCCGGCGCAGCTGGTGCAGCTGGCGCAGCGGCGACCGCGAGCGGCGTCGCGTCGCGCTTCAATTCGATGAACGCGCGATCGACGCCGAGGGCTTCGTCACCCGCCGCGAGCGCCGCCTCGAATTCCCGCTTCGCGGACGCAGCATCGCCCTTGGCTGCATACGCATCGCCGCGAATGTCGTGGAACAACGCCGCGAACGCCCCGGCCTGCGCCGGATCGAGCAGCGCAATCGCCTCGTCGTGCTTGCCCTGCTCGACCAGCACGCGCGCGTGGCGCGTCTGCGCGACTCGCCGCAGCTCGGGGTCCTTCGAGCGATCGGCGATGCCCTTGAGCAGCCGCGTCGCCTCGTCAAATTCCCGCCGGTCGATCGCGGCCCGCGCCAGCGCGAGTTCGGCCTGGTCGGCATACGCGGAGCCCGGCCGCCGCTCACGCAGCTCGGCCGCCTGCTTCACCGCTTCGTCGCGCTGGTCGCGCGACAGTGACTCGATGACCGCGCGGTAACTGCGCGCGTCCTGTTCGCCCGTCTGCGCCTGGTAGCGCTGCCAGTACTGCCATCCCGCGAGCAGCGCCAGGCCGAGCGCGACGCCGCCGATGATCCACGCCCAGTTGTCGCTCCACCAGCGACGGATCTGTTCTTCGCGTTCGTTGTCTGTCAGGTCTTCCACGTCTCGCAACTCCGTCGTGCCGGGCGCGCCCGGCGGTGATTATTCCTGTCCGCCACCGCGGGTGGCCATCAGCAGTGCCAGCTCGGCCGCAAGTCCGGCCAGCGGCACCTGCTTCTGCCCCGCATCCTCGCGCAGCAGCTTCAGCGTCGCCACCTCGCGCGCAACCTCGTCGTCTCCGACGATGATCGCGCAGCGCGCGCCGCTGCGATCCGCTCGCTTCAGCTGCGACTTGAAGCTGCCGCCGCCGCAGTTCGTCTCGATCCTGAGGCCCGGCACCGCGTCGCGCAGCGATTCAGCGAGCGGTAACCCTGCCGCTTCCGCGGCCGGCCCCGCGAGCACCAGGTACACGTCGGGCGCGGCGCCATCCCCGGCCAGCCCCTGCAGGCGCATCAGCTCGACGATGCGTTCCTCGCCGAGCGCCCAGCCGATGGCCGGCACGGCGTCACCACCGAGCTGCGCCACCAGGCCGTCATAGCGACCGCCCGAGCATACGGCGTCCTGGGCTCCGAGGTCGGTCGTAATCCACTCGAACACCGTGCGCGAATAGTAATCGAGGCCACGCACCAGGCGGGGATTGACGATGCACGGGATGCCGGCGGCGTCGAGTTGCCGGCGCAGCTCGGCGAAGTGCTCGCTCGACTCCGGGTCGAGGTGGTCGGTGATCAGCGGCGCGCCGGCGACGACCTCGCGCAACGCAGGATTCTTGCTGTCGAGGATCCGCATCGGGTTGCCGTCGAGCCGGCGCAGGCTGTCCGCGTCGAGCGCCGACTCGTGATTGCGGAAATACTCGACCAGGCGCGCGCGATAGACCTTGCGCGACTCCGGCGTGCCGAGCGAGTTCAGGTTCAGCACCAGCCCGCGCAGGCCCAGGCGCCGCCATAGCCGCGCCGACATCATGATCAGCTCGGCGTCCACGTCGGGCCCAGGGAAGCCGAGCGCCTCGACGTCGATCTGGTGGAACTGCCGGTAGCGGCCCTTCTGCGGGCGCTCGTAGCGGAACATCGGTCCCATGCACCAGACTTTCTGCCGCTGGTTGTACAGCAATCCGTTCGTGATCGAGGCGCGGACGATGCCTGCCGTCGCTTCCGGCCGCAGCGTCAGGGACTCGCCGCCGCGGTCGTCGAACGTGTACATCTCCTTCTCGACGATGTCCGTCAGCTCGCCGATCGAGCGCTTGAAGAGCTCGGTGCGCTCGAGCAACGGCACGCGGATCTCGCGATAGCCGTATTCCGCGAAGGTCGCGCGGGCTGCGCTCTCGAGCGCCTGCCACGCCGCGGACTCGGCCGGCAACACGTCGTTCATGCCGCGCACGGCCTGGATGATCTCGCTCATGGTGTCACCGTCACCGTGCTCAGCGCAGCGTCCCGTCCGACTCGACGCTGAACCGCGCCACGGTCTGCCCCGCCGGGACCGGCGGCAGCGGGGTCGCCCGCCCGTTCACCGCCAGCGTGACCGCCGGCGCGTTGCCGAACGTGACGCTGAGCGGGGCCGCGGCGGCGATCGTACGCCGACTGCCCGCCTTGCCGAGGTCATACAGCACGGCCTTGCCGGAACCGTCGTAGATCTCCGCCCAGGAATCGGCGGCGAACGAGACGCTCAGGCTCACGTGTCCGGCAGGTAACGGTGTTGCCGGTCCGATCTCTGCCGTCGAACCGTCCTGCTCTTCGGACAGCGACCCGGCGCCCGGAGCCGGCATCGTGTCCGGCGCGGCGCCCGCTGGGGCCAGAGTCGGTGAGTCGACCGTCGCGGGACCCGCAGCGACGGCAACGTCCGTCCCGCCACTGGCACGGCCGGGCAGCGTGAAACCGTACTCGGACAGGTACGCGACGAGTCCGGCCGCGAGCAGCAACAGCGCCGCGCCGCCGACCACCCACCCCCAGTTCACCTGGCTGCGCTCCGGCATCATCTCGATGCGGGCGCGAGGGATCAGCGACGGCGGCGCGAGGTGTGCCTTCGACCGGTCATAGGACGCCAGCACGTCGTCCGCCGGCAGGCCGAGCAGCGCTGCGTAGCGGCGCAGGTGGCCCTTGACGAAGACGTCGGCGCCGAGCGTGGCGAAGTCGTCGGCGTCAAGTGCCGTGATCACGCTGACGTCGAGCGTCAGCTGCTCGGCCGCCTGTTGCTGGGACAGGCCGAGCTGCTCGCGGGCCAGCCGCAATGCGGCGCCCGGGCCCGTGGTCCCTGCTTCACCTGCGTCGAGCTCGGTCACGGCCTGGCCTTCTCCGCGTCGAGCAGCAGGCCGGTCTCGGTGGAGACGGCGAAATCAGCCTTGAGTCGGCGCCCGTACTCCTGTGCCGCGGACGTATCGCCTAGTGCGGTCTCGATCCGGTAGCCGAGCCAAAGCACGCTGGCCGTCGGCGACGCGACGGCGGTATAGCGTTGCAGGAACGCGCGTGCCTGCAGGTTGCTCCCCGAGTGGTGCAGCACGTCCGCCAGCTGCAGCAGCGGCTCCGGCATTTCCGGCTTGATCGCCAGCGACTGGCGAAAGTACTGCTCGGCGTCCTTGAGCCGTCCGTCCGCGCGGGCGCACTGCCCGGCGTTCAGGTACGCAACCTCGGGCGTCTTGTAGAGCGGGCTGGCGGCCGCCTGCAGGAAATAGGCTTCCCCGCGCTTCTTGTCGCCCTTGCGGCACATGTAGACCGCGGCGTTGTTGAGCACGTCCGGATTGTCGGTGGCGAGCTTGACCGCCTGCTCGAAATGTCCGGCTGCCTTCTTGTCCTGGCCGAGTCGATCGTAGACGAAGCCCGCCGCCATCTGCGTGTCGGCCGTGCGCGGGTTCTGCTTCAGCGCGCGGTCGATCTTGTCGCGCGCCGCCTGCAGGTTGCCCTGCTTCATGTAGGTGATTGCGAGCTCCGCATTGATCCTGGCCGCCTGCTCGCGCTTCTCACGCGTCATCGGCGCCGACTCCTGGGCCAGCGCGGGCTGGGCCACGGCGATCAGCAGCAGGACGAGGAGGCTGCGCAGGACCCGGGCGCTCATAGCTGCGCCACCGCGATCGAGATGACCTTCTGGCCGAGGCGGGTCGTCGTGCGGTCGTTGACCCGGCCGACGAGCTGGCCGCAGGCCGCATCGATGTCGTCGCCGCGGGTGCGGCGGATCGTGGCGATCACGCCGCCCTTCAGCAGGATGTCTCGGAAGCGCACGATAGCCTCCTCCGTGGAGCGACGGTAAACGGTGCCCGGGAACGGATTGAACGGGATCAGGTTGACCTTCGCGGGATGACCCCGCAAAAGCGACACGAGCTCGCGCGCGTGCGCGGGCTTGTCGTTGACGCCGTCGAGCATGACGTACTCGAAGGTCACGTTGCGGGCATTCTGCTTCTCGACGTAGTGCCAGCAGGCGTCGAGCAACTCTGCGATCGGGTGCCTGCGGTTGATCGGCACGAGCTCGCTGCGCAACTCGTCATTCGGGGCGTGCAGCGAGACCGCGAGTGCGACGTTGGTCTCGTCGGCGATCCGTATCATCTGTGGCACCAGGCCGGAGGTGCTGATCGTGACGCGCCGGCGCGACAGGTCGAGGCCGATGTCGTCCATCATGACCTCGGCGGCGGGCACGACGTTGCGATAGTTCGCCAGCGGCTCGCCCATGCCCATGAACACGACGTTGGTGATCACGCGATCACCGTCGGGCGAGTAACCGAGCTCGCGGTTCGCGAGCCAGACCTGGCCCACGATCTCCGCGGTCTCGAGGTTGCGATTGAAGCCCTGCTGCGCCGTGGAGCAGAACGTGCAGTCCATCGTGCAGCCGACCTGGCTCGAAATGCAGAGCGTGCCGCGGCCCGGCTCCGGGATGAACACCATCTCGATCGCCTGGCCGCTCTCGAAGCGCAGCAACCATTTGCGCGTGCCGTCCGCAGACGCTCGCGACAGGATCACCTCGGGCGCACGGATCTCCGCCATTGCAGCGAGGCGCTGGCGGAAGTCCTTGCCGAGATCGGTCATCGACTCGAAGTCGCCGACCGCCCGCCGATAGATCCACTTCATCAGCTGGCGCGCGCGGAAGGGCTTCTCGCCCATGCCGAGCACGAACTCCTCCATGCCGGCGCGCGTCAGGCCGAGCAGGTTCACCTTCGGTGTGGAGAGTTCACCCATGACTCGTTTGGACCGCGAGCGCGCCAGGTTCCCCGGCTCAGCGCGGGCAGAGCTCCGTCTCGGCGAAGAAGTAGCCGATTTCGCGCGTGGCATTCTCGAGGCTGTCCGAGCCGTGCACGACGTTCTGTTCGATGCTCTCGGCGAGGTCGGCGCGGATCGTGCCCGGCGCGGCCTTCTTCGGGTCGGTGGCGCCCATGATCTCGCGGTGCCGGGCAACGGCGTTGTCGCCTTCGAGCACCTGCACGATCACCGGGCCGGACGTCATGTAAGACACGAGGTCCTTGAAGAACGGACGCTCGCGGTGCACGGCGTAGAAGCCCTCGGCCTGCACCTGGGACAGCTTCATCATGCGGGCAGCGACGATCTTCAGGCCTGCCTGCTCGAAGCGGCGGTAGACCTCGCCAATGACGTTCTTGCGGACGCCATCGGGCTTGACGATGGACAAAGTGCGTTCGACGGCCATGCGGATCCTCTCGACGGGGCGACTGCCCCTGTGCTCGTGAAACGGAGCCCCAAAATTCGAAACCCGCGCGAGCGCGGGTCCGGGCGGGGCCAACCTCGAAAATCGAACTGTTAAGTATACCTGCCGCGGCCGCGGCAACCAATAAAATTCAGCCGCGACGGGTAGTTAGACGTTGAAGCTCTCGCCGCAACCACACTCGCCGCGCACGTTGGGGTTGCGGAACTTGAAGGCCTCGTTGAGGCCCTGTCGCACGAAGTCGATCTCCGTGCCGTCCACGTAGCGCAGGCTGTCGGCATCGACGATCACGCGGACGCCGCGATCCTCGAACACCACGTCGGCCGCACCGACCTCGTCCGCATAGTTGACGACGTAGGCGAAGCCGGAGCATCCGGTCTTCTTGACGCCGAGACGCAGCCCGACGCCGCGCCCGCGGGTCTCCAGGAAGCTTCGGACGCGTTCGGCGGCGGATTCGGTGAGCGAGACTGTCATGGCGGCGTTACTGGGCCTCGGGGTTGCACGAATTCTACACGGTAGACCGGGTTGCGCCGGGCCAGTTCCTCGCGGCGGCGCGGACAGCGTCCTGCAGTGTGAGCAAGCGCCCGTATTTCGCGGCCGGAACCTCGAGCGCGGCGGCGGCCTCGCGCCAGTCCCATGCCGCCAATTGAG
>Ga0316622_100002797_pt1 | contig 12234 bp, 9 predicted proteins | sample OWC_Aug_OW2_C1_D_FD_207646 | JGI IMG/M metagenome (GOLD analysis project Ga0316622, IMG submission 207646) | Wetland soil microbial communities from Old Woman Creek delta, Ohio, United States - OWC_Aug_OW2_C1_D5_C | ecosystem: Environmental > Terrestrial > Soil > Wetlands | place: USA: Ohio... | reverse complement strand
CGCGCTCGCACCATGCCTCGCCGGTCCCGAGGATCGCGAACTGGAGGTCGAAGTTGGCGCACATCCAGGCGAGGCTGCCGTGGGCCGGGCCGCACAGCGCGCCGAAGCCCTTCTGGTCGACGAGCCGGCTGACCATGCCATAGAGCGGGACGGCGGGGTCCACCGGGAGTCCGAAGGCCTCCTGGAGCGCCGCCTTGTTCCGTGCCTTGCCGCGTTTGAAAGCGCGGTCGGTGTAGGTGGCGGCGAGGTAGGCGTCGTTCGCCGGGTTCCACTCCGCGTAGTCCATGCCGTTGAGGACGCCGAACAGGTCGCTGCGCCGGTGGCGCAGCAGGCCGTCCATGCGGTGACCGAACGCCGGCGTCTGGATCTCCGCTGCGTAGGTCGGCGAGACGGTGGTCAGGACGTCCGCGGCGCGCAGGCCCGCCTGCAGCAGGTTGACGCGGTCGAAGAACTCGAAGCCGGCCCCGTGGAAGAGCTGCCAGGGCAGTCCGGCCGCCGGGTAATGCGCCTTGTCGAAGACCCCCTGGTAGCCGAGGTTGTGGATGCTGAGCACGCTGCCAGTGGCGGCGAAGGCGCCGAAGCGCTCGACGGTGTTGAGGTACACGGGCGCCAGCGCCCCCGGCCAGTCGTGGGCGTGGACAATGTGCGGCACCCAGTCGAGCGCCTTGGCGAGCTGGAGCGCACCGCGGCACAGCAGCGCGAAGCGGCGCAGATTGTCTCGGAACTCGGGCTCGCTCCGCGTGCCGTAGATCCCGTCGCGGCCGTACAGCCCCTCGTGGTCGAGCAGGTAGACCGGAACGCCGGCTCCGGGCGTGCGGCCCTCGTGCACCGCGCACCACTCCTCGCCACCGCCGAGCGGCACGCCGAGCGGCCCGCCGACCTTCCGCAGCCGGCCGGGCTCGATGCCGTAGTAGCGCGGCAGCACGACGCGGACGTCATGGCCGAGCCGAGCCAGGGCATCGGCGAGGGCGCCCACCATATCCCCCAGCCCGCCGGCCTTGGCGAAGGGGACCGCCTCGCTGGCCACCATCACGACGCGCAGGCCTTCGTCCGCCACGTGCCTCTCCTTCCACCCCCGATGATACTGGATCGCCGGCGCCGGAGAACACTCTCCGCCTCCGGAACCGGAGCCGCAAATGACTCAACTTCCGCGGTTTGTCGAAAGCGGCTACAATCCGCGCCGAGCCGGAGGAGCGACCATGGACCAGGACCGAAAGCCGTTGGGACTCAACACGCGCACGATCCACGCCGGGGCGCACCCTGACCCTGCGACCGGCGCCGTCGCGCCGCCCATCTACCAGACCTCGACCTTCGCCTTCGCCGACTGCCATCAGGGCGCGGCGCGCTTCGCCGGCGACGAGGACGGTTACATCTACACCCGCATGGGCAACCCGACCATCGCCCGGCTCGAGGAGGCGGTGGCGGAGCTCGAGGGCGGCGCGGGCGGGCTCGCCACCTCCTCGGGCATGGCTGCGCTGTGCACGGTGAGCTTCGCGCTCCTCAACGCCGGCGACCACCTCATCGGCACCTCGTCGGTGTACGGCCCGTCGCGGGTGGTGATGGAGCGTGACTTCGCACGCTTCGGCGTCGCCTCGGACTTCGTTGACACCTCGGACCTCGACGCGGTGCGCTCGGTGCTGCGTCCGGAGACCCGGCTGGTGTTTGTCGAGACTCCGGCCAACCCGACCATCGATCTGGCCGACATCGCCGCGATCGCCGACATCGCGCACGACCACGGCGCGCTGCTGATGGTCGACAACACCTTCGCGACTCCAATCCTGCAGCGGCCGCTCGCGCTCGGCGCCGACCTGGTCATGCACTCGATGACCAAGTTCATCAACGGCCACACCGACGTCGTCGCCGGCATGATCGTCCCCGCCTCGCGGGAGCTCTTCGACCGCATCCGGCCGGTCCACTCCTATCTCGGCGCGTGCATGGACCCCCACCAGGCGTGGCTGGCGCTGCGCGGGCTGCGCACCCTCGGCATGCGGGTCCGCACCGCCCAGGACAACGCCGGCCGCATCGCGGCGTATCTCGAGAGCCACCCCAAGGTCGAGTGGGTCCGCTACCCGGGCCTCGCCAGCCATCCCCAGCACGAGCTCGCCCGCCGCCAGATGGATGGCGCCGGCTCGCTGATCTCGTTCGAGGTCGTGGGCGGCGTCGACGGCGGCTCCCGCCTGCTCGACTCGGTCGAGCTGATGACCCTGGCGGTGTCGCTCGGCGGGATCGAGACCCTCATCCAGCACCCGGCGAGCATGACCCACGCCGCCATGTCCCGGAAGCACCGGATGGCCGCCGGCATCACCGATGGCCTGGTGCGGGTCTCGATCGGCTGCGAGGACGTCGACGACCTCATTGCCGACTTCGAGCAGGCGTTCGAGGCGGTCGAGTCGCCGGTTCCGGCGGGCTCCGGCGTCGATTGACCGAGTTGGCCTCGGCGTGCGACGCTCGTCGCAGCCGACGGTGTCGGGCCAATCGCCGTACGCTAGGGGGAGGGTTCAGGATGAACCAGGAGCAGCGTGCTGCAACCGATCTCGGCCCGAGCTGGGCGCCTCCCCTGCTGCTGGTCGCGGCGCTCGCCCTGATGTACGGTCCGGGCGTCACCAGCGACTACCTCATGAACGACGAGACGTTTCACGTCGGTCATGAGTACCAGCTGTGGGAGCAGGTCAGGTTCCAGTTCTTCGCGTACGGTCGCTCCCTGTGGGGCCTCTTCACCTGGGTGGTGTACAGCTTCGTCGGCTATGACACCCATCGGATCCAGCTCGTCCGCTTCGTCAGCCTCGCCTCGATGGCGGCGATCGCCGTCGTCCTGTACCGCTTCCTGAAACGGACCTCCGGCAGCGCGCTGCTCGCGTTCGTCACCGTGCTCGTCTTCTTCTCGCAGCCCGCCTTCCAGGGCCTCGCCGGCTACTCGCTGGGGGTGATCGAGGGCAGCCTGCCGGCCCCCTGGCTGAGCCTAGCCGCGTTCTTCCTCGCAGTGTCGCCGAAGCTCCGCGCAGGCGCGACGACCCGCTTCCTGATGGCATTCGCCCTGCTGGTCGCGGCCATGCAGGCCACCCAGACCTATGCCTTCTTCGCCATGATCCCCCTCAGCTTCGTCGTCCTGTCCGGAGACGCCGGGGATCGCCGCCGCGCGGTGAGGTTCACTGCTGCGGCGGTGGCTGCCTTCGTGGCCTCGACGGTGGTATACAAGCTCGCGGTCGAATACTGGCTCCATACGGGGCACCGGGCGTACGGGCTCGGCGCCGACGGGCTCGCCGCCCTGGCGGACACGCCTGGCCAGGTCCTCCGCACCGCCCTCGACCCGGTCACCTACTGGAGCGCGTTCCGAATCTGGTCCTACCCGTACCCGTTTCACGGCACGCCGCCGATGGCCGAGTCGGTCAAGCAGGGGCTGTCGCTCGTCGCCATGGCGATCTGGCTGCTGCTGACCGCGGCAGCCATCGCCACCGAGTTGCGAGCCTCGGACCGCGCGGGTCGCCGCGAGGTGGCTTTCAAGTGGTCGCTCGCGGCCGTATGTCTGGCGTTCGGGGCGATCTTCATCGTCGCGGACTCCCCCCTCGCGGCGGCAAACCACCGGCCGCACATCCTGCTGACCTTCACCGGAGTCTGCATCTTCGCCGGCGCCTACGCTCTCTCCATCCTCGCGCGCTCCTGCCCTGTCCTCCGATCGCGGGCGGCCAAGTGCGCCGGCATCGGCCTCGTCTTCCTCGCGGTCGTGGGCGCGCAGACGAGCTTCCTGTGGGGAGTGATCGGGCCACGCAAGGCCGAGCTCGACTTCATCAGGACAGAGCTCAGCGCGCGACCCCCGAAGGACTACCGCACGATCATCGTTGTGCCGCCCGTTCCGTACCACGTGTGCGTGACCGAGCCGTGTGACCCCTGGTTCGGGCCGCACACCCGCTGGCATCATGTCTGCCGCGAACGCTACCGGTACGCGCTGCACACCCTCGGCATCCCACCTGCCTCGAAGGAGATCGTCCTCGTCGATCGGGTGCCCGATCCGGTTCCCAGCTCGGCCCTACTCATCGACTGGACGAAGTACATCAGCTCCGAGAACCGGCAACTCGCGGCGCTGCGGCGGCAGAGGGGCGGCTGAGGCACGGCGGCTCAACCGCCCCAGGGTCCGGGGGCTCAGCGATCGACTCAGCGCCCCATCCGAGGAGGCGCCACCTGGGCGTGCTCCGCACCTACCTCGTTCGTGCAGTCGCCCCCGTCGTTGAATGCGTTTCCCTTCGTCGGTCTTTCCAGTCAGAACGACCAAGCTAGGAACTCACAGAGCGGATTCCATGAAGCCGAGGCGCACGATGTCGATGCGCTGCGGGTCGCTGACCCCCAGCCCGTAGCGGGTGTCGGCGATCTGGATGTGGTGGGGCGGCGGGCTGATCGGCCGCTCCTCGCCGAAGTGCTCGCGGCGCTTGGCCTCGATGATCCGCGCGCCGGTGGCGTCGACCGCGACCGGATCGGTGCCGACCAGCAGCCCCTTGTACGGCCAGACGAAGGCGGGCGAGAAGCTGTGCGGCCCGACCCCGTGAAACTGCGGCGTCAGCATCACCAGCACGTTGAGCCGCACCTTGCCCTCGATTTCCGGTAGGCGCCAGATCGCGCCGAGAGAGGCGCAGGCATCGCCGTGGTAGTCGGCCGGCCGCGGCACGAACATGATCATGTTCTTGAGGCAGGTGCCAAGGCCCGACCAGTGGTGGGTGCGCATCGGCCGGGTGTTGATGAAGGCCGTCGCGCGCTTGAACACCGGGTTCTCGAGGACGCCGCGGTCATCGACCGCCACGTCGCCGGGAGCCACGCCGGCGCCGATGACCTCGGCGCGGATCGCCTCCTCGAGGGCCGGGGGCGTCGGCAGGTTGCGCCAGACGTTGCTCTTGATGCCGACGACGTCGCCGGGCCCAAACAGCCGCTTCCACGCGGCAGCCGGCTCGCTGGTCTCGAAGAGCGCCGCCACCGCCTCGTTCAGCATCGCGTGCAGCACCTTGCCGTCCGGGGCGCCATCCTCGCCGAGCGCGTCCGTTCGGCGGATCAGCACCACCCGGCTGCGCGCCGGCGGCTCCTGACCTTCGGCATCGCGGCGGCCGGCGCCCAACAGGCCGACCGCGGCGAGCCCGCTGCCCGATCTGACGAACTCTCGGCGCGTGATCACCATCGACCGTCGGAACATCAGCCACCTCCCTGGGGAGCTCCGACCTCGGAGAGCAGCGCGGCCGCCAGCTCCTCGTTGGCCGCGCCGATCACAACTACCAGCCGAGCGCCGCGCTGGTCCACCCCATGCCAGCGCCCGTCCTGCCCGAGCGTGGGCCCGCCCCCGGGCGGTCCGGCGAAAAGCCGGCCGGCGATAGCCGCGGCCGCCTGCTCGGCGCGCGCCCCGTCCGGGTAGTCGACGAGCAGCAGGTGGGCGCTGCGCCCGTCCCGCAGGTAGCGGACGAGGGCGGCCGGCGTGTCGGGCGCGAGCCCGAGCACCTCCCCCTCGCCGAGCCAGAGATGGGTGTCGAGGATCTGCTGGCTGTGCAGGTAGCGCACCGAGTTCACGTCAAGCCCGCTCAGCGGCAACGCGCCGATCAGCGGCGGCGGGGCGCCGTTGTCCGTGATCAGCGCCGCGACCGACCGGCCGAGCTCGAGCACCGCTTCGCGCGCGGCCGCGCTCTCCGACTCGGCGGTGACCGACACGAAGAACGGGCCCTTCCAGTACGACAGCCAGCCGTAGCGGAAGCGGCCGTCGCGGCCGATGTCGACGCTCTCGCCATCGCGGTCGTAGGAGGCCACGCCGTAGGCGTCGGCGGGCGACCCCATCTCGAACACGTCGAGCGCGATGTCAGCCTCCCCTGACGGGCCGGTGTACCGCCGCGCCAGGCAGCCCTTCATGCCGTACGCGAGGTAGACCTCGGCGTGGCCGTCGATGTAGGAGAAGATCGACTCCTGGTCGTAGAGCTCGCCGTGGTCGGCCGCCTGCCACCCTCCCACCTGCGCCGGCACCAGCGGTCGCAGGCTCGCCACGCCCCCGCCGCGGTCGCCGCAGGCGGTGGCCACCAGGGGGAGCGACAGCAGACCGGCCCACACGAGTGCTTCCCAGATCTGGACACGCATCATGGCAGCTAGGATGATACACCGTATAATCTCGGGCCGCAGGCTCTGCTCGGGGAAGGACCGTCGTTCTCCGGATGCCCCTGATGCACTCACTCAAGAAGGTCGCCGCGGCGCTGCTCATCCTGGCGATCTCGCTCGCGCTCGGCGAGATCGGGCTGCGGATCGTCCATCGCATCAGCCCGAGCTACGTCTTCCACGACGACTCGTACAACCGCTTCCGGGTGAGGCCCGGGTCGAGCTACTACGGCTTCCCGATCAACTCCCTCGGCTTCCACGACACCGAGTTCTCGAAGGCGGACGGCTCGTCCTTCCGGATCGTCGCCCTCGGCGACTCCTTCGCCTTCGGGGTTGTCCCCTATCGGGACAACTACCTCACCCTGCTCGAGGCGGACCTCGGGCAAGCTGGGCTGCGCGCGGAGGTGTTCAACATGGGCATCCCCCGCACCGCACCCGCTGACTACCTCAACCTGCTTGTCAACGAAGGCCTCGCCCTCGAGCCGGACCTCGTCCTGGTCTCGTTCTACATCGGCAACGACCTGATCGAGACCCACCGCTCGCTGCACCGGAACCGTCCCCTCCATCAGCGCTCCTACGTCGTCTCGCTGCTGCGCTTCGCGCTCCGCCTGCGCAACCGGGCCGAGGGGGGCGTCTTCCATGACCGGCAAGTCTACTCGGACGACGCGCCCACCTTCAGCCGGCCGTCCTACATCGAGATCATCGGCGACCGCGCCAAGGTCTACCTCGTGGGGTGGGACGGGATGGCCGCCTCGGTGGACGCCGTGATGGATGCCATCGAGAGGATGAGCGTGATCTGCCGGCGGCGCGGCATTCCGGTGGCGGTCGTTCTCATTCCCGAGGAGACCCAGCTCGACCCGAACCTGCAGGCAGCCCTGTCCCTCACCTACCGGCTGTACCGCGAGGGCGAGATGGACTACCTGCAGCCGAACCGGATCCTCGGCGATCGGCTGGGCGCGGCCGGCATCCCCTTTCTCGACCTCTACCCGGCGTTCGCCGCGGCGGCTCCCTCTCAGCGCCTGTACAAGCCCTTCGACACCCACTGGAGTATCGCCGGCAACCGCCTCGGCGCTGATCAGATTGCCGCCTTCCTGGTCGCGGAGAAGCTGATCCCCGAGGTCGATCGGCGCTGACGGCCCGCCGGCCGAGCGGCTAGCGGACGTAGCCCAGCGCCTCCAGGTTCCGCCGCTCCTCCTCGCTCAGCGCCCCCTGATGCGATGCCACCCCGCGGCCGGACGGCAGCTTGGCGAGCTCGCCCAGCTCGGCGAGCCGGGTCGCCCAGTCGACGATGCAGGCCGCCTCCTGCCAGGCCCCCGGTGCGCCCGCTGCACATGATCCGCCCCCCTCCCACACCACCTCCCGCCACGCCTGCTGCTGCAGGCCGTACAGATGCGGCGCCACCGTCATGTTCTCGAACAACGGGTGAACTCGACTCTCGTGCTCCTCCATGAAGACCACCGAGCGGTCGGCGGAGCGGGACGAGTCCTCGGGAGCCAGCGCGAGGCCGTCCCTCGGGATCACCTCGAGCCCCGCCGCCGCGAGCATCGTCGCGAAGAGGTCCACGTGGGACACCAGCCGCGCCGTCCGGCGACCCTCGGTCTGGAACGGCCACTTGATGATCAGCGGCGCTTCCACCAGCTCGGGATCGAGCCGGCAGCAGTGCGAGAGAAAGCCTCCCTCTCCCAGTAGCTCACCGTGGTCCGCGACCACGATGACCAATGCCGGATCGAGGAGCCCGTAGCCGTCCAGCATGTCGAACAGGCGCCCGAGCTGAAGGTCCATGAAGGCGACCTCCGCGCGGTAGGCCGCGCGGAGGTACTCGAGGCCGTCGGGCGTCAGGTCGGCGTCGCCCACGATCAGCTGACGGAGAGCATCATCGCTGCCGGCCACCAGCTCGGACCACACTGGAAGCCGTTGAATCCGTGCCCGGCGGGCCGCCACGCCGAACCGCTCCTCGAACTCGGCCGGAGCTCGATAGAGGGCGTGCGGATCGAAGAGGTTGACAAAAAGGAACAGCTCACGCGGATGGTGCCGCTTGAGCAGCTTCCCGACCGCGTCGATCAGCCGGTCACCTCGAGTCTCGAAGCCCTCAGGGTCCCGGTAGGTCTGGAAGCCGCGCGCCACCCCCCAGACCGCCGAGCTGAGGTATCCCCCGGCAAAGCCGGCCGTGAGGAAGCCGTTGTCGTTGAGCATGGTCGCAACGGTGGCATGGTCGGCCGTCAGGTGGTCCTCCCAGACGCCGGCCCCGTGGCGGGACGGATACAACCCGGTGAAGATCGAGGCGTGCGATGGCAGGGTCCACGGAGATGCTGCCCAGGCGTTGTCGTAGACCGTGGCGCGGCGGGCAAACGCCTCCAGACGCGGGCTCACCTCGGCGGGTCCACCGTAGGGCGAGAGGACGTCGCGACGGGTCGTGTCCAGGGTGACCAGTATGATCGGCGTCGCGTCCGATGGACGCGCAGGCGCGATCCGCGGAGCGCCCCACAGGAACAGGCCCCCGCCGACGCCAGCCACCTCCAGGCGCACCCGGTGCTCGCCGGCGGCCACGGCCAACCGAATCGGTCGCACCTCCTTCGGCGCGAGGACCCGGCTGGCCGACGAATCGCCGACGGCGAGTGAGAAGTGCGCCGGAGCGGGTGAGTTGTTCTCGAGCAGGAACGACATCGTCCCGGCGGCCTCGAGGTCGATGGCGGCGGTGGCCGCGCGGGGTCCCTCGAACACGCAGCCGGCCATCTTCCGTGGTCCGAGGCCGGTGACCGAACGGGCGACGAGCATCCAAATGTAGCGCTCGCGGTCGACCTCCTCGATCTTGAATCGATACCGCCTCGAGTCGACCGTGTAGGAAAGCTCGCGAAACCGGTTGTCGAGCTGCTCGTGGAGGTCGGGTGGATCGGCTGAGCCGACCCGGTCCACCCGGAGAGTGTGAAGGCCCGGCGTCGCCAATCGAGCCGGAATGCGCAGGACACTTCCCTCAGGCGATGGGTGCTCGGGCCGGTCGAGAACCGGCACCTCGTCCCACGACGCGGTGAAGGACAGACGGGAGGTGGGATCATCGGGCACGAAGGCGAAGGTCAGCTCCCGCTCGGGAGCCTCCCGCACCACGCAGACGAACCGAGCCATGCCCCGGAAGCTCCACATGCCGGTCTTCTGATCGGTCTCCCATCGTCCGTCCGGGACTGCAACCACCTGGCGGTCGCTGAGCACAAGGCGATCGAGGAAGCGCACGCTGCCGTGGCGTCCAAGGTCATGTTGCGCTGGCCCGTTTCCGCAGGCCAGCACGCAGGCGCAGAGACAGGACACCAACCCGAGCGACGCAGCACGGAGCGCCGCCTGAACCCCCCGCCTCACCGCAGCTCGCTTTCCGGAAGGCCAGGGTGCCAGGCGGTAGCGAGAGGGACGGACGACGCCCATCCCGCCGGCTCAGGGGGCCTCGGCCGGCTGTTCTGTGGCAGCCTTCTCTGCACCCTGCAACATTTCGCTGCTGCCGGTCTCGAAGCTCTCCGATGCGACGACCGAAGGGTCGCCGCCCTGCTCGCTCTCGACTGCCGGCTCCTCAACGGCTGGAGCCTGGGCCGCCGGCGGCGCAGCGGCTTTCGGAGCGCAGCCCACACCAACGGCTGCGATGACCAGACAGACAGCGCAAACTGTGCGAGTCATTGTTGGTTCCTCCCCTCGTGGTCGCCAGAGTAGTTGAGCGTCGCCGCCAGGTCCAGCCCGAGCCAGCGGCCGCAGCTGATGCACGCGATGGGGATGACCTCGGATTCAGCTGCCGCCCCGACCGGACGCCGGCGCGTCCCCCGGCTGACGGCGCTGCACGTAGAGCGCGTTGTAGTGGAGCGCGACCTCGCGCAGCGACTGCTCGGCGGCAGCCCAGTGCGAGCTCAGGATCTCGCCTAGGGTCTGGGTGACCTCCGGGTCGTCCAGCCGGGCGGCCCGCAGCAGCATTCCCAGGATCCGGTGCGACGTCGACGCCACCTGCCGCGCGAGCCCGATCAGCGGGCTGGTGTCGGCCTCGTCGAGCGCCTTGAAGAACATCTGGATCGCCCAGTCGCCGTCCGCGCCCTCATCGAGGTGGCCCGCCCGGATCACGTGGTCCAGCAGGTAGGCACGGTGCCAGTACTCGCTCACCAAGCTGGCGGCATCGGCCACCGCGAGGACATAGATCACCTTGTGCCAAATGACCCGGGCCAGGTAGCGCACCGCCGCCAGCGGTAGCAACAGGCACCCGGCGAGGCTCAGCAGCTCCGAGCCGCTCCTGCCGAGCCGAGCGCGAGCCTCGGGCTGCAGTGCGCGGCCGTTGGCGCGGGCGATCGCCCCGGGCATCCGCCGGCGGAAGATCCGCTCGACGAGGGCGTCGAGGAGCGGGATCGGGATCAGCGCAGTGATCCCGGCGCAGGTCGCGTCCGCGTACACCCGCCAGTCGAACTCGTGCTTCTGGCCATCAGCCACGTTGTCCCGTCTCCGTGCCCCTCTCTGTGTCCGTGCCCGTCTCTGTCTCCGACGCATCGTAGATCAGGTCGACGCCAGCGTTGACGATAATGTGGTACGGGAACGGGCAGGGGCACGGACCCGGGCACGGGCACGAAAGAGGACTGACTGCCCTCCTCCCTCACCCTCGGCGATGCGCTACACTCTCCGGCCATGTACGAAACCGAACGTCGCTTTGCGTTGGATGTTGTCGTCGAGGCGTGCGCCATGGCGCGCCAGGTCCAGGATCGCATCGCCAGCACTGGTGACGCGGTCACCAAGGCCGACCGGTCGCCGGTCACGGTGGCCGACCTCGCCATCCAGGTGCTGGTCAGCCACCGGCTGGCCGAGCGCTTCCCCGGCGACGGCCTGCTGGCCGAGGAGGACACGGCCGCGATCGACGCCGACCCCGGCGGGCTGGCCGAGCAGGTGCTCGAGCTGTCACGGCAGGCCGTGCCGGAGCTCACAGCGGACGCCATGCGGCGCGCCCTCGGCCGCGGCGACCACGGCGGCGGGGCCGCGCGCCACTGGGTGCTCGACCCGATTGACGGCACCAAGGGCTTCCTCCGCGGCGAGCAGTTCGCGGTGGCGCTGGCGCTGATCGACGGCGGGCAGCTGGCCGCCGGCGCGCTCGGCTGCCCGCGGCTGCAGCCGGTTGACGGATCCGGCGGCGAGGGTTCGGTGTTCAGCGCCGAGGTTCGGCGCGGCGCCAGCGAGCGGCGCCTCGGCTCGACCGCGGACCGGCCGATCGCCGTCGACGCCGTCACCGACCCCGCCCGCGCCGCCTTCTGCGAGTCGGTCGAGGCGGCCCACGCCGCGCACTCCGTGCAGGCGGAGATCGCCGCCCGGCTCGGCATCACCCGGCCGCCGGTCCGGATCGACAGCCAGTGCAAGTACGCGGTGGTCGCCCGGGGCGAGGCGTCGATCTACCTCCGGCTGCCGCGCCGCGCCGACTACCGGGAGAAGGTCTGGGACCACGCGGCCGGCGCCGTGATCATCGAGGCCGCCGGCGGCCGGGTCTCGGACCTGGACGGCCGGCCGCTCGAGGTGTCGGCCGGCCGCCACCTCGCCCGCAGCCGCGGCATCGTCGCCACCAACGGCCATCTCCACGAGGCGGTGCTGGCGGCCTGCCGCGAGGTCCTCGGACTGGGCTGACCAGAGCGGGAAGCTCGGGAACGGGGACGGGAACGGGAGCGGGCGGGGTCAGGCCCTAGTCCCTCAACCCCAAACCCCGGCTGGGTGGGGGCAAGACCCTGCCGGCATGCACGAACTTGACCGCTCGCTGGCCGGTCGTGCAGGCCATGCAGGCCGGGGCCCCCTTGATCACCAGCTCGCGGAAGACATCGACCGGCAGGTAGTGGAGAGCGTCGACGCCGAGCTCGACCGCGATCTCGCGGGCGTCGCCGCCGAACCTGGCGGCGATCAGCTCGGACTGGGTCGGGGTGTTGATGCCCTGGAAGCAGGAGTCGATCACCGCCGGCCACAGGGTGCCGAAGAACACCTTGCCGGCCCCGGCTGCCCGCAGCGCCCGCACGATATGGAGGGCGTTGGTGCCGCGGACGATGCTGTCGTCGACCAGGAAGATGTTGCGGCCCGCGACCGCCTTGGCGTCGACCCGGAAGTCGAGCATCGCCGCCTTGTCCCGCTCCTCCTGGG
>Ga0316622_100002796_pt1 | contig 12236 bp, 10 predicted proteins | sample OWC_Aug_OW2_C1_D_FD_207646 | JGI IMG/M metagenome (GOLD analysis project Ga0316622, IMG submission 207646) | Wetland soil microbial communities from Old Woman Creek delta, Ohio, United States - OWC_Aug_OW2_C1_D5_C | ecosystem: Environmental > Terrestrial > Soil > Wetlands | place: USA: Ohio... | reverse complement strand
GACGCCAAGCCGGCCCCGGCCGCCGCTGCAGCTCCCCCTCCGGATCCCAACGAGAGCTGCATGATGTGCCACTCGGACCCGGCCGCGAAGTCCGAGAGCGGCAAGTCGATCGCCGTGGACGCCAAGGTCTTCGCCGGATCGGTGCACGGCCAGATGCAGTTCAAGTGCACCGACTGCCACAGCGACGTGTCGGCCAAGCAGCTGCCGCATGCACCGAAGCTGAAGCCCGCCAACTGCGCGGGCTGCCACGACGCCGCCGTCAAGGAGTACCAGGCGACCGCGCACGCCAAGGCGCGCAAGGGCGGCAATATGGTGGCGGCGACCTGCACCGACTGCCACGGCAAGCACGACATCCTGAAGTCCGCCGATCCCGCGTCCCGCACCCACGTCGCGAAGCAGGAAGCGACCTGCGGTTCGTGCCACGGCAACGACGCCGTCGTCCAGAAGGCCCATCTGCCCGGCGGCAACATCGTGGCGCTGTACCACGACAGCATCCACGGCAAGAAGACCAACGGCGGCGCCGCCGACGCCGGCAAGGCGCCGACCTGCACGGGTTGCCACGGCGCCCACAAGATCCGCGGCAAGATGGACGCCGACAGCCGGGTCAGCCGGGAGAACGTTGCACTGATGTGCGGCAGCTGCCACCAGCAGGTCTACAGCCGGTTCAGCGGCAGCCAGCACGGCACGTTGCGCCAGGAAGGCAACTCGGCGGCGCCGACCTGCATCGATTGCCACAGCACGCACGGGATCCAGTCGCACACCTCGGTACAGTGGCAGGTCGACGTCATCAAGGAATGCGGCAACTGCCACGGCGGCCTGCTGACGACGTACCGCGACACGTACCACGGCCAGGTGACGCAACTGGGCTACACGCGGGTCGCGACCTGCAACAGCTGCCACGGCGCGCACGAAGTGCTGCCGGCGTCGAACCCGAAGTCGATGATCTCGGCCGAGAACCGCGTCAGCACGTGCCGCAGCTGCCACCCCGGCGCGAACGCGAACTTCGCGGCCTACAAGCCGCACGGCAACCCGCATGACAGGCAGGGCGAACCGATCCTCTACTACACGCGGCTCTTCATGGTTTGGCTGCTGATCGGCGTGTTCTCGTTCTTCGGCCTGCACACGCTGCTGTGGATGATCCGTTCGTTGAAGGAAGTGCGCGACCGGCGCGGCGGCCGCTGAAAGGACGAACAGATGCCCAACTCGCTAGCAATGGAAGTCACCATGTCGGCTGCGCGCCCCCACGCATCCAATCGCCACTACCGGCGCTTCGGCCCGGTCGAGATCGTGATGCACGCGTTCATGATGATCTCGTTCATCGGCCTCGCGCTGACCGGCGTGCCTCTGCTCTTCGCAGACCACGGCTGGGCGGTGGTTCTCGTGAAGCTGCTGGGCGGCTTCGAGGGCGCGGCGCTGCTGCACCGCATCTCCGCGGTCATCATGACGGCGCTCTTCGTCGGCCACATCGTCCGGGTCTTCGTCCGCGCCTTCCTCGCCGAGGACTGGCTCGCCTACTTCTGGGGCCCGTACTCGATGGTGCCCAACCTGAAGGACGGGCAGGACATCGTCGGCATGTTCAAGTGGTTCTTCGGCAAGGGCCCGCGGCCGCAGTTCGACCGCTACACGTACTGGGAGAAGTTCGACTACTGGGCGGTCTTCTGGGGGATGTTCATCATCGGCGGCTCCGGCTTCATGCTGTGGTTCCCGACCTTCTTCGCGCAGTTCCTGCCGGGGTGGGTGTTCAACGTGGCGACCATCGTGCACGGCGAGGAAGCGCTGCTGGCGGTCGGGTTCATCTTCACGATCCACTTCTTCAACGGGCACTTGCGTCCGGAGAAGTTCCCGATGGACATGGTGATCTTCACCGGCAAGGTCTCCGAGCACGAACTCAAGGACGAGCGGGCGGTCGAACACGCGCGGCTGGTGGCGCAGGGGACGCTGCACGAGTGGGAGGCGTCCGCGCCGAGGCCCGAGGGCGTGCTGTTCGGCCGGATCATCGGCACGTTGGGCGTGGTCCTCGGCCTGATCACGATCGGCCTGATACTGTTCGGCGCCATCTTCTAGGGTTGGCGGTAGCATTGCGATGAGGGCTCCGTCCGCAGGGACGGAGCCCTCGTGACAATTGTGCGACCGGTGAAGGCACGTTGATCGAGCGGCGTTACGGCTCGATGCACATCGCCATTGCGTTCGCCCTGAGAGACGCCGACAAGAGGCACCGGCAGCGACAGGAGCCGATCGGGAGTGCGCGAAACGAGGGGCACACCGCCTGCGGCGCGTTGCGCGACTAGACGAACAACACGCTGATCTTCAAGTCCTTCGCCCACGGATAGCCTTCGAGGACCTGCTTCGCCATGTCGGTGACAGCTTTGACGTAGGCGTCCCGCTCTTCCGGGGTTGGCTTCTTCTCGCCGATGGCGGGTTTCAGCGTGATCACTACTTGTTGAGTCCTGTTGACGACGGTAACCATGACCCTTACCCGAAACTGCCAACCGTCGGTGGCAAGCCTGATGTTTTCGGCCACGTATATCCGCAGCCACTCCGCGCGGGTCGGGGTGAAAGGGGCATCGAGGTCGGCGGAAAGTGCCGGCCCTGCGGGAAGAAGGGCGCAGAGGAGTAGCAGCGTCAGTAGCTTCGTCATCTCGTGAGTGTCGCTCCATGCACCAACCCGACAGATGCCAGACAACGGCAAGTGGGGCGTCTTCGGCACTACGACGTAGCCTTCAAGAGGGCGAACACGTCCGCGTGAAGTACGGCGATCTTCTCGAGCCTGTCGGCCCCGACTGGCGGACGGTCCACTGGCCCACCCAGTTGTCACTGACGCGACAGTGGCAGGCGTTCGGGACCATCGCTTGAGAGGATAACGTAGACCGCCGCGCGCAGTCGCACGATCTGCAGGCGCGACCGGAACACGTAGGGGTCGCCGCGGGCGTGCGCGGCAGGACCAGTGGAAGGACAGTTCGACTTCAACGAAGGGTTGCGACGCCGATATCAGCGCCGCAACCCGCCGTTGTCATGGCCCGCGCGCGTTGTGTCGCGCCCTGCCTACCTGGCGGGCTGAGACGCGTACCAGTTGGCAACGCTTTCTATCATCGCGTTGCTGTACGGGAAGCTCATCCGATGCATCATCGAGCTTTCCCGAACGCTGTCGTCCCGGTAGTTGCGCAGTGCCATCACAAGGTAGTCCTTGTCCTGTCCGCGCATCTTGGGCGCAACCACTGACGCATTCGTGTCGTCGTCGTGGCACCGATCGCACTTCGCGGCGAGTTCCTGCGTCGGCGCAGGAACGCGCTCGGCCGCGCGCGGCGTTTGCGTTGCATAGAAGGCGACGATGTTCTCGACGTCCTTTTCGCCCAGTCCAGCGACATAGCGCTGCATGCCCCAGTTCTTCCGGGTCGTCCAGTACGCCTTGGTCGCTTTCAACAGGTAATCGAAGTCCTGGCCGGCAAGGCTCGGCGTCTGGGCGTCCCGGCTGACGCCGTAGGCGCCGTGGCAACCGCCGCACGCGGTGCTCAGCGCCTCACCGGCGACAGGATCTCCGCGCTTCGGGACGGGGCGTTGCACTGGCGTCTGCGCCGAGAAGTAGGCCGCAAGGCTTTCGAGTTCGACCCGGTGGGAATCGCTCAGCATCGACTGCATCGACCCGATCGCACGATCGCCGCGGTGGTACTCGTGAATTGCGGCGACGAGGTACGCGGGCTGCTGCCCTGCCAGCGTCGGCGTGCCGGGCGTCTTGGCGTTGCCGTCCTCGCCGTGGCAATTCGCGCAGGCCGCTGCCAGCTTCTTGCCGATCTCATATGGAGACGACTGCTTGGCGTCCGATGCGGCCGTCTCCTTGACCGGCGGCTGGGCCGAGTAGTACGCCGCGATGTCTCGCATGTCGGCGGCGGTCATCTTGGTCGCCAGTTCGCGCAGCCCGCTGTGGTGGCGCTTCCCGTCCCTGTACTCATTCAGGGACGCCAGCAGGTAGCGTTCTCTCTGGGCGGCGAGATGCGGGATCCCCGGACCGGCACCCTTGCCGTCGAGACCATGGCAGCCCTTGCACGAGCGCTCGGCGAGACGCTTGCCGGCTTCGATGTCCCCGGCCGCTGCCTTGGTCGGCTCGGCTTTGGCGGGTGCTTCTTTGCGTTCGCCGCAACCGGCCAGCGCCAGCGTCACGGCCATCGCGAGGAAAAGGCTCTTCATTAGTGGCTCCGTAAATATGAGCTCGACGCCCGGAAGTAGAGCGGTCGGCTCGCCCTGTTTACACGCCTGTTCGCTGGCGGATTTAACCGGGAGCAACGACATCCGCATTATTCGGCCGCTTCGAGCGTGACGGCAAGCGGAAGTGCCGCGCTGGTCGAATGGTTTTCTGCGCTGCCGCGCGCGTGCGGAGATCGAACGATGATTCTCACTTCATCCGAGGGGTTGGAGCCGATTGACGCCGGTCAACTGCCCGCAAGTCCGGCTAGCGCAATCTCTGCAAGCCTATAGACCCTGCGCCACCGGAGCGATGCCGAGGGGAGACCTGCGACTGTAGCGCCGCGGCGCAATGCGTTGGGCCGGGCAGATGTCGTTCGCTGCGGTTTCTTGTGCTGGCTTGCAGGCCGTGCACTCGATGCACTGAAAAACGTGGAGGCGGGACAGCATGCCCAAGCACATCACTCGACTGCTGATGCTGATCGGGGGAGCGCTCGTACTGGCGCTCGTCGTGCGGTGGTTCGTGATTCCCGATTCGTTCCATCGCTTCGGGCATTTCCGCGCCAACTCGGTGATCGAGATTGCGGCGAAGGAACGGGTGTTCCAGGGTTCCGCCTACTGCTCGACGTGCCATGCGGACCGCCATGCCCAGTGGTCCGCCAGCAATCACAAGTCCGTGAACTGCGAAACCTGCCATGGGGCGGCGAAGGGCCATCCGGAGAACGGCAAGCTGCCGATCCCGACCGACACCGTTGCGCTTTGCACCCTATGCCATGAAGCGATGCCCGGGCGGCCGCAGACGCAGCCCCAGATCGTGGTCGCGAGCCACGGGGCTGACCAGCAGTGCAAGACGTGTCACAACGCGCACGCACCGAAGATCGCGGCGGGCCCGGTCAAGATCGAAGGCGACGTCGCGGCGGGACGCAAGCTCGCGACTGCGGAATGCGCGTCCTGCCATGGTGCCAAGGGCATCAGCCCGAACGACACGTGGCCGAACCTGGCCGGACAGAACGCCGCCTACTTCGTGCGGATCACGAGTGCCTACAAGTCGGGCGACCAGCAGGACGTGATGATGACGCCGCTCGCCAAGGCGCTGAGCGATCAGGACATCCGGAACCTGGCCGTCTACTACGCTGAGTTGAGTTGCGCGGAAGGCGCCTCCACCCGGGTCGATCGCACGGCTGTCGAGGCCGGGAAGTCCCTGGCCAAGAACTGCGCGGCCTGTCACGGCGAGACGGGGATCGGTTCGAACCCCGCCTGGCCGAATTTCGCCGGCCAGAAGGCGGGCTACCTGATCAACGTCATGAAGGCCTTCCGCGGCGGACTGCGGAAGGACCCGATGATGGCCGGCGTGGTCCGGGGCCTGAGCGACACCGACATCAACAACCTGGCGGCCTACTACGCAGCGCAGCCTTGCCAGCCGACGAAACGATGAAAGGCGCCATCATGTCAACGGATACCCTGCCAAGCGTTGATGCCCGCCGCAAGTTCCTCGGCAAGCTCGGTCTCGTGGCGGCGGGCTGCGCGGGCGCATCGCTGGCATCCGGCACCCTGGGCGCATTCGCGCCGAAGGCGAATGCGGCGACCGGTCCGGTCGAGGTCTTCCCGAGCAAGGATTACGACTGGACCAAGCACAAATGGGCCTTCGGCGTCGATGCCAACAAGTGCATCGGCTGCCTGCGCTGCGTGGAGGCCTGCAAGACAGAGAACAGCGTGCCGGGCAATCCGCACCAGTTCCGCACCTGGGTCGAACGCTACGTCTATCTCGAGGGCGAGACACACGCGCACATCGACTCCCATCAGGATCCTGTCAACATCGCCGCGTCGGGCGCGCCGAACAAGTACCGGTTCGCCAATCGGTACCAGAACACGAAGGTCGAGAAGGCTTTCTTCGTTCCCAAGCTCTGCAACCAGTGCGAGAACCCCGCCTGCGTGCAGGTGTGTCCGGTCGGTGCGACGTACCAGACCAAGGACGGAGTCGTTCTCATCGACGAGAAGCACTGCATCGGTTGCCGCTACTGCATCCAGGCCTGTCCCTACGGCGCGCGCTACTTCAACGAGGAGAGGGGCGCTCCCGACAAGTGCAACTGGTGCTATCACCGGATCACCAGGGGCCTGCAGCCGGCCTGCGTCGACGCGTGTCCGGTCGGCGCGCGGGTCTTCGGAAACATGCAGGAGAGGGAGAGCCCGATCAGCCTCTTCATCCGCAACAACCGGGTGCAGGTGCTTCGTCCGGAAATGGGCAACTCGCCGAAGGTGTTCTACGTCGGCATCGATAAGGAGGTCAGCTAGTGGAGACGCATGCGCACTGGGCGCAGTACACGGGCTGGGTCTTCCCCAACGAGACCATCATCGATTGGACGGTCCTGCTGGCCGTCTATCCATACCTAACGGGCCTCGTCGCCGGCGCGTTCACCGTTTCGAGCCTTTACCAGGTGTTCGGGTTCGAGCGGCTGAGGCCGGTGGCGCACCTTGCATTGCTCACGTCGCTGTCTTGCATGTTGTTCGTGCCGTTGCCGCTCCTGTTGCACCTCGGGCAGCCACTGAATGCCATGAACGCGATGATCACGCCGCACCTGACGTCGGCGATGGCGATGTTCGGCTTCTTCGCGACTTTCTACGTCGTGCTGCTGATGCTCGAGCTTTGGTTTGCGTACCGCCCCTTCATCGTCGAGCAGGCACAGAAGCGCACTGATCTTCTGGGCAAGGTCTACAAGTTGCTGACCCTCGGCTCGTACGACGTGTCCGAGCGTGCGCTCGCCATCGACAAGAAGTGGGTGTTCTGGCTCGCGGTGATCGGCATTCCCGGCGCCCATGGACTGCATGGATATGTCGGTTTCCTGTTCGGATCGCTGAAGTCGCGGGAGTGGTGGTCGTCCGACCTGATGCCCGTGATCTTCCTGTTTTCCGCGATCATCTCGGGCGTGTCGCTGCTGATCGTTCTGTACGTCGTCACCTGCAAACTGCGCCGTGTGGAGATCGACCTCGCGTGCCTGAAAGGGATGGCCTACACGGTATGGGCGTTCATCATGGTGGCGTTCGTGCTCGAGTGGCTGGAGTTCGCCAACATCGTTTACAAGGGACGCGAGGGCGTCGACATGATCATGGAGTTCGTCACCGGTCCCTTGCTGGTGCCGTACTTCGTGCTGCAGTTCGGCATCGGCGCAGCGTTGCCGATGCTGTGGCTGACCTACATGATCTGGCGGGGGACGACCGGCCGCGCCCTGGTGGTAGGCGTGACGACGTCCGCATCGCTGGTGCTGTTTTCCGTGTTCATGATGCGCTGGAACGTCGTGATCGGTGGGCAGCAGTTGTCGAAGACGGGCAGGGGCCTCGTCTTCTACGACCTCCCGTTCTGGGGCCAGGAGGGTGCGTTGGTCGCCATCCTGCTTACAATCGCGCCGCTGGTGGTGCTGTGGATCCTGACCAAGGTGTTCCCGCCCTGGGACGACTCTCACGGCCATCATGGATCGGACGGACATTCGCATGGAACACCGGGGCTCGCCGCCGCGCACTGAGCGGGAGCGGGGTAATTTTCTTGAGGAACAGTTGATGAAGCGAAGTTCACGCGGCTGGATTGGTGCGGGGTTGGTGCTGTGCGTCTCGATGCTGGCGGCCGGTGGAGTGCACGCCCAGTCGAAGCCTGGCGCTTCCAAGGACCCGACGACCGACATGCGGGCCGTCTTCGCATCGCCGTCGGATATCGCCGACGGCAGGAAGGTGGCACAAGCGAGTTGTGCCAATTGCCACGGGATGGACGGCCTCAGCACGGGTCCGAACGTTCCGCACATAGCTGGCCAGCGCCCCGGTTACCTGTACGCCGAAATGCGCGTCTATCAGGCAGGAGGCCGTACCGACAAGGCCATGGGTGACGCCGTGAAGTTCCTTGCCGATGACGCGCTGGTGAAGGTCGCTGCGTACTACGCGAGCCTGGAGCCCGCTGCGCCGGCCCCCGTGGATGCGAAGGCCGCGGCGAGATCCGCCAAGCGGGTCGATCCTGTCCAGGCCGGCAAGGCGGCTGCGGCGAGCTGCGGAGGCTGCCACGGTGACACGGGCGTCAGCAGCATGGCGGGAATGCCGAGTCTGGTTGCGCTTGATCCGAAGCATCTCTACGACGCAACCCTTGCCTACAAGACCGGGCAGCGCAAGCACGACATGATGAAGACAGCCGCTACCAACATCAGCGATGCGGATCTGAAGAACGTCGCGCTCTTCTATGCGTTGCAGAAACCGGCGAGGGCGAAGACGCCAGCTGCCGGCGATGAAGCGGCGGGCGCGCGCGCGGCGGCGGCCTGCGCCGGCTGCCATGGCGACAAGGGCGTCACGAGTACCGCAACCGTGCCGAACCTTGCGGGTCAGGATGCCGAGTATTTCATCGAGGCGATGCGCGCCTACAAGACCGGCCAGCGCAGTGACGAGTCGATGAAGGGCGTGGCGGCGTCGGTAGACGCAACGACCGTGAAGAACCTCGCCGCGTACTACGCGAAACAGCAGCCGTTGCCCACGAAGACCCGGGCCCCGCTGGCGACTTCGGAGTGGGTGCAGCGCTGCGACCGTTGCCACGGTTCGGGCGGGAATTCGACCGACCCCCACATGCCGGCGATCGCCGGGCAGAGGGCCGACTACCACGAGCGGGTGCTGCACGCGTATCGCACGGGCGAACGCAAGAGCTCCGCGATGTCCGCGATGTCCAGCTCACTGACCGAGGCGGACGTGGAAGCGCTGGCCGCGTACTATGCGCGCCAAAAACCGCGCTCGGTCATCTACGTCCCGGTGCCGCAGAAGTGATCGCCACGGCGGCCGCACTGAAGAAGGAACGAAAGCATGTCTGCTGAACCGCTGCACCGGTCCTACCTCCACTTTTCAGAACTCCCGACGAGCCTGCGGGTTCTGTACACGGCTGTGCTCGTCCTGATGGGCGCCGGCTACTTGTTCGCATTCATCTATCTTTATCACAGCCATTCGGGCCGGGACGGCGACCCCTCGACACTGTCGTACGAGGATGTCGTGATCGCCTACTCCGGGAGCGGAAAGGGTTCGAAGATCGAGGCAGCGTTGCGCGGACCGATGGCGGCGATGCTGCCTGCCGATGAGTCGAAAACCATCATCGCCTGGGTGCAGCAGGGCAGCGAGCGGGCACAGTACGAATCGGACATCAAGGCCGTGCTGGAAAAGCGTTGCGTCAGTTGCCACGACGGCTCCAACCCCCACTTGTCGAATCTCGCCACCTTCGAGACGGTGAAGAAGTCCACGGAGCAGGACACCGGAACGGACATCTTCACGCTGGTCCGCGTGTCGCACATCCATCTCTTCGGCATGACGTTCATCTTCTTCATCATGGGCATGATCTTCAGCCATGCGTACCTGCGTCCGGTGTGGTTGAAGTCGCTGGTCGTCGTGCTGCCCTTCATCGCGATCGCGATGGATGTCGGTTCGTGGTACTTCACCAAGCTCTTCAAACCTTTTGCCTTGATGACGATGGCCGGCGGCGGCGTGATGGCGTTGAGCTTCACGTTCATGGCATTGGTCTCCATGTACCAGCTCTGGTTGGGCAAGACGCCGGCCGCTGTTACGGAGCGGGCGGATCGGATGGGAGGCCTGTGAACGCGTGGGCTTGAAGCCTTGGCAATTTGTCCCGGAAGGACCAGCGACTAGCCTGCCTGCACGGCGTTTCGCCGTGGGTTCGTCGTGTCTTCGAACTCGTGACCGGTGCCGTTTGCGCGGCGCGCGAGCCGGGGCGTCACGGCCAATCCGCCTTTGCGGTGCACGTAAACCCCTTGTCGCGGGTCTTCGTGAGCGGGTGACGCTTGCCGATCACCCGGTTCGGGTCGCGCAACTGCATCGCGTGTCTTTCCCCCGATTCGAGGAGGCGCGGGCGATCGGCTGATCGTACCGCCGGAACTGATCGCGTTACTTGTCGGACACATTGATGAAGACTTCGATCTCGTACATCAGTCGCAATCCAATCAGTCTGGTCGGCCTCGCGCTGGCGGTGGCGTCGATCACGGTCTTCGTGGTGCTGGCCGTCATCGGCCTGTTCATCGAAGGCGGTGGACCCTATCTCGGTATCCTGACGTTCGTCGTCGTGCCGTCGCTGCTGGTGCTCGGCTTGATCCTGGTGCCGGTCGGCCTGCGGGCGCAGCGCCGCAAGGACCGCGCCGCGGTCGAGCGTCACGAGTCTCTGCCGCCGCCCTTTCCCGTCCTCGACTTCAACCGCGCTCGGGTCCGTTCGATCTTCCTCACCCTCACGGGCCTGACGGTCGTCAGCATCGGCGTCATTTCCATCGCCCTGTTCGAGGGGGTCAAGTTGATGGAAGGCGTGCCGTTCTGCGGGCAGGCCTGCCACACCCCGATGCAGCCGCAGTTCACCGCCTACCAGCGGTCACCGCACTCGCGGGTCGGTTGCGTCGACTGCCACATCGGGTCGGGCGCCGACTGGTTCGTCAAGTCGAAGCTTTCCGGGGCCTGGCAGCTCGTCGCGGTCAGCCTGGACCTGTTTCCGCGGCCGATACCGTCGCCCATTCCGAACCTGCGCCCGGCCCGCGATACCTGCGAGGAGTGCCACTGGCCCGACAAGTTCGCCGGCGACCGTCTGCGCATTCGTGTGCACTACGACGAGGATGAGGCCTCCACGGAGAAGAAGACGGTCGTACTGGTCAAGGTTGGAGGGATGCAGGGCCAGCGGGCCTCCGGGATCCACTGGCACGTCGACGAGGCCAACCAGATCCGCTACCGCAGCGATCCGACCCGGGAGAGGATCGACGAAGTCCAGTTGATGCGGGACGGCGTAGCCGCCGAGACCTATCGTCGGAGCGCCGCGTCCACCCCGGCAGCGGCCGTATCGACCAGTGGCGAATGGCGCACGATGGACTGCGTCGACTGCCACAACCGGCCCGCGCACACCTTCCGTGCGCCGGGCGCCGAGATCGATGCGGCGATTACCAGCGGCCAGCTCGATCGAGGCCTGCCATTCATCAAGCGCGAAGGGCTGAAGGCGGTCAAGAAGGAATATGCCTCGCACGAGGCGGCGCGCAGCGGCATCGCGAAGGAGATTTCCGCCTTCTACGCGACCCAGTATCCGCAGCTGGCCTCAGCCAAGAAAGAGGCGATCGACGCGGCCGGCCGCGTGCTGGCGGAGATCCACAACGTCAACGTGTTCCCGACGATGAAGGTGACGTGGAACACCTACACGAATCACATCGGTCACCAGGACTCGCCAGGTTGCTTCCGCTGCCACGACGGTGAGATGAAGTCGCAGAGCGGTCGAGTAATCGGGCAGGACTGCGGGCAGTGCCACTCGTTACTGGCGGTTGAAGAGGCGGAGCCAGCGGTGCTCAGGCAGATCAGGCCCTGACGAGGCGCGTGTGGCGCCCCGGTGAAGGGCGGCTCTTGGGCGCAAGAGTGAATGTCCGCGTAGCGGCTCATGTCACAGGGCCGCTGCTGCTGTCGCGGTGAGAGAGCGGGCTCCACATCTTTCGGGTGTCGGGGTCCGAGGGCGGCGTCATGCTGCCGGACGCCAGCGATTGGCGGCGATACACTGCCTCCATCCCACTCGACACTCCACCGCCGATGAACCTGCTCGATCTGAGCCGCTTCGTGACCGATAAGTGGGACCGCGATCTGGTCCCGCAGCTGATCGACTATGTCCGCGTGCCTGCAAAGTCGCCCGCGTTCGACGCCAGCTGGGAGGCGCACGGGCACCTGAAGGCAGTGATCCAGGCAGCCGAGCAGTGGTGCCGCGCCCAGCCGATCGCCGGGTTGAAGCTCGAGATCGTGACGATCGACGGGCTGACGCCGTGCCTCTTCTTCGACGTTCCGGCGACGGCGGGCCTCGGCGACGACCGCACCGTGCTGTTCTACGGCCACCTCGACAAGCAGCCGGAAATGGTCGGCTGGCGCGAGGACCTCGGTCCGTGGAAGCCCGTGTACGAGGATGGCAAGCTCTACGGGCGCGGCAGCGGCGACGACGGCTACGCGGTGTACTGCGCGCTGACGACGATCGCCGCGATCGATGCCCAGGGCGCGCCGCGTCCGCGCTGCGTCGGCCTGATCGAGACCTG
>Ga0316622_100002795_pt1 | contig 12240 bp, 9 predicted proteins | sample OWC_Aug_OW2_C1_D_FD_207646 | JGI IMG/M metagenome (GOLD analysis project Ga0316622, IMG submission 207646) | Wetland soil microbial communities from Old Woman Creek delta, Ohio, United States - OWC_Aug_OW2_C1_D5_C | ecosystem: Environmental > Terrestrial > Soil > Wetlands | place: USA: Ohio... | reverse complement strand
CACGTCTTTCAGCCGCAGGGTGAGGTTGCCGGTCACGGTGTCGCTGGCGATGATGTTAAGGCCCGTGAAGTCCGCAATAACCTGCAGCACCGAGCGTACTTCAACGTTCTGGAAGTTAAGCGAGAGCTTTTCGCCGGTGTATTTCACCTTGCCATCAGCTGTTTTCTTCTGTGCATCGTCACTCTTCTTGACCTCAACAATAAAGTTGTTGTCGGTCTGGTATGCCGAATACTCCCAGCCACCCTTGGGCTGAATCACCATACGGGTGTTGTCACCCAGTTTGTAGGTTTCGATGACCTGCACCGGCGTACCGAAATCAGCCACATCCATCCGGCGCTGCAGGGACTTGGGCAAGTCGGTGCCAATGAAATCAACCACCACCCCGCCGGACTGCTGACGGATATTGATCCCCGCTTGCGAGTCTGACAAGGTCGTGACAATACGTGCCTCACCCGTCACACCGCGCCGAAAATCAACATCGCGGATGCTGTGAGCCGCTGCGCCAGGCGCGGCCTCGGCGAAGCGGGGATTGGCATTCACCGGTGCAACGCCAACGCTGGCATCACCGAGTGAAACCAATAGCAAATTGCCATCGATCTTGGCATCGTATTCAACCGATTTGTTGAGGTTCAGCACCAAGCGCGAACGCGTTCCAGCCTGCACCACATTCACGCTCGTCAGCGGACCCAGGTTGACTTCCACGGTATTGCGCCCCAAGGCATTTCCCGTATCAGGCAAGTCCAGCGCAATGCGTGGCGGATTGCCCACGGTAAATCCCGCTGGCGTCGCAGTTAGCGCATTTTTGAGCTTGACCCGCACCACGACTTGGCCACCGGGCAGCGTGGTGGTCTCGACGCTTTGCACCGCGTTACTGGTTGGCGGCGCTTCAGCAGCGCGCACGGCAAGCGGCAGCGCCAAGCTGGTGAGCAGGACAATCCCGAACAGATGACGGGTCATTTTCTGGGCAATCTTCGGCAATGCGTTCATGTCAGCCTCTTTATGTATTCAGTACTACAAGTCATTCTTGCAAAATCAGGGTGCTGGTGCGTTCGGACCAATCTCCGGCGCTATCCTGGACAATCTCACGCAAACCAACTTCGTTCTCGTTGATCTGCGTAATCAAGCCAAAATTCTGACCCATGTAATTACCTTTTTTAACGTGATAAATCGCGTTATCAGGCGTCTTGACCACTGCGTGGATGGTGCCACTTTTCGACAGCACACCAACCATTTTCAGGGTTTCCAGCGAAAAAGCCTCCAGCGGCTCTTTCGGGCGGTTGAGATCGGGTTGCATCCCCCCTCCGCCACCGGTCGACAGCTTTCTCGGCTTGAATGGGTCAGGCAAATCGAAAGCGTTGTACGTGAACGGCTCGTAGACTTTCACTTCGGGCAGGGGCTCGATCTTGCCCTGCATGTCCTTGCCGGTCTCGGCAACGAAGGTGTGCAAGTCTTCCATGTTGCCGCCACCGCAACCGCTCAAACCCAACACAATGAATACAATGGGCAAGCGCTTCATTTGGGCTGCTCCTTGGGTTTTTTCTTGCTGGCGATCACTTCTTCGTCATCCAGGTAACGATAGGTTTTGACGACTGCATCCATATTCAGCACGCCGTCCTTACCCGGTTCCATTGCGATATCCTGCAAGGTCACGATGCGCGACAGTTTGGATACGTCGCTGACAAAAGCCGCCGCATCGTGATAACTGCCCGTGATTTTGACGCGAATCGGCGTTTCAGCGTAAAACTCGGTTACCGTTTCAGCTTCCGGCTTGAACAAATCGAACTGCAAGCCTCGTCCCAAACCGGCCTGGTTAACGTCGGTAATCAACGCATCCATCTCCTGTTTGTTCGGCAACTGCTTCAACAGCGCGCCAAAAGCCTGCTCAATGTCGGCCAATTGCTTTTTATAAGCATCGAGATTGATTGCCTGGTTTTTCTTGGTGGTAAACACGCCACGCAACTCGGTTTCCTTTTGCTTGGCCGCATCCAGCGTTTCCATGCCACCGCGCCAGTCAAACCACCAGCCCGCAGCCACCATCGCCACACACAACAATGCCAGCGCAGCCAGCTTGCTCGGCAATGGCCAGTCAGCCAGAGTTTTCAGGTCAAGTTTATTGATATCGTCCAGGGTCATGCTTTGCCCCCCTTATCGGTTGCGTCGTCTGCCTGCTGGCGAGTCTGCTTAACCGTCAAAACAAATTCGTTGGCACGCAGATTGTTCACGGTGGCCGCCTTGATTTCGATCAGGCTGGCTGACTCGAACCAGGGCGAATCATCCAGCGAGCGCATCAGGGTGGAGACACGTGCGCTCGACTGCGTATAACCCGTCATGGTGACAACGTCGCCTGCCTGCTTGAAGGACTTGAGATAGAGTCCTTCAGGCAACAGGCGAATCATCTGGTCAAACAGATGGACGACTTCGGTGCGATTGGATTGCAGCGTTTCGACGACCTGTTTGCGCGCCAGCAAGGCCTGGGTCTGCTCGCGGATTTTCTTGATTTCGCCAATCTGGCTGTCAAGTTTGGCAATTTCCTGCGTCAAAAAAGCATTGCGGGCATCCTGGTTCGACTGCTGTGCGGCAATCACAGCGTGTCCCAGAATGACGGCCACAAGACCCGAAGCCACGGCAACACCAAGCAGAACAGTAAACTGGCGACGACGCGAAGCACGTGCCAGCTCACGGTGGGGGAGTAGGTTAATGCGGATCATTGGGGATCAAACCTCCGCATGGCGAGGCCACAGGCAACGAAGAGGGAAGGCGCATCGGCGGTCAACGCCTGAGGCCGGATTTTGGAGCCGACTGCCATATTGGCAAACGGATTGACAACCATGGTCGCTGTTCCGGTGCGCTGCGCAACCACCTCATCGATACCCGGAATCATGGCGCCCCCACCAGCCAGCAGAATCTGATCGACCTTGCGATACTGGGTGGAGGTCGTAAACAATTGCAGCGCACGGCCTATTTCCATCGCCAGCGTTTCGCTGTAGGGCTGCAACACCTCCACGTCGTAGCTTTCGGGCAGCGTGCCCTTGCGCTTGGCGTTTTCAGCCTCTTCACTGCTCATGCTGTAGCGGCGTGCAATTTCGTTGTTGAGCTGGCTGCCGCCAAACCCATGTTCGCGCAGATAAACCGACTCGTTATCGTGAAGGATATTGATGTGCATGTTTTGCGCGCCTATATCAATGATCGCCACGGTGATGCCCGCGCCGCTGCCGGGCATCAGGTGTGCGATCTGCTCGTATGCCGTTTGCGTCGCATAAGATTCAACGTCCATGATCATGGCTTTGAGACCAGCCGCCTCGACTGCTGCCACCCGATCCTCGACCTTTTCCTTGCGCGCGGCGGCAAGCAGGATTTGCACATCGTCCGGACTGCCAGGCGATGGGCCCAGCACCTGAAAATCCAGGTTCACCTCATCCAGTGAAAACGGAATGACCTGATTGGCCTCGGCTTCCACCTGGTTTTCAAGGTCGATACCACTGAGGCTGGCTGGTGCCAGAATTTTTTTGGTGATCACGGCCGATGAGGGCAGCGCCAAAGCCACATGCTTGATCCGTGAGCCCAAACTCTTCCAGGCAGATCGCAAGGTGTCGGCCACTTGATCCAGGTTGGCAATATTGCCATCCATCACCGCGTCCTTGGGCAAGGGCTCGATCACATAGCGTTCGACCCGCAGCATCCCTTTGCCCGCATCAGACAACTCGACCAGTTTGATCGCGGTTGTACTGATATCCAGACCCAGGATGGGTAGCCCCTTGGCGGACAACCAATCTAGATTGATATTCAGGTGCAAGAGTTTTTCCTTTACGCTTCTGTGGGTTGGCGCTTTTTCTTATTATTGTTTTTAAATGCTAGCAACAACACACGGTTTTTAACAGTTATTTTCCGACCGAACTACAAGCATTCAACAACTGTATCCAATTTCCAACACCACTAACGCCTATAATCGGCAGAAACTTTAGGCTTGTACAAAAGGGATCGGATGTTTTCCAAATGGTGGCATTACGCACTGGCACTCGTTATCAGCCTTGGCGTGGTCGGTACAGCGCTTGCGGGACTGGCTGCCGCACTGATTTACCCCAATCTGCCGCCGCTCGAGGCATTAACTGACTACAAGCCCAAGCAGCCATTGCGGGTGTATACGGCTGATGGCACGCTGATTGGCGAGTTTGGCGAGGAACGCCGCGCCTTCATCGCGATCGACAAGGTTCCGGTTTACATGAAGCAGGCCATCATCGCTGCCGAGGACGAACGTTTTTATAGCCACGGCGGTGTGGATACGCTGGGCATTTTGCGCGCGGCGGCATCCAATCTGTTGTCTGGCGGCGCCAAGGAAGGTGCATCGACCATCACCATGCAGGTGGCGCGCAACTTCTTTTTGTCGAATGAAAAAACCCTGACCCGCAAGCTGTCCGAGGCCATGCTGGCCATCAAGATCGAACACAGCCTGTCCAAGGACAAAATCCTCGAGCTGTATATCAATCAAATCTACCTCGGCCAGCGTGCCTACGGCTTTGAGGCTGCAGCGCGCACTTACTTCGGAAAGCCGATACACGATCTGTCGCTGGCTGAGTTCGCCATGCTGGCAGGCCTCCCCAAAGCGCCGTCACGCTATAACCCGGTGGTGAACTTCCCGCGTGCCAAAACCCGCCAGGAATATGTACTCAAGCGGATGTACACGCTCAAATTCATTGATGAACCGACCCGGCAGGCCGCCGTCAAGCAAAAGCTGGTGATCCGCCAGGAACGCCAGCACACCAATGTAGACGCCGATTTCGCCGCCGAAATGGTGCGCCAGGCCTTGTTTGAAAAATACGGTGAATCGATTTACAGCTCGGGCTACAAGGCAGTCACCACGCTGCGCAGCGCCCAGCAAGCCGCAGCCACCCAGGCGGTCTGGCAAGGCGTTGTCGATTACGACCAGCGTCACGGCTACCGTGGGCCGGAAAAACAAATCCCGCTCCCCCAGGACAAGGACGCGCGCGCAACGGCGATCGCTCATGCCCTGGAAGACCTCGCGCCGGTGAATGACATGCAACCCGCGGTGGTCATAAGCGCCACCCCCCAATTGATCCGTGCCCAGCTACGCGACGACAAGGCAATCGACATTGCCGGGAACTCACTGAAATGGGTGGCCAACTGGATCGCCGGCAAAAAAGGGCGGACCCTGGCGGCCGGTGCGGTTATTCGGGTGCAAGCCACGGGCAAACCGACACAATGGCGATTGGTGCAACTCCCCGATGTGGAGGCGGCACTGGTTGCGCTGAATCCGAAAGATGGTGCGATTACCGCGCTGGTTGGCGGATTTGATTTCAACCGCAACAAATTCAACCACGTCACGCAGGCCTGGCGGCAGCCCGGGTCGAGCTTCAAGCCCTTCATTTATTCCGCTGCGCTGGAAAAAGGCTATACCCCGGCCACCCTGATCGACAACGCCCCGTTGACGCTTGCCGCCGAAGAAGCGGGCGGCACCGCCTGGGAGCCCCAGAACTACGACGGCAGCAGCAGCGGCCCGGTACGGATGCGCAGCGCACTGACCAAATCGCTCAACCTGGTGTCGGTGAGAATTCTGCAAGGAATCGGACCGTATTACGCACGCGACTACATTCGCCGCTTCGGCTTCGACCCGGCACGCCACCCGCCCTACCTCACCATGGCGCTGGGTGCCGGCAGCGTCACCCCGCTGCAGCTGGCTGCGGCTTATGGCGTGTTTGCCAACGGCGGTTTCGGCGTCAAACCCTATCTGATCGAAAAGGTGACCGACAAGGATGGCCGCCTGCTGATGCAGGCGAGTCCGCAGACGGTGGGCGGCAAGGCGCCGCGCGTGATCGATCCCCGCAACGCCTGGCTGATGACCAACATGATGCAGGACGTGGTGCGTTATGGCACCGCTGCACGTGCCGGCCAGCTGGGGCGCAGCGATCTGGCCGGGAAAACCGGCACCACCAACGACGCGCGCGACACCTGGTTTGCGGGTTACACCCCTGATCTGGTGGCGATTTCATGGATGGGCTACGACCAGCCGCGCTCGCTCGGACGCGGGGAAACCGGGGCGCAAACCGCCCTGCCGGTCTGGATCAAATTCATGGGCTCCGCGCTTAAAGGCGTGCCCCAAAAAACCTGGACCATGCCGTCCGGGATCATTACCGCCCGCATCGACCCGAATACAGGCAAGCGCCTGCCAGCTGAAATAGTGGACGAGACAACGGGACAACTGCCAGAAGCACCCGCGTCCGGCATGATGGAACATTTTTACCAGGAGTTCGTGCCTGCCGAGGGATCCGCCGTCGAACCCAATGCTGATCCAGCCACGCCGACCGCTCCGGCCACACCAACCGAGCCGGTCCCTGCCGAACCAGGATTCTTTCCATGAAACATCAAGACATGCGCCGCCGCATCGCCCACGTGGCGGCACGCATCCTGGCGGAGGACGGCGCCCTCGATTACGGCAGTGCCAAGCGCAAGGCGGCGCGCCAGCTGGGGATACCCGACAGCGGCAGCCTGCCCGACAACCAGCAGATCGAGGATGCCCTGCGCAGCTATCAGGCACTCTTCCAGGCAGACGAAACCCGCGCGCTGCTGGCCTTGCTGCGGCAAACCGCGATGGAATACATGGAGCAACTGGCAGCGTTTGACCCCCACCTGACCGGCTCGGTGCTCAATGGCACGGCAGGGCCGCATGCCGACATCAATCTGCAACTGTTTACCGACGACCAAAAAGACGTTGAGTTCCTGCTGATGCAACTCCCCATACCCTACCAATCCGGCGAACACCGTTCGGCCGACTGCGTGGGGCACGGCCACCCCCGCTACCTCATCAACGATCCGCGCGCGCCGGTTGATCTCATCGTTTACCCTGCTGCAGAATTGCGCAACATGAAGCGTTTACAGGCGGATGGCAGCCCCCGCCGCCTACGCCTGCCCCAAGTGCGGGCACTCACATAAGCCAAAACACATGACGCAACACGCCTTCATTGGCATGAAAGCTGCTCACAAGCACTTAACGCAATTGAGCAAATCACCGTGATCCGCTTTTTCCGGCACTACGTGCCTCTGAATTTATTGATGCTGCTCCTGATCGAGACTCTGATCCTGGGTGGCGCCATCTATCTGGGTGTCAGCGCACGCTTTCTCGACCTCGGTACCCCCCCGCAGGACCTTGACCCCCTGCTGCCCAAAGCCCTGACATTCACCATCGTCATGGTAGGCCTGATGACCGCCAGCGGTCTGTATGCGACCGAATGGCGCGGCGGCATCCGCGCATTGCTGCAACGCCTTGGCCTGAGCTTCGGGTTGGGGCTGGTCACGATGAGCCTGCTGTTTTACCTGTTTCCCATTCTGCTGCTCGGACGCGGGGCATTTCTGCTCTCATTTGGCCTGGCGCTGTGCGGCATCCTGCTCAGTCGCGCGGTGTTCCTTCACTGGACGCAGGTAGGCGCACTCAAAACACGCACGCTGGTGATCGGCACCAGTAGCCGCGCCGCGCATATCGAGGCGCTGCTGTCCAAACTCAGCCATTCCAGCAACACCCAGGTCATCGGCTACCTCCCCATGGGCGGCAGTCATCATTTCGTCAACCATGACCGTATCCTCGACACCCAGGAATCACTCCCCGTCCTGGCTGAACGCCTGCGAATCAACGAAATCATCATCGCGGTGCGCGACCGCCGGGGTGGCGGCATGCCGGTGCAAGAGCTGCTTCAATGCAAACTGCGGGGCGTTCGCGTACTGGAGCTCTCCAGTTTTTTTGAACGCGAAAACGGCCATTTGCAGCTCGACTCGATGAATGCCAGCTGGATGATTCTGGCCGAAGGCTTTGATCAGGGCATGATGCGCGACACGATCAAACGCCTGTTCGATCTGCTGATCAGCGCGGCCATGCTGGCTGTCACGCTGCCGATCATGGCGTTTACCGCCCTGCTGATCAAACTGGAAAGCCCCGGCCCCGTGCTATATCGGCAGGAGCGGGTCGGCCAGGGCTGTCGCAACTTCACTATCCTCAAATTCCGCAGCATGTGTGTCGACGCCGAAAAAGACGGCAAGCCACGCTGGGCCGGACAAAACGACAGCCGCGTCACGCTCACCGGCCGTTTCATCCGGCGCACCCGGATCGACGAGCTGCCGCAGATTTTCAACGTGTTTTTCGGTGACATGAGCTTTGTCGGCCCGCGTCCGGAACGCCCTTATTTCGTGCAGGATCTTACACAGAAGATCCCCTATTACGGCGTCCGTCACTCAGTAAAACCCGGCATCACCGGTTGGGCGCAAGTGCGTTATCCCTACGGCGCAACCGATGAAGATGCCATGCACAAGCTGCAATACGACCTGTATTACGTCAAAAATCACAGCCTGTTCCTCGACTTCATGATCCTGTTCCAGACCGCGCAAGTCGTGTTGTGGGGCAAAGGCGTACGCTGAGCGTGCGCCCCTGAACGCGCCCATGTCCACCGTCCCGTTTATATTGGCTGCTGTCGGTTATGGATTGGCTGCGCTGGCCTATCTGGGCTTGACCGGCCTCATCGTCGCCAGCTGGCGACAACAGCCACAGGGGCGTTTACTGGTCCTCGCCACCGGGCTAAGCGCCGTTTGGGGTGCGCTGTCGATGCTTGCCGCAACCGGTTGGCTCATGCCCCGGCTCGGGCTGACCGCTGAAATCGCGCGTGATGCTGCCTGGCTGGCACTGCTGCTCTACATTCTGCAACTGCGCCTGCCGCAAGGCGCATCCCTGCCTGCCCCGCTCCGGCTCATTCGCACCGGGGGCGGGGTGCTCGTATTGAGCCTGCTTATTATCAGTGTGGTGCCCACAATCGTGCCCTTGCAGGGGCTGCAAACGCGCTGGTTCTTCAATATGGGCCTGGTGCTGCTCTCCGTGTTGGGGCTGGTACTGATCGAACAGGTTTATCGCAGCTCCCGCCCGGAAGACCGCTGGGCCATCAAGTTCCTCTGTCTCGGACTGGGCGGGCTGTTCGTATATGACTTTTATCTGTACGCCAACGCCGCCTTGTTCGGCGCAGTCGACGCGCGCGTATGGGCAGCACGCGGCTATACCGCCGCATTGGTCACCCCACTGATTGCCGTGTCAGCCGCGCGCAATCCGCAATGGGCCGCGCCGGTCGGGCTCTCGCGCAGCATGGCATTCCACACCGCCAGCCTGCTCGCAGCGGGCACCTATTTACTGCTGATGGCAGGCGCAGGCTATTACCTGCGCCTGTTCGGCGGCGAATGGGGCGACGTGGTGCAGACCATATTCATTTTCGCCGCCGCCATGCTGCTGGTGTTGCTGATGTTTTCCGGCACCTTGCGCGCACGCCTGCGGGTGTTCTTGTCCAAGCATTTTTTCAGCTACCGCTACGACTACCGTGAAGAATGGCTGAAATTCACCCGCACCCTCACCGAGGGGCGCCCCGGCGAGCAGCTCTGCGAACGCGCAGTCGAAGCCCTGGCCAAACTGCTCGAAAGCCCGGGCGGCGCGCTCTGGATGCGCGAAAGCCAGACCCGCTACCAACGCGCCAGCCATTGGAACTGGGGTGACATTCAAGGCACCGAACCCGCCGATTCCGACTTCGTACAGTGGCTCACCCGCACGCAATGGGTCATGGATCTGGATGAAATGAAAACCCGGCGCGACCTCTACGGTGAGCTCAACGCCCCCACCTGGCTGCAGCAAACCGATGACGCCTGGCTGGTGGTACCGCTGTTGTTGCATGACGAACTGTTGGGCTTTGTCGTACTGAAACACTCTTTGGGCAAAATCAGCTTCAACTGGGAAGTGAGCGATCTGCTCAAGGTGGCGGCGCGCCAGGCGGCTGCCCACCTGGCACAAATGCGAGCCTCCAACCAACTCATCGTGGCACGCCAGTTCGAATCGTTCAACCGCACCACCACTTTTGTCATCCACGACCTGAAAAATCTCGTTGCCCAACTCTCACTATTGCTGGCCAATGCCGAAAAGCACAAGCACAACCCCGAGTTTCAGGCCGACATGCTGGACACCGTGGACAACGCTGTCACCCGCATGAACAAGGTGCTCAAGCAATTGCGCCGCGACGGCAATGAAACCCGCACCCAGTCCGCCTGCCTGCTCGACATCCTGAATGAAGCCGTTGCCAGCAAGCAGGCGTTCAAACTGCGCCCCACCCTGATGCTGCCACCCGCTTCATTGCGGGTACGCGCCGAGCCCGAGCGCCTGACCCGCGCCATCGGCCACTTGCTGCAAAATGCGCTGGAAGCGACCCCGGCGACCGGCAGCGTCACGCTGCACGCGTTCGAGGAATCCGGGCAGGCGATCATTGAAATCACCGACACCGGCAGCGGCATGGACGACGACTTCATCCGCACCCGCCTGTTTCAGCCCTTCGATTCAACCAAGGGTGCGGGCATGGGTATCGGTGCCTATGAATGCCGGGAAACCCTGCGCGCACTCGATGGCAACATCGAAGTCAGCAGCACACCCGGTCATGGCACCCGCTTTCGCCTCAACCTGCCACTCGACAATCACTTAGAAGGAGACGCCGCATGAGCGACGCCAAACCAAAAATACTGCTGGTGGAAGACGACCCCGGGCTGCAAAAGCAGCTCAAATGGAGCTTGAGCGATTATGAGCTGGTGGTCGCCGACGACCGCGACGGCGCCATCACCCAGCTGCGTCGCCATGAACCCGCCGTGGTGCTGCTTGACCTCGGCCTGCCACCCGATGCCGATGGCGCGACCGAGGGGCTGGCCACCCTGCAGCAAATCCTGGCACTCGCGCCCGCCACCAAGATCATTGTCGTCACCGGCAATCTCGATCGCAGCAACGCCCTTCAGGCCATTCGCCTGGGCGCTTACGACTTTTTCCAGAAACCATTCGATCCCGACATCCTGGCGCTGATGATTGCCCGCGCGCTGCACCTGCATGCGCTGGAAAGCGAAAACCGCATGCTGCTCGCCAGGCAGAGCGGGTCGGCGCTGCGCGGCCTGATCACCAGCAGCGACTCGATGCTCAAGATCTGCCGCACCGTGGAAAAGGTCGCGCCCGCCAATGTCACGGTTCTGCTGCTGGGCGAATCCGGCACCGGCAAAGAGGTGCTGGCACACGGCGTCCACGAGCTCTCGCCGCGTGCGGGCAAACGTTTTGTCGCAATCAACTGCGCGGCGATTCCCGACACCCTGCTGGAATCCGAGTTGTTCGGCTATGAAAAAGGCGCGTTCACCGGTGCTGCCAAACAAACCGCCGGCCGCATCGAATACGCCAACGAAGGCACCCTGTTTCTTGATGAAATCGGTGATCTGCCGCTGCCGCTGCAAGCCAAGTTTTTGCGCTTCCTGCAGGAACGCGTGATCGAGCGACTCGGCGGGCGCGGCGAAATTCCGGTCGACGTGCGCGTCGTCTGCGCGACCCACCGCGACCTCACCGGCATGATCAAGGAAGGCAGCTTCCGCGAAGACCTGTACTACCGGCTCTCCGAAATCACCGTGAAAATCCCGCCGCTGCGGGAGCGCCCCGGCGACGCCATCCTGCTGGCGCAGGCCTTTCTCGAGCGCAACGCACACGAACTGGGCCGCAACATTCGCGGCTTCAGCACGGATGCGCTGAATGCGCTCGAAGCGCATACCTGGCCAGGCAACGTGCGGGAACTGGAAAACCTGGTCAAGCGCGCCACCATCATGGCCGACGGCACCCTGATCACCGCCAGCGACCTCGGCCTCGAGCCGGGCCATGCGGATCCGCAACCACTCAACCTGCGGCAGGCACGCGAAAATGCCGAGCGGCTGGCCATCACCCGCGCGCTGACCCAGGCTGACCATAGCGTCGCGCAGGCTGCCGAGTTGCTGGGCATCACGCGCCCCACCCTGTACGACCTGATGGCAAAAATCGGCCTGAAATAACGTTTACCTCTCATCCCTGCGCGCATCCCGGAGCCTCCATGCCCCTGTTTCTCCCCGCCTCACGCCTTCTTCTGATTTTGACCCTGGGCGCCAGCCTGTTGACAGCCTGTGGCGGGGAAGACAGCGCCACGCTGCTGAAAGAAGCCAAAACCAAAATCGCAGCGGGGGAGCTCAAAGCCGCATCGATCCAGCTTAAAAACGCGATTGCCGAAGACGAAAACAACGCCGAAGCACGCTTTGAACTAGGCAAGCTCTATCTCACCCAGCTTGAGCTGGCCAGTGCAGAAAAGGAATTTCGCCACGCCCGTGATGCGGGCATCGCCGCCAGCACCGTCAACCCGCTGATTGCGCGCACGCTGCTGATGCAGCAGG
>Ga0316622_100002794_pt1 | contig 12244 bp, 8 predicted proteins | sample OWC_Aug_OW2_C1_D_FD_207646 | JGI IMG/M metagenome (GOLD analysis project Ga0316622, IMG submission 207646) | Wetland soil microbial communities from Old Woman Creek delta, Ohio, United States - OWC_Aug_OW2_C1_D5_C | ecosystem: Environmental > Terrestrial > Soil > Wetlands | place: USA: Ohio... | reverse complement strand
GTCGTCGACGACGTGATGACCGTGCTCGCCGACGACGCGGTGTTCACCGAGGACATCGACGTGGCGGCGGCGCAGGCCGACCTGCAGGCCGCCGAGGCGCAGCTGCGCGACCTCACGCCGGCCGACGCCGGCTACGCCGCGGCCGACGCCAGCCGCCGCTGGGCCGCCACCCGCATCGGCGCCGCCGGGCGGTGAGCCCGCGCCTGACGTGATCCGGCTCTCGTCAGGCGCCGAATCCCCCCCTGATGTCCGTCGTCGTCGCCCGCGTCGGCGAACTGCAGCCGGGCCAGACCAGGAAGTTCATGCTCGAGATCGAGGGCCGCGAAGAAGAGTGCTTCGTGGTCAACGTCGCCGGCACGCTGCACGCCTACGTCAATCGCTGCATGCACGTGCCGATGACCCTGGACTGGGTCGAGAACCAGTTCTTCACCGAGGACCGCCGCTACATCCAGTGCGCCACGCACGGCGCCTGTTTCGAGCCAGACACCGGGGAGTGCGTCTCCGGCCCGCCGTGCGGCAAGTTCCTGATTCGCGTGCCGCTGACCGTCCGCGGCGACGAGGTCGTCGTCGCCATGCGCGCCTGAAGTTCGATCGACCGCAGCGAGGGGGGGGACGATGGGCCGAGTGGTCCGGCGTGCTCACCTCGGAGCGCGCTATCCGCGCGCTTCGTTGACGTGCGCTCCTTGACATATAAGATCTCCAGGAAGATAGTATGACGTCCGTCGGCGCTTTGGGGGCGCCCCCGTCATGGATGATCGCGGTCTGCTCTTCGGGTATGGAAATGGGCAGCTTCCCGTCGCGCTCATGGTCGGTACCGCGCTGGTCCTTGGCGTCGGATCAGGATCGTTGGACGATGCAGGGCGGCGGTTGCTAGAGAAGGCGTTCTCAGGCGCGGACGGTGGCCCGCAGTGAGGGGCTACCGGTCGGGGGACACCAACGTAGCTACCTTGGGGGACGGTCATGGGCACGGGAGCTTTGCAGAGGGGAATTGCTGCGGTAAGCCTTGGGCTGTGCTCATTGGCTGCGCTTAGCTCGCCAGTGCCGGCACAGCCGTTTGCATACGTTACGAACGAGGGTTCTGCAGCCGTCTCGGTGATCAACACCGCGACGAACGAGGTTGTAGCCACCGTTGATGTAGGTCTCGCGCCATTCGGGGTGGCAGTGACCCCCAGCGGGAAGTTCGCGTACGTCACAAACGAATGCGGCGCCGACCCCCAATGCGCTTCACCGGGAACCGTGTCAGTCCTCGATACGCAGATGCGCACGGTCGTTGCGACTGTTTCAGTGTTGCGCGCACCACTCGGTGTTGCGGTGACACCGAATGGCCGGTTCGCCTACGCGGCCAACGGGCGCTCGAAAGCTCTGTCGGTCATCGATACGAGCACCAACACGGTGGTTGCGACCGTTGCGGTTGATTACAGCCCGATCGGCGTAGCGATCACGCCCGACGGTGCAACCGTCCTCGTCACCAACGCGTGCGGCGTGGACGCAGCATGCGAATCGTTTGGCACCGTGTCGGTGATCAGTACCGCCGACAACACGGTCGTAGACACCGTTGCGGTCGGCCGCTATCCCGTCGCCGTCGGCGTGAGTGTCGACGGTTCGTTCGCGTATGTGACCAACACCAACTTTACCTCCCGTACCGTCTCCGTTGTTCGGATGTCGGACCGCACGGTCGTTGATACCGTCGATGTCGGTCCCATGCCCGCCGGTGTTGCCTTTACTCCAGACGGCGAGTTTGCGTATGTGGCGACCTTCGAATCGGGCAGCGTGACCCGTCTTCGGACCACCGATCACGGGGTTGTAGATACGATTCCGGTCGGTCATGGCCCACAGGGCGTTGCGTTCACCCCCGACGGCCGCTTCTGCTACGTGGCGAACCGCCAGTCTCTGAGCGTGTTGACACCAGGGGATGTTAGCGTCATCGACACGGCCACCAACACTGTGATTGCCACCATCCCGGTCGGCAAGAATCCGGTCAACATCGCCATGATCCCTGAGCGCTCGCCCTGTCCCGGCGATTGCAGCGGCGACCGGACGGTTACCATCAACGAACTGATCAAAGGGGTCAACATTGCCCTCGGCAACGCACCAATTGTTGATTGTCCTGCGTTCGATACGAGCGGGGACCACGAGGTATCAATCACCGAGCTGATCGCGGCGGTGAATGTGGCCCTAAGCGGATGTGCGTAGCGAGAGCGCCCAGCCTCGTACATAGCGATGGAACGCCGACACCATCGCCGCCGGTCCTTCTGTTTTCCCGTTCTGTTCGTCGTCGTGGCAGCGGCGGTGTTTGCGAGGAGCTTGGTCGCGGCCGACAGCACGCCGGCGGACCGGTATCGTGACGACGGCGCCAACGCCGTCCGGCGCGGCGCCTTTGAAGAAGCCGTTCTCAGTTGGACGGAGGCGGAGCGGCTGTATGGCGAAACGGGCAATTCACAGGCGCGGATCGACACGCTGATCGATCTGGCGCGGGCGTACGGATCGCTCGGAAGGTACTCAGAGGCATTCACCACCCTCGAGCGCGCGCGACAGCTCGCCGAGGACTTGGCCGACCGCGACCGCATCGCCACTGTCTTCGCCAGCCTGGGGAACATATCCATCGCGACGGGTCGCGCAGGGACCGCCGAGGCGTATCTCAACCAAGCGCTCCGCTTTGCTCGAGAGATCGCCAACCGCCGTCTCGAGGCTAGCATCCTGCTTGACCGGGGAAACGTCTGTACCCTGAGGGAACAGTGGGCTGCTGCGCGCGATGCGTATCACGAGAGCATCGCCCTGGCCAGGGAACTCGATGATCACGCATTGCTTGCGCGCGCCTTGACGAACGCAGGTGCCACCGCCCGCGACTCGAGCGAAGCCCTCCGGTTGCTGGACGAAGCGGCCCAGCAGATCGCGCCGCTCGCGGCGTCGCACGAAAAGGCCTATGGACTCATCAGCCTCGCCCACGCGTATAGTGAGCGCCGCGGTGACACCACCACTCGTGAAGACCTCGCTATCGCGCGTGCGTGCGAGCACCTGAATGAGGCGGGGGCCTTGGCTGAGACGCTGGGCGATCCCCGCGCCGCCACGTATGCCTGGGGGAATTTGGGCGGCCTCTCCGAACGACGAGGTCGCTACGACGAAGCGTTGGAACTCACACGCCGGGCGATCTTAGCCGCACAAGCTGTCAACGCCCCTGAGGCGCTGTACCGATGGCAGTGGCAGTCTGGCCGCGTGCTGTCGGCACAGGGGAATGTCGACGGGGCGCTGTCTGCCTATCGCCTAGCCGTCTACACCGTGGAGTCCATTCGCTACGAGTTTCTCAATCGATACGGTGGCGTTCCGCGCTCGTCGTTTCGTGAGTCCGCAGGGCCGCTCTTCCTCGAGACCGTCGATCTGTTGCTGCGGCGGGCCCGTACGGTGCCGGAGTCCGAGGCAAGCCAGTATCTTGGCGAGGCGCGCCAAGTGATGGAGCTACTCCAGATTGCGGACCTGCGGGATTATTTCCGAGATGATTGTGTCGACGCGGCTCAGTTTCGGATAGCGCGCCTCGACATGGTCTCTCCAGCCGCGGCGGTGTTTTATCCGATCCCACTCCGTGATCGCACTGAGCTGTTGATCAGTATCGCCGGCAAGCTCAAGAGCTTTTCCGTCGCCGTGGGCGCCGAGGCATTGGCCGGGCAGATAGGGGCGTTTCGGAAGGCGCTGGAGAAGCGCACCACACGGGAATTCCTCGTGTCCGGTCGCATCTTGTACGATTGGCTTGTTCGACCGTTCGAGGATGAGCTGTCCACTGCGGGCGTGGATACGATCGTCCTGGTTCCACACGGTCCGCTGCGCACGATCCCGCTGGGTGCCCTGCACGATGGGCGCCACTTCTTGATCCAGAGGTACGCCGTGGCAGTCACTCCCGGTCTGGACCTGACCGACCCGCGCCCGCTCCAGCGGCAGGGGGGTCGAGTCTTCCTGGGCGGTTTGAGCGAGGCGGTCGGAGGCTTCCCGCCGCTGAAGTTCGTGCGAGACGAACTCGAAAAGGTCGAGGCGTTGTACCGCGGGACGTTGCTGCTGAACAGCCAATTCTCGATTCCACGCATCCAAGAGGAGCTCGCGGAGCGGCGCTTTACCGTCGTCCATTTTGCTTCCCACGCGGAGTTTCGAGCCGACGTCACACATTCGTTCGTGCTGACCTTCGATGGAAAGCTGAGCATGGATCGGCTCCAGCGCATCGTCCGTCCCTTTCAGTTCCGCGAGAACGGATTGGAGCTCATCACCTTGAGCGCCTGCGAAACCGCCGCGGGTGACGATCGTGCGGCGCTCGGCCTGGCGGGTGTGGCCGTGAAAGCCGGCGCGAAAAGCGCCCTGGCGACGCTGTGGTATGTCGACGATGAGGCGTCGTCGCTCCTCGTCGTGGAGTTTTACCGGCAGCTCCGGGACCCCTCGATCTCGAAGGCCGTCGCCCTCCAGCGGGCACAGTGGAAGCTGCTTGACGACCCGAGATATCGACATCCTGGTTACTGGTCCCCGTACCTGCTGATCAACAACTGGTTGTAGTCTCGCGACGAAGGAACGCCGGCCCGTGCTCGAGCGTCTGCGATCGCCACCGCTTGCCGCCGCTGTGCTCAGCCTGGTCGTGGCTCTCGGCGTCATTCTCCTGCGATGGCTGGGAACCCTGCAGCAGCTCGAGCTGATCACATACGATCAGTATGTCACCCTTCGAGCCGACCCCGGGGCGATCGATCACCGGGTGGTGTTGGTTGGCATCACCGAGGACGACATTCGTGACCTCGGCCGGTGGCCGCTCACCGATGCGGACCTGGCCGACCTCCTCAACCGTGTGGCGCGTCATGGACCGCGTGCGATCGGCGTCGACATCTATCGCGACATCCCAGTTCCGCCCGGCGCGAAGGAGCTCGCAACCGCCTTCAAGACGCATCGGCAAGTCGTGGCCGTGACGAAGTTGGGCGACCTGGAGGGATCCGGCATACGAGCCCCGGCGGTGCTGGAGGGAACGGAACAAGTCGGCTTCAACGACGTGGTCGTCGATCCCGGAGGAGTGGTCCGGCGGGGATTGTTGTTTTTGGACGACGGCGGCACCACCATGTATGCGCTCGGGCTTCGGCTCGCGCTGCTGTACTTGGCCGCCGAGGGCATTGTCACGGAGCCCGATCCAATTGATGCCACCCATCTTCGACTCGGTAGGACAACGATTCGGCCGCTGGAGGATAACGACGGCGGGTACGTCGGCATCGACGCGCGCGGCTACCAGTTCTTGCTTGATTTTCAGCCGGGGCGCCTCCCATTTCGGTCGTTTTCCGCACGTGACGTGTTGTCGGGGGCGATCGAGGCCGACATGTTCCGAGACAAAGTCGTTGTGATCGGCACCACTGCCAAGAGCGTCGCGGATATCTTCTACGTCCCCCAGAATCTGTTCGAGGCAGAAGCCGGAATTCCCGGAATGGTTCTGCACGCGCACGTGGCGGGACAGCTGCTACGGGCCGCCCTCGACGGAGTTCCACCGATTACGAGCCCGAGCGATCTGGCCGAGGGGACGTGGGTACTGCTCTGGGGGATCGCTGGAGGCATCCTGGGTCTCTGGGCGCGGTCGCCCGGGCGCTTCGCTTGCTGCACGCTGACCGGGCCTGTGCTGCTGGCCGGTCTGGGTCATTTTGCCTTTGCGCGGCGGTGCTGGGTTCCGGTAGTTCCGGCGGCGCTTGCGTGGGGCGTTTCCGCCGCAGTGGTCACTGCCTATCTGTCCAATCAGGAACGCGTGCAACGGAAGCTCCTGATGCAGCTGTTTGCGCGCCACGTGTCGCCCGACGTTGCTGAAACGGTCTGGCGCCAGCGCGAGCAATTCCTGAAGGGCGGTCGCCCGCGGCCGCAACGCCTGACCGCCACGGTGCTCTTCAGCGACCTTCGAGGATTCACTGCGGTGTCGGAGAAACTCGCTCCAGAGATCCTCGTCGAATGGCTGAACGAGTACATCGAAAGCATGGCCGAGCAGGTGATCGCGCACGGCGGGTTGATCGACAAGTACATTGGGGACGCGGTCATGGCGGTCTTCGGGCTACCGTTGCCGAGCACCAGCCATCTCGAGGTTCGTCAGGACGCGGTAGCCGCGGTCCGTTGTGCCGTGGCCATGGAGGCCAAGATCGCGCAGCTCAATGAGGGGTGGCGACGGAAGGCACTGCCGACGATCTCGGTGCGCATTGGCATCGCCACCGGACCGCTGGTCGCTGGGAGCCTGGGCAGTGCCGAGCGCCTCGAGTACACGGTGATTGGCGACACGGTCAACACGGCCGCGAGATTGGCGAGCTACGAACCAGACGCAGCGGTCCGGAGCGAACCGCCGCCCATGTGCAACATCCTGGCCACTGAAGAAACCGCTTGCTATGTTGGCGCTGCGTTCGACCTGGTGCGCCTTGGGACTGCAGCGCTGAAAGGTAAGGCTCGGGTTGTGACGATCTATCGCGTCGTTGGCTCGTTGCCTTCTGCGACCGGTAGCAAAGCGGAGGGGGAATTATGAGATCGCTGATCGTCGCCACAAGTCTCTGTGCGGCATGCCTGGTGCTTGGGGCGCAGCCGGGGACGGTTCGCGGGGATGAAACGCCGGTCGCGTCACAGCATGACCGGACACGGGAACCCGCTCTTGCGCCCACGTCGGATGTCCCGCTTCTCGCCTACAAACCGCCCGCCCGCGGGGCACCCACACGGAGGAGGGCGGCAGGGACGCGGGGGGGGGCGATGCAGCTCCCGCTCGTCTGCGTCCTCGCGCCCGACCATGTCGGGCTGACCATCCAGTCGCAGCCCCGACTCTACTGGTACCTGTCCCAAGTCGTCACTGAGCCGGTGGAATTCACCTTGAACGATGAGCGCCAAATCCCGCCCCGCGTGGAGGTCCGCCTCGCCAGTCAGATGAAACCCGGGATTCAAGAGATTCGCTTGGCCGACCAAGGTGTTCGGCTCGACCCGAACGTGGAGTACGAGTGGTCGATCGCGATCATTCCGGATCCAAATCAACGCTCGAAGGACATCGTCAGCAGCGGGTGGATCGAACGGATTCCAGTCCCCCAGGACCTGTCGGCAAATCTCGCCGGCGTGGGCAAGGCTGGAACACCGAGCTTCTACGCTGCAGCGGGTATCTGGTATGACGCCTTGGGCGTCCTGTCCGACCTAATCGCCGAAACGCCCGACGACCCGCGTCCCCGCCTGCAGCGCGCGGCGTTGCTCGATCAAGTCGGGCTGGCAGACGCCGCCCGTGCCGAGCGCGCGATCATCGGTACTGAGCTCAGGTAACTCGCCTGGCTGAGCTCACGTGCCGAATCCACGACGTCGAGATCGGTCCGAAACCGGCCCCGCCTCGCGCGTGCCCTTCCCGGCTTCCCGTCGCTTCCAGATACGAGAGGCGTTCGCGAGAGAACTTACCTACGACGCCAGAACGCAAGCCAGTCAACGACCCGTTCCGGCAGGGCAAACTCCGATGCCAGCTGGAAATAAATGCCGTCGTCCTGCAAATCCCCGCCCGAGGTGCTGACCCGCTCGAGTGGGAGGCCCCAGTAGACTTCGAACTGGATCTGCCCCATGGCCGTGCCCAGCAAGCCGACGCCCAGGCCGCCAATCGCCTTCGGGTCGGGCGTCGGCCCGTGCGCCGCCCACGCGTCTGCAAAGTCGGCAAAGGGTGCCAGCTGGACGTTCCAGTCCCCCCTGGCCGTCTGCCAGATCGGGATGCGGGCCTCGACCGATCCGATTACTCCGTTGTCCCGTACGAACTGGTACTCACGGTAGCCGCGCACCGTATCGTGCCCCCCGATCGCCAGTTGCTCCAGGGGCAGTAAGCGGTCCGGCGTCAGCTGGATGTCGAGGCGCGCGATTGTCTGGACACCGCGATCGCCGAACCGTCGAGCCCACTGAAATTGCCCCAGCCAGGCGCGGAACTGCCCATCGGGAAGCGAAGAGCTGTTGTTCGTCGCACCGAGGACGTCCAGGCCGACACTGATGCGCGATCGGGCCGCCAGCACCTGATTTGGGCTGCGCTGCGTCCACTCCTGAGACAGCCGCAGCGCGCTCACAACCGACCTCCCATCCACCACTCCCGGAGAGAACGAAAACGGCTCGTCCAATAAAGACGTCGTGCTGCGCCGATGCTCGAACGTAAGAGCCAACCGGAACTCACGTCCGGGCGATCGGTATAACGGATGCGCCAGAGTCACGCCGTAGAGTTCGACATTGCTGTCGATATCGAGATCGGCAAACGGCTCTTCAACCACCCGCACGCTGCTGTCGCGGAATCGGAACTCGATCGCCGTATCTCGGGCGGTGATCGGGACCGCGTAGTTGACCTCGACGTCGTTCAGCCCCTGGCGCCCATCGTAGTAGGCGAGCAGGGTGTCGGCGTTGCCCGTCAGACTGCGATGGATCAGGGTCACTCTCCCCCCCTCGCTGCCGATGCTCGGCGATTGGAAGTTATTGAACTCCGCATGGATCGCACAGGGAAGTGTCTCCTCGACCCGCACCCGCAGCACGGCTTCACCCGGTCGAAGGCCGGGCCGTAGCTCAGCATTGATCCGCTTGATCGTCGGCTCCTCGTTCAAGAGGCTCAGCCCCTTCTGGAGCTGCTGCACGTTCAGGGGGGGCCCAGCGAACAACGCAAGTCGCTCCCGTAGGTACCGCGTTCGAACCCATTTGTTCCCCTCGACTTCGATGCGTGTCAGCCGTCCCTCGACGATCTGAATCGTGATCACACCGTTGCGGACCACCTGGTCGGGGACTACCGCTCCGGAATTGATGTAGCCGCGCTCGATGTAATGCACGGTCAAAGCGTGCGACACCGCCTGCAGATCCTCGAACGTAATGTATCGGTCCACATAAGGTTTCGTGTACTGCACCAGCTCTGCAGTCGAGAATACGGTGTTGCCGGTCAACTCGATCTCCCGCACGTAGACGCGCATGAGGGCAGGAAGGTCTTGCGCCGGCCCGCCACCCGGCCTCGGTGCCTCCGGCACGACGACCGAAGGGGGTGCCGCCGGTGGCTGGTACTTCGGCAGGGGTAGGCGCTCCTTCCCGTGCGGCTCGAGGGGTACCTGGCTTACGGAAGGACCCTGGTCGAACTGGGCAAGCGCCGGGGAGTGAAGGAGCAGCAAGAGGGTGACGGACAGTGATGCGAGCGGCGGGCCATACGGCCGGTAATGTCTCTGTGGCCGCGCGCTGGCCCTCCCGGATGTAAAGCTGGCCTTCCGTTGGCTTCGGCGTCCATCTGGACAGGTGGCAGGCGCGCCCCCTTCGAGATGGTGTGGGATCCGGTGGGTCGAGGCCTCAAGGTCGGGGAGCCTCATCCGCAGGGGGGGCCGGCAGCAATTCGTCCGGCGCCATCGGGATGCCATCTCGCCCACGGATCACAAAGCTGCTCAGCGGATCCCCGGCCCGCGCCGCGCACGGCTGTGGCAGCAGGGCTGCAGCATCCAGATAGGATTCCGGCAAGTGGATCAAGCTGCCGCTCAGGTTTGCGTCCGGCGCATGGATCTCCACCGTCCCGGAGATACCCAGTTGCGACGAGGCTGTTACGTCACTGTCAGGCGAGCGGAAGAACGCCTGCGCTGTAATACGGATGTTTCCGCCTGGCCCGCGGTTCGCATTGGCGGTGATGTCGCTATTGTCCAGAGCAACGAGCGTGGAGGCGTCCAGCGTTACGTTACCGCCGCCGCCTTCGCCGCCTTCGACGGTGGCCGTGACGGCACTCTGGTCGATCAGCTGGATGTCCGGGCTCGTGATGCGAATGTTGCCTCCCTCCGCTCGACTGGCCTGTGCCGTCACGGAACTCCGCTCGCTTTTGAACAGCTCCGTCGCCACCAGGTCGATCTCCCCAGCGTTTCCTTGCTTTGAACTCGCGACGGAAATTGATGCGCCATTCTCGAGGGTCACGCGCTGAGCGGTCACACCGACGTTGCCGCCGTCCCCGGCACTGGCCGACTGGGCGATGATCGAACCGTGATCACGCAGGGCCACCTCCGCTGCCTGAACACGCACGTCGCCTCCCCGTCCCGTCGCCTCCTCGGGGAACTGAGGTATCAGGCTCGCACTCGCACTGATGCGAGCTCGATGCCCGTTAGCCGAATCGAGGCCGGAGACCACGACGGAATCGGCAACCACGTCGATCGAGCCACCATCTCCCGGGCCCGTCGTCTCGGCGCTGATCTGGGCCCCATCCAGCACCTCCAAAGTGCCAGCGGTCAGCCGGATGTCGCCGGCGTCGTGGGCGAGGATCCCTGATGAGGCGAACACCCCGGTCCGCTCGCCCTCAGGACTCGGTCCTGCGAGAACGACGCGGTCCGAATCGATGTCGATGTTTCCGGCCAGGCCCGAGCCCTCGTTCTTCGAAGTGATCTGCGCTCCACTGGTTACCGACAGACGGCCCCCCTGGATCTCGATGTTGCCGCTGTCCCCGCTGGCAATGGAAGAGGTACTGACTCTCCCACCTTCTGCCAGTCGCAGGTCGTCGCTGGTGATGCGGATGTTCCCTCCCTTCCCTGTGGAACTCCCGACTGCTGCCGAGTAGATACCCGACCGGTTTCCGCCAGCATTTGTCCCGGCAATCAGCACCGTCCCTGCTGTGAGTTCGATGTTCCCGGCCGTTCCCGAGCCAGTGAATAGCGAGGCACTAATCTCGGCCCCGTCTAGCACCTGCAGCGTGCCGGCAACTATCCGCAGCTCTCCGGCGCTGGGGGAAGCCGATGCCTCGTCGCCCACTTGAGTAGTGAGGCCCGAGAACCCCTGGCCGCCGCTGCGAAGAGTGATCTGTGCGGCATTGATGCTCAAGTTGCCGGCGTTCCCCGTGCCGAACGTACTCGTCGAAATAAAACTGTTGCCCCGACCGCCAGAGAGGTCCAGGTTATCGCTCCTCACGGTGATGTTGCCGGCGCTCCCGGAACCCAACCTTACCACCGTGGTGTCGATCAAGCTGTTCTCGTTCAGCTGGAGGTTCCCGGTCTCGATCTCAACGTTCCCAGCGTCACCGGACCTGAACACCCGCGAGCCGATCTTAGAACAAAGGCCGGGGCAATTAGAACCTGGGGGAGATGGCCCCGGTTCTCCCGTCATTTCCAGACTGCCCGCCACGATTCGCACGTCCCCCGCATTCCCAGCGCCCAAGCTGGAAGCCTCGATGTCCCCAGAATGGATGACCTTCATGTCTTCCGCCACTGCTATGTCGATTGCACGACCAGCATGATCCGCATCGCCCCTGGTTGCCGCCTCAATGAGCCCGTCCTCGATCACGAACCGACCACTGCGGATGAAGACGGTTCCACCCGGGTCGCCTGCGACGTCCAGCGACGCGTCGGACGATAGGTCAATACTTCCGAGGCGGTCGAACGATTCGACTTCCAAGTCGACAGCCCCATTCGGACCGTTTGCGACAACTTCCCCGGCTGACGCGACGCTCACGAGCTGTACGCGCCCACTCGGGGCGACCAAGTCGTGTGTCGCCGGGATGGGGTTGCCGACGACCTCGATGTCGCCGCCCACCACGGACAGAGTGTTCCCAACGGGAACCTCCAGGACGCTCTCCCGAATCTCGATCTTGGCCGGGGTCTCAGTTACGAACCCGAAGGCCGACGGTGGCGCAACGGTCAGCACGCTGTTGCTCGGTTCGGTGGCGTCGAACCGCCCGGCCTCTCCGAGCCGGAGGTAATCCGCCGTACTGACATGGAATGACCCGTCGACATCGAGCCGCGCGCCCGGCCCGAACAGCACCCCGGCCGGATTGAGGAAGTAGAGATCCGATCCTGGGATCTCCGACCTGATGGTCCCTTCGATGGAAGAGGGCTGCCCGCCCGTGACCCGGCTGATGATGTTGTCTACCGTGTCCGGACCAGTGAACGTCGCGCTTTCGGCACTGGCCAGGCTGAACTCGCGGAAGCTATGGAAGAGATTGCCCCCAACTTGCTTCCCGAGATCATGAGAGATTGCGTAGTCGGGCCCCGACAATTCACGGGCGGGTCCCAGACTCCCGTCCGTCGCGACCTCGGCGCGGCTCGCGCCGCCAACAGCGGCACCGAGGAACGCTCCGCAGAAACAAGTGACCACTGCGCGAAATCCAGCGGACATGCCCCCATTTCCCACGCACATATACTTCGCACCCGGTGGGGGGTGCAACCTCCCGAGGCCGAGTCTGTCCCCCCGCTCGGCGTCACCGCCTACGCACGCGGGTCCGAGCGCCAGCGCAACCCCAAGTTGAGGATCTGCTGCAACAGAGCGTCGTAGTCGAGGCCGG
>Ga0316622_100002793_pt1 | contig 12248 bp, 10 predicted proteins | sample OWC_Aug_OW2_C1_D_FD_207646 | JGI IMG/M metagenome (GOLD analysis project Ga0316622, IMG submission 207646) | Wetland soil microbial communities from Old Woman Creek delta, Ohio, United States - OWC_Aug_OW2_C1_D5_C | ecosystem: Environmental > Terrestrial > Soil > Wetlands | place: USA: Ohio... | reverse complement strand
CGGGACGGGCCGGAGCGGCTGCGGGCCCATGCTGCCGTTCGAGGGTTCGAGGTGCAGGAGCTCCCGGTTGCCCCATCGGTCGATGACGTAGAGGCAGAAGCGGTCGGCCGGGGCGTGGCTGACCAGGAAGCAGTCCCGCGCCACCGGCACGGGGTCGCGGAAGCACTCCTTCCGCGGCCAGCTCATGTGGTAGTGCGGGGCCACGTCGGGGGTGATGTTGACGATGGACTTCGAATCGTACGGCCCCCGGGCCAGGTCCACCAGCCCGACGGGGCCGTTCAGGTCCCCGCCGTGGGAGATCAGCGTGCAGCACAGCTCGGACGTCCCCGGCACCTCGCGGCCGTTCATGTAACAGTTGAGCGTGTTGTTCCCGAAGACGAGCGAGGGGTGCGAGCCGTCGGGATGGATGGCCCACAGCGTGTGGCCGAAGTCGGCGCCCTTGTCGAGGTACTCGGAGCGCGTCCAGAGGATGCGCCCGTCGTTCATGACCGACGGCGCCCACTCGCTCAGGTTCGCGTACGACAGCGGCCGGATGGCGCCGCCGGCGTCCAGGCGGAAGAGCACGAACGTCTGGGGCCGCCAGCAGAGGAAGCGGGACCGGCACCGCGTGGAGATGAAGGCCAGGCCGCCGTCCGGCAGCGGGCAGGGATAGTAATCATGGAACGGCCCGTCCGTCAGCCGCTTCAGGCCGCTCCCGTCGGCGCGCACCTTCATCAGGTGCCAGTAGGGATTCCCGCGGCCGTCCGGCTTCTTCGACGGCCGGTACGCGAAGAAAATCTCCGAGGCGTCGAACGACGGGACGGCGTCGCGCGCGATGCCCTCCGACGCGTCGAAGATCAGGCTCACCTTCCCCTCGGAGGGCTCCAGCCGCCCGTCGCGGAGGGGGATCTCCAGGACGGCCACGCCGCCGCCGGGCCGGAACTTCGAGTCCAGGATGTCGCTGTAGTTGTGCGAGGGCTCGTACGGATGCCGCCGGACGAAGAGAATCCGCCGGAGGGGCCCCAGGTCCGGGTCGCGCAGCATCAGCCGGCGCTTGGCCAGCCGCGCCTCCAGGTAGAGGTCCTCGCCCGCGCCGCCGCCCGCGGCCGCCGGCGCCCGTTTTTCCCGGAGCCGGTCCCATTCCGCCCGCTCGGCGGCGACGTCGATGCCCCGGGCGGCGAGGCGGCCCAGCATCCCCTCCATCTGGCGCAGCACGCGGGCGACGGGATCGGAAGGATCGACCCTGGCCCACGTCGCCCGCTCACACAGGAACGCGTAGCGCAGGAGATCATCCCACGTGGCCGCGGCGGGCAGCGGGGCGGAGGCGTTCCCGGTCTCGACACGGAGGACCGTCCTCCATTGCCGGCCGTCGCCGGACACCCGGATGTCGAGAAGGAGGGGCATCCGGTCGCGGAAGCGCCCCTGCCGGTCTCGGGAGAAGACGACCCGCGAGACCTCGGCGGCCCCGGGGAGCTCGATCTGAGCCCACTCCCCCCGGTCGCCGGCGGCGATCCAGCTCCGGTCGTTCCCGGTCCGCCCGTCGTTCAGGTGCTCGACCCGGTGAATGGCGTAGCCGGGGAGGCAGGACGACGCGGACGCCTTCGCCCCGCCGGCCGCCAGCGCGAGGTTGACCCCGCCGGCCGGCCCGTAGACCTCCAGCTCGTCGATGCACAGCTGGCCGGGGGCGCTTTCGTGGCAGAAGAAGCGGACGAACCGGGCCCGCGTCGCGGGGAAGTCCAGGGCGTTGGGCCTGTCGGGGGAGAGGACAAGCCGGGCCGTCCTCTCCGGGGCGGACGAGTCCTGGGCGGCGGCGGGAACCGCGGCGAGGAAGGCGAGACAGGGCAGGATCCGGAGCGGGACCATATACGGATATTTTACGCGGATCCGGGGGGGAATTCCGGAAATCCTCAAGGGAGGGGTGGCGGACCCCCGGCCCGGGGCCTTATACTGTGGCCATGGGCAGCGCCCCCGCGGTCCGCCTCGTCCTCCGGGTCTCCGGCATCGTCCAGGGCGTGGGCTTCAGGCCCTTCGTCCACGCGCTCGCCACGCGGCACGGGCTGAAGGGATACGTCCTCAACGACACCGGCGGCGTGGTCATCGAGGCGGAGGGTTCCCCCGGCATGGTCGACCGGTTCCTGGAACGCCTCCGGGCGGAGCCTCCGCCGGCGGCGAGGATCTTCTCCATCGACGCCTCCCGGCAAGAGCCGGCCGGCTACGAGGACTTCGCGATCCGCCACAGCGTGACGCACGCCGGGAAGGACGTCCCCATCCCGCCCGACATCGCCGTCTGCGAGGCGTGCCTGCGCGAGGTGTTCGACGGGGCGGACCGGCGGCACCGGTACCCCTTCACCAACTGCACGAACTGCGGCCCGCGCTTCACCATCGCGCGGGACGTGCCCTACGACCGGCCCCGCACCACCATGGCCTCCTTCACGATGTGCCCCCGCTGCCGGGCCGAATACGAGAGTCCCGCGGACCGGCGCTTCCACGCCCAGCCCAACGCCTGCCCCGCCTGCGGGCCGCGGCTGGCGCTGGCGGATCGGGCGGGATCCCCCGTCCCCGGAGAGGACCCCCTTCGCCGGGCCGTTTCCCTCCTCCGGGACGGCCGGATCCTCGCCGTCAAGGGGCTGGGAGGCTACCACCTCGCCTGCGACGCCGCCAGCGACCGCGCCGTCACGGAGCTCCGGGAGCGGAAGCGCCGGCGCGGCGAGCCCTTCGCCCTCATGGTGCGGGACCTCGAGGCCGCCCGCCGCCTGGCGCATCTCGACGGGGCCGAAGCCGCCCTCCTCCAGAGCCCGGCGCGCCCCATCGTGCTGGCGAGGCGCCGGGCCGACGCCGCGGTCGCCGCCGACGTGGCCCCCCGGCAGAACTACCTCGGCCTCATGCTGCCCTACACCCCGCTCCACCACCTCCTGCTGAGGGAGTCGGGGCTCGCCCTCGTCATGACCAGCGGCAACCTCCATGACGAGCCCATCGCCTACCGGGACTCCGACGCCCGGGAACGCCTGGGCGGCCTCGCGGACTTCTTCCTGACCCACGACCGGGAGATCCACGTCCGCTGCGACGACTCGGTGACGCGGGTCGTCCTGGGCCGGGAGATGATGATCCGGCGCTCGCGGGGCTGCGCGCCCTCCCCGATCCGATTCCCCTTCGAGTTCGCCCGTCCCACGCTGGCGGTGGGCGCCCTCCTCAAGAACACCTTCTGCCTGGCGAAGGGGAACCTCGCCTACCTGAGCCACCACGTCGGCGACCTCGAGAACCTCCAGACGCTGGAGTCGTTCGAGCAGGGCATCGAGCACTTCTCCCGCTTCTTCGACATCCGGCCCGGGGTCGTGGCCCACGACCTCCACCCGGAATACCTCTCCACGAGGCACGCGCTCTCGCTCGAGGGCGTCGAGAGGATCGGCGTCCAGCACCACCACGCCCACGTGGCCGCCTGCATGGCCGAGAACGGCCTCCGCGAACCCGTCGTCGGCGTGGCCTTCGACGGCACCGGCTACGGGCTGGACGGCCGGATCTGGGGCGGCGAGTTCCTCCTCGTGGGCCCGGGCCTCCTCGAGCGCGCGGGCCACCTCCAGTACGTCCCCCTCCCCGGCGGCGACGCCGGCGTCCGGGAACCCTGGCGCATGGCGGTCTCCCATCTGGCGAACGCCTTCGGCGGCGATTTCGCCGGCCTCCCCCTCCCCTTCCTGGGGGAGCTGGACCCGGGGAAGCTCGACCTGGTCCGTTCCATGCTCCTGAAGGGGATCAACTCGCCCCTGACCTCCAGCATGGGCCGCCTCTTCGACGCGGTGGCGGCCCTGGCGGGGATCCGCTCCCTCGTCACCTACGAGGCGCAGGCGGCGATCGAACTGGAGATGGCGGCGGACGAATCGGCGGAAGGCTCCTATCCCTTCGACATCCTCGAAGGCGGCATCGTGGATCCCCGCCCGCTCATCCGAGGGGTGGTCGAGGATCTCCGCCGGGGCGCCCCCGCGTCCGGGATCGCCGGGAAGTTCCACAACACCGTGGCCCGGATCGTCGCCGCCGCCTGCGACCGGATCCGCGCCGCGCGGGGTCACGGGAAGGTTGTGCTGACGGGCGGCGTTTTCCAGAATACCCTCCTCCTGAGGAAGACCCTGGAGTCGCTTTCCGCGGGCGGGTTCGAGACGTACTGGCACCACCAGGTCCCGCCCAACGACGCCGGCATCTCCCTGGGGCAGGCGGTCGTGGCGGACTGGAGGTTGCGATGTGCCTAGCCGTTCCGATGAAGGTGGTGGAGGTCTCCGGCACGCGGGCCGTGGTCGAGCTGGGCGGCGTCCGGAAGCCCGTGAGCCTGGATCTCCTGGAGGGCGTGGAGGCGGGCGAGTACGTGATCGTCCACGCGGGGTTCGCCATCGAGAAGCTCAAGCCGGACGAGGCGCAGAAGACCCTGGACCTCTTCAGGGAACTGGAGGGCCGGGCCGGCGGGGAGTGAATGCGCTTCATCGAGGAATTCCGCGACCCGCGGCTGGCCCGGAACGCGAGGTCCATGCTCCTGCGGGAGGCCGAAGGGCTGCCTTCGGCGGCCTTCATGGAGGTCTGCGGCACCCACACGATGAGCGCCTTCCGCTGCGGCCTGCGCGGCCTGCTGCCGCCGAACGTCCGCCTCCTCTCGGGCCCGGGCTGCCCCGTGTGCGTGACGCCGAACGATTACCTGGACCTCGCCCTGGCGCACTCGCGGCGCCGGGACGTGGTGGTGGCGACCTTCGGGGACATGATGCGCGTCCCGGGCTCCCGGTCGAGCCTAGAGAAGGAGCGCGCGCTCGGGGCCGACGTCCGGGTGGTGTACTCCCCCCTCGACGCCCTGGAGATCGCGCGGAAGGAGCCCTCCCGGCGCGTCCTCTTCCTGGGCGTGGGCTTCGAGACCACCGCGCCGCTCGTGGCGGCTTCGATCCTGGAGGCGCGGGAGTCCGGCGTGAGGAACTTCGCCGTCCTGTCCGGCCACAAGCTCGTCCCGCCCGCGCTGGAGGCGCTGCTGGCGGTGAAGGACCTCCGGCTCCACGGTTTCCTCTGCCCCGGGCACGTCTCGGCCGTCATCGGCTCCGACGCCTATGTCCCCATCGCCCGGGACGGCAGGATCCCCTGCGTCATCGCCGGGTTCGAGCCGCTCGACATGATCCAGGGCCTCCTCATGCTCCTCCGCCAGGTGCGGGCGAAGAGCGCCGAGGTCCAGAACCAGTACGCGCGGGTCGTGACGGCGGGGGGGAACCGGAAGGCGCGGGAGGCGCTGGCGCGCGTGTTCGAGCCCGCCGACGCCGCCTGGAGAGGCCTCGGACGGATCCCCTCGAGCGGGCTCCGCATCCGGGATGAGTTCAGGGAGTTCGACGCGGAGGCCGTCCCCCCGCCGGAATCCCCGGAGCCGTCCGTCGAGCCGCGGGGGTGCCTCTGCGGCCTCGTCCTGCAGGGGCTGAAGACGCCCCCCGAGTGCCCCCTTTTCGGGAAGGCCTGCCGGCCGGAGAACCCCGTGGGCGCCTGCATGGTCTCCGGCGAGGGGACCTGCGCCGCCTACTACAAGTACGGGATGGACCACTACGCCCATGAATGACGACCGGATCCTCCTGGCCCACGGGAGCGGGGGCAGGCTGACCCACGACCTCATCCGGCAGGTGTTCCTCCCCCGTTTCCGCAGCGAGGCCCTCGGGAAGCTGGCCGACTCGGCCGTCCTCGATTCGCCGGGGAGCCGCCTGGCGTTCACCACGGATTCCTACGTGGTCAAGCCCCTCTTCTTCCCCGGCGGGGACATCGGGAAGCTCTCGGTGTGCGGCACGGTCAACGACCTCTCCGTGGTGGGCGCCGCGCCGCGCTGCCTCTCCTGCGGGTTCATCATCGAGGAGGGCTTCGCGCTCCCGCTCCTGGAGAGGATCGCCGACTCGATCCGGGCCGCGGCCGCCGAGGCGGGGGTCGAGGTCGTCACGGGGGACACCAAGGTGGTCGAGAAGGGGGGGGCGGACGGCCTCTTCATCAACACCGCCGGGATCGGCGTGGTGCCGCCCTCCGTGGACCTCTCGGCCGACCGGATCCGGCCCGGCGACCGGGTCCTCATCAACGGCGGCATCGGCGAACACGGCCTGGCGGTCCTGGTCCAGCGGGAGGGCCTGCGCTTCCAGTCGGAGATCCGGAGCGACTGCGCGCCGCTCCACCGGCTCGCCGCCGACATCCTGCGCGCCTCGCCGGGGGTGCGCTTCATGCGGGATCCCACCCGCGGGGGGCTGGCCACCACCCTCAACGAGGCCGCCGGGGGCAGGGAATGGGGGATCCTGATCGACGAGGAGGCCGTCCCGGTATGCGACGCCGTCCGGGGGCTCTGCGAGATCCTCGGCCTCGACCCCCTCTACGTCGCCAACGAGGGGAAACTCGTGGCGGTGGCGGCGGCCGCGGAGGCCGACCGGGTCCTCGCGGCCATGCGGGCCAACCCCCTCGGCGCGGGGAGCCGGATCATCGGGGAGGTCGTGGAGAAACCCCGCGGCAGGGTCGTGGTCCGCTCGGCGATCGGGGGCCTCCGGGTCGCCGACATGCTGACGGGGGAGCCGCTGCCGCGCATCTGCTGAGGCGCGCCTACCCGCCCGCGCGCCTGGAACGGAAACCCCGGGCCAGGAGGAGTTCCGCCAGGCGGTCGCGGTGGTCGCCGTGGATCTCGATCTCGAACCCGCGCACGGTGCCTCCCGCCCCGAGCGCCCGCTTGAGGTCCCGGGCGAGGGCCTCGAGATCGAAACCCCCCTTCGGGAACCCCTCGAGGATCACGACCTCGCGGCCGCCTCCCCGCTTCTCGCGGCGCATCCTGATGGTTTCGGGGCGGAGCTTCGGCTTCTCCGCGGGGGGAGCGGGAGGACACGAGCAGGGAGGGGGCGGCACCTTGCCGCAGCGGGGACAGGGGACGGGGAGGGGCATTTACGGCCGCAGCGCCTCGGTGAGGGCATAGGAAACGAGGAAGCTCCCGAAGATGAGCCCCGCGAAGATGATCCCGTAGCGGACCGTCGCGAAGAGGCGCGTGCCGGGGCAGGCCACGTAGCGCGAGAAGACGGGGAGGAATCCCAGGAAGACGAAGAAGCTTCCCACGAAAACGTGCGCCGCCAGCGTGTCCTCGATCACCGCATGGCCGGGGCGGTAGGACCACCACCCGGCCTTGACCGCCAGGATCTCGGTGCAGGCCGCGGACACCGCCGCCACGAAGCCCCCGGCCAGCATCGTGAGCCCGTGGCCCGTCTGGCCCGGCCACCGCCTCGTGATCATGCCGCTGACGCGGAGGGTGACGTACCCCAGCTCCACCACGGCGCACGCCCAGGAGAGCGGGACGTAGAGGGGGGAGGCCAGGATTTTGGCCTCCGACGAGTGGTACACCCGCTGCGCCGTCTTGAAACCCTGCACCAGGAGGTAGTCGGGGAAGACGACGAAGGCCCCGGCCACGAGCCCCAGCGGGAGGAGCCGCGCGAAGACCGTCCCCCACGGCTGCTGCGCAAGGCAGGCGGCGATCGAGAGCCTCAGCATCACCGAGAGGTAGGCCCAGAAGAGCCCCGAGTCCGGGAAGGCGAACGCCCCCAGCATGGAGGAGGCGAGGCCGGTCAGCACCATCGCCAGCCACCAGAGGTCGGTCTGGATGTCGAGCCCCTCGACGATTTCCCGCAGCCGGTCGTTGATCACGAGCTGAACCTCGGCGCGCGCTTTTCCACCACGGCCCGGATCCCCTCCGACCCGTCCTCCGTGCCGGCGCTCGTCTTCATCAGGATCGCCTCTGCCTCGAACGACGCGGCCAGCGTCCGCCCCTGGCCCCCGAGCAGGAGATCGCGGTTGCGGGGGATCACGGAGCGGGCCTGGAGCCGGAGGCGGCCCGCGATCTCCTCGATCACCCGGGGCAGGTCCGCGGCGGGGACCACGTGGTGGATGAGGCCGATCGCCCGCGCCTCCTCGGCGCCCACGTTGGGATCCTCGAAGAGGAGCCGCTGCGCCTGCGCCATCCCCACCAGGCGCGGTAGCCTCCACGAAAGCCCGCCGTCGACGCTCAAGCCCGCGCGGCCGTACCCCACGAGGAACTTCGCATCCGGGGTCCCCAGGCGGAGGTCCCCCGCCATGGCCAGGGAAAACCCGCCGCCCACCGCCGGGCCGTTGACCACCGTCATCACCAGGGCCGGGCAGGAGGCCAGGTAGCTCAGCACCGAGTGGAACGCCTTGACCAGGGATCCCAGGTAGCTCGAGAGCGAATCGCTCTCCGCCGCCGCCTGGAGGTCCGCCCCCGCGCAGAAGGCGCCCCCCGCCCCCTCGACGAGGAGGATCCGCACCTTCTCGGAATCGCCGACGCCGCGCACCACGTCCCCCATCTCGCGCAGCATCTCCCGGTCGAACGTATTGCTCTTCTCGGGGCGGTTGAGCATGACCCGCGCGACCGTCCCGCCCATCTGGACCTGGAGCTTGATCGAGCCCATCATCGGCCTCCGCGCATTCCCTGCGACCCGAGGTACTTCCGGAACAGCTCCGCGGGCGACCACTCGTCCCCCTCGGCGAAACCGTACCCGAGCCCGTGGAGCGCCAGGAACTCCCGGACGAGCGGGTCCGCGTCGCGGCCCGGCTCCGCGGGGCGGCGGATTTCCAGGACCCACTCCTCCCCCTCCCGGACGTACCCGCGGGCCGCCAGCTCGCCCGGATGCATCTCCCCCACGACGTGGATCCGCCGCCGCCGCGGATCCGCCTCCGTGATCCGGGCAACGTACGCCCGGCTCCCCGCCCGGGGGCCGGGGGATGCACCCCCCCGAGCCGGCAAACCTGCCTCCAAGGATTCGATTCCAAAGTATAGCTCCTGGACCTATAATCGCAAACCTCATGAAGCTATCCTTCCAGGGCGCCGCGCGCGGCGTCACCGGCAGCCGGCACCTCCTGGAACTCAACGGGCACCGGATCCTCCTCGACTGCGGCCTCCACCAGGGCCGCCGGGAGGAGAGCTTCCGCCTCAACCGCCGGTTCGGATTCCCCGCGGAATCCCTCGACGCCGTGATCCTCTCCCACGCCCACATCGACCACGCGGGGGCGCTCCCGGCGCTCGTCCGGGCGGGTTTCTCGGGCCCCATCTACGCCACCCCCGCCACGGCGGACCTCGCGGACGTGATGCTCCAGGACTCGGCCTTCATCCACGAACGCGACATCGAGATCGTCAACCGGCGGGAGGGGACCCGCCTGGAGCCCGTCTACACGGTCGAGGACGCCCGGGCGGCCATCCGCCTCCTCCGCCCCCTGCCCTACTGGAAGAGCGAGGGGGTGGCCGACGGCGCGCGGATCACCTTCCACGACGCGGGCCACATGCTCGGCTCCTCGATCGTCCGGATCGAGGCGGGCCACCGGACGATCGTCTTCTCGGGAGACCTCGGGCGCGACGTGCTCCCGATCCTCCGCAGCCCCGAGCTCCTGTCGGGCGCGGACTCGGTCATCGTGGAGAGCACCTACGCCGACCGCCTCCATCCCCACGAGGGGGACGAGGAGCGCGAACTCGAGGCGATCATCCTCCGCGTGACCGGCCGCGGGGGGAAGATCATCATCCCCGCCTTCGCCGTGGGCCGCACCCAGCACCTGACGTACCGCCTCAAGCGGCTCTCCGGGCGGCTCCCGGACGTGCCCGTCTTCGTGGACAGCCCCCTGGCCGCCGACGCCACCGAGATCTACCGCCGCCACCCGGAGTGCCACGAGCCCGGCACGTGGAAGGCCGGCGACCCCTTCGGCTTCGGGATGCTCCGCTACGTGCGCTCCGTGGAGGAATCCAAGAAGCTCAACGAGCTCGGCGGCCCCGCCATCATCATCGCCGCCAGCGGCATGTGCGAGCACGGGAGGATCCTCCACCATCTCTACCACCACGGCCCCGACCCCCGCAACGCGATCCTCTTCGTGGGCCACCAGGCGGAACACACGCTGGGCCGCCGGCTCCTCGAAGGCCGCCGCCAGGTCCGCGTGCTGGGGCGGGAGATCGAGATCCGCGCCGAGGTCCTCCGGATGGACAGCCTCTCCGCCCACGCGGACCGGGAAGGCCTGAGGGACTTCATCCGCGCCACCGCCCGCACCCTGCGGGACGCCTTCGTGGTCCACGGCGAGCCCGCGCCCGCGGAGGCGTTCGGCGCCTGGATCCGTGAAACCACCGGCGCCCGTACCCTCGTCCCCTCCCTCGGGGACGTGGCGGAACTCTGAGTCCCCGGGGACCCTCCCCCGCCGCCGCGGCCGTCCCGGCCGGGGGGAAGGACGCCGGCGCATTCGTCCCAACTCCGGAGGCCGCCCGGTGTCATAATCTTCAGGGAACGGGCAGCGGGATCGTCCGAGAAGGAGACATCGTGCGCCACGTCACCCGCCTCGTCCTCGCGGCCGTCCTGGGGGCGTCCCTCCCCCTCGCCGCCCAGGAAGGCAATCCCCCCCGGCCGGCGAAACTCGAGATCCGGATCAGCCGCCAGGCCAACTGGGGATGCAGTCCCGAGGATGCCTACGAGGTCTGCGCCGCCGCCGCCGGCGAACTGTGGCCCCACTTCCCGGAGCGCCGCCTCCCCCCGATCGCGGTCGAGCCCAGGGGCGGCCCGATCGTCCTCTTCGGGAGAAGCTCCAGGGGGGAGATCCGCGTCCGGCTGAACGTCCAAGGGACCTACTGGGCGCAGATGACCTACCAGTTCAGCCACGAGTTCTGCCACATCCTCTGCGACTACAAGGAGAATCCTAACCCGAACAAGTGGTTCGAGGAGACGCTCTGCGAGATGGCCTCCCTCTTCGTCCTCCGCCGCTCCGCCGAGACGTGGAAGACCCGCCCCCCCTACCCGCACTGGAAGGACTACTCCGGCGCGCTGATGAAATATGCCGACGAGCGGATCGAGGGGGCGCGGCTCCCCGCGGGGAAGTCCCTCGCCGCCTGGTACCGCGAGAACGCCGGGGCGCTCGCGAAGAACGCCACCGACCGCCCCCGCAACACCACCGCGGCGGTCGCAATCCTCCCCCTCTTCGAAAAGGCGCCCAGGCACTGGGAGGCGGTGGGGGCCCTGAACGCCGGGAAGTTCGACGCCTCCACGACGTTCCCGCAGTTCCTGGAGGCGTGGCACGGGAACGTCCCCGAGAAGCACCGGCCCTTCGTGAAGGAGGTCGCGGCGAAGTTCGAGGTCAGGATCGGCGCCGGCCGGTGAGCGCCTCCCTCATAGGACGCGGCTGTAGACCGCCTTGAGGTAGCGCCCCTCGGGGTAGAAGCTGCTGACGGGATGGTCCGGCCCCGCCCCCGCCACCCGGAACGTCCGCAGCTCCCGCTCGGAGGCCTGCTGCACGATGCGGAGGAACTCCTCCTCCCCCACCAGCCCGCTGCAGGAGCAGGAGACGAGGATCCCGCCCGGCTTCACCACGCGGGCGGCCAGGAGGTTCATGTCGCGATAGGCGCGGCGGGCCCGGGGAAGCTCGTCCCGGTCCCGCGCCATCTTGGGCGGGTCGAGCACGACGACGTCGTACGTCTCCCGGCACTGCCGCAGGTAGTTGAACAGGTCCTGGTGGAGGAAGTCGACCTTCACCCGGTTGAGCCGCGCGTTCTGGCGGGCCGTCTCCAGCGCCTCCTCGTCGAGGTCCACCCCCACGACGCGGTGGGCCCCCGCCTTCGCGGCCGCGACCGCGAACCCGCCGGTGTAGCAGCAGAGGTCGAGCAGGTCCTTTCCCCCCGCCAGGCCGGCCACGAACCGCCGGTTCTCGCGCTGGTCGCAGAAAAAGCCCGTCTTGTGGCCCCGGACGAAGTCCACGCGGTATTCCGTGTCGCCCTCCCGGACCACGACCCCCTCCGGCGCGCGCTCGAAGGGCAGCCGGAACCCCTCGGCCTCCTGGACCCGCTCGTCGGCGCGGACGCAGGCCCCCGGGAAGACCCGCCGCAGGAGCGGCAGCAGCCTGAAGAAGCCGAGCGAGAAGATCTCGACCGAGTGGACGCCGGCGTACCGGTCGACCACGAGCCCCGGGAGGCCGTCCCCCTCCGCGTGGCAGAGGCGGTACGCCGTGGCGTCGATCCGGAGCGATTCGCGGAAGGCCGCGGCCTCGCGCAGCCGCCTCCCGATGAATTCCTCCGTCGGTCCGCCGGCGGGGGCGGGACCCAGCATGCGGAGGGCGATCTCGCTCCTCGGGTTGTAGAAGCCGCAGCCGAGGGGCTCGCCGGACCGGTCGACCACGTCCACGACCTCGCCGGCCTCGACGGGGGCCGGCGGCTTCACGACCATCTTCCGGAAGAAGTGGAGGTGCCGGCGGGTCCCCGGGACGCGGAGGCGGACGACGGG
>Ga0316622_100002792_pt1 | contig 12249 bp, 9 predicted proteins | sample OWC_Aug_OW2_C1_D_FD_207646 | JGI IMG/M metagenome (GOLD analysis project Ga0316622, IMG submission 207646) | Wetland soil microbial communities from Old Woman Creek delta, Ohio, United States - OWC_Aug_OW2_C1_D5_C | ecosystem: Environmental > Terrestrial > Soil > Wetlands | place: USA: Ohio... | reverse complement strand
AGTACCGCTTGAGGCCGTACATCAGGCCGGCGATGTCGATGTCCTTTGGGCAGCGGACGGTGCAGTGGAAGCAGGAGGCGCAGAACCAGTAGGTGTTGCTGGCCAGCACCTCGTCTTTCATCTCGGCCTGGATCATGCCGATCAATCGCCGGGGCGTGTGGTCCATGTACGGAACCACCGGGCAGGTGCCCGAACACGTCCCGCACTGGATGCATGTCTGCACGGGATTGCCGTGCGCCGCGTGCAGCAGATTGGCGACTTCGTCACTAAAGGCCAGAGTGGATGCCATAACCTCTCCTCCGAGCGCAAACGCGGGGAGGGACTCCTCCTCGGCCGGGCAGGACCCGGCGGCTACTTGACGTCGGCCCGGCGAGCCTCAGCCGCCTGGAGCAGGGCGCTCACCCGTTCCAGCAGCAGTTTGGGCTCGACCGGCTTCTCAACCAGCTCGTCGACAGCAACAAAGTGAGGATGCACGGGACCGCCCGGGAAGAGGAAGGCGATTTGCTCCCGAATCCCCGTGATAATCAGCACCGGAGTCTCACGGAGCTTGGGGTCGTTGCGGATCTTGCGGGCCACCATCACGCCCTCCGCCCCGCGTCCCATCATGATGTCGAGCAGCAGGAGATCGTACTTGCCGGTTTGGAGCGCCTTCAGCCCATCCTTCGGGTTGTAGATCGCATCCACCGAGTATCCTGCACCTACCAGGATCGACTTCACGCCCTCCACGAAGTCGGGGTCATCGTCGATCATCAACAGCTTCTTCTGTGGGCTCATGCCAAGCCTCCTTCTTGGGGTATCGGCGCCCCTGGCGCGTCAGTGCTCGCCTGCCCGTCGGCAGGGGTGTCGGCCGGCGGCAGGCGAAGGGTGAACGTGCTGCCCTTGCCGAGATCGCTCTTGACGGAGATCGTACCTTGGTGGGCCTCGATGATCCGGCGGGTGATGCCCAGTCCGAGCCCGGAACCGCGTTCCGCTTCCAGGCCGGCCTTGCTCGTCGCCAGCCCCCGGATGACCGACGGCAGCTCCTCAGGCGGGATTCCTACCCCGGTGTCGATGACCGAGATCGTCACGGCCCCCTCGCGGTAGGCAGCTTCGACGCGCACCGGCTCGCCGAGACGCGAGAACTTGACGGCGTTGCCGAGCAGGTTGACCACGGCCTCGACCAGGGTGGTCTCGTCGCCGCGCACGGCGGGAAGACCACCCTCGACCAGGGTCTGGATCTCAACCGCCTTCCTCTGGGCATGCGGCCTGGCGGTTTCGGCGGCCTGGGCGATGACCGCCGGGATGGACACCGTGGTGAAGCTCTCGCGCAGCTGGCCGAAGTCGGTGGAGTATGCCCGCAGCCATCCATGGATCATCTTGAGGAGCGAGTCGATCGAGGCCACCATGCGCTCGAGGCGTGCCTTCTGCTCGGGGCTCGCCACCGTCTGAAGGTCCTGCGCCAACGCATACAGGTTCTGCTGGACGGAGCCCAGGGGCGCTTTGAGCTCGTGCGAGACGATGGCGGCGAAATGCTGCTGGAGCATGTCGCGTTCCCGGCGGAGTGCGGCCGTCTCCAGCAGCAGGCGGCGCTTCTCCAGCCCGCGCTGGGTGATCACGCGGAACTCGTCCGGCGTGAAGGGCTTGGGCAGGAAGTCGTAGGCGCCGTTCTGCATCGCCTCGACGGCCGAATCGACGGTGGAGAAACCGGTGATGACGACCGTCACGATGGCGGGATCGAAGGCGCGGATGGCGTTGATGACCTCAAAACCGCTCAGGCCCGGCATCTTTAGATCGACGAAGACCAGGTCGGGGATCTGCTCGCGCACCATCCGCAGTCCGCTCTCGCCGTTGGGGGCCGTGGTCAGATCGACCGGCATGCCGGTCAGTATCTGGGTGCAGGAATCGCGGACGACTTCCTCGTCGTCGATGATCAGGATCCTCGGCAGGCTGTCCACGTCGCTAGCCCTCGCCCATCTCCATGACCGGCAGCCGGATGGTGAACGTCGTGCCCTGACCCAGCCTACTTTCCACGGCGATCGTCCCATAGTGTTCCTTGACGATGCCGTAGCTGATGGCCAGGCCCAGGCCCGTGCCGACCTCCTTGGTGGTGAAGAACGGGTCGAAGATCTTCTCCAGGTTTTCCGGCGGGATCCCGCTGCCGGTGTCGGAGAAGGCGATCTCGATCATCGAGTCTTCCGGGACGTAGCGTGTCGTCAGGGCCAGGCGACCGCCGTTGGTCATGGCCTCGGCGGCATTGACGATCATGTTCACGAACACGCGCTCGATCTGGGACGGATCGACAATGGCCTTGGGCAAATCGGCCTGCAGCCTCTCGGAGAACTGGACGTTGAGGAACAGGGCCTGGCCCTGCACCAGAGAGACGCACTGCCGGAGCACGGCGTTCAGGTCGGTGACGGTCTTGCTGGGCTTCCGCTGCCGGGCGAAGTCGAGGAGCCCCCGGATGATCTCGCGGCAGCGGTTGGCCTGCACGGCCGTCTTCTGTGCCAGGTCGCGCAGCGGGCTGTCGGCCGGCAGGCGCTCCAGCCCCAGGTGGGCGTAGGTGACGATCCCCTGCAACGGGTTGTTGAGCTCGTGGGCGATGTTGGCCGACAGTTGTCCGATGAGCACGAGCCGCTCGGACTCCATGAGCTTGCGGGTGGCCATATCCTTGATCTGCGTGTCTCGCTCCTGGATCGAGGCGGCCATCAGGTTGAAGGCCTCGGCCAGCTCGCCAAGCTCGTCGCGCGAGTCGACCGAGACGCGCGTGTCAAGGTTCCCGCGCGCCAGCGCCCTGGCGGCCGACGCCAGTTCCCGCATGGGAACGGAGATCCGCCGCACGACGACGTAGGACAGGCCCATGGCGGTGAGGATCCCCAGCAGGGTGATCCCCACAAAGACCAGGGCCATGTCTCGGCGCAGATCCACATACTTCTGCTCGAGAATCCCGACGTACAGGATGCCGATGATCTTCGACTTTGAGTCCTTGATGGGCTCGTAGGCCGTGATGTACCAGTTGTTGACCACGTAGGCCCGGCCGATCCACGGCTGGCCGTCCCTCACGACCCGGTTGTATACATCTTCGGCGATGCGCGTGCCGATGGCGCGAGAGCCATCCTTGTTGCGCACATTCGTCGATATGCGGACATCATCCTGGAAGATGGTCGCCGTGCCAATATCGCTGCCACGATACTGGAGGTTCTGGTAGACCGTCTCCTTGACCGTGTCCACGATCTCGTAGTTCCGATTTAGCAATTTGCCCCCGTAGATGACGCCGATCAGTTGGCCCCTGTCGTTGAGGACCGGTGCGGCAGCCTTGAGCATCATGCCGGCGGTCTGTTCCGTCTCAGGGCGGGGCCTGGCCTTGGGCGTGTCGATGAAGCGGAAGTAGGCCTGCTCGGCCAGGGCCGGCGATTCCAGGGTGAGGTCGGCGGCCTGGAGGATCACCGTTGCCGACGCCGGCCGGCCGGTACGAAATACCTCCGCCACGAGAGGATCGTGACGCTGATCGTCTCCCACCTGCGACGGGTTGCTCGTCCGCAAGATGACCACTCCCCTGGCGTCGGTCACCGTGAGCACATCGAGCCCTTCGCGCAGACGAACGGCCCCCAGCTCCCCTTGCGCGTTGGTCGTCTGCCCCGACAGAAACGAGTCGATCAGCAGCTTGCGATCGGCCGTCAGCTTGACCACGTCATTGATGTGGCGCAGGCGGCCGAGGTAGATCTCCCGCGCCGAGTTCAGATCGAATCCGACCTTCTCCTGCGCTTCGGCCACGATCCGGTTGCCAATCAACCACACGCCCACGGCCAGGAACACGATGCCGATGACGGCGATGACCAAGAGGTAGCTCAGGGTCAGGCGCGCCGCTACCGACACCGAGCTGCGCCTGGCCTCCTGAGCTGCCGGCTCGGCCACCATGGGCCACTCGCCCGACTGCGTCCCCGTCCGAGACTCGATCTTGTCCTCCCGCCGCCGTGCAGGCCCCCGGAGGGCCGAGGGCCGTCGGCCAGCGACGTGCAACGGCTATGCTCAAAGAGCTTCGTGGACGAGCTCAACAATGTCCTGGACAACCAGCCGCGATTCCTGTCCGGTCGTCTTCAGGGCATCCTGGTACATGGTCACGTCCTTGGGGCAGGCCACGACGAACCGCTGGACGCCGGCCAGCCCCGTCGCCTCGCGGATGCGGCTCTCGCTGGGACGCTCCTTGACCTCCCCTTCGTCCATCCAGATGCGTCCGCCCCCGGCGCCGCAGCAGAAGGAGCGATCTGCATGCCGAGGCATCTCCTGCAGCTCACAGCCGGTTGCCCGGATCAGCCTGCGCGGCGCGTCGTAGATCCCGTTGTAGCGGCCCAGGTAGCAGGGATCGTGGTAGGTGACCGTGGCGCCGAGCTTGCGGCTCAGGCCGAGCTTGCCGCTTGCGACCAGCTGGTCGAGCAGCTCGCTGATATGCAGGATCGGGCGGCCCTTCGCCAGCTCCGGACCGTATTCGTTCTTCAGGGCGTTGTAGGTGTGCGGATCCGAGGTGAGGATCGCCTGGTACTGGCATTTCGAGAGGGTGGCCAGGTTCTTGTCGCGCAGCATCTCGAACAGGCCCTCTTCGCCGGCCCGGCGGGCGTCGTTGCCCGAGTTGCGTTCTCCATCGTACAGGATCCCGAAATCGAGGCCGGCGTGCCGGAGGACCTCGAGCGTCTTCTGCGTGATCCCCGCCAGGATGGGGTTGTAGGAGGCATAGTCACCGACGAACCACAGGTACTCGACCGGCTCACGCCGCGCGTCCTTCACCTTCGGCTCGATCGACTGCGTCCACTTGGCGCGCGCCCGCTCCGACTGGCCAAAGGAGTTGCCGTAGCGGCCCAGGTTCGCCAGCGCATCCTGCAGGCGCGTGTCCATGCTGCCTTCCAGGACCAGGTGACGGCGCATGTCGACGATGGCGCGCAGCTGGTCGTTGTAGACCGGGCAGGCCCGGACGCAGGCCAGGCACGAAGTGCAGGCCCACAGCTCGTCGGCCGTGATCACATCCCCGTGCAGCTTGCGCCCGTTGGCCGGTTCCCACAGGTGGGCATCCAGCTTGATCATGATGTCGCGCGGGGAGAGCTTCAGCCCGCTGGCATGGGCCGGGCACTGATCCTGACAACGCCCGCAGCGGATGCAGGCCTCGAAGTCCAGGATCTGCTTCCAGGTGAAATCGCGCCACCCGGAGACGCCTGCCGGCGCGCCGGTGGGCCGCGCAGCGAGGGTCCCCGGGGTCTGCGAGCGGCCGTAGAAGATGTTGAGGGGCGCGGCAAGGATGTGGAAGAGCTTCGTGTAGGGCATGCTCGCCAGCAGGCCGAAGGCTGCCAGGCCATGCACGGCCCACAGGCCTACGTGCAGTGTCCGGTCCGTGGGCTCGGCCACGGAGGAGAGGGCCATGGCGACCAGGTTCCCAACCGGGGACCATGTCGCCCAGTCGGGTCGGACGACGGCCAGCCGCAGGCCTTCGACCAGGTAGCCCGTGATCACAATCAGCATCAGCAGGATCAGGACGTAGCCATCGTCCCAGCGGGTGCGGCGCGCCGGCTCAGCCTGCAGCCGCGCAGGGCGCAGCACGTATCGCCGGTAGGCGGCCAGGGCCAGGCCGACCAGCGCCCCAAGCCCCAGGAGGTCCAGCAAGAGCTCGAAGAGCAGGTACGGCATCCCGACCAGGAACTGAAAGTCGAAGAACAGGCGCGTGACGTCCCAGTCCACGGTGGCCAGCGCAGTGCCGATGGCCAGCGCCACCATGCCCCAGAATAGGGCGAGGTGCATCAGGCCGGGGTAGGCCTCGCGTGCGGTGCGCAGCTGCAGGACGACATCGGCGACCACATCCCGGAGCCGCCGCCCATAGGCCTTGTGGATGCGCTCGGGCTGCCCCATCCGCCAGCGGCGGAATCGGCGGAAGACGCCGTAGGCGAAGACGACCATCGTGACCACAGCGAGCACGTACTGCGCGATCTCCGCCCAATGAGGGATGTTCCAGAATGTCTCTCGGAACGGCATGCTCGTCGCTCCCCGTTCTAGGCCGCCTTGGCCTGCTGGATGGCGGAGGTCAGCGCCGGGACCAGGTCAAACAGGTCCAGCGTGGTGCCGTACTTGGCCAGTCCGAAGATCGGCGCCGCGGCGTCGGTGTTGATGGCCAGGATCAGTTGGGAGTCCGTCACCGCCTCCATGTGCTCCGGCGCCCCGCTGACGCCCACGGCCAGGTAGAGCTTGGGCTTCACCCGTTTGCCGGACTTCCCGACCAGCCGGCTTGCGGGCAGCCAGCCCTGGTCGACGACCGGACGCGATCCGCAGACGACGCCGCCGAGCGCTTTGGCCAGCTCCTCCGCCAGCTCGACATTGTCGCCGGTTTGGATGCCGCGGCCGATGGACACCAGCACGGGCTCCTTGGCGATGTCCACATCGCCGGCTTCCGGCTCGATGTACTGCTTCAGGCTGACGCGCAGTTGGGAAAGCTCGGGGGGCGCGAAGGCGGTTACCGCCGCCGGCTGCGTGCTGCGTCCCGCGTCTGCGGGGTGCCCGCCGGGAATGACGGTGACCAACGCCGTCGAGTCGGGTAGCCGCGCCTCCGCCATGATCTTGCCGCCGCAGATCTGGCATTGCAGCGTGCCGTCGCGGCCTGCCGTCCGGCAAGAAGAGATCATCGGCAGCTTCAGCCGGGCCGAAAGCACACTGGCGACGTCAGAGCCGATGGAGGTGCTTCCCAGCAGGACGGCGCGCGGCTTGGCGTCGGCGATGACGGCCGCCAGCGCAGCGGAGTACGCATCGGGGGTGAACTCGGCCAGGGAGGGGTGTTCGACGTACAGCGCCTGATCGGCCGATAGATCGGAGGCCAGCCCGGTGGCGTTCTGACCGAGGAGCACGGCAACGACCTTGCCGCCCGTCCCTTCGGCGAGTGTCCGCCCCATGCCCAGCATGACGTACGTGATCTCGGCGACCTCGCCCCGCAGGTGCTCAACGACGACAAAGATGTCCTGGCTCATCGACGGCCTCCCCTCACATCACGCCTGCATTCTTCAGAAGCTCGACGATCTTTGCCGACACCGCCTCGACGTCCCCCTCGAGCATCGTCGCCCGCTCGGCGGGTTCCGGCTGGTACAGGCGCAAAGGCGCAAGGCCGCCGGCCGGATCGAGCGTCGGGCACGGCCGGGCATCGATCTTGGCCGTCTGCATGGCCTGCCGAACCTTGCTGACCGCCACGTAGCGCGGAGGTTTCTCCGCCGCCTGGATGCCCAGCACGGCGGGCAGCTGGACCAGGAGCTCGGCGACCAGGCCGCCCGGATACTCCTTGCGCGCCAGCGCGCCGTCTCCGGACACCTTCACGCCGGCGATGTAGCCGACGTAGGGCATCCCCAGAAGTTCGGCCAGCAGCGGGCCGACCGAACCGTCCAGGTCATTGTGGGCCTGGACGCCCGTCAGGATGAGATCGGGTTTGAGGTCGGCGATGACTTCGGCCAGTGCGCGGGCGAGAGCGTGGTTGTTGAGGGCCGCCGCCTCTTCGGTCTCCAGCTTGATCAGCCGGTCGATGCCCTTGGCCGCGGCTGTGAAGAGGATGTCATCCACGCCCTCGGCGCTAAGGGCGATGACCGTCACCTGGCCGCCGGCCTGTTCCTTGAGCAGGATCGCCTGCTCCATGGCGTGGTCATCGAACTCGTTGATGATCAGCCGCAGCCAGGAATTGTCCAGGGCGGCTCCGCTGGCATCGATCGCCAGCTCTTCCACCAGGTCTGGCACGATCTTGATTGGCACGACGATGTTCATGCGACCCCTCTCACGCTGTCAGCGACTCGGCGATCAGTTCGGCGACATCCCGGACGACGATGTTCCCGGCGCCGGGAACGACCTTGACAGCATCTTCGAAGCGCAGGGGTTCGTAGGGGCAGGCCACCGCCAGAATATCGGCTCCGGCTGCGCTGGCCTCTTGAACACGCCATTCGGACGTGCGGGCATGCGCTTTCTCCCAGTGGAACCCGTCCAGCCACATGCCGCCCCCGCCGCCGCCGCAGCACAGGCTGGTCTCCCGGCTGTGGGCCATCTCGACCAGCTCAACCCCTGGGATGGCGGCCAGGATGGCGCGCGGCTCTTCGTAGACGGCGTTGGCGCGGCCGAGGAAGCAGGGGTCGTGGAATGCCACCTTGGCCTTGACCTCACGCGTCAGGTGTGGGCGGAGCTGTTCAAGGTGCTCAGCGAGAAACTGGGTCAGATGCTGTACGGGATAGGCGATCCCCAGAGCGGGGTACTCGTTCTTGAAGGCGTTGTAGGCGTGCGGGTCGGTGGTCACGATGCGCTGGAACTGCACCCGGCCGAGAGCCTTGCCGTTCTTCTCGGCCAGCAGTTCGAACAGGCCGCGTTCGCCGGCCAGCCGCTGCGAGTCCCCGTCGCTCACTTCATCCGCACCCAGGACGGCGAAATCGACCCCCAGGGCATTGAGCACTTTGGCCACCGCGCGGCCGACCGCCTGCAGCCGAGGGTGGTAGGAGACGTAGTCGCCTACGTACCACAGCACCTCGGTGCGAGGGTTCTCCTTGCCCAGGACGCGGACCGGCGCGCCGGCCTCCTTGACCCAGTCGGCCCTCTTGCGGGGAGACTGCCCGAGGACATTCCCGTAGCGCTGGGAGTTCTCCAGCGCGGCATGCAGCTCGGTGGGTACCTTGCCTGCCAGCAGAAGCTCCTCTTTTGTGCGCGTCATCAGGGCCGCGGTCAGCGGGATCTTCTGCGGGCAGACCTGGGTACACGCGTAGCAGGAGAGGCACAGCCAGACTGTGTCCGCCTCGAGCACGCGTTCGATTTCCTCGGCGCGCATGGAGGTGATGAGACGGCTGGGGGGAAACTCCATCAGGTAGCCGTACGGGCACGCGCCGCTGCACATACCGCATTGCAGGCAGCGCTGAATGCGCTCGCCATCGGTAACCCCGTAGAGCGTTTTCAGAAAGGCTTGCGTACGAGCGGGGGCGGAGACGATCTCGCTGGTCATGGCCAAGTCACACCTCCCGTGTTGCGGGCGGGGATGCACGGGGTGCGCACAGCTCCGCCCCTGCAGATCCTTTCCGGCGGGCCGCCGTGGGGATCACCGGGCACGAGGGGAAGGACCAAGAACGACGAGACGAGCAGCGGCTCCACGAGGTGTGGCTGATGGGCCTTGGCCTTCCCCCGTTGCGATGCAGCTGGCGGCGTCGGCCTTGACATGGGTCTTGGGCGCCCTATCCCCTTGAGGCAAACTCGTCAACGTCATGGAAAGGGCTCAGGGGCCGATGAGTCCCCTTCCGCGGTCCGGCATCATGGCCTGCCTGCCTCTCGGGCGAGAGCGCAAGTCAGGCGCACAGGCGACCCCCCGCGAGCAACGCACCGATACAGGCCTGCCCGCCGTCGGGCAGGATCCCCCCGTCTGTGAAGGACTTCACCTATCTGGATAGGCCACTTTTGTTCCAGTATTGCGCGCGTTGGAGCGGGCTACGCAGTGATGGAGTTCCCGGCGCCGGGGGGATGAATGTCAGAGAGGTGACGGATTGGGACGGCGGGCCGGACGGTCGGCGCTTGTCTTCCCTGACAAGTGCCGCCACACTACGTTCAGGCCAATTGGGCAGGCCGTTCGCGCCTGCTCTCACAGATGAGGAGATGAGCGCCATGCCAAGCAAGCCCAAGCCCAAAGCGTCGAAGCCGAAGAAGCCCGCCAAGCCGGCGGCCAGGAAGGTGAAGGCCGTCAAGCTGCCCTACAAGCCGATCAAGCTTAAGCTGCTGCGCCCCGTCCCGTCCGACATCGAGATCGCCCAGGCTGTCACCCCCAAGCCTGTGTCGCTCATCGCACAGGAGGTCGGTCTCAAGCCAGCCGAGCTCGAGCTGCACGGCGAATACAAGGCCAAGGTGCGGCTGGAGGTCCTCGATCGCCTCAAGGCCCGCAAGAACGGCAAGTACATTGACGTGACGGCCATCACGCCCACGCCCCTGGGCGAGGGCAAGAGCACGACCATGATGGGGCTGAGCCAGGCCCTCGGGGCACACCTGGGCAAGCGGGTGATCACCTGCATCCGCCAGCCCAGCCAGGGGCCCACGTTCGGGATCAAGGGCGGCGCCGCCGGCGGCGGCTATTCCCAGGTCATACCGATGGAGGACTTCAACCTCCACCTGACTGGCGACCTGCATGCGATCACGGCCGCCAACAACCTGCTGGCGGCGGCCATCGACGCCCGCATGTTCCACGAGAAGGAGCAGGATGACGAGAAGCTGTTCAACGCCTTGTGCCCGAAGAACAAGCAGGGCCAGCGGCGCTTCTCGCCCTCGATGCTGCGCCGGCTGAAGAAGCTGGGCATCAACAAGACGGACCCGGAGACGCTCACGCCCGAGGAACGGGCGCGTTTCGCCCGCCTGGACATCGATCCGGCCTCGATCACCTGGCAGCGAGTGGTCGACACGAACGATCGCTTCCTGCGCCGCATCACCATCGGCCTGGGCCCCGAAGAGAAAGGCATGACGCGCGAGACGGGTTTCGACATCACCGTCGCCAGCGAGATCATGGCCATCCTGGCGCTGACGACCGACCTGGCCGACCTGCGTGAGCGGCTGGGCCGCATCGTCATCGGCACAAGCAAGTCCGGCGAGGCCATCACGGCCGAGGACCTGGGCGCGGGCGGTGCCCTGACCGTCCTGATGAAGGACGCCATCCTGCCGACGCTGATGCAGTCGCTGGAAGGCACGCCGGTGTTCGTGCACGCCGGCCCGTTCGCCAACATTGCCCACGGCCAGAGCTCGATCATTGCCGACCGCATCGCCCTCAAGCTGGCGGACTATGTCGTGACGGAGTCGGGGTTCGGCGCCGACATCGGCATGGAGAAGTTCTTCGACATCAAGTGCCGCTACTCGGGGCTCATCCCGCAATGCGTCGTCATGGTCGCCACCGTGCGCGCCCTCAAGATGCACGGCGGCGGGCCAAAGGTCGTGGCGGGCAAGCCGCTGGATGCTGCCTACACCGATGAGAACCTTGAGCTGCTGAAGAAGGGCCTCGGCAACCTGCAGCACCACATCAAGAACGCCAAGCGCTTCGGCGTGAACGTGGTGGTGGCCGTGAACTCCTTCGCCGCCGATACGCCGGCCGAGGTCGAGCTCGTGCGGCAGGCGGCCAAGGAAGCCGGGGCCGAGGACGCCGTCGTCTGCACGCACTGGATGGACGGCGGCAAAGGCGCCGTCAAGCTGGCTGAGGCGGTCGTCAAGGCGGTCGAGAAGCCGACCAAGTTCCAGTTCCTCTACCCGCTGGAGTGGTCCATCAAGCAGAAGATCGAGAAGGTCTGCAAGGATATCTACGGCGCCGACGGCGTGGAGTACTCGGAGGAAGCGGAGAAGAAGATCGCCCTCTACACCCGGCTTGGATTCGACAAGCTGCCGCTGTGCATGGCGAAGACGCACCTCAGCCTGAGCCACGATCCGGCGCTCAAGGGCGTGCCCAAGGGCTTCAAGGTGCCGATCCGCGACATCCGCGCCTCGGTCGGGGCGGGGTTCCTCTACCCGCTTCTGGGCGAGATGCGCACGATGCCCGGGCTGCCGACGCGGCCGGTGTTCTACGATGTCGACGTCGACCTGAAGACCAAGCGCGTCGTGGGCCTGTTCTAGCCGTTCGCCGACGCACGATCGGAGACGGGCCTCCCGCATGGGAGGCCCGTTGTTTTCGTAGGGGTCGGAGAGCGGACGGGGTCAGCCGCGACGGACGGCGCGCCGCACCAGGTCGACGACGGTGAAGGCCAGCAGCGCATCCACGGCCAGGGCGGCGGCGCCGAAGACGATCCGTCCGCCGATGGGATCCTCCCCCGACGTTGTCCAGCCGCCGATGGTCATCTCGCTGGTGTAGACGACGCCGGGGGCGAAGGCCGTCCAGTTGCACACCGCGGCGAGGAACAGGAGCAGGACGAGGAAGACGGCGGACTTGAGTTGCGGCGGCGTCGAGGCCGGCATCCACAATCCCAGGCCGAAGAGGATCAGGCCGGCGCCCAGTGACAGGATGACCCAGGGAGGTGCGAAGAAGCGTCCCCCATCGGTCGGCACAACTCCGGCTTGGGCGCCAAGGATCACCGTGCCCATCAGGATCGGGATGGCGCCAAACAGGAGCCGGATCCAAACTGGCGTCGAAGCCAGAGGTCCGGAATCGCCCTCCTCGTGCCTCGGGGTCGTGAGAGGAGGCGGTATCTTCATACCCCAGCCTGTTCTGCGGCTGCGCGTGCCGCCCGCATTTCATCCGCCCGGATGACAAGTGAGCGATGAATCCGCCGCGTG
>Ga0316622_100002791_pt1 | contig 12253 bp, 11 predicted proteins | sample OWC_Aug_OW2_C1_D_FD_207646 | JGI IMG/M metagenome (GOLD analysis project Ga0316622, IMG submission 207646) | Wetland soil microbial communities from Old Woman Creek delta, Ohio, United States - OWC_Aug_OW2_C1_D5_C | ecosystem: Environmental > Terrestrial > Soil > Wetlands | place: USA: Ohio... | reverse complement strand
GAGATCCGGCCGGAATGGCTGGAGGGGATACGGACCGTGGGGGTCACCGCCGGGGCATCGACGCCGGGCTGGGTCATCGAGGCAGTGGTGAAACGCTTGCGGAACAGTGAAGGCTCCCGGTAAGGACCGCAGGCGATCGGATTGGGAGGTCGGGGATTCGCATGAACGACGACAAGGACATGGAGTTCGAGGAGCGGCACGCGGCGGAGCAGGGGGCCAGCGAGTTCGAACTGTTGTACAACCAGTCGCTCAAGAGCTTCCGCAAGGGATCGCTGGTCAAGTGCAGGGTGCTGCGCGTTCAGTCCAATGCGGTCCTGCTCGACCTGGGGTACAAGTCGGACGGCATCATTCCCATCGAGCAGTTCTCGCCCGAGGAGGCCGCCCAGCTCCGGCCGGGTGACGAACTGGAAGTGTACCTTGAGGAGGCTGAGGACGCAAAAGGGAACCTCATCCTCTCCCGCGAAAAAGCCAAGAAGCTGCAGGTCTGGGACGACCTGAACGCGGCGTACGAGAAGGGCAGCATCATCAAGGGCCGGGTCGTCTCCAAGGTCAAGGGCGGCCTGACCGTCGATATCGGCGTGCCGGCCTTTCTGCCCGGTTCCCAGCTCGATGTTCGCCTGGTGCGCGATGTGGGCCAGTACCTCGGCCGGGTCCTGGACGTGAAGATCATCAAGATGAACTCCGGCCGGGGCAATATCGTCCTCTCGCACCGCGCCGTGCTCGAAGGCGAGCAGCAGGCGCGCCGCGAGCGGCTCCTTGCCTCCCTGTCCGAGGGAACGCTGGTGAGCGGCATCGTGAAGAATGTGACCGACTACGGCGTCTTCGTCGACCTCGGCGGCATCGACGGTCTCCTGCATGTCACAGACCTGTCCTGGGGACGGATCGACCGCCCTGCCGAGCTGTTCAAGCCGGGGGACCCCCTCGAGGCGGTCGTGCTCAAGTTCGACCGGGAAAAAGGGAAGGTGTCGCTGGGATTGAAGCAGCGGACGCCGGACCCGTGGCTTGCCGCAGCGGAACGATATCCCGTCGGCTCGCGCGTGCGCGGCACGGTGACGAGCCTTGCGGAGTACGGTGCATTCGTGGAACTGGAGCAGGGTGTTGAAGGCCTCGTCCATGTGTCGGAGATGTCTTGGACCAGGAAGGTCAGACACCCGTCCTCGCTCCTAAAGGCGGGGGACGTGATCGAGGCGCAGGTCCTTGCCGTTGACCCTGCCGCCAGGCGCATGTCGCTCGGCATCCGGCAGACCGGACAGAACCCCTGGGATTCGGTCGGCGAGCGGTATCCCGTCGGCTCGATCGTCGAAGGGAAAGTGCGGACCCTCACGGACTTCGGCGCCTTCATCGGGATCGAGGAGGGCATCGACGGGCTCATCCATGTCTCCGACCTTTCCTGGACCCGGCATATCAAGCATCCGTCCGAGGTCCTGAAGAAGGGGCAGCCGACCAGGGCAGTGGTGCTGCAGATCGATGCCGGGAAGCGGCGCATGTCGCTCGGACTGAAGCAGCTTGAACCGGACCCCTGGAAGAAGGCCATCCCCGAACGGTACCCGGTCGGCCGGGACGAGACCGTCGTGGTCATGAGGAAGACGGAGTTCGGGCTCTTCGTGCAGCTGGATCAGGGGATCGAAGGACTGATCCCGGTCTCCGAGATCCCCCGGGACGCCGGCGAGATCAAGGAGGGGGAAACGGTGACGGCGCGCGTCATCAAGGTCGACCGCGCCGACCGGAAGGTGGCGCTCTCCATCAAGGCCCATATCCGGGGAAGCGACAAGGAGAGCCTGAAGGAGTTCATGCAGCAGCAGCAGAAACTGGACACGTCCATTGGAGCGCTCCTGAAAGAACGAGGTCACTGAGCCCTCATGAAGCAACGACCGGTCCTGATCATCCTGGCGGTGGCCCTCGGCATGGGGGTGCTGTTCTTCTTGGTCCTGTTCCTCGCCTCCCTTGTATCCGGCGGCCGGTCGGCGAAGGGCATCACTCCCCTGTCAGGCATGGACCGGGTGGCGCTGGTGAAGATCGAAGGGGTGCTGATCACCGCCGATGACGCGGTGACCGAGATCAATGCGTACGCCGATGAAGCCTCCATCAAGGCGATCATCATCCGCATCGACAGCCCCGGAGGAGGTGTGGTGGCCTCCCAGGAGATCTACAACGCCGTGTTGAACGCCCGGAAGGCCGGGAAGAAGGTCGTCATTTCCATGGGATCGGTCGCCGCTTCGGGCGGATACTATGTGGCGGCCGCCGGCGACCGGATCGTGGCCAATCCGGGGACGCTCACGGGAAGCATCGGCGTGAAGATGGAATTCGCGAACCTTGAAAAATTGCTGGAAAAGATCGGCGTCAAGGGCATGGTCGTCAAGGCAGGGGAGTACAAGGACATGGGCTCCCCCTTCCGGGAGATGTCCGCGGAGGAGCACAGGCTGCTCCAGGCCGTCATCGACGACGTGCACAGCCAGTTCATCGAGGCCGTGGCGAAGGGCCGGAACCTGCCCGAGACGGAGGTCAGGACCATTGCCGACGGCAGGATCTTCACCGGGAGGCAGGCCCTGCAGCTTAAGCTCGTGGACCAGCTGGGCGACCTGGACGACAGCATCCAGACGGCGGCGGAGCTTGCCGGCATCAAGGGGAAACCGAACGTGATCAGGAAGGAACGGAAGTTCCCGCTCCTGGAGTATTTCAAAGAAGAAACGGCGTCATGGCTCTCGGAGGTTGTTGCCCGGAGCCTGGGGACGGGGCTGATGAGGCTCGAGTTCCTCTACCCCTGACGGTACTGCAAGGAGGATCGTGCATGACGAAGGCGGAGCTGATCGACAAGATCTCGGAGAAGAAGCCGGGTCTTACGCGGAAACAGGTCGAAGTGGTGGTGAACACCGTCCTTGACAGCATCAAGGACGCCCTGGCCAGGGAGGACAAGGTCGAGATCAGGGGGTTCGGCAGCTTCCGGATCCGCCATCGGCGTGCGAAGGAAGGCAGGAACCCGAAGACCGGCGAAACGGTCTCCGTCCCCCCGAAGAAGGTGCCGTTCTTCAAGGCGGGGAAGGAGATGCGCGAGCTGGTGGACGGAAAGATCTGATCCCCTCCCGCACGGTTGCGGGGCGTCAGTCGATCTGGATGATCCCCTTCTGGATCGCGAACTTGATCAGGCCGGCCCGGGAGTGGATCCTCAGCTTTTCACTGATGTTGGTCTGATGGGCGATGACGGTCTTGACGCTGATGTTCAGGATGTCGGCCGCCTCCTTGTGCGTGTGCCCTTCCGCGATGAGCTTCAGGACCTGTTTCTCGCGGTCCGTGAGCTGGTCGTACGGATCATCCTGCTGCTCCCCCTTCTGGATCCCCAGATAGCCGTCCACGACCCCTGATGCGATGGACGGGTGCACGTAGACCTTTCCCGCGTTGATGGCCCGGATGGCCGTCAAGAGGTCCTCGCCCACCGCTTTTTTCAGCAGGTATCCTGACACTCCCGCCTTGAAGAACCTCCGGATGTACACCGCATCCTCATACTGGGTCAGCACGAGCACCTTGATGGCAGGGTCGAACTTCTTGATCTCCAGGGTCGCCTCGAGTCCGCCCAGCCGCGGCATGGAAATGTCCATGAGCACGATGTCCGGCCTGGTCCGCTTCGCGGCCTCGATGGCCTCCACGCCGTCGGCGGCCTCTCCCACAACCTCGCACTCATCGGTCATGCGCAGGAACGCGGCAATGCCCTGGCGCACCATGGCGTGATCGTCGGCGATCAGCACCTTCGTCTTGACGCTCTTCATGCAGCCTCCTCTCCCAGCGGCACGGAGCACCAGACCATGGTCCCCTGGCCGGGGGCGGAGCAGACCGTGAACGTACCGTTGACCTGCGCCGCCCGTTCCTTCATGCCCATGATGCCGAGCCCCCTGCCGGTCATGGTGTTCTCGAACACGGTCCTTGTATCGAATCCCTTCCCGTCGTCCTCGATGCTCATGGTGAACGTCCGGTCGTCGTTCCTGGCGGCGATGCAGACGTTCTCCGCCCCCGCGTGGCGGGCGATGTTCGTCGTCGTCTCCTGGAATATCCGGAAGAGCGTGACCTGGAGCGCGGGGGGGATCCGGTCCTCCACGAGCCCGTGCAGGTTCATGAAACAGTTGATGCCCCGCTCCCGCAGGTTCCGCTCGATGAGCCAGACGATGCCTGCTTCGAAGCCCAGGTCGTCCAGGACCGTGGGGCGGAGGTTCTGGATCACCTTCGTCATCTCCTGCATGACCTTGGAGACGGTTTCCTTCATCTGCTCGATCCTTTCGGTCGTGATCGTTTCCGGATGCAGACGGCACATCTCGACGTTCATGATGAGTGCCGACAGGGTCTGCAGGGAGTCATCATGGAGCTCCCGGGCGATGCGCTTGCGCTCGTCCTCCTGGGAGGTGATGAGCTTCCGCAGAAGGGATTCGTTCAGCATCTGTTTTTCCAGGAGCTGCCGGGTCCGCATCAGGACCCGCTGCTCCAACTCCATGCTGTAGCGCTTGATGCTCTCGAGCGACGCAGCGAGCTTCGTGCGCATGCGATCGAAATGCTGCGAGAGCGTGCTGATCTCGTCGGCGCCTTCCACGGCGACCGGAACCGTAAGGTCGCCCCGTGCGATCCGGTCGGTCGCCCGGATGAGCTGCTGGACCGGCTTCACGATGCTCCTGCTCATGCCGAGGGCAAGCACGAGGGACGATATGAGGGCAATGACGCCCAGGAGGAGGAATCCCCGCTGCAGCGCGCGCGAGGGTTCGATCACCTGGTCCTTGGGGAACCGGAGGGCGATCCCCCAGGGGGCGAGGTTCAGGGGCGCGAAGGCGAGGATGTCGTCGCTGCGGCCTTCGCGCCCGTGCTGGCCGGGAACATGGCACCGGTGACAGTTCGCGATGGTGCTCTTTTTCGCTGCGATGAGACTGCTCAGGAACCGGTTGTGGTCGATGCCGCTCAGGATGCTGCGGGGATCGTTCGAAGCGATGACGATCCCGAGGCTGTCGACCAGGGCGACGTTGGTGTTGTGCTCCAGCGTCAATGACTCCAGGACCCGGGTGAAGTGATAGCTCGTGGGATCGACGAGGCCGCCCGCGGTGCCCACGACAACGCCGTTCCTGTTGCGGAGCGGCACGAGGGCGAAGATGACCTTGCGCTTCGATGGCTCCAGGGTGATGATGTTCGATACGACCGGGCGCATGTCCGCGATCCCCTTGCTGACCGGAGGAAAACCGGCGAGGTTCGCAGACCAGCCGTCGCGGGGCGGATAGGCCAGGAGGACGTTGCCTGCCCGGTCGAGGAGAAAGACCCCCTCGGAGAACATGGAGTACTGGTATGCCGTCTTCAGCGCATCCAGTTCCGGTCCCCAGGAACGGTCGGCGAGGTCGATCCTGTCGGACAGGGAGATATCATAGAGCCGGGTCAGGTTCTCCTCGATGGTGTGATCGATGGACGTGGCGATGATGCCGGCCTGGGCGCGGCGCTCCTCATAGGACCGCTCGATGCTGTCCTGGATGTTGTAGTAGCTGATGATGCTGAGGCTGATGAGGATGATGACGACGCTGAGGAGGATGGAGATGATGATCCGCTTTTGCATAATTGAGGTTACCGGGCCGTCCTCGGCGCATCAACGCGTCAACCGCGGAGCAGCATCGCTCCACGGCGGCGTCGTGCGGCGGCAGGGCGGCACGGGGTCCCGCGGGGGCGGTCACTCCCCCGCGTCTGTTTTCGCACCCGCCGGTCCGTGGTGGTGCTTCACGATCTCCTCCACGGGAACGTTCTCCATGCGCGCCAGTTCCAGGGGATGCTCGTGGACCATCCGCTCCCGCGAAATCCTGCCGGTGAAGATCGCGGTGTCCAGGGGGAACACCTCGGGGCTGAAGATGGCGTCGTAGATGTGCCAGGTGATGATGACGAGGAACGCCAGCAGCGCCTCGTTGGAATGCGCCGCCTTGGCCGCCGGGATGAACTCGCCGGGGAGGAATTGGGCGAACTGCACGGGGAACCAGAGGATCAGGCCCGTGGTGATCATCAGGAAGCCTCCGGCGATGACCCCCCAGTACTCGAACTTCTGCTTGTAATCATAGCGGTCGCAAAGGGCGGGGTGGTTCGTGATGCCGAAATAGTACCGCATGTTCTCCATGGCGTTCCGGAAATCGTTGACGTTGATCATCATGCTGGCCGGCCATCGTTTCCGCACGACGCCATACACGCCCATGGCGATATGGACCGCGATCAGGGCCGTGAACAGGAAGCCCGAAACGCGGTGCACGAACCGCATGGTGTCGACGCCGCCCAGGGACAGGATGATCCAGTGGGAGACCTTGTACTCATGGAAACGCTGGGACAGGCCGGTGATCACCAGGATGGCGAACACCAGCGCGTTCGCCTGGTGCTCCACGATCCTGCCGATCCCGAACCGCTTGATGGAGCCGTGAGATGAGATCGCCATGACGATGCCTCCTTACTTGAGTGGGCGCAGAGAACGGGTCCCCGCACGCTGCTACCGGTTCACCGCGTACCGCCAGATATGCAGCAGGATCTGGAGGATAAGGCCGATCAGCATGAAGGGAATGAACAGCTTGTACGTCAGGTTGATCAGGTACACCAGCGGTGCGTTCTTGAGGCTCGGCTCATAGTGCGACAGCCAGGCGTCAGGGAACTCCTCCGTGGCGCCGGCATGGCATTTCTGGCAGCGCTTCATGAGACGGGCCTTGACGAGGTTCGTCTTCGGACCGGAGGTCTTCGTGATGTCATGGATGCCGTGGCAGTCCACGCAGGTGGCGATGTCCTTCCGGGTGGGCTGCGCCGCCGCTCCGCCCTTCTGGAGCTGATAGGACCTCAGCGTCACGCCGTGGAAGTCCTGGAGGTAGGAGTTCACCACGCCCGGGTAGAGGCCGTATTTTTTCATGAGCGCCGCATCGCCGTGGCACTTCCCGCAGATCTCGGGGACCTTGCCCCGGTAGTCCTGGGAGTGCGTCTCGACGATCGTATGCGCGGTATGGCAGTCGGTGCAGATCGGGACGTCCGTGTTGTGCTCCTCGACGAGCGCGGTGCCGTGCACGCTGCCGGTGTACGTGGCGAAGATGACCTGGTGGCATCTGCCGCACCGCTTCGAGCTCTTGAGCTTGTCGGCGCGCGCCTGCATGACCCCATGCGATCCATGGCAGTCGGTGCACACGGGGGCGTTGAGGTTCCCGGAGCTCAGGACCGCATAGTGGATGCTCTCCAGGTTCTTGGTGTACTTGTCGAAGTGGCAGCGGCGGCACGCCTCCGCCTGGGCGATGGAGAAATCCCTTTGGGCACCGAAGTTCCGCTTCGGGTGCTGCGAGCTGGAGAACCCGAAGTGGCAGTCGAAGCAGGCAAGCTTCGCGTGCACGGACCCTTCGAGGACCTTGGCGTCGACGGTCAGGGATATCCGCTCACGGCTCCGGAGCGTGACGCTCATGGCGTGCTTGTGGCACCGCAGGCAGAGCTCGTTCTCCGAGAGGAACTTCGCGCCCTTGGTGACGGACGTGATGGAGTGCGGATTATGGCAGCCCGTGCAGACCGGCGACCGGTTCCCTCCGGAAAGGAGCGCCGCATGGACCGGCGATTTTTTCAGCTGTTCGTCGGCGTGGCACTGGCGGCACACGGCGGAGGAGGTGCTTGCATACTGTTCGCGGTTCTTGAACACGCGCTGGGGATGGTTCTGCTCCGAGAATTCGCTGTGACATGCCGTGCACGGGAGGGACCGGTGCTGGGAATCCCTGAACTTGGCGGCATCGACGAAGGCGTCCAGCGTTTCCCCGTTCTGGAAGGTTAAGGTCATGCCCTTCTGACCGTGGCAGGTGAGGCACCCTTCGGACGCATCGGGCGCCTGCTCCGCGGCAGGCGACGGAGCTGCAATGAGCAGGCAGGCTGCCGCGAGCACCAGGAACCACCGGTATGCACCTCTCCCGACTCCCATGGGACCCTCCTTGGTCGACACCCTGACTTGTCCAGCGGATCAATCGGCGGTGTGTGACGTACCCCCCTACTATAGCAAAAGTACCCGGCAGAGGGAACAAAAAAGAGGCGCATCCTCCTCGCCGGCAGGCGGCCCGGTCCGTCTGCGCCGCAGCAGGCCGTTCAGGGCGTCCCGGTCCCTGCAGCGTCCGTGACCATGCTTTCCGCGATCGCGATGAGGTCGACCGGTGAGGCCAGCATGGTCAGCGTCATCTGGAACGCCCCTTCATCCCAGGAGATCCTGCTGCAGGTCTCCTTGCTCCCGCAGGCCCCCACCTCCAGAACGGCGGTCCTGCCCTTCAGGGGGTAGGTGACCCGTTCCCGCAGGGTGGACAACCGGATCCGTTCCTGGAGCGGCGGCTGGTTCCGCTCCGTCTGGGTGATGACGAGCCCGGTCTCGCTCCCGTCGCTCTTCAGGAACTCCGTGACAACGCCCCGGTACGGCCTTGTCTGCGCCGCGATCAGGGAGGGCGGCCAGCGGATGCTGCGCGGGTAGTAGACCGGCATCAGGAGCGGACTGATCTTGAGCTTCGCCCTGACCTCCTCGACGGACCCGAAGCGTCCGAAGGCGCCTTCCTGCACGGCAGAGGGGATCCAGTTCAAGAGCTGCAGCACCCCGATCAGGATCACGATCATGACGATGAACACCGGTATGCCGCCGATCGTTCGCTTCACGGCGCTCCTCCGTTCCTATACCACGTAATAACAGATCCCCAGGACCGCCGCGAGCACGAACCCGAACACCACCGAGCTGTTCGCCTCCGGCGCCGGCGTGTCCTCGAGCCGCTCGATCCTGTCCTCGATCAGCAGGGTGTGCCCGTACTCCTCGATGCGGTCCCGTATCCGCACGCCTCCCTGCTCCGACGGCGGATCACCGGCTTCCCCGCCGGCAAAGAACTTTTTCAGCGCCCCGGCCATCGCCGCGCGGTTGCCGGTGAGCTCCACGGCGACCTCGTCGCAGATCTTCTCCTCCTCCTGGATGAACCTGCGGAACTCCATGAGGATGATCGGATTGAGGAACAGGACCACCCGGATCAGGAAGACCAGGATCGTCACCGGCCGGCGGCTCCGCCGGATATGGCCGATCTCATGGGCGATGGCCGCGCGGAGCTCCTCCACCGTGAGCGTGCGGACCACGGCCGGGGAGAGGTAGATCGCCGGGTCGCGGCCGGTGGAGGAGAACATGAGCACGTCCCGGTCGTTCAGCAGGAAGACGTCGGGCCTGGTCCCCGGAATGCCTTCCAGTGCCCGGGCCACCGCGGACGACGGCTCGGGCCTCGTTGTCTCCAATGCTCCGTGCCGGGTGGATGTCGTGTGCCGGAGGATCGGGAGCAGTTCCTGGACGATGAACAGGACGCCGGTGAAGCCCAGCAGGAGGACGAAGAGGATCCCGAGGGGAAATGCCCCCCAGAGCTCGAGGTGCAGCCACCGGTTCATGTCGAAAAAAGCGTCGAGCCGGAAGAGGGCGGATCCCCGCGCAGGGTCGAACAGCTGGAAGAGCGGAAAGGTGACAAGGGGGAGAACGATCACGATAAGCCGGAACCGCTGGCGGATGCGGGGATCCCCGATGTTCCATGCGACAAGAGCGGTGTCGACGATGAGCGCCGCCACGAGCGCGTGGACGAAGGACTGGGCAAGATACATGCCCGGCCAGGAGTTGAAGAGGGCCGCAAAGTGCATCGCGCAGGCACGTGGTACGCAACGGTCATGGGGATCACGGAATTCCGTTCCCGTGAACCATTATAGCGGTCTTTCTCCGGGGTTGTCACCATAATTCATTTCCCTTATAATGGACCCTGCCGGGATGTTCCGGCATCCGGACAGGTGCGCTGCATGGAATACTTCGATGTCCTGGACTGTGCCGGCAGAAAGACCGGCGAGAGGATCGAACGCGACGCTGCCCATGCGGGCGGCATCTGGCACGGCGCGTTCCACTGCTGCATGATCTACCCGCAGGACGGGGCAGGCTGTGCCCTGTTCCAGCTGCGGTCCCGGGCGAAGAGGATCGCGCCGGGCAAGTTCGATGTGAGCGTGGGCGGGCATTATGCTGCCGGAGAGGGACCGGAGGGCGCGGGGCCCCGGGAGGTCCGGGAAGAGCTGGGGCTGGTCATCCCGTTCGGGCAGCTTGTCCCGGTCGGGAAACGGACGTTCGTGTACTGCTTTGCGCCGGAGCTCAGGGAATATGAGTTCCAGGATGTTTACCTGCTGCCGATGGCAGGACGTCCCGGGGGTCTCGAGCTCCAGCCCGAAGAGGTGGATGGCGTTCTGGAGCTGGATATCGTTGAGGGGATCCAGCTGTTCACCGGCCAGCAGGAGACAGCGGAGGGGCGGTTCATCGGACCCGGGGGTGACGAGGCTGTCAGGGCTGTGACCACATCGGATTTCGTCCCCTGCCTCGACAACTATTACTGCAGGCTCCTCGTCCTTGCCCGCCGGTACTTCGCCGGCGAGCGGCAGGCGCTGGTGATCTGACCGGCGTCGGTCCTCGCATCGGTCCCGGTACGGGCCGGTCGTCGATGGTATCAGTGCCTTCGTCCCGCAGACGCTGCTGTTCCCGTCGCCGGTGCATGCAGTTGCGCTTCTTTGGGTCACCGAGAGACTACCCCGGGTCGTACCATCGATCAGGGTATCTGTATGCTGACCTCATTCGAATAGCCACCTTCATTGCCCGATGCGTCGTATACCGTCACGGCGAAGAAGTACGTGCCAGAGGAAAAGTTCATTATCGCATATGTCGTACCATTCCCGACATTGATTGCCGTCGTGTAGAGTCCCGGCGAGGCACCGTAATAGAGCCTGTAGTTAACCGAGTCCAATGGCGAACCGTCCTGATATGTCGTCACCGCATCCCATGTCAGCGTCCAATTCACCACGGCAGTGACCGTCGTCAGCGTAGTCGACCCCGAAATGCCTCCCGACGAAGCCGTAACGGTCGCTGAGCCTGCGGCGACGGCCGTTGCCAATCCCTGGGAACCTGCTGCGTTGCTGATCAACGCCACAGTGGGGTCGGATGAGCTCCAGGTTGCAGATGCCGTGAGGTCCTGCGTCGTATTGTCAGAGTAGATCCCGGTGGCGGTGAACTGGCGGCCAGTGCCCAGGGCAATGCTTGGAGTGGTCGGGTCGATCGACACGGAGACGAGCGTCGCCGGGGTCACCGTCAGGGAGGCCGATCCTGTTATCCCACCCAGCGATGCCGTTATCGTTACCGAACCTGCGGTCATCGATGTGGCCAAGCCTTGCGAAGCCGTGGCGTTGCTGATCGCCGCAATGCTCTCATCATAGGTGGCCCAGCTCACGAATGCCGTAATGTCCTGTGTTGAATGGTCGGCATAGATGCCGGTAGCGATGAACTGCAGATCGGAATGGCTCGCCATCTGCGGATTCGCCGGCGTGACCGAAATGGCTGCAAGGGGGGCATTGCTGTTCGCGGCCTGCAGAGGCGCATCGCCTGCTCCGCAGGAAATCAGCGTTGCGAGCAGCATACATGCTAAAGGTGTACCGAAGTTGGTTCTGATCATCATTGCCTGTTCCCACCCCATATCGGTTAAAAATCGCCATGATCGTCCTCTGGTGGCTCCACGGACATTGAGTCCCGGGCGCTCCATGAGTCCCATTGCACTGTATCTCAGGATTTCCCCTGATTTGCTCTGAGCAGAGAAGAAGAGAGTTGCGTTTTCTATCGGCTATCGTTGATGCTCGTGATAAACTCAGGCAGTATCAAAGTTTTTCTTTATACTACTTTTCCGTACGAAAAGCATCTATGATCTTTGTTGCGTCACGAAATTAGCGGCGCTTCCCGAAATAGTAGGGTCAAAAATATTATTGCCACCTGTGAAAAATAAGGCGATACCGGGTCTTCACTTGACTCCGGCCGCGATTTGGCTACAATGGCGGCAGGTGGACAGCCGGTGCTGTCCGAAACGGTCATCGGAGGGCAGCCATGAACATCGAGAGCGAAGGTCGGAGGAATTTCATGATCCGGGCGATCATCGGGATCGCCGCGTTCATCGGCGGCGTAGTGACCGTGCCGCTTGCGGGTTTCGGCATCCTGCCGGTATTGCGGAAAAAGGCCGCCGCATGGAGCGATGCGGGCTCGCTCCGGGACCTGCAGGTGAACGAGCCGCAGGAGCGGCGCTTCCTCGAGACCGTGAAGCAGGGGTGGCAAGAGGAAAAAGTGGAGCGCGCGGTCTGGCTGGTCAGGACGGCGGAGGGGGGCGTCCGGGCCTTCTCGCCGAGCTGTCCCCACCTCGGGTGCGGATACCGCTGGTTCTCCGCGGACCGGCAGTTCAAA
>Ga0316622_100002790_pt1 | contig 12254 bp, 11 predicted proteins | sample OWC_Aug_OW2_C1_D_FD_207646 | JGI IMG/M metagenome (GOLD analysis project Ga0316622, IMG submission 207646) | Wetland soil microbial communities from Old Woman Creek delta, Ohio, United States - OWC_Aug_OW2_C1_D5_C | ecosystem: Environmental > Terrestrial > Soil > Wetlands | place: USA: Ohio... | reverse complement strand
GGTCGCCGCCGGCCCGCGCAGTCCGGACAACTACAAGACGCAGCCGAAGGCGGTGAAGGAGCCCTATTCCGAGCAGGCGCTGCGCGAAGTCCAGCGCGCCGCCGCGGCCGACGCGGCGGCGGCCGCAGCGCCCGCCGGGTCGGGCGGGTCGGCCGCGCCCGCCGCGCCCGCCGGGTCCGCCGCCACACCACCCGGCGCGGCACCGGCACCCGCACCGGCGCCGACGGTCGTCGCGCGCGCCGACGCGAAGCCCGCGCCGGCGGCCGGCGATGACGACGCCGAGAAGATCGAGTGGCTTTGGCCCGCGACGGGCAAGCTCGTCACCGGCTTTTCCGACAGCGCGAACCTGAAGGGCATCGACATCGCCGGCAAGGCCGGGCAGCCGGTGATCGCCAGCGCCGCCGGCAAGGTCGTCTACGCCGGCGCGGGCCTGCGCGGCTACGGCAAGCTGGTCATCGTCAAGCACAACAACACGTTCCTGTCGGCCTACGCCCACAACAGCGACATCCTGGTGAAGGAAGGCCAACAGGTCGCGCGCGGGCAGAAGATCGCCGAAATGGGCAATACCGACAGCGATCAGGTCAAGCTCCATTTCGAGATCCGGCGCCTGGGCAAGCCGGTCGATCCGTTGAAATACCTTCCGCCGGCCTGATCCGGGGATGACCTTGCCGTCGCGCGGGCGTGACGACGCGAGCCGGACGCTCCCGGGCGTCGATCCCGCGTCCGACGCGCGGGACGACGATGGGCGGGACGACGCGCGCGCCGACGAGCGGGCGCCGGAGCGGGACCACTGGACGCAGGAACTGCCGCTGCCCGAGCCGGCGCCCGGCCTTTCGTCCGACTTCGTCAACGACATCACCCAGATCTACTTCAACGAGATCGGCGGGCATTCGCTGCTCCGCGCCGACGAGGAGCTCGCGCTGGCGCGGGCCATGGCCGCCGGCGACTTCGCGGCCCGGCAGAAGCTGATCGAGCACAACCTGCGGCTGGTCGTCAGCATCGCCAAGCACTACACGAATCGCGGCCTCGCGCTGCCGGATCTGATCGAGGAGGGCAACCTCGGGCTCATCCACGCGCTGGAGAAGTTCGACCCGGAGCGCGGGTTCCGCTTCACGACCTACGCGACGTGGTGGATCCGGCAGGCGGTCGAGCGCGCGATCATGAGCCAGTCGCGGACGATCCGGCTGCCGGCGCACGTGGTGAAGGAGCTGAACGTGGTGCTGCGCGCACTGCGGCATCTCGAGATGCACGGGGGCCCCCACGGGCGCGAGGCGTCGCTCGACGACGTTGCCCACCTGCTCGGCAAGCCCATCGAGCAGGTGCGGCGGGTCATGGGCTACAACGACCACGTCGCGTCGCTCGACGCGCCGCTCGACCGCGAAACCGGCGTGACGATCGGGGACGGCATCGCCGACGACGGCGCGAACGCGCCGGAGCTGCTTCTGCACAACACCGAGATCGAGGCGTGGGTCCGGCAGTGGCTGTCCGAGCTGACGCCGCGGCAGCGCAGGGTGATCGAGCGCCGCTACGGCTTGAACGGCTGCGACACGGTGACGCTCGAGGAGCTCGCGCGCGAGATCGGCGTCACGCGCGAGCGCGTCCGGCAGATCCAGGCCGAGGCGCTCGACACGCTTCGGGCACGCCTCGCGCGCCGGGGGCTCGATCGCGACGCCTTGTTGTGACCCGCGATTGGCATGCGCAACGCTGTGCACCGCGAACGGCGTAGCCCGGGTTGAGCGAAGCGAAACCCGGGTGGCCCGTTTGACGCGCACCGGTGTTGTGGCCGTTGCCGCGCCCACCCGGGTTTCGCGTTCGCTCAACCCGGGCTACGCCGTTTGCCATCAACCGGTCAGGCCGCGGGCGGGTTATGCGGAGTCGGGGGTCAAACGCGCATGCGCGCGTAGCGCCGACGATGCGGGCAGGGCACGGATCGCGCGCCCCAGCCGGGCCAATGCCGCCGCGCGGCCACGGTCCGAATCCGCGCGCGCCGACTCCGCACCGTAGCGCAGTGCGGCGTACGCCTCGCCGATCGCCCTGAATTCGGCGGCGAGCGCGGGCCAGCGCGCCGCGGCCCGCCCGGCGTAGTCGAGCGGCCCTTCGTGCGGCAGGCGCGGCAGCCCGGCGCGCGCGAGGCGCGCGCACAGCGCCTGCCAGTGGGCGCGCGCGCGGTCGCGCCGATGGCGCTGCCACAGCAGCCAGCCCAGCACCAGCCCAACCCACGCCAGCGCGAACGCCGCGACCATCGCCACGTACTGCCACGGCGCGAGCCGGTCGACCTTCCAGTCGCGCCACAGCGAGCGCTGCCGGTCGTGGTTGAAGCCGATGATCTGGCGGCGCCAGCCGTGGTTCACCGCATCCCAGCTCAGCTGGAAGGTCTTGAACCAGCCGATGTCGAGGCGCGCGAGGATCGGCACGTCGGCGCTCTCCGGCAGCGCGCCGCCCAGCCCCATCTCGATGCGCGACGGCGCCACCGCCGCCGTCGGGTCGTAGCGCCGCCATTCGCCGTCGACGATCGCCTCGGCCCAGGCGTGCGCGTCGGACTGGCGGACGATCATGTAGCCGCCCCGCGGATTCATCTCGCCGCCCTGGTAGCCGGTGACCACGCGAGCGGGAATCCCGGCGGCGCGCAGCAGCAGCACGAAGGCGCTCGCATAGTGCTCGCAGAATCCGCGCCGGGTCTCGAACAGGAACTCGTCGACCGGATCGCGATCGAGCAGCGGCGGGGCCAGCGTGTAGACGAACGATTCGCGGGTGAACCACGCCAGCACCGCGCGGATGTAGTCGGCGTCGTCGCGGTGCTCCGCGCGCAGCGCCTGCGCGAACTCGAGCGTCTTCGGGTTGCCGTAGTTCGGATTGCGGGGAAGGCGCAGGTTGTCCGTGCCGTCGAGCGCGGCATCGGCCGCATAGCGGTCGCGCAGCACCGAGCGCTGGTGGTAGCGCACCGGCTGGGTGACCAGCGACCGCGCGATCAGCTGCTGGGTGCGCGTGAGCCGCGCGAACGGGGCGGTGCGCGCTTCGCCACCCGCATCGGCATCGGTCTCGGCCCGCGGCAGGCTCGACGGCAGGTCGAGCGCGAACAGCCACGGCTTGAAGTGCGGCTCCAGCGTCACCGCGTAGGCGATGGACGGGGCGTCGGTGGCCGCGAGGGGACTTTCCAGCCGCTGCACCTGCTGGGTCCATTCGCGGCCGTCGAAGCGCGACAGCACCGGGCCGCGCCAGTAGCGCTGCGGCGCGGGCGGCGCGGGGCCGTCGAAATCGACGCGAAACGCGATCGCGTCGGAGAGCGAAAGCTCGCTGATCGACCCGGGCGCCATCCGGTCCGACAGGCCGGTCATGCCGGCGTGGTCCTGCGGCAGGCCCCACAGCGGCGCCGCGAGGCGCGGAAAGAGCAGGAACAGCACCGCCGCGAGCGGCACGCCGTGCAGCAGCAGCCGCGACGTGCGCAGCAGCGGCGCCGTCCACGAGGTCTCGGCCGCCCCCGGCCCGGGCCGCCGCGCGAGGACATCGAGCACCGCGCCGATCAGCAGCAGCGCCGGCGCCGCCGCGATCGCCGCCAGCAGCGATTGGCTGTAGAAGAACGGCGTCACCAGCAGGAAGCTCGCGAGGCACGCCAGCAGCGCGCCGTCGCGGGTGTTGCGCGCCTCGACGAACTTGATCGCGACCAGCACGCCGAGGAAGGCGACGCACGGCTCGCGGCCGAGGAAATACCCGTAGCTCAGCCGGATCGCGCCGGCCATCGCGGCGGCGCAGACCACGAGCAGCAGCGGGGGGATGCGCGTCGGCGGCGCCGCCGGGTTGCGCAGGTCGCGGCGCAGCAGGAACAGGCGCAGCCCGACCAGCGCCGCGCTCGTGGCCGAGATCCAGGCCGGGACCGCGAGGACGTGCGGCAGTTGCGCGGCGACGATCAGCGCGGCGAGCCAGAGCACCTGGCGCGGCGCCAGCGTCACCGCAGGGGCCTGTCGCGCGCGCGCTTTCACCGGCCGGGGGGCGTCTGCCAACGTCGCGGACAAGGGGCTCATCGCGGGATCGCGGGGCACAGCGCCAGTGCGGTCAATGCCTGCCGGCGGTGATCGCGTCCCTTGCCTTCCGGGAGGGCCGTGCCGGGCACCGCGAGCGCGAACGGGCGCGCCGCTCGCTCCGCGGCGAGCACCCAGGCGGTCAGCCGCGCCAGCCGGGTTTCGGCGTCGAGCGCGGCCGGCAACGCGTACCACGACAGCTCGAGGGTGCCCCCGCCGCCGGTGCCCTCGAACTGCTTGGTGTGCCAGCCGGCGCCCCGCGCCACCGTCTTCCAGGCGATGCGCTGCAGCGGGTCGCCGGACTGGTAGGCGCGCAGCCCGGCCAGATCGGCGTCCTCGCCGCGTGCGCTCGTGCTGGCCTCGTCACCGGCGATCCCGGGCGGCAGCGGCGGCGCATCGGCTTCCGGGGCGGGATAGACGATGCCGTGAAGCGGAAAGTGAACGTAGGCCCAGCCATGCCAGAGCCCCAGCGGATGCTCGGACGACAGCGTGACCCGGCCGAGCGGATGGCGGCCGCGACGCGCGGCGGGCACGCCGACGGTCACCGGCAGCGCGCCGTCGGCGGCAACGTCGACGACCACCTCGGCGCCGTCCGGCGTGGTCAGCGCGATCGCGCAGCGCGGCGAGCCGCGGCCGGCGAGCGCCAGCGTGAACGGCAGGACGTTGCCGGCGAAGGCGTCGCCGGCGGAGAGGGGGTGAATCTCCATGCCGGCGAGGTTGCGGAACGTGTGCAGCAGCGCGGCCGCGACCAGCCCGGACAGCAGGAAGGTGACCATGAACCCGAGCGACAGCGCGTAATTGAGCGACGTCACCAGCATGATCACAATCGTGGCAATGAATGCCGCTCCGCGGCGCGTGGGCAGGATGTAGATCCGGCGATGCCGCAGGATCACCGGCGCGAGGTCGGAGGGGTCGACGTGGAAGAACTGGCGCCGGAAGCGCGCGAACCAGCCGCCGCGAGCGCCGGGCCGGGGCATGGAGGCGGGGCCCGAAACGGAGGCTTGGCCGGGCATGGCGGAGCGAGCGGGCGGGGGGCGGGAAGCGGGTGGCGGGGCAGACGCCGGGCGCCGGGATCGGGAGGACGAACGGGGGTTACGGCACGGCGACCGCGCGCAGCAGCGCCTGCGCCCGCAGCGCCCCGGCGCGCGCGCCGCCCGCCAGGCGGTGCCCGGCGACGGACGGGAACACCGCCTGCACGTCTTCCGGCAGGACCATCGGGCGGCCGGACAGCAGGGCCCAGGCGCGCGCGGCCGCCATCAGCAGCAGCCCCGCGCGCGGCGACAGCCCGCGCCGCGCGCCGGCGTCCGCTCCGCCGCCGGTGTTGCCGCGGGTGGCCGCCAGCAGCGCCTGCACGTAGTCGAGCAGCGCCGGCGAGACGTGCGCGGCCGCCGCTTCGCGCTGCCAGGCGAGCAGCGTCACCGGGTCGGAAAGAGGGGGCAGCAGCGGGATCTGCGCGCGGCGGTCGCCGCCGGTCAGGAGCTCCCGCTCCGCGGCGGGGTCCGGGTAGCCCAGGTCGATGGCCATCAGGAAGCGGTCGAGCTGCGATTCGGGCAGCGGGTACGCGCCCACCTGCTCGACCGGATTCTGCGTGGCGATGACGAAGAACGGGTCGGGCAGCGGCCGCGTCTGGCCGTCCTGCGACACCTGCCGCTCTTCCATCGCCTCGAGCAGCGCGCTCTGCGTCTTCGGCGGGGCCCGGTTGATCTCGTCGGCGAGCACGACCGAGCTGAAGATCGGGCCCGGATGGAAGCGGAACGACTGCGTCTGGGTGTCGAAGATCGACAGCCCGAGGACGTCGGCCGGCAGCAGGTCGCTGGTGAACTGCACGCGCGAGTACTTGAGGCCCAACGTGGCCGCCAGGGCCTGCGCGAGCGTCGACTTGCCCACCCCCGGGATGTCCTCGATCAGGAGGTGGCCGCGGGCGAGGAGGCAGGCCAGCGCGAGCCGCAGCGGCGCGGGCTTGCCGACGACGATCCGCTCGAGCTGGCTGAGCACGGCGGCGAGCCGCTCGCGCACGGGGACGTTGTCATGACTTACGGGTCGAACGGGCATTGGGGCTTCCTGGGGGTTTCGTTCCGACCGGCCGCCGCAGCCAAGGTTCCGGCCGCCACCGCCCAGTCTAACGGGGCGGCGAAGGCTAGTCATCTCCCGGCGGCAAGGGCTACACTGCCGATCGGGGGCCAGCCGGCGCGCCCGGGTCGCATCCCCGGGGAGCCGACAGCGGCCCGGAAGCGCGACCCACGGACCCGCCACCACCGGCCCGCTGTCCTTTTGCCCAAGCAAACTTCATTCCGCCCTTGTCGACCGCCTACATCACGCATCCGTCGTCCCTGCTGCACGACATGGGACCCTATCACCCCGAGTGTCCGGACCGGCTGACCGCGATCGGCGACCGGCTGATCAGCGCCGGCCTCGACCCGTACCTGCACCATCACACGGCGCCGGCGGCGACGCACAAGCAGCTCGCGCGGGCGCACGGCGAGGAGTACATCGCCGCGATCGAGGGCGCGAGCCCCGCGTCCGGGCTGCACTTCCTCGATCCGGACACGGCGCTGTGCCCGCATTCGCTCGACGCGGCGCGGCACGCGGCCGGCGCGCTGGTGCTGGCGACCGACCTGGTCGTGAAGGGCGAGTGCATGACCGCGTTCTGTGCCGTGCGGCCGCCCGGCCACCATGCCGAGCGCCACCGCGCGATGGGGTTCTGCCTGTTCAACAACGTCGCGGTCGGCGCGCTGCACGCGCTCTCCGCCCACGGCATCGAGCGGGTGGCGGTGATCGATTTCGACGTCCACCACGGCAACGGCACCGAGGACATCTTCGCGCACGATCCGCGCGTGCTGATGGTCTCGACCTTCCAGCACCCGCTCTACCCGTATTCGGGCACCGAGGACCCGGCGCCCAACATGGTCAACGTCCCGCTCCCGGCCGGCAGCGGCAGCGACGCCTTTCGCGCGGCGGTGACCGAGCGCTGGCTGCCGGCGCTGGAGGCGCACCGCCCCGAGATCATCTACATCTCGGCCGGGTTCGACGCGCATCGCGAGGACCCGCTCGCCGGGCTGAAGCTCACCGAGGCCGACTACGCGTGGGTGACGCGCGAGCTGGTGGCGGTGGCCAACCGGCACGGCCGCGGCCGCATCGTGTCCACGCTGGAAGGCGGCTATGCGCTGTCGGCGCTGGGCCGCAGCGTCGCCGAGCACATCCGCGAGCTGCTCGCCGCCTGACGCGCCGCCGGGCTCCGCGGCGACATGACCAGCCCCGACGCGGCGATCGTCGTCACCGCGCTGCGGAAATCCTACCGCAAGGTCGAGGCGGTGAAGGGGATCTCCTTCACGGTCCGCGCCGGCACGACCACCGCGCTCCTCGGCGGCAACGGCGCCGGCAAGACGACGACGCTGTCGATGCTGCTGGGCGTGCTGACGCCGACCGCCGGGCAGATCGCCGTGCTGGGGGAGGACATGCTGCGGCACCGCCATCGCGTGCTGCCGCGGATGAACTTCACCTCGCCCTACGTCGACCTGCCGAAGCGGCTCACCGTGGCCCAGAACCTGCACGTGTTCGCCGATCTCTACGGCGTGCGGAACGCGAAGGCGCGCATCGCGGCGGTCGCCGCCGAGTGCGACCTCGGCGCGCTGCTCGCGCGGCCCTACGGCGGGCTGTCGGCCGGGCAGCGCACGCGCGTGTCGCTGGCCAAGGCGATGCTGAACGAGCCCGAGGTGCTGCTGCTCGACGAGCCGACCGCGTCGCTCGACCCGGACATCGGCGACCGGATGCGGACCTATCTCGAGCAGTACCAGCACCGCAGCGGCTGCACGATGCTGCTCGCCTCGCACCACATGGGCGAGGTCGAGCGGATGTGCGACGACGTGATCATGCTGCGCGCGGGCGTGGTGGTCGACCAGGGCTCGCCGCAGCAACTCATCGCCCGCTACGGCCGCGAGACCATGGAGGAGGTGTTCCTCGACGTCGCGCGCGGGCGCGACGGGGGGCTGCCGGATGGCGTTGCCGCTGCCGCCGACGACGAGGGAGCGCCATGAAGGGCTACCCTCACCCGCCGCTGCGCGGCACCCTCTCCCGCTCGCGGGAGAGGGTTGGGGTGAGGGCGGCGCGCGTGAGCACGAAGGCAGTCCGGTGAGCCGCATCTCGGCGCCGATCGAGCGCGACGAGGGCGCCAGGGCGTCCGCCCGGCGCGTGCTGGCGCTGGTGCGGCGGCACGCCTACCTGCTGCTGAAATCGTGGCCGCGCATCGTGTCGATGGCGTACTACCCGACGGTGACGATGGTGCTGTGGGCGTTTCTCACGCTCTATCTCGCGCCGAGCGCCGGCTTCCTGCAGAGCGCGCCGGGGTTCTTCATCGGCGCCGTGCTGCTGTGGGACGTGCTGTTCCGCGGCCAGCTGGGCGTGTCGCTGACGTTCATCGAGGAAATCTACTCGCGCAACCTGGGCAACCTGTTCGTGAGCCCGCTGACCCTGCCCGAGTTCATCGCCGGGCAGCTGGCGATGAGCGTGCTGCGGACGCTGATCGGCGTCGGCGGCGCGTGCCTCTTCGCCTGGCTGCTGTTCCACTATTCGATCTTCTCCTACGGCCTGCCGCTGATCGCCTTCTTCACCAACCTGCTGGTGTTCGGCTGGGCGATCGGGCTGGCGGTGTCGGGGATGATCCTGCGCTGGGGGCTGGGCGCCGAGGAGCTCGCCTGGGCCGCGATCTTTCTGGTCGCCCCGGTGTCCGGCGTCTATTACCCGATCGCCGTGCTGCCGGGATGGCTGCAGGCGATCGCCTATGCGCTGCCGTCCGCGCACGTGTTCGAGGGGATGCGCGCGGTGCTGCTCGACGGCACGTTCCCGTGGCCGCATTTCTGGCAGGCCGCGGCGCTCAACCTCGTCTTTCTGGCGCTGGGCGCGGCCCTGTTCGCGCTGGCCGTGCGCCATGCGCGCGAGCACGGCGCGCTGCTGCAGATGGGGGAATGAAGACCGCCCGGGTTTTCAGAGGATCAGGGCGGCGATGACGCGCCGGCCTTCGGCGGAGAGGATGTTGAAGGTGCGGCAGGCGGCCGCGGTATCCATGACCTCGAGCCCGACCTGCGCGGCGGCGAGCGCCCGGGTGAGCCGCGGGTGCGGGAAGCGCAGCGCGCGGCCGGTGCCGAGCAGCACGACGTCGGGTTTGGCGTCGAGCAGGCGCGCGAAATCCGCTTCGGCCAGCGCCTCGAAGCCGCCCGGCGCCCAGCCGGGAGTGGCCGCGTCCGGTGTCAGCACCAGGTTCTCCCGATATTCGGTCGTGCCGATGCGCACCCAGCCCGGCCCGTGGCCGGTCACGACGTTGCCGGTGGTGGCGGAAAGGTGGAATTTCATGGTTGAGGAGACGCTTCGGCGGCGCGCAACGGCCGCCGCCACGCGCGCGACGCCCGGCACGCCGTTTTGTGCATTGCGGCAACCCCTTGCTTCGGCTACGATTATAAGCTTTTCCCCGCTTCGCGCCCCCGACGCCGCACCCGGGCGCGCCGCACCCTTGCCGACAACCGCCTCGCCATGCACGAGTTCGAGCGCATCACCCGCCTGCCGCCGTACGTGTTCAACATCACGACGGAGCTCAAGATGGCTGCCCGGCGCCGCGGCGAGGACATCATCGACTTCGGCATGGGCAACCCCGACGGGCCCACGCCGCAGCACATCGTCGACAAGCTGATCGAGACCGTGCGCCGGCCGGACACCCACGGCTACTCGGTCTCCAAGGGCATCCCGCGGCTGCGCAAGGCGATCTGCGACTGGTACCAGCGCCGCTACGGCGTCCTGCTCGATCCGGAGACGGAAGCCATCGCCACCATCGGCTCGAAGGAGGGCATCGCCCATCTGGCGCTCGCCACCCTCGGCCGCTCCGACACCGTGCTGGTGCCCAACCCCAGCTACCCGATCCACATCTACGGCCCGGTGATCGCCGGCGCCGACATCCGGCACGTGCCGATCACGCCGGACGGGGACTTCTTCGCCGAGCTCGAGCAGGCGATCCACACCTGCTTCCCGAAGCCGAAGATGCTGATCATCAACTTCCCCTCGAACCCGACGGCGCAGTGCGTCGAGCTGCCGTTCTTCGAGAAGATCGTGGCGCTGGCGCGCGAGTACGGCATCTACGTCGTCCACGACCTGGCCTACGCCGACATCACCTTCGACGGCTGGATGGCGCCGTCGATCATGCAGGTGGCAGGCGCGCGCGACGTCGCGGTCGAGTTCTTCACCATGTCGAAGAGCTACAACATGGCCGGCTGGCGCGTCGGCTTCATGGTCGGCAACCGGGACCTGGTGAACGCGCTCGGCCGCATCAAGGGCTACCACGACTACGGCACCTTCACGCCGATCCAGGTCGCGGCGATCGCCGCGCTCGACGGGCCGCAGGCGTGCGTGACCGAGATCGCGCTGAAGTACCAGAAGCGCCGCGACGTGCTGGTCAAGGGTCTGCACGAGGCGGGCTGGATGGTCGACGTCCCGAAGGCGTCGATGTACGTCTGGGCCCGGATCCCGGAGGCCTACCGCGCGGCCGGCTCGCTCGAGTTCGCGAAGCGGCTGCTGGCGCAGGCGAAGGTCTCGGTGTCGCCGGGTGTGGGCTTCGGCGAGTTCGGCGACGGCCACGTGCGCTTCGCGCTGATCGAGAACGAGGCCCGGACCCGGCAGGCCGTGCGCGGCGTGAAAGAGATGTTCCGGCGCGACGGCCTGGCGGTGGCGGCTTGAGCATCCGCGGGCGCGCGAAGGCATCCGCAGGCTTGCCCGCTCCGCGGGCGCGCAATGAACGGAAAGGCGAAACGATGATCATGCGAACGGCTTTGCGCGAATGCCGGAGCGCGCAGCGCGAAGGACTGCAGGAACCATGCTAAAGGCGATCCGCAAGTCGGCTAAGCTCTCCAACGTCTGCTACGACATCCGCGGGCCGGTGCTGACCCGCGCGAAGCTGATGGAGGAGGAAGGCCACCGCATCATCAAGCTCAACATCGGCAACCTCGCGCCGTTCGGCTTCGACACGCCGGACGAGGTCCGCCACGACGTCATCGTCAACCTGCCGGAGGCCTCCGGCTACTCCGACTCGAAGGGGCTGTTCGCCGCGCGCAAGGCGATCATGCACTACACGCAGCAGAAGGGCATCGCCGGCGTGGGGCTCGACGACATCTTCATCGGCAACGGCGTGTCCGAACTGATCGTGATGGCGATGCAGGGCCTGCTCAACGAGGACGACGAGGTGCTGGTGCCGGCGCCGGACTACCCGCTGTGGACCGCGGCGGTCAGCCTGGCGGGGGGCCGCGCGCGGCACTACCTCTGCGACGAGGGCGCGGGCTGGCTGCCCGACCTCGCCGACATCGAGCGCAAGATCACCGAGCGCACCCGCGCGATCGTGATCATCAACCCCAACAATCCGACCGGCGCCTTGTATCCGCCGGACCTCCTGCGGGAGCTGGTCGAGATCGCCCGCCGCCGCCAGCTGATCGTCTTCGCCGACGAGATCTACGACAAGATGCTCTACGACGGCGCGACGCACACGTCGATCGCCTCGCTGGCCGACGACGTGCTGTTCGTGACGCTCAACGGCCTGTCGAAGAACTACCGCGCCTGCGGCTACCGCAGCGGGTGGATGGTGCTCTCGGGCGAGAAGCGCCACGCGCAGGACTACGTCGAGGGCCTCAACATCCTCGCCTCGATGCGCCTGTGTGCCAACGTGCCCGGCCAGTTCGCGATCCAGACGGCGCTGGGCGGCTACCAGAGCATCGACGACCTGGTGGCGCCGGGCGGCAGGCTCGCCCGCCGGCGCGACCTCGCGCACGACCTCGTCACGTCGATTCCCGGCGTGACCTGCGTCAAGCCCAAGGCCGCGCTCTACCTGTTCCCGCGGCTCGACCCGGCGCGCTACCCCATCGCCGACGACCAGCAGTTCGTGCTCGACCTGCTGGAGGAGGAGAAGGTGCTGCTGGTGCAGGGCACCGGCTTCAACTGGCCCAGTCCCGATCACTTCCGCGTCGTGTTCCTGCCGAACAGCGAAGATCTGGTGGACGCGTTCGGCCGCATCGCCCGCTTTCTCGACCACTATTCGCGCCTCCAGACACAATGAAACGACCCCCACGCTCACGGCGTTCGCTGCCCCCCGAGGCGGCGCCGTCAACACCCTTAGCATGGGCTCGGCGGGGGTACTGACATGAAACCCATCAACGTCGCACTGCTCGGCCTGGGCACCGTCGGCTACGGCACCTGGACGGTGCTCAAGCG
>Ga0316622_100002789_pt1 | contig 12255 bp, 7 predicted proteins | sample OWC_Aug_OW2_C1_D_FD_207646 | JGI IMG/M metagenome (GOLD analysis project Ga0316622, IMG submission 207646) | Wetland soil microbial communities from Old Woman Creek delta, Ohio, United States - OWC_Aug_OW2_C1_D5_C | ecosystem: Environmental > Terrestrial > Soil > Wetlands | place: USA: Ohio... | reverse complement strand
GCCTGGGCGATGGCGCCCGGCTTCCGCGCCGCCGGCCTGCGGGCGGCCCGCACCGCGGGCGCCGGGACCGCGCGGGTCCGGGCCTTCGCGGGCTTCGGCAGCGCTTCGAGCGCGGCCATCAGCTCCTCGAAGCTCGCGCGCAGGCAGTCGGCGTAGAAGTCCGGATCGGGCATCATGTTCCGGCACGCCACCGCCGAAATCCACAGCACGCCGTTGTAGCTGAATCCGGTGTGGTTGAGGCCGATCCAGTCGGTGGCGATGCTCACCGGATAGAAATGAACCAGCCGCGCGCCGGCGACGTACAGCGTCGCCTCCGGGCCGCGGATGTTGGATACGGTGACGTTGAGCTGCGGATAGACGAAGTAGCGCATCAGCGCCTCGGCCGCGACGTGCGGAAGCTGGTCGACCACCGCCTGCAGAAAACCGCGGCCGAAGATCTCGGCGCCGCGCCTGGCCGACCGGGTATCGGCGTGGACGGCCTTCAGCCGCCGGACCGGATCGGCGATGTCGGAGTGGACCGGCACCGGCGCCCCGCCGACCTGATTGCCGCCGGTCGCGGCCCGCCCCTCCTCGCGCGCGTCGATCGGCATCAGCGCCATCAGAGACGTCCCCGGCAACTCGTCCTTGCTCGCGAGGTAACGGCGCAGCGCGCCGCCGACGATGGTCAGCAAGAGATCGTTGATGGTCACGCCCTCGACCCGCTCCCGGGCCGCCTTCATCCGGTCGAGCGGCAACGCGACCGCCTCGACCACGCGGTTCGCCGACACCGGGCGATTGAAGCGCGTCGGCGGCGCCTTGACGAAACCGGGCAGTCCATCGCCCGCGTCGGGCGCGTCACCGCCGCGCCGCGCCAGAGCGTTCACCCGGTCGAGGGCAAGCTGCGCCAGCCGGCCAAACGTCACCGCCGACAGCTTCGACAGCCCCGTGGCACGGCCGATGCCGTGCACCGCGGCGCGCGCGTACATCTCGAGCGCCGTCGGGTCGCGCTCGGCGTAGAGCGTGGCGGCGCCCTGGTCCGGCGACTCGGGGGCGGGCGCCAGCGAATGCACGGCCCGCAGCAGCGCGACGCCCGCCTGGCCGTCGATCGCCGCGTGATGGAACTTCATGAACAGCGCGAAGCAGCCCGGCGGCAGGCCGGCGATTCGGTCGATGCCCTCGATCACGTAGATCTCCCACAGCGGGCGGCTGCGGTCCAGCGGCCGCGAGTGCAGGCGCGCAACCTGGATCATCAGCTGGCGCCAGTCGCCGGGTTCCGGCAGCGCGATGTGGCGGATGTGGAACTCGAGGTCGAGGTCGGGATCGTCGATCCAGTAGGGCCGGTCGATGCCGTGCGGCGCCGTGACCAGCCGGCGGCGAAACAGGTCGCTCGCGTCCAGCCGGCGGCGGAAATACCCGAGGAGGTCCTTGAAGCGGACCTTGCCGCCGGGCGCCGTCGCCGGGTCGTAGATGCCCAGCGACGCGACGTGGTTGTACACGTTGCCGTGCTCGGTGTCGAGAAAGTAGCTGTCGATGCCTTTGAGCTGTTCCATCGGTGCGTTCCTGTGGGGTGCCGGTGCCACCGTGCGTCGCGGCGCGGCGTCAGCGCGCGGCCGCGGCGCCCTGTCGCTGCGCGCGGACGGGAACCGGCACCGCGTGGCGGCGGGCGCGGGACTCGACCAGCGCCGCGTGCCGGTGGTCGGTGCGCAATCCCAGCGCGTCGGCGAGCTCGTCGTAGGCCTCGTACAGGCACGCGGCGTACCGGCCGGGATCGGGCAGCATCGCCCGGCAGGCCGTCACGCCGATGGTCACGGCGCCGTGATACTGGCCGACGATGTGGGCGAGGCCGGCGAGATCGTGAATGACCGACAGGCCGTAGTAGCCGACCAGCGGCGCCCCGGCGAAGTACAGCGGGACGTCGGGGCCGCGGACGCTCGCGATCGACGTGTTGACGATCGGCGCGAGCCGGCTGCCGAGCCGCAGCCACTGCGCGATATCGCCCACGGTGCCGAGTACCGGGGCCGGCACGAACTGCATCGCGTCGACGACGAGCTTGCGGCCCATCCGCGCCGCGCCTGCGGCGTGCAGCCGGCGCGCCGCCGCGACGACGCACTGCAGCCGCTCGGCCGCATCCTCGACGTCGGTGTAGATCGGCATCACCGCCGAATCGGCGAAAGTCCGGCCCGGCCGCGACCGCGGGTCGGCGCGGGTGCCGATCGGGACCTCCGCCACCAGGCTGGCACCGGGCGCTTCCAGCCGCGCGTCGAGGTACTTGTGCAGCGCGCCGCCGATCACCGCGACGGCGACGTCCTCGACCGTCGCGCCGGGCACGCGCTCGATCATCCGTTCGATCTCCGCGCGCGCGAAGCGCACGCCATCGACGACGCGATGCGGCGAGACCGGATGGTTGAACCGGGTGCGCGGCGCCGGCAGGTCGGCCGCCACCGTGCCGGGCGGCGCGACGCGCAGTGCGCGGCGGACCATCGCGCCGGCCTCCCGGGCGCCGAGACGCAGCAGCGGGCCGGTGCTCGCGGCCGCGAAGCGCGCGAGCGCCAGCGGCGTCCTGATCGAGTCGGCCGTCACCCGCGCGGCGAGGTCGACCAGCGTCGGCGCGTGATCGAAGTAGCGGCGGTCCTTCGGCGCCGATGCGCGGGCGTCGGGGGCCAGCTCGTGCATCGCCGTGAAGAGCTGCATCGCCAGCACGCCGCCGAGGGCGGCGTAGTGGGTCTTGAAGAACAGCGCGAAGCTGCCGGGCGGCAGCCCCTGGATGTTGTCCAGCTCCTCGATGACGTAGCATTCCCACAGCGGGCGGCTGCGGTCGAGCGGGCGGGCGTGCAGCCGCGCCACCTGCGTGCACAGCTGGCGCCAGTCGCCCGGCTTGGGCAGGGCGAGGTGGCGGACGTGGAACTCGATGTCGAAGCCGGGATCGTCGACCCAGTACGGCCGCGCCAGCGACAGCGGCAAGGTGGCCAGCCGCCGGCGGAAGAGCCCGGCGCGGTACGCCCGCTCGGCGATGAACCGCTGGATGTCGGCGAACTCGACCGTGCCGCCCGGCGCCGCCGACCGGTCGTAGATCGTCAGCGACGACATGTTCATCGGCATGCTGTCGGTCTCGAGGCGCAGGTAGAGGCTCTCCAGCCCGGTCAGTCGTTTCATCGTCGATCCTGGTCGAGGCGCGCGCTCAGAACGGAAGCCGCTCGCGCTGGAAGCGCCGGGTGAGCGTCGGCACGTCGAGCGGCCGCCAGGTCCCGGCGGCCGATTTGGCGAGGCGATGCGCGAGGAGGTAGAGCACGAAGGCGTCGAAGCCCATCGCGATGTGCGCGGCGGCGACCTCGATGTTCTGCACCAGCGGGCCGGGCTTCTCGCGCGCGTTGCGCCACGGCACGACGCCGTCCTTCTTGCAGTAGAAGGCGGTGATCGGGACGCCCTCCAGCGGCCGGCTCAACTCGCGCAGCTTGCGCTCGAACTCGGGGTTCGCGAACTGCATCCGGCTCACCCACTCGTAGATGCGGGTGACGCTCACCTTCGACGTGTCGCCGCTGATCGGGCTGCCGAGCGTGATGACGTCGCGGATCAGGCGCGGATAGCGCCGCGCCAGCGTCTTGGCGTAGAGGCCGCCCAGGCTCCAGCCGATCAGGCTGATCTTGCGGTCGCCCGACTCGAGGAAGACCTCCTTCAGCCGGTGCTCGACCAGCGCCTCGATGTCGTAGTGGTACGACGTCGAGAAGCCCATGTTGTAGCCGAGCCCCCACGGGTGCACGACGTAGCCGACCTGCGTCAGGTACCAGCGCAGCGGCCACGTCGGCTGGTCGGGCGACAGAAAGCCGGGAAGCACGAGCACCGCATGGCCATCGCCCTTGGGCACCCGCGACAGCGCGAAGAAGCCCGCCGGCAGCGTGGCGGCGTCGACGACGCCGCCGACGAGATCCCGGACCGCGTCGTACCACGACAGCGGCACGTCGACGCCGGGGCGGACCGGCGCGCGGGCCGCGGCTTGCGGGCGGGAGGGCGGTTTCACTCAGCCTGCATCCGGCAGCCGATAGCCCTTGAACGTTTCGCGCAGCTTCATCTTCTGCAGCTTGCCGGTCGCCGTGTGCGGCAGCTCGGTGACGAAGGCCACGTCGTCCGGCAGCCACCACTTCGCCACCTTCGTCTCCAGATACTCGAGCAGCTCCTCGCGCGTCGGATCCTGGCCGGCCTTCTTCACCACCACCAGCAGCGGGCGCTCCTGCCACTTCGGATGCGCGACGCCGATCACCGCCGCTTCGGCCACGCCGGGGTGCCCCATCGTCGCGTTCTCGAGGTCGATCGAGGAGATCCACTCGCCGCCCGACTTGATCACGTCCTTCGAGCGGTCGGTGATCTGCATGTAGCCGTCGGGGTCGATCGTCGCCACGTCGCCGGTGTCGAAGAAGCCCTGGTCGTCGAGGATCCGGCCGCCGTCGCCCTTGAAGTAACCTGCGGTCACCCAGGGGCCGCGCACCATCAGGTGGCCGAACGCGACGCCGTCGTGCGGCAGCGCCCTGCCCTCGTCGTCGGTGATCTTCAGCTCGACGCCGTACATCGGACGCCCCTGCTTGCCCTGGACGTCGAGACGCTGCTCGCGGTTCAGTTCGTGGTGCTTGGGCAGCAGGTTGCAGATGGTGCCGAGCGGCGACATCTCGGTCATGCCCCAGGCGTGGACGACGAAGGTCCCGAACTGCTGCTCGAAGCGCTCGCACATGGCGCGCGGCGCGGCCGAGCCGCCGATGACGGCACGCTTGAGCACCAGGTCCTGCTTCGGATCGAGCTTCGCCGCATCGACGTGGTTGAACAGCATCAGCCAGACGGTCGGAACGCCCAGGGCGAGCGTCACCTGCTCGTCCCTCATCAGCTCGTAGACGCTCCTGCCGTCGAGCCCCGGGCCCGGCAGCACCAGCTTGGCGCCGCACATCGCGCCCGCGTACGGCATGCCCCAGGCATTGACGTGGAACATCGGCACCACCAGCAGCGTCGACTCGGCCGCCGACAGGCCGACCCCGTCGATCGAGCACGCGCCCCAGGAGTGCAGCAGGGTCGACCGGTGCGAATAGAGCACGCCCTTCGGATGCCCGGTGGTGCCGGACGTGTAGCACAGCGACGACGCCGTCCTCTCGTCGAACGTCGGCCACTCGTAATCGCTGTCCTGGGCGCCGACCAGCTCCTCGTAGCACAGCACGTTCGGGAGATCGAGCGCCGGCATGTGCGCACGGTCGGTCATCGCGACGAATCCCTTGACGGTCTTCAGCAGCGGGCCGAGCTTCGCGATCAGCGGCACGAACGTGAGATCGAAGAACAGGTACTGGTCCTCGGCGTGGTTGGCGATGTACTCGATCTGCTCGGGGAACAGGCGCGGATTGATCGTGTGCAGCACGGCGCCCATGCCCGAGACGCCGAAATACAGCTCCATGTGGCGGTAGCCGTTCCAGGCCAGCGTGCCGATGCGCTCGCCCGGCGCGACGCCGAGCGCGATCAGCGCCTTGGCGACCTGCTTCGCGCGGCGATGGACGTCGCCGTAGGTGCAGCGGTGGATCGGGCCTTCCACGGTGCGCGAGACGATCTCGCCACGGGGATGACAGCGGTTCGCGTGCTCGATCAGCGAGGAGATGAGCAGCGGCTGGTCCTGCATGATTCCGAGCATGGTGTTCCTTGGGTGACTCCGGGTGTCGAGGCGATCAGAACCGGCGCTTCAGGATCGCGATCGCCCGGTCGAAATGACGCCCGTACGGCGGCCGGAAGAGTCCGAAGCCGTTGATGCGCGCCTGGTGCAGCACCGGCTTGTCCTTGGAGAAAGTCCGAAAGCTCTGCTCGCCGTGATAGGCGCCGCTGCCGCTCGCCCCGACGCCGCCGAAGGGCAGGTTCTCCTGCGCCACGTGCCAGCAGGCGTCGTTGATGGTGACCCCGCCCGAGAGGGTCGAGTGCAGCACGCGGTCGCGGTTCGCGGCGGACCGGCCGAACCAGTAGAGCGCCAGCGGCCGCGGATGCCGGTTGACGTAGGCGATCGCCTCGTCGAGCGTGTCGTAGGGCACGATCGGCAGCACCGGGCCGAAGATCTCCTCGCGCATCACCGCCATGTCGTCGTTGACGCCGACGAGCAGCGTGGGCAGGAACTTGCGTTCAAATTCGCCGGCGCCCTCGCCGGCCGGGTCGATCCGGATCGCCCTGGCGCCGCCGGTCTCGGCCTCGGCGACCAGCCGCGCCAGGCGCTGGTAGTGCCGGTCGCTGACGATGCTCGTGTAGTCGGGGTTGGCCACGAACGACGGGTACATTGCCGACGCCGCTTGCGTGAGCGCCGCGACCATCTCGTCGACGCGGCCGCGCGGCACGAGCAGGTAGTCCGGCGCCACGCAGGTCTGTCCCGCGTTCAACAGCTTGCCGAAGGCGATGCGCAGCGCCGCCACGGCGATGTCGCAATCGGCGTCGATGATGGCCGGCGACTTGCCGCCCAGTTCGAGCGTCACCGGCGTGAGGTTCGCGGCCGCGGCCAGCGCGATCTCGCGGCCGACCGTGGTCGAGCCAGTGAAGAACAGGTGGTCGAACGGCAGGTGCGAGAACGCGCGCCCGACCTCGACGTCGCCAACCACGACCGCGAATTCCTCCGGCGAGAAGAACTCGGCGACGATCCGCCGGAGCAGGTCGGAGAACGACGGCGTGAGCTCGGAGGGCTTCAGCATCACGCGGTTGCCGGCGGCAAGCGCGCCGACCGCGGGCAGCATCCCCAGCTGGAACGGGTAATTCCACGGGCTGATGACGCCGATCACGCCGAGCGGCTGCGCCATCAGCTCGCTGCGCGCCGGCAGCATCTGCAGTGGCGTCGCGACACGGCGGGACTTCATCCACTGGCCGAGGTGGCGGCGAGCGTGGCGGATGCCGGAGAGGACCAGGAAGATCTCGGCGAGGTCGGTCTCCTGCCGGGAGCGGTGGCCGAAATCGGCCGAGATCGCGTCGGCGATGGCGGCCTGGTACTTCTCCGTCATCCGCAGCGCGCGGTCGAGGCGGTCGCGGCGTGCCTCGCGGTCCGGGTACATCTGCAGCGCGAACCCCGCGCGCTGGGCGGCAAAGGTCGAGCGCATGCGTTCCACGGCGGCGGGCACCGCCGGCTCGATCGCCGAGAGGTCAAGGGGAGCATTCATGTCGTGTTCCGGCGCACTCTGAGCATATGCTGCAATTATATGGCCTCCGCCGCGCCAGCCGGCGGCGCAGTCGGCGCCTCGCCGCCGCTCAAGGGCCGCCTGACCCGCGTTGCAGTCGGCCTCGTCGTCGCCCGGACGCTGCCTGACCGGCGTTGCGCGACGGCGGCCTACGGCGCGCCGACCAGCATGTACATGCTCCAGTTCCCGGACCGCCCGAAACCGACGCCCAGGTACGCCGGACCGGCGAAGGTGTCCGCCCCCAGGAACATCGATCCGGACCACAGCGTGCCGGCGGAGGGGAGATCGTCGAACCGGTCGGTGATCCGCCCCACTTCGACCGAACCGCCCGCGTAGATGCCTGTCCCCAGGATGTCCGGCAGCGGCAGCATGCGGTTGTAGTACATCAGGCGGCCGAACGCGTATTCGCGGCCGGCGAACTGGTTGACGCGGTAGCCCGACAGGCGCAGCGGCCCGCCCAGCGTGAAGGATTCGTAGGCCGGCATGTCGGAACCGAGGTCGGTGCCTCCGCTGACCAAGTACCCCAGCGTGTGCGGGCCCCAGCTCGCCGCCCCGCGAATCTTCCCTTCGAGCCGCTGGTATTCGACGGCCGATCCGAGCGACGGCATCGCGGCGTAGGCCGAGCCTCCGATCGCATAGCCGCGACTCGGGAAATAGGCGTGATCCGTCTGGTCGACGAACAGCGCCGCCCGGAGCCCCGCCGTCGTTTCCTTGACCGACGGCAGGACCGGAGAACCCGTGTCCACGCGCGCATCGACCCGCGTCCACACCGCGCCGCCGCGCAGCTGGCCCCAGGTGCCGAGCACCGCCCCGGCGTCGAGCCCGACCTGCCCCACACCCACCAGATAATCGGCGACCTTGTCGTCGCCGGCGAAGACGCCGCGCGTCAGTTGGCCGATGATGAGCGAAGGCGCCACGAACCAGCGGCCCGCCTCGTGCACTGGCTGGTAGAACTCGGTGAACAGGTGCGTGTCCTGCCCGACCTGCGCCTCGGTCAGCCACTCGCCACCCAGGCGGTTGAGCCAGGTCCTGCGGTACTGGACCAGCGCGTTGAACGCGTTGTCGCCCTGAAAATCGCTGGCGAGGCCGAGGCCGAACCTCAGGTAATCGGGGCCCCACGACTTCTCCTTCGGCTCGATGACCATGGCGCGCGGGCCGGTGTCCTCGCTCAGGCGGTAGCTGATGCTTTCGACACCGCCGCGTCCGTAGATGCGCCGCAGGTCGGCGCCGATCTTCTCCTCCGACAGCGGCTCGCCGGGCTTGCTCTCGACCAGCGCGCTCAGCACCTCCGGGTTGATGCGCTCCAGCCCCTCGACGCGGATCTCGTCGACGGTGCCCAGCGTCTTGCCCTCGGCGACCTGCGTCGCCCGCAGCGCCGCGTACTGCTCCGGCGGGAGGCTGTAGCGTTTGAGCGAGTCGGCCATCGCGCGCGTCGCCTGCTCGCCGATCCTGATGGCTTCGACCGAGCGATCGAACGTGGCGGCGGAGATGTCGCCAAGGTCCGGCGCGATGAGCACGTCGTTCGGGCCGAGCCTTTTCAGCTGCTCGTCGACCGTCTGCTTGCCGAGGAAGTTGACGAGCTGGCCGGCAACGCTGAGCGCAGAGGTGATGTCCTTGCGCTTCAGCGGCGGCGTGGAGATGTTGACCGCGATCACGACGTCGGCGCACAGCTTGCGCGCCTCGTCGATCGGCAGGTTGTTGGCGATGCCACCGTCGACCAGCAGCCGCCCGTCGATCTCGACCGGCGCGATCGCGCCGGGAACGGACATGCTGGCACGCATCGCCTGGGCGACGCTGCCGCGGTCGAGGACCACCGCTTCGCCCGTCTCGATGTCGGTCGCCATGGCCCGGAACGGGATGGGGAGCTTCTGAAAGTCGGTGATGCCGAAAGACGGGGTCGCCAGCACCCGGAAGAACGACTCGATCGAGACACCCGCGATGACGCCTTTCGGCAGCGCCAGGCCGCCGTCCTTCACGCCGAATTCCGGCGCGAACAGCGTCTTGTAGTCGTCGATCTTGCGCCGGACGGCGATCTCTTCGCGGGGCGGGCGATCCCGGAAGATCTCGTCCCAGTCGGCCGCGAGGACGATCTTCTCCATCTCCGCGGGCGGCCTGCCGGCGGCGAACGTGCCGCCGACGATCGCGCCCATGCTGGTGCCGGTCACGCAGTGGATCGGCACCCGCAGCTCCTCCAGAACCTTCAGCACGCCGACGTGCGCGATGCCGCGCGCGCCGCCGCCGGACAGCGCGAGCCCGATGCGGGGCGCCGGCGCGGACGCAGCGGCCGGGACCGTCTGCGCCGCCAGCCCGGGACTGTACGTTCCCAGCGGCGCGAGCGCCGCGGCGGCCGCGAGGGCCAGGTGGGTGACTATGGGCGAGGCGTTCATGGCTTCAGGCTCCCTTGCGTTCTACCGTCCGCCTGCTGCGCGCGGCCGGCCCAGATAGAACCTTGCGCGCAAGCGGATGCGTCATACTTGCTCCAAATCAACCCGGATGGGTGCGGCACGCGGACGTCGCGGTGGCCGCCGCCCCCCCGGCGCCACCGCGCAGGATGCGGGCTGCCGCCGGAACGGCCCGCCTCCTGCGGCGACCCCACCGTGACGTCACTGCCGGAGACCGCCGTGGACCAACCCGCATTGCTCATCGAAACCCGGGGCCAGGTGCTGACCGTCGGGCTCAACCGGCCGGCGAAGCGCAACGCCTTCGACGTCGGCATGTACCGCGACCTCGCGGTGGCCTACGGCGAGCTCGACCGCAATCCGGACCTGCGCGCCGGCGTGGTCCATGCGCTGGGCGACCATTTCACCGCGGGCCTCGATCTGCCGAAGTGGGTGCCCGAGTTCGCCGCCGGCCGGTTTCCCGATCTGCCCGACGGGGCCCTCGACCCGTTCGGGCTCGACCCCGCGCGCCGCGTGCGCAAGCCGGTGATCTTCGCGCTGCAGGGGATCTGTTTCACCATCGGCATCGAGCTGATGCTGGCCGCGGACATCCGCATCGCCGCGACCGACACCCGCTTCGGCCAGATCGAGGTCAAGCGCGGCATCTACCCCGTGGGCGGCGCCACCATCCGCCTCCACCAGGAAATCGGCTGGGGCAACGCGATGCGCTACCTGCTGACCGGGGACGAGATCAGCGCCGCCGAGGCGTACCGGCTGGGGCTGGTCCAGGAACTGGTCGCCCCCGGCCGGCAGCTCGACCGCGCGCTGCAGATCGCCGACACCATTGCGCAGCAGGCACCGCTGGGCGTGCAGGCCGTGCTCGCCTCGGCGCGACTCGCGCGGGCGCAGAGCGATGCGGCGGCGGCGGCGCGGCTCCTGCCGGACCTGATGCCGCTGATGGCGAGCGACGACGTCAAGGAAGGCGTCGCCTCGTTCGTCGAGCGGCGTCCGGCGCGGTTCGTCGGGAGGTAGCCGGCACGGCGGATCGTCGCCGCCCGCGCGAGGAGGGTGCTGCCGCACGACGATCGGGCGCGCGGTCACGCGCCCGGGCCGGCCGCCATCCGACAGTGCGCCGCGATCGCCGCGACCAGCGCCGGCTGCAGCGCGGGCGGCAGGTCGTGTCCCATGCCTTCGATCACCTGGAGCCGCGCGCCCCGGATGTGCTCCGCCGTGTCGCGCCCCGCCGCCACGGGCACCAGCGGATCGGCGGCGCCGTGGATGACGAGCGTCGGCGCGGTGATCTGCGCCAGCATCCGGCGCCGATCGCCCGAGGCCATGATCGCCAGCAGCTGGTGCGTGACGCCGGCGGGGTAATGCGAGCGGCGCACGTTGCGCTCGATCCGCTCCCGCAGCTTGCCGCGGTCGGCGGGGTAGCCGGGGCTGCCGATCACGCCGAAGACACCGACCAGATGCCGCGTCACGCTTTCCGGATTGTCCGGATCGTCGGGGCGGGTGAGCAGCGCGCGCCGCGCCGCGGGAGTCGATTTCGACACCCGGCGGTTGCCGGTCGACGACATGATCGACGTCAGGCTCGCAGTGCGCTCCGGGTACCGCGCGGCGACCACCTGCGCGATCATCCCGCCCATCGACACGCCGACCAGGTGCGCCCGCGCGACGTGCAGCGCGTCGAGCAGCCCCACGGTGTCGGCGGCCATGTCGTCCAACGTGTACGGCGCGCGCACCGGCAGCCGGGCCCAGGCCCGCGCGATCTGCAGCAGCAGGTTCGACCGCTTGCGCACGCGGATCCGGGTCGAGTGCCCGCAATCCCGGTTGTCGAACGCGATCACGCGAAAGCCCTGCGCGACCAGGTCCTCGGGAAAGCCGTCCGGCCAGGACGTGAGCTGCATGCCGAGCCCCATGATCAGCAGGATCGGCGGCGCCGCCGGATCGCCCCAGGCCTCGTATTCGAGGGTGATGCCGTTCGCCGTCACGCTGGCCACGCTGCCGCCTCCAAGGTCGAAACTGCGCCGATTGCGGCGATTGTAGCCGCGCCACCTCGCGTTGCGCGCGCGGCAGGGCGAGGACTCAACGGCCGCCCTGCACCGGCACCAGCGGGCCGGGTGCCGGCCACACGCCACGGTCGAGTGCGCGCCTGCCGTCGAACACCAGCCAGCTCTGCGCGCCGTAATGCGGCAGCGGTCCCTGCAATGCGCGCAAGGCGTCGGCGTCCTTGCCGGACACCACGGCCACCGGCGGGCCAGCCTGGCGCGCGATCGTCCATACCTGCGCGCTGCCGCGCCCGGTGAGGCTCGCCGGACGGGGCGGCAGGCCAGCCAGCGCCAGGGCCGCGTCGACGTCCGCGTGCAGGCCCGCCAGCAGCACAGGGTCGGTGCCCTGATTCAACGCGTCGGACGAAACCGCCCGCGGCGGGATCTCGAACACGCGCTTCCCCAGCGCCGCGGCGGCCTCGCGCACGTCCCCGGCACTCGACGCCTGCGCCAGCCGCGGCGCCCGCGCGACGATCCACTGGCGCAGGATGGGCGGCAGCTGTTCCCGGTCCAGCACGCGCCAGACGCGCAGGTCGGGGTCGAGGCGCACGCCTTCGGGCATCGCGTCCACGTCCAGCGTGACCACGTCGCGCTCCTGCCCGACGTCGATGTTGCGCGTTTCGGCGCGGCCGGGAAACAAGATCTCCAGCGGCAGGCGCAGCGCGTAGGCGGGGATTGCCTGGT
>Ga0316622_100002788_pt1 | contig 12256 bp, 9 predicted proteins | sample OWC_Aug_OW2_C1_D_FD_207646 | JGI IMG/M metagenome (GOLD analysis project Ga0316622, IMG submission 207646) | Wetland soil microbial communities from Old Woman Creek delta, Ohio, United States - OWC_Aug_OW2_C1_D5_C | ecosystem: Environmental > Terrestrial > Soil > Wetlands | place: USA: Ohio... | reverse complement strand
GCCGCGGATCAGCTGCCAGCCCACCGCGCTGCCACCGCGATAGCGCGGCAGCAGGGAGGGATGGAAGCAGAGCGTCCCGAGCCGGGGGACGCCGATCAGCGCCTCGGGGACGATCTGCGTGACGTAGGCGAGCACGCCGAGGTCGGCGCCCGCCGCCTGCCACGCGACGCGCGCCTCGGGTGTCCTGAGGGAGCGGAACTGGTGCACCGGCAGGCCACGCGCCAGGGCGGCGGCCTTCACCGGGTCGTGGCGATCGCCGGTGTCGGGCGGACACACGACGCCGGCGATCGTGTCGGCCGCCGCTTCGAGGCCCTCCAGCACCTTCGCGGCGAAGGCCGCCTGGCCCACCAGCAGGATGCGCACCCGCTACGCCCGCAGGTGCTTCTGGAAGAAGGCCTTCAGCTTCTCCCACGAGTCCTTCGCCGCCTCGGGGCGGTAGGAGTCGCGCTCGTTGCAGAAGAACCCGTGCGGCGCGCCGGGGTAGACGACGATCTCGACCGGCTTGCCGAGCCGCTCGACTTCGCCGCGCAGCGCGGCGACGTTCTCGTTCGGGATGAACGCATCCTGGTCGCCGAAGAAAGCGAGCACCGGGTGCTGCACCCCCGCCGTCCACTCGGGCACGATGCCGCCGCCGTAGAAGGGCACGGCCGCCTTGATGTCGTCGGCCAGCTTCGCCGCCGCCAGGTAGCTGACCCGCCCCCCCATGCAGAAGCCGGTGATGCCGATGCGGTCGCCGCGCGCCCAGGGCTGCCGCTTCAGGAAGGCGACGGCGCTGGCGACGTCCTCGACGATGCCGTCGTCGGTGAGCTCGCCCATGAGCTGCAGGGCCTTCGGCAGCTCGGCATAGGTCGCGGTGCGCTCGGCTCCGCCGCGGTGGAACAGATCGGGCGCGAGCGTCGCGTAGCCCTCGGCCGCGATCCGCTGGCCGACCTCCTTGATGTGCCCGTTCAGGCCGAAGGCCTCCTGGATCACGATCACCGCCGGGAACCTGCCGTCTCCCGCCGGCCGCGCCAGCTGCGCCCGCATGGGGCCGGCGGGCGTCTGCACCTCGACCATCGACGTCATCGTGCACCCTCCTCCGGTGGTTCGCTCGGTGACTGATTGCCGGAGCGTGGTACGGAGTCAATCGTGCCGGGGTGTCACCCGCGTTCACGTCATTCCACGCGACGGTCCTCCGACGGCGCCGACGGCGACCCGCCGCGCACAGGTCATGGGGCGGCAGGCAGCGATCCCGCCATCGAGCGATCGGACGCGAAGGTCGTCGGAAGTCACCCGGCTGTCAAGACGCCGTTCGTGGGCTGCTCCCCACCCCGCCACACGCGCGCAGAGGCTTGATGCGAGCGGGTTTCGAGCCATGTCCCGGCACCCGGCCCGGCGTTGACAGCCCTGGGACACCGGCATAGCCTAAAACGCGTTTTGCTCAGGTCAACCGGATGCGCCGGGAGAAGTCCAACTACGTCATCCAATCGGTCTCGCACGCGCTCGACGTGCTCGAGCAGTTCCGCGACGAGGGCGACGAGCTCGGCGTGACCGAGCTGTCGAAGCGGCTCAAGCTGCACAAGAACAACGTCTTCCGCCTCCTCGCGACGCTCGAGTCGCGCGGCTACATCGAGCAGAACCGGGCCACGGAGAACTACCGCCTCGGCATCCACTGCCTGCAGCTCGGCCAGAGCTACGTCCAGCATTCCGGGATCCTGCGCCAGGCGGGACCGGCGCTCGAGGGCCTGGTGCGGCAGGCGCGCGAGACGGCTTTCGTGGCCCTGCTCAGGCGGGGCGGCGCGGTGCCGGTGCTGGTCTGCGACGCCGACCGCGCCGTGCGCCTGGTGCTGCGCCTCGGCGAGGCCCTGCCGCTCCACTGCACGGCGCCTGGCAAGGTGTTCCTGGCCTTCGAGCCCGAAGACGAGGTCCGCGCGATGCTGCCAGAGCCCCTGCCGCGCTTCACCGACCGCACGCCCGTCGAGCGGCCCGTGCTGCAGCAGCAGCTGAAGACCGTGGCGACGAGCGGCCATGCGGTGGACATGGGCGAGCACGTCGAGGACGTCCGCGCCGTGGCGGTGCCGGTCCGCGACTACACGCGCGCGGTGGTCGCGGCGCTGGTGCTCGCCGGCCCGTCCTACCGCTTCCAGGCCGAGCGCATCGACAAGGAGCTGGCACCGCTGGTCGCGAAGGCCGGGCGCGAGCTGTCGAGCCGTCTCGGCTTCGACGGCGAGCGCCGCGAGGCCCAGGGCGCCTGAAGCGCGGCGGGGCGACCGGCTTCCGCCGCGCTTGCCGCCTGCCTTGCTTCGCCGCCCGCCTTCCTTGACTCGGTGGAAAAGCGGGTGTTAACCGATCGGGGTTTCGCTCCGCGTCACACCGCCCCGCCCATCCCCCGAAGGAGGCACCGTCGTGAAGATCCTGGTCACCGTCAAGCGCGTGCCCGACGTCGAGACCCAGCTGAAGCCCAATGCCGAGGGCACCGACTTCGTGCGCGACAACATCAAGTGGGTCGTGAACCCCTTCGACGAGATCGCCATCGAAGAGGCCCTGCGCGTAAAGGAGAAGAACGCCGGCAGCGAAGTCGTGCTCGTCTCCATCGGCCCGAAGACCGCGCAGGAGCAGCTGCGCACCGGGCTCGCGATGGGCGCCGACCGCGCCATCCTGGTGGTCGCGGACGAGAACCTCGAGTCGCTCGCCGTGGCCAAGGTGATCGCCAAGCTCGTCGAGCAGGAGAAGCCCGAGATCGTGCTCATGGGCAAGCAGGCGGTCGACTACGACATGGGCGCCGCCGGGCAGATGCTCGCCGAGCTGCTCGGCTGGCCGCAGGCCACGTTCGCGTCGAAGGTCGAGCTGGGGGGCGGCGAAGCGAAGGTCACGCGCGAGGTCGACGGCGGCCTCGAGACCGTCGCCTGTCCGCTGCCGGCCATCGTCACCGCGGACCTCCGCCTGAACGAGCCACGCTACGCCTCGCTGCCCGGCATCATGAAGGCGCGCAAGAAGGAGCTGAAGGAGATCCCGGTCGCCGACCTGGGCATCGCCACAGCGCCGAAAGCGAAGATCGTGAAGCTGGAGACCCCGCCCAAGCGTCAGGCAGGCAAGAAGGTCGGCACCGTCCAGGAGCTCGTCCAGCTCCTCCACGACGAAGCCAAGGTCATCTGAGGTCCCCATCATGAGCAACGTTCTCGTCGTCGCCGAGCACCTCCACGGGAAGTTCCCCAAGACCACGTTGATCGCCATCGCCGCGGGCAAAGCCCTGGCCGGGAAGACGGGCGGCAAGGCGATCGCCGCCGTGCTGGGCACGGGCGTCGACGGTCTCGCCGCCGAGCTCGCCAGCTACGGGGTCGACGTCGTCGCGGTCGAGGGCGCCCAGTTCGAGCACTACCTGGCCGACGCCTACACCGGGGCCCTGGCCGAGATCCTCGGGTCGAAGGGCTGCGCCACCGCGCTGGCCACCTCCACCGCGCTGGGCAAGGACCTGATGCCCCGGCTCGCCGCGCGCCTCGACGCCGCCTTCGTGGCCGACGTGAGCGGCATCGAGAGCGCCGACACCTTCATCCGCCCGATGTGGGCCGGCAACCTCTTCGCCACGGTGAAGGTCGAGGGCACGCCACGCGTCCTCACCATCCGCGGCACCGCGTTCGACGCCGCCACCAAGGGTGGGCAGGGCGCGGTCGAGAAGGCCTCGGTCGGGGCCGCCGGCAAGATGAAGTTCGTCGAGTTCCTCGAGACCAAGTCGGACCGGCCGGTGCTGACCGAGGCGTCGATCGTCTGCTCGGGCGGCCGCGGCCTCAAGAGCGGCGACAACTTCAAGACCGTCCTCGAGCCGCTCTGCGACGCGCTGGGTGCCGCCATGGGCGCCAGCCGCGCCGCCGTCGACGCCGGCTTCGTGCCGAACGACCTCCAGGTCGGCCAGACGGGCAAGGTCGTGGCCCCCGCGCTCTACTTCGCCGTGGGCATCTCGGGTGCCATCCAGCACCTGGCGGGCATGAAGGACTCGAAGGTCATCGTCGCCATCAACAAGGACGAGGAGGCCCCGATCTTCCAGGTCGCCGACTACGGTCTGGTGGGCGACCTCTTCAAGGCGGTCCCCGAGCTGACCGAGGAAGTGAAGAAGCTGAAGGCGGGGTGACCGGCGGCCTCACGCCCGACTCGCTCCTCCCGTTCGCATCCGACGCGCGGGCCGTCCCGGCCCGCGCGTTCTTCGTGCAGCCGACCCTGCGCGTGGCGCGTGCGCTGCTCGGCATGGTGCTGGTGCACGAGACGCCCGAGGGCGTCACCGCCGGCCGCATCGTCGAGGTCGAAGCCTACCGCGGCCCCGGCGACCGCGCCGCCCACTCCGCCGGCGGCCGGCGGACGCCGCGCAACGAGGCGATGTGGGGGGCACCCGGCCACGCCTACGTGTACTTCGTCTACGGCGTGCACTGGTGCGTGAACGTCGTGACCCAGCCGCCCGAGGTCCCGGAAGCGGTGCTGTTGCGCGCCCTCGAGCCGCTCGCCGGCCTGGAGCTGATGCGCGCGCGGCGGGCGGTGCCGGCCACCGCCGGCCCGCCACGCCGGCCGCTCGCCGACTGGCAGCTCTGCCGGGGCCCGGGCGCGCTCTGCCGGGCGATGGGCATCGACCGCGCCCGCAACGGCGCCGACCTGCTGGCCGGTCCGCTGCGCCTCCTGCACGGGGAAGCGATCGCCGAGGCAGGAGTCGCCCGCACGCCGCGCGTCGGGGTCGACTACGCCGGGGCGGACGCGCGGCGCCCGTGGCGCTTCGCGGTCCGAGGCAGCCGCGCCGTCTCCGGCCAGCGGCTCTGAGCGAGGCCAGGCCCCGGCGCTGCCGACCCGTGCGGCGGCGCCGGGCGTGCCCCGGCCTACTTCACGGCCCGGTCGATGATCTCCATCACGTTGAGCACCTCGACCCGCTCCTCGACCCCCCTCGCCTTCACGCCGTCCGACAGCATGATCATGCAGAAGGGGCACGAGGCCGCCACCACCTCCGGGTCGGAGCGCAGGATCTGGTCGATGCGCGCCACGTTGACACGCTGGTCGGCCTCCTCGTCGATCCACATGCGCCCGCCGCCCGCCCCGCAGCACATCGCGAACTGGCGGTAGCGGTCCGGCACCTCCTGCACCTTGACGCCGGCGGCGGCGAGGACGTCGCGCGGCTCGTCGTACACGTCGTTGAAGCGGCCGTAGTAGCAGGAGTCGTGGTAGGTGGTGCGCTTGCCGTCGACGCCGCCGTCGAGCTGGAGCGTGCCGGCCTTGATCAGCTGCTGCACCAGGTCGGCCGCACGCACCACCTCGTAGGTGCCGCCGAACTGCGGGAACTCGTTCTTGATCGTGTTGAAGCAGTGCGGGCAGTTGACGATCACCTTCTTGACGCCGTAGCCGTTGAACTGCTCGACGCAGGCCTGCGCCATCGCCTGGTAGAGGTACTCGTTGCCCAGCCGGCGCGCCGAGTCGCCGTTGCACATCTCCTCCGGGCCGAGGCAGGCGAAGCTCACACCGGCCTTCTTCAGGATGCGCACGAAGGCCTGCGTGGTCTTCTTGGTGCGGTCGTCGTACGCGCCCGCGCAGCCGACGTAGTAGAGGTACTCGGCGTCGGGCTTCTCGGCGAGCGTCGGCACGTCCAGGCCCTCGGCCCAGTCGAAGCGCTTCTCCTGGCCGATGCCCCAGGGGTTCGACTGCACCTCCATCGCCTTGAAGACGCGCGTCAGCTCCTCGGGGAAGCGCGACTCCTCCTGCACGAGGTGGCGGCGCATGTCGGCGATCTTGTCGACGTACTCGATCATCACCGGGCACGCCTCCTCGCACGCCCGGCACATGTTGCACGACCACACCACCTCGTCGCCGACGACCGCCGTGGGGTCGTCGAGGGGCTTCACGACCACATCGCCGATCGGCTCGGGCTCGGCGCCCTCGGCCGCCGCGCCGTTCTTCCCGAACGGCCGCTTGGCGTGGATCTCGCCCTGGTGCTCGTAGAGGTAGTCGCGCAGGTTGAGCAGCATCTGGCGCGGCGCCAGCGGCTTGTGGGTGGCCGTGGCCGGGCACTGCGAGGAGCAGCGGCCGCACTCGGTGCAGGTGAACATGTCGAGCACCTGCTTCCAGGTGAAGTGGTCGATGCGCGACGCGCCGAAGCGGGTGGCGTTCTCGAGATCCTGCTTGGAGAGCTGCCCGAGCGGCTCGAGCTTGCGGAAGAAGACGTTGGGCAGCGAGGTGATGATGTGGAAGTGCTTGGCGAGCGGGAGGAAGTTCAAGAAGGTCAGGATGACCAGGTTGTGCGCCCACCACGCCGCATTGCCCGCCGCGATGGCGAAGCCCGGGCCGCCGAGCGCCAGCAGCACCTTGCTCATCGTGTACGAGAAGGGCTCCCACCACGGCGACATCGGCAGGTGCCCCGCCTGCTCGTGCGCCACGATGCGGCCCCCGTCGTACACCAGGCCCGAGCTGGTGATCGTGAGGATGAAGCAGAGGATCAGGTACGCCTCCCAGTGCGGGTGGCTGCGCTGGCGCGCCTCGGCCGGCTCGTAGCCGAAGAGGCGCTTCGGCTGGGTCACGAGCCAGCGGACCAGGAGCCCGACCACGCAGACGAAGACCGTCACCTCGAAGACGTCGCGCACCAGCGCGTACGGACCGCCGAGCAGCCAGGGCCAGAAGGGCGGCAGGTAGAAGTCGTCCGAGAAGGCCCGCCCGAACATCGTCGCGACCTGGATGCCGAGGATCACGAACCCCCAGAACACCAGCGTGTGCAGCCAACCCGCGGCTCGCTCCTTGACGATGCCGACCTCGGAGCGGATGAACTTCTTCTGCCCGAAGGCGTAGACGAGCACCGCCTGGATGCGTTCGGGAATACGGTCGAGGAGGTTCGCCGGTTGGGCGGCCAGGAGCAACCCGAACCGTCCGTAGAGCTGCCAGGCGAACAGCCCCAGGCCCGCGAGCATGATGATCGTGAAGAGCATCGTCGAGAGCATGGACTCGACACGTAGAGCGATTCGGGGACCGTTGCAATCCGCTCTCGTGGCAGCGGCGTTCCTGCTGCTGGCGGCCTGCGCGGAGCGCGCCGGCGGGCCCGTCGCCGTGCTCGTGCCGGCGGCCGGGGGGGGCCCGGTGACGGTGGCGCTCGAGGTGGCCGACGACCCCGTCGAGCGCCAGCAGGGCCTCATGTGGCGCACGGCGCTGGCCGACGGTCAGGGCATGCTGTTCGTGTTCGACGAGGACGACGACCACGAGTTCTGGATGAAGAACACGCTCATCCCGCTCGACATGATCTTCATCGCCCGTGAGGGGCCGGGGGTCGGTCGGGTCGTCGGCATCCAGGCCGACACCCAGCCGCTCTCGACCGTGCCGGTCGGCGTGGGCAAGCCCTCGCGCTGGGTGCTCGAGGTGCCCGCCGGGTTCTCGGCCAAACGGGGCCTGGAAGCGGGCGCCCGGGTCGAGTTGCAGGGGGTGCCGGCGGGGTAGCTGCCGCGCGGCGCCGCCGGCACGGCAGGCTGCCCCCGAGGCGCCGGGCGCCGGCCGGCGCGGCGCCCCAGGGGCGGACACGGCGCCGGCCGGACGCGGGCTGCGCCTCAGCTACCCGAAGCCTCGCCCTCGGCGAGCAGGCTCTGCAGGTAGCGGTCGGTATTGGTCCGGATGCGGCGGGCGCGCTCGGTCGGGTCCTCCTCGACGAGCTTCTCGTCGGGCGCGACGCGGAACAGCGGCTGCCCCTTGCGGACGATGGTGCTGCTCTCGTGCACGAAGACGTCGAGCACCCGCCCCGAAAAGGTCGCATAGACCTTGTTGAACATCTTCATCACCTCGATGATGTAGAGGGGCTGGCCCTTCTCGAAGTGCGATCCGGCCTCGACGAACATCGGCAGGTTGGGGGCCTCACGGTTCCAGTACGTGCCGCCCATTGCCGCCACGATCTCGTCCGATCGCGTGGCGGGCGGCGGCACCAGCACCTTCTTCATCGCCTCCTGGAGGGCGGGGTCGAGCAGCCGTTCGGGGATCTCGACCTCGAGGTCGTCGCGCAGCCCCATCTCGAAGAACCCCGTGTTGGCACCGAGCAACGGGACCACCCCGAGGAGGTCCAGACCGAGCTGGTGCCCGGCGTGGGCCGCCCGGATCCGTTCCCAGTCCTCGGCGGCGACCCCGAAGGCGGGCGCCGGGTCGCGGAGCCGCCGATCGAGGTCGGGCCAGGACGTGCCCGCCGGCACGCGGGCCGCCAGCCGCGTGTAGAACCCGAGCGCCGTGTCGAGCAGGTCGCGGTCGTGGTCCCAGATGCGCTCGGCGGCGGCCGTCCCGGGGTCGTCGAGATGCAGCAGGCGGTAGGTGTCGGCGAGCACCTCGACCGGATTGCGCTTCCAGACGACGCGCCCGCCCGAGACGGCGAAGTCGTGCATGTGCTGCGAGAGCCACGCGGAGAGGTGGTGCGGCTCCTCGAACAGCAGGCGGAGCGGGCGCTCGACCAGGGTCTCCTTCAGGTCGAAGGCGGCCTGGATGGCCGCGACGGCCTCCCGGTCGGCGACGGCGGCGACATGGCGGCGCTCCATCTCGCGGAAGGCGTAGTCGAAGTCGATCGACTGCGCCTCCTCCTGCAGCAGCCCGACCTGCGTCAGGTACGGCACGACGAACCGGGTCGTCGGCTTGGCCCAGGGGTCGCGGTGCCCGAACCACTTCATGATCCCGAAGTGGAACTCGAGGTTGGTCGCCAGCTCGGCGCCACGGATACGCGTGCGGCGCAGGACCTCGGTGAGCCGTGCCCAGCTCTCGTCGCGGTCGGCGCCGGTCGCCAGGAGCAGCGCGATGTTCGAGTCGTACGCGCCGGCGAGCCGGTAGCGCATGAACAGCCCGGTGTCGGGGTTCTTCAGCGAGATGCCCTGGTCGTCGCGGATCTCGCCCTCGACCGGATCGGACCAGTTCAGCATCAGCCCGCCCGCGGCCGGCTGGAGGGCGCGGTCGGTCGCGTTCAGGCGCACCTCGATGGCGGCGCCGTCGCGCGGCACCCGCGACGGCCGCGGCAGCCGGGCCTTGTGCTTCGCCACCAGGGCCATCGCCTCGACCAGCGAGTGGACCTCGAAGTGGTCGGATGGGTCGGCCGGGTTGGCGAAGCGGAGCGCGTAGCACAGCTCCGAGACCCGATGCTCGACCTGGATGCGCGTGTTCACCTCCATGAAGTAGTGCCGGGCGCCCTCGACGATGCACTCGAAGGTCGAGGCGCTGTCGAGCTTCACCGCCTGCCCGAAGCGCTCGGACTCGACCTCCATGCGCTCGAGGACGCCGAGGTCGGACTCGAGCACGCGCGCCTTGGTCTCCTTGCCCGCCGCCCGGGCGCGGTCGGCGGCGGCCCGCAGGCCCTCCTGGGTGACCGACACCTCGACGAGCTTCTGCTCGTGCATCTGCAGCGAGCAGTCGCGGCCACCGAGCGTCACGCACCACTCGCCGTTGCCGAGCATCTGGATCTCGTTGTGGCGCGTGGACTCGACGTTGAGCTCGATCAGCATGTTCTTGTTGTCGCCCACGCCGGTCGCCTTGACCTCGGCCAGCACCTCGCGCACGAGCGACGGGACCACCGCCGCGTCCGAGAAGATGCGCTGGCCCTTGCCGCCGCCGCCACCGATGGCCTTCAGGCGGAAGCGCCGGCCCGGATTCTCCGCCAGCAGGCGCTCGGCCTCCATGCGGATCGTGTCGGCCAGCTCCTCCATCGAGAACAGGTCGACGTGGGCGCGGTAGGAGGCCTCGAGCAGGGCCTCGGCCGCCGCGTGCAGCGCACGCGCCTCGTCCGCCAGCTCGGGCACCTCGAGGCCGTGCTCCCGGGCGCAGCGGCCGAGCGCCGCCCGATCGGGGTGCTTGCGCAGCAGCGTCTGCACGGTGGCGTCGTTCACGCCCGGCGTGACCGACACCTGGTTCGCGATCGCGGTGCGTTTGGCCTCGTCCTTCGCGCCCGCCGCCGACTGCGTGTACGAGCCGGGGCCGATGAAGCGGAGACCGGCCTCCTCGAGCGAGCGCACGAAGTGGGCGTCCTCGGCCATGAAGCCGTAGCCCGCGAACACGTAGCCGTAACCGTGGGTCTTGCAGAGCGCGATGATCTGCCGGATGCGCTCCTCGCGCGCCTCCTTGGTGGCTCCGGTGTAGTCGGGCACCGGGTGCACGTGCTGCGGGTCCATGATGCGCAGCTCGGGCGAGAGGGCCCGCGGGAAGACGATGCTGTCCCGCTCGGAGAGGAGGATGCCGACGTCCGTCATCCCCATCTCGCGGAAGACCTCGATGGCCTCCTTGCGGATGGGGCCGCGGCAGACGATCAGCACGCGCATGTCGTCGCATGCGAACCGGCGCACCCACGGCGACGCCGAGCGGCCCAGCCGGCGATCGCGCTGGACGAGCGGGTTGTTGGAGTAGGGGTCGTAGCCTGGCGAGGCGGCGATCATCAGTGGAACTCCCGCTGCGGGCCGGCCATCGGCCCGGGCACGTAGGCGCGCATCAGGGACTCGAGGTTGCGCCCGAGGACCGCGCGCAGGTCCGCAGGCATGACGATCTCGGAGATCGAGCCGAGCGAGAGGGCCTCGCGCGGGTTCATGAGCTCCCGCTCGTAGCGCAGGCTCACCTCGCCCTCCTGCCCGCGCAGCCAGTCGAGGGCGGCGCGCTGCGCCTCCTCCCGGGCCACGTCGGGAGGGGTCCCCCCTTTGATCCGCGCCTCGAGCTCGTCGCGCTCCATGGCGGCCGCACGCGAGCGGATGCGGCGGAGGTCGTCCTTGTAGACGTACTCCTTGCCCGCCGTCCCCATCACCGCGACCCGGGTCGTCGGCAGGGCGAGCACCAGGTCGGCCCCGGTGGCGTAGCAGTTGAAGGCGGCGTAGGCCCCGCCGAAGGCGTTGCGCAGGATGAGCAGGATACGCGGCGTGCGGATGTCGATGATGGCGTCGAGCATGGCGCGGCCGGCCTGCACGATGCCCCGGCTCTCCTGGTCGCGGCCGGGCAGGAAGCCCGTGGTGTCCTCGATGAAGATCGTGGGCACGTTGAAGAGCGAGCAGAAGCGCACGAAGCGGGCGATCTTGTAGGCGGCGTCGATGTCGATCTGGCCGCTCGCCACGGCGCTGTTGTTGGCGATGAAGCCGACCACGTGGCCCCCGAGGCGGCCGAAGGTCGTGATCGCGTTGCGCGCGCGGTCGGGCTGGACCTCGAAGAAGTCGCCGTGGTCGCAGAGGCGCTCGATCACCAGGGAGACGTCGAGCGGGGTGTTGAACGCCGTCGGCGAGTTGAAGGCCGTGCGCAGCAGCGTGTCGATCTCGGTGGTCGACCGCTCGATCGGGTCGCTGGTGGCCTGGAACGGCGCCACCACCGCGTTCGAGCTCGGCAGGTACGAGAGCAGGCGGCGCGCGGTGCGCAGCGCGGCCAGCTCGTCCTGCACGCAGATGTCGGTGACCCCGCTGGCGCCGTGGACGCCGGGCCCGCCGAGCTCGTCGGGCGTCACGTCCTCGCCGAGCACGCTCTTGACGACGCCCGGCCCGGTGAGGCCGAAGAAGGTCCCTTCGGGCTGGATCATGAAGCTGCCCTGCCGGGGCAGGTAGGCGCCGCCGCCGGCGTTGAAGCCGAACATGCACATGAGGCTCGGGACCACGCCGCTGATCTTGCGCAGCGCGGTGAAGGCCTCGGCGTAGCCGTCGAGGCCGCCGATGCCGGCCGGGACGAAGGCGCCGGCGCTGTCGTTCATACCCACCAGCGGGATGCCGCGATCGCCGGCGAGGTAGATGAGATTGGCGAGCTTGCGACCGTTGGTCGCGTCCATCGAGCCGGCCCGTACGCTGAAGTCGTGGCCGTAGATGGCGGTGTCGCGGCCGCCGACGGTCGTCACCAGAGTGACGATGGACGCGCCGTCGAGGCTCTTGCCCCAGTTCTGCCAGAGCACGGTGGGGCGCGCGCCGCGGTCCTGGAGAGCCTCGATACGCTCCCAGACCGTCATGCGGTCCTTGGCGTGCTGGCGCAGGATCTGCACCGTGCCGGCCGCAGCGTAGGGGCGCCGGCGCAGCTCGACGCCGTCGCGCACCGCCTGGTCGTACGGCGGCAGCGTCGCCTCCGCCGTCGCCGTCGGCTCGGCGAGCGGATCGTCGAGCGTCGGCTTGAGAGCCCGTCGCGTGGTCATGGTGGTCGCCCCCTCCTCGCCGGTGCGCGGGACCCGCTCCGGAGTATGTCCGGACTGCCGGCCGGTTCCGAGGGCGGACTGGGAGGCCCTCGGCGCGCCTCGTGCAACGCTCCTTGCTAGCCTCTTCCCCGTGCACTGCCAAGGGTCGCACGCCTGCGGCGGGCTGCGGCT
>Ga0316622_100002785_pt1 | contig 12258 bp, 8 predicted proteins | sample OWC_Aug_OW2_C1_D_FD_207646 | JGI IMG/M metagenome (GOLD analysis project Ga0316622, IMG submission 207646) | Wetland soil microbial communities from Old Woman Creek delta, Ohio, United States - OWC_Aug_OW2_C1_D5_C | ecosystem: Environmental > Terrestrial > Soil > Wetlands | place: USA: Ohio... | reverse complement strand
CGCGGTCGCCCTGTGGGTCACGGTCAAGCGCCGCTGGCCCGATGCCCGGGCCGTCGCCGCCCGCGGCGGCACGCTGCTGCTGCTCGCCGGCAGCGCCGCCCTCATCGCGATCAACTGGCTGCTCTACATCTGGGCCGTGATCAACGGCCACATCGTCGAGGCGAGCCTCGGCTACTACATCAACCCGCTGGTCAACGTCCTGCTCGGCGTCTTCGTGCTGCGCGAGCGGTTGAGCCGCCCCCAGGTGATCGCCGTAGCGCTGGCCGGCGTCGGCGTGGTCGTGCTGACCACCGGCTACGGGCGCTTCCCGTGGATCGCGCTGACCCTGGCGGTGAGCTTCGGCCTCTACGGTCTCTCCCGCAAGCAGGTCTCGGCGGACGCGATCATCGGCCTGCTCTTCGAAACCGCGATCCTGACGCCTTTCGCGATCGGCTACCTGACGCTCCTCGCCGCGCAGGGCACCGGTGCGCTCGGCACCGGCAGCCCGGGCCGCGACGTCCTGCTCGTGCTCGCCGGCCCGGTCACCGCGATCCCGCTCGCGCTGTTCGCGCTCGGGGCGCGGCGCCTGCCGCTGTCGGTCATCGGCCTGATCCAGTACCTGTCGCCGACCTGCCAGTTCCTGCTCGCCGTACTGCTCTACCGCGAGCCGTTCACCACCGCCCACGCCGTGACGTTCGCCTGCATCTGGCTCGCCCTGGCGCTCCTGACCTGGGACCTCACCACCCGCCTGCGGGCGGTCCGCGCCGTCGCCGACGCCGCCTCAGGCTGACGCGATCGCAACGGCACGGTCCCTGCCGCCGGGGAACACCCGATCCCGGCCCGGCGAGAGGCATGGGGCTTCTTCCCGCTCGCCACGGGCGGCCGGTATCACGGCCTTACCGACGCCCCGTGCCGTTCCAACGTGTTGTCCCGAATGAAGGGAGGTGACAACGCGACACGGCGCTTCGATCATCGTCCTCCCCAACTCGACTTCAAGGTGGAACGGCACTAGCGAGTCAGCAGGAGCAGCGTTTCCATATTCGCGGTGCCCGCGAACATGTCGAGGGGAACCGCCCGCCGCACACGATAGCCGACCCGCGACCAGGCGGCGACCTCGCGCGGGATCTCGTCGGTCCCGCAACAGATGTGGACGACCCGCTCCGGCCCGCGTGCGGCGAGGGCGGGCGTGACGTCGGGCCCGGTGCCCAGTCGAGGTGGGTCGAGCAGCACGACCTCCGGCCCGCGGGACGGGCGCACGCGGCCGGCCAGAAAGGAGCCGTCGATCCGACCGGCGAGGAAGCGGACCCGGTCGGCGCAGCCAAGGTGCTCCGCGTTGCCGCGGGCCGCCTCGATCGCCGGACCGTCGAAGTCCACGCCCAACACCCTTGACGCCTCGCGGCCGACGGTGAGCGAAAACAGCCCGTACCCGCAGTAGAGGTCGAGGAGGGCGCGGCCCGCGAGTGGCGCGAGCAGGGCGCCCACTCCGGCGGCCATCGTTCCCAGCATCGCGCCGTTGACCTGCGAGAACACCGTCGGGGGAAAGCGCAGCCGCACGCCGTCGACCTCCACCTGCAGCCGGTCCGGGCCGAACAGCCGCTTGAACGACAGCGTTCCTGCCGGGCGCCGCGCCTCGAGGTAGTAGTCCGAGCCGCTCGGGTCGAGGTACAGGAAGCCGGCCCGGACGCCGAGCCGAGCCTCCTGCAGGTCCGCCGCGAGCTGCTTGCCGGCGCGCACCACGCGGGCGTCGAACAACCGCACGTTGAGGATGACCGCGAGGCTCCCGGCCGAACCGCGGACGATCGCCCAGCTGAGCGCTGTGCCGAGGGCGCGTGTCCCGGGCCGTCCCAACCGTTCGAACAGGAAGGCATAGACTGCCAGGTGCTCCGGCGGGTCGAGCGCGGACGGGGCGAGGCCCTTCGCGACCGGCGCAAGACCGGGAAACGTCAGGGCAAGCCGCCCCGCCTCCGTGGTTGCCCGGCGCTTGGTGGTGGTGCGGTAGCCGCGGGACATCGGCGCCGCCACGACGGCCTCCGGCCGACCCGGCAGGTCGTGCTCCTGCCAGAACAGCGCCAGTGCTTCACCCTTGAGCGCCAGCTCCTCGGCGTAGTCGAGGGCGGCCAGGGGCTCCGGGTGGCGGGCGGGCGGCAGCGTGAGACCCCGGCGCTCGGCGGAAGCGCGAAGCGAATCGGCGAACGTCACTCCGCGAGGCTACCTCATGCCGCACGGACCGTGATCCATGAGCGGCCGGCGAGACGGCGCACCGCGCGGCGGGCCCCGCAAAGAAAGAACCCGGGGCTCGCGACGGGCGAGACCCCGGGTCGGTTGATGCGGTGGGTGGCTGTTTACAGCCGCGGGGCGCGGTCGGTCCGCGGCTTCGCCATCTTGACGGTCAGTGAGTTGCCGTCGAGGTCTTTCTGATCGAGCGTGGTGATGGCGCCCTGCGCCTCGGCCTCGCTGGACATCTCGACGAAGCCGAATCCGCGGGACCGTCCGGTGTCCTTTTCGGTCAGGACAGCGGCCGACATCACCTTCCCACACTGCGCGAAGTGCGCACCGAGGGTGTCCGAGGTCGTTGACTGCGACAGGTTGCTGACGTAGAGCTTGGACGGCATGTGATTCTCCTTTGAACCCCGGAGTTCCAGGGTCCGGCCACCTTCCGCACTGCAGTTCCCACCTCGGGCCTGCGGAAGATGCCGCTCGGAGGCGAGGCCGGCGTTGTGCCCGGTGGCACGCTGCCCGGCATAGGCGTGCAGTATACACCAAGTTGTTGATAATCAGAAATTTCCGCAGACGGCCGCAACCCCCTGGAGCAGCGCCACCTACCTTGCCGTCAGGTCGCGGGCCGCAGGAGGGCCGCGCGCAGGTGATCGCCGTCTCTTCGATACGGGGTGCTACCGTGAGGGGCCTCGAATCTGGAGGTTCGCCATGACCGATCGATGGCTTACGGCAGTGCTCCTCGCGGCCGTGTCGCTCCTGCCGGTACCGGCGCAGGCCGCCGAGCCGCCGCAGCGGCCCGGGCCGCTCGGCGGCGGGGTGACGCTGCTGCCCAACGGCTGGCGCATCGCGCCCGCGGGCGAGCACCTCGACGTCGGCGACCTGCCGATCGCCATGGCACTCCACCCCGACGGTCGGCACCTCGCGATCGTCAACAGCGGCGCGAGCGCGCCGAGCCTGCGGGTGGTCGACCTGGCCCGTTACCAGGTGACGCAGAAACTCGACCTCGAGCACGCGTGGTTCGGCGTCCTCTGGCACCCCGAAGGCCGGCGGTTGTTCTGCTCGGGCGCGGCTGACAACACGGTGCAGGAGTTCGCCTGGCAGGGTGGGAAGCTGGCGCCCGGGCCGCTTCACCGGCTCGCGCCGCCGCAGAAGTCCGTCGGTGAGATGGGCCTCGAGAGCGCCGGCTTCGTCGGCGGGCTCGCCCTCTCCCCCGACGCTCGCACGCTCTACGCCGCCCAGGTCTACGGCACTGCGGTCACGGCGCTCGATCTCGAGAGCGGCAGCGTCGTCGCCCGGGCGCAACTGCCCGGCGAGGCGTACGCGGCGCTGGTCTCGGCGGACGGCTCCACGGTCTTCGTTTCGGTGTGGGGCGGCGCGCGGGTCGCGCTGTTCGAGCCGCGCACGCTCGTCCCCCGCGGCGAGATCGCGGTCGGTGAGCACCCCAACGCGATGGTCGCCTCGCGCGACGGCAGGCGGCTGTTCGTCGCCTGTGCCAACACCAACGCGGTCTGGGTGCTCGACCTCGCCTCGCGCCGGGCGATCGAGCAGATCCGGGTCTCGCTGCGGCCCAACGACCTGCCCGGCACGACTCCCAACGCCCTCGCGCTGTCCCCCGACGGCGCCACCCTGCTGGTCGCCAACGCCGACAACAACACCGTCGCGGTGGTCGACGTGCGCGATCCGCAGACGAGCCGGTTTTTGGGCTTCATCCCGACCGGCTGGTACCCCACCGGCGTCGCCTTCGCCACGGAGGGTCAGAGCATCCTGGTGCTCAGCGGCAAGGGGCTCTCCCCGGCCGCCAATCCACGCGGCCCGCAGCCGGTCGCCGACGAAGATGACAGCCAGTACATCGGCACGCTGCTCGGCGGCGCCCTCAGTCGGCTGCCCCGGCCCGACGGTGACAGGCTCGCCGAGATGACCGCACGCGTCTTCGCCCTGCGCGCAGCTGGCGAACCCCGCCCCGCTCCGGCTGCCCCCCAGGGCACCGCCTCCGCGATCCCGCGACGGGAGGGAGAGCCGTCGCCGATCCGCTACGTGTTCTACGTCATCCGGGAGAACCGCACCTACGACCAGGTGCTCGGCGACCTGCCGCGCGGCAACGGCGACCCCAATCTCACGCTGTTCGGCGAGGAGATCACGCCCAACGCCCACGCCCTCGCCCGCGAGTTCGTCCTCTTCGACAACTTCTACGTCGACGCCGAGGTCAGCTACGACGGGCACGCGTTCTCGATGGCGGCTTACGCCACCGACGCGGTGGAGAAGCTGTGGCCGACGCTGTACGGCGGCCGCGGCGGCCTCTACCTGAGCGAAGGCGGCCACCAGGCTCGCAACGCGTACGGCAACCTCGCCGCGCCCGCCGACGGCTACCTGTGGGACTTCGCCAACCGCGCCGGCATCAGCGTGCGCAGCTACGGCGAGTTCGCGACCTGGGAAAAGCAGTGGGGACCGGTGACCGCGACGGTGCCCGGCCTCGCGGGCAAGGTGCACCCCTCCTACCCGCCCTACGACCTCGCGATCCCGGAGAACCGCCGGGTCGACATCTGGCTCGAGGAGTTCCGGCGCTTCGAGAAGGAGGGCGGCCTGCCCCGCCTCAGCATCATCCGCCTGCCCAACGACCACACCGCCGGCACCCGGCCGGGCAGCCCGACCCCGCGCGCGATGGTCGCCGAGAACGACCTCGCCCTCGGCCGCCTGATCGAGGCGGTCTCGCACAGCGCCTTCTGGCCGGAGTCGGCGATCTTCGTGCTCGAGGACGACGCGCAGAACGGGCCCGACCACGTCGACGCCCACCGCTCGGTGCTGCTCGTCGCGGGCCCCTGGGCCCGGCGCGGCGCGCTCGATTCGACGCTCTACACGACCTCGGGGGTGCTGCGCACGATCGAGCTGATTCTCTCTCTGCCGCCAATGAGCCAGTACGACGCCGCGGCGACGCCGCTGTGGGCGGCGTTCGGTGACCGGCCCGAGCTCCGGCCGTTCGACGCGCGCCCTGCCCGGGTCAGCCTGACCGAGACCAACGAGCTGGACGCGCCTGGCGCCGCGGAGTCGCTCGCCATGAACCTCGCCGAGGCCGACCTCGCGCCGGAGCGCGAACTCAACGAGATCGTCTGGCGCGCGGTACGCGGCCCCGCGGCGGTGATGCCGCCGCCGGTGCGCGCCGCGTTCGTCCACCCGCTGCCCGAAGACGACGGGGACGAAAACGACGACGAAGGCCCGCGCTAGCGGGCGCCCGCACCGCGACGACGACGACCGAGGCTGCTACTTCGCCGGCAGGTAGACGTCGCTGATGTCGAGGCGCGGCAGCGGGCCGTCGAGCGGCTTCAGATCGCGCACGTACCAGTCGAGCCACTCAAGCTGGCGAAACAGCACATCAAGCCGACCGGGCTGCCTGCGGTTGCCGTGCCCCTCGCCCGGGTAACGCACCAGCCGCACCGCCGGGTGGCCCGTCATCTTGAGGTAGCGGTAGAACTCCAGGCTCTGCGACGGGTGGACGCGGGTGTCGTCGGTGCCGCCGACGATCAGCACCGCGCTCCGGCTCTTCGCCGCGTGGTAGATCGGGCTGCGTTGCCGCGCGAGGTCCCACGACGCCGCGCCCTGTGGGCCGGAGTGGACGTACAGCTCCTCGTACGGGATGTCGGTCGTGCCCCGCTTGCTGATCAGGTCGGAGATCCCGACAAACATGCACACCGCCCGCACGTAGCGGGTGTAGTAGGTGGCGAACCACGCCGCGGCGTAGCCGCCGTACGAGCCGCCGGCCAAGCCGACACGCTGCCGGTCCGCCACGCCGACCTTGACGAGGTGATCGATGCCATCGGCGATGTCGTCGAACTCCCGTCCCGCCGCGTCGCCGAAACCGACCAGGGCGTGGTCGAGGCCGTAGCCGGTCGACGACCGGTAATTGGGCAGGAAGACGGCGTATCCCTTGCCGGCGAACGCCTGGGCCGGCTCTGAGTAGCGGGTCACCCAGCCGTTGCCGTAGTGGTCCTCGGGCCCGCCGTGAACGAGCACAACGAGCGGCGCGGGTGCCGCCCCGCCAACCGGGTGGATCAGCAGCCCCTCGATCTCGGCGCCGTCGCGCGAGCCGTAGCGGATCGCTTCCTGGCGGCCGAGCGTCCGCTCCCCAAGCCACGGGTTGACCTCCGAGACCTTGCGGGGTGCTGAGTGACCGTCCCAGGCGTAGGCGTTGGCCGGGCTGGTCGCGGTGTTGCCGACGAACGACCAGCGCCCGCCGTCGCGGCTTCGCGACGGCGACGTGAGCACGACGCCGGCCTCGCGGCCGTGCAGCAGCACCTGTCGCCGGCCGCCAGCGACCGTTTCGCTCGCGAGCGTGTTCCACACCCCTTCGGCGGCGAGGTAACCGATCGTTTGGGCGTCCAGCCACTCGGCCTGCTCGACGTGGCCGCGGAAGCCGGCCGGCGTCAAGTTGCGCGGCGTGCCTCCGGGCGCGTCGACGATGAACAACTGGCTCGCGCTGTGGTCCTTGCGCTCGCGCGCGGCGACGTAGGCGAGCCGCGCGCCGTCCGGGCTCCAGGCGAACGAACCGAGCTTGCCGCCCGGATCGACCAGCAGCCGAATCTCCTTCGATGCGACGTCGAGCAGGCGGATCGTCTGAAACATGTACTCGTAATCGACGAGGTTCTGCTCCGAGCAGGCCAGCGCCAGCGCCGCGCCGTCCGGGCGCCACTCCGCACGCCACACCGTGATCCCGTCGGTCAGCTGGACCGCCTCCGGGCGGTTGCCTTCACCGGGCAGCGACTGGAGGTAGAGGTTGCGGTGCTTGAGGTTCTCCTCGTAGAAGACGAAGTCGAACCCCTTCTTCTTCAGCTCCTTCTCGCGCTCGGTCGGCGGCGTCTCGGCGATGTACGCCAGGCTTGCCTCGGCCGGGTGCCAGCGGTAGTCGAGGACGTCGGTTGGGGCCTTCGTCAGCACGACCGCCTCGCCGCCGTCGACCGCGATTGCCCACACCTGTGTGTACTCGTCGCCGCCGCGCTTCTGCAGAAACGAGATCCGCCGGCCGTCGGGGCTCCACTGCACTTCCCTGATCGAGACCTTCCCGCTCACGAACGGCCTCGCGGCGTCGCTTGCAACGTCCCACACCACCAGCTCGCTGTAGTTGGGGCCCGCGTCGTCGCTGGCCGGCCGCTGCCGGCTCACCGTGCCCGCGATCAGCGTTCCGTCCGGCGAGATCACGGCCCCGGTTACGCTGCGCAGGTCGACCAGGTCAGCCGCCGAGAACGGCTGCTGCGCCGAAGCCGCGACGGCAACCAGCGTAAGAGTGAGCAACAGCGCGAGGCGCACGAGACGGTGGCTTTTGAAGATCATGGGGCCTCCTCGGCGCGGAACATAGCACGGCGGTTGCTGCATCCCGGCCGGGTTCCTCACGCCTGCCCGCATCGACTACGATGCAGGCTCGAGGAGGACGTCCCGGTGGAGAGCAAGATCGCGCAGGCCATCCGGACTAAGTTGCAGCCCGTCGCCGTGCTGTTCTCCGACGAGCGACCCGCCGACGCGATGCAGTTTGCCGAAGGGCGCTGGGGCTGCGTCATGTGGCTGCTCGCCACCGCCGCCCGCGGCAAGGCCGCGGTCGCCGACCGCGCGACCTTCGGCTGCATCGGCGGCGGCACCGGCCTCGGCTTCGGCAACCAGTACCAGAACTGGCCGGGCGGCATCGAGTGCTTCTACCGGTTCCTGTCGACCGGCAACGACGACTGGGTGCACGGGCGCGAGACTGCCTCCGAGCTTGCCGGCAGCTGGCGGCGTGAAGCGGTCGAGCACTTCGTCCACGGCGAGCGGTACACAAAGTCGCCAGACGAGACGAAGGCGTTCGTCGACAACCTGCCGTTCTTCGAGGTGCCGACGCGCTGCGTCGTGTTCAAGCCGCTCGCAGACGTCGGCGACGACGAGCGGCCGCAGACCGTCGTGTTCGTGGTCGACCCCGATCGCCTCGCGGGCCTGGTCGTCCTCGCCAACTGCGGCCGCGAGGGGAACGAGAACGTGATCATGCCGTGGGCGGCGGGGTGCCAGTCGATCGGCATCTTCGCCTACCGTGAGGCTTCGTCCCAGCCCCCGCGCGCGGTGGTCGGCATCACCGATCCGTCGGCGCGCCTCTACCTCGCGAAGCAGTTGGGCCGCGGCCTGATGACGTTCGCGGCTCCGTTCGCCATGTTCGAGGAGATGGAGGCGAACGTGCACGGGAGCTTCCTCGAAGCCGACACCTGGCAGGCCCTGCTCGCTGGCGAGTCGTGACATCCCGCGCGCGTCGGTGGCCCTGCGAACCGACCGAACGTGCTACGACGCGATGAACTGGCGCAGCATGTACACCCCGAGCAGCAGCAGCGCCGCCCCCGGAACGACCAACGCGGCCTGCCACTCGCGGTTGGCGAGCACGCGCGACCACGAGAAGCTGGAGACCCGGGGTCCGGCCGGCCTCAGGCGGGGCAGGAAGAGCGGCACTTCCGCCGCCCAGGCCGCATAGTCATCGCCAAACTTCTCGGCCAGGAAGCGCGACTCCTCGCGGAGGACCTTCGGGTAGAAGGCAGCGATGTAGAGCGCGGCGACCAGCGCGACCCAGGGGCTCGCTGACGCCACGACCGCCGCGACGATCAGCACGAGGGTCCCGAGGTAGAGCGGGTTGCGCGTGTGGGCGTACGGGCCGCCGGTCGCGAGCATCCGTCTCTTCTCGATGTGGCCCGAGGCCCAGATCCGCAGCCCTTCTCCGAGGAAGGCGAGGGGCGCGGCGAGCAGGACCGAGCCGGGGGTCGGCCGGACCACGAGCAGCAGGGCGAAGCCGAGCAGTCGGGCGAGTACGACGCGCGGCCTAGCGGGCATGCTGCTCTTCCACCGCGGGAAGCGACTCGGCTGTGCACGCGTTGCCGTCGGCTGGTCTCACGGTAGCGATGCCCCCTCGGTAGGGCCGGCAGGTTCTCCTATCACAGGATCCGATCATAGCCCGGGACCCCTCATGCCCGACGTGATTCCCGGACAGGTTGTCCTGCTGCGGCTTCGCGGTCCGGCGCACCACGGCCGCCGCCCTCGCGAGCCGGTCCGCGCTGCGAGCACCGACGCCGGCCGTGCCGGCGTTCCCTTGCGACACATCCCCCGACTCGATCCGGGGACGGCGGTGGCGGTCACCGAGTATTCTTTCTCCTGCCATGAGGGATTGGCGGCACCGAATCCCGCGTCTTCCGTGGAACCCCGGGCGCCGCAGGACGCAGCGCCCGGCAACCGTCAACCAACAGCTGGCCACAAAAGGAGAACGACGATGCTACGCAAAGGCAGTGCGATCTGGAACGGCGACCTGAAGAGCGGCAAGGGAACAGTCTCGACCGAGAGCGGAGCGGTCAAGGAGCAGCAGTACAGCTTCTCGACCCGGTTCGAGAACGGCGTCGGCACCAACCCGGAGGAGCTGATCGCGGCGGCCCACGCCGGCTGCTTCTCGATGGCGCTGTCTGCCCAGCTCGGCGAGGCGAAGCTGACCCCGAAGAGCGTGCGCACGACCGCCACGATCACGCTCGAGAAGACCGACGCCGGCTTTACCGTGACCAGGTCCCACCTCGACGTGGTCGCGAACGTGCCGGGCGCCTCGCAGGCGGCGTTCGACCAGGCCGCCGCCAACGCCAAGGCCGGCTGTCCGATCTCGCGCCTGCTCAAGGCCGAGATTACGATGACGGCGAAGCTCGAGGCGTAGCCCGACCGCGGGTCGGGACACCTCCGCACCGCTTCAGGAGGCGGCGACGCGAGGCTAGGTCGGCTGGTAGCCGTCTGACAGCGTCTTCAGAAAGGCCACGATCGCGGCTTCTTCCTCCGCCGTCAGCCCGAGGTTCCCGAGCTCGGTCGTATTCAGGTTCTGCGCGACTTCGGGAGCAGGCCAGCAATTGACGCCCGGCTTCGGGTCATTCACCTTGTCGGCCGCCGGCAGGACGTCCCGCGTGTTGTAGAAGTGGACGATCACCTCGAGGCTCTTGAAGTAGCCGTTGTGCCCGAACGCCTTCACGAACGAAGGAGCCGGGCGCACGTCCACGTTGCGAACCGTGGGAGCGCGGTGTTTACCCAAGTTCGCTTCCGCGAACATGGCGTACTGTGGGATTCCTGCCAGGAACTCCGCCAGGCCCGGGTCAACCCACTTCTCCCCGTCCGGGTTGAATTCCGCCGGCATGGTGTACCAGGGGTTGTCGGGATTCCGGGGAACGCCGATGTTGTCGAACTTGAAGTCCGTGAAGAGCGGCGGCTCGCCGTTGGGGCCCGGCCGGCTGGTGTGACAGTTGGCGCACTTGGCCTTGCCCTCGAAGAGCACGAGGCCCCGCCTCTCCTCCGTCGTCAGCGTCGCCTTGCCCTTCAGGAAGAAGTCGTACTTCGACGAGAACTGGTTCACCGCGGGCGAATGTTCGAAGGCGGCGATCGCGAGTCCGACGATACCGTAGGCGAAATCAATGTCGGCCTTGCAGGCGTCATCGATGCCCCAGATGCGCTTGGCGGCGGACCTGAATTCGGCGGCGTAGGTCGACCGACAGACCCCGGCCAGCACCGCCTGCGCGTCGGGATTGTTCTGTTCGACGGGGTTCAGGAAGGGACCCTGCGCCTGATCCGCGGCGGGGTTTCCGAGCTTCCAGCCGGTTGCCCGGCCGTCCCAGAAGTCCCCTCCGACGAAGGCAACCTCATCGCCTTCGCGCACGGCGTGAAACAGCGGCGTGAGGGTCGCATACGCCGATGCGTTGGGCTTCCGGTTGCCGAACCGGCTGTGGATGGCGCCCGGGTAGACCACTCCGGCCTTGTTCAGACGCTCGTCGGGACCCGTCCACCCGACCTCCGGGCTGTGGCAGGCCGCGCACGACTGACCCGGCGGAGTCGAGAGGTCGGCGTCGAAGAAGAGCTTCTTGCCGAGGGCCTGGAGTTGAGTGTCGTTGAGAAGGTGATCAATCCCCACGGCCGTTGCCGGCGCGCTCGGTCGTGGTTGCTGTTGACCTCCGGCGACGAATGGTGCGACCAAGCACAGGACGGCCAGCACGATGCAAGCAGGAGCATTGGATCTCATGATCAACCCCCTTTCGGAGCAGCGATTTCTCGGGTGTTCCCCCTGACCGGATTCGAGTGTAGGTCCGCTCTAAGCGGTGTCAAGACCCTGCACGGCAGGCTGAGGAGCCGGCTGGCCGGAGCGACGGACCTGGAGCGAGACTCGGGTCGGAAGCGTGCCTGCCATCGCAAGCAATCCTGCCAGGCGTCACCAGAGACGGCGCTTGACGGCGCGCAGGACATTGGCGACGCGGTCGCCGGCGGGCAGGCGCGAGAAGACGTTCTTGACGACGCCGACAGTGAAGTAGGTCTTCCTGGAGTAGTCGATGGCGACCTCGACCAGCGCCGGAACGCCCCGCCGCGTGGCGGCCAGGGCGTGCGGCAGCACGGTGTCGAGCTCGCCGTCGCGGAGCACCCGGAAGTAGCGGCAGCCGGTGGCGCGGGCGATCCCCCCGAGGTCATACGGTGACAGCACGCTCGCGGTCTCCCGGTTGACCGACATTTTCTGGAACTGCGCGATCTGCGCCAGCTTGCCGTCCCGCAGCACGCACACCAGCGGCGCCGCCCGCCGGGCGGCGGCGGTGATCAGCTCGAGCCCGGTCATCAGCAGGGCGCCGTCGCCGGGCAGCGCGACGACGTCGCGGCCGGGGTTCGCGAAGCACGCGCCGATGGCGGCCGGCACGGAGTAGCCCATGCACGAGAAGTCGGTCGGCGCGAGGAACCGCCCGGGCGCCTCGAGCCGCAGGTGCTCGACCGCGAGGAAAGTGCCGTTGCCGCTGTCGGTGGCGAAGATCGCGTCGTCGTGGCAGTGCCGCTGCAGCGCCTCGAAGAGGGCGTGCGGGCTGACCCGATCGTCGCCCGCCTGACTCCGCCAGCGCGAAACCACTTCGGCGTGGCCGGCGGCAATCTCCGCGGCCAGGTCGTCCCACGCCCGGCTCCCCTCGATCAGACCGCCGAGCACCTCGACGAACAGCCGGGCGTCCGCCGCGACGGTGAGGGCGGCTGGGAAGTTGCGGTTGAACACCGCGGGGTCAATGTCGACGTGGATCAGCGCCG
>Ga0316622_100002783_pt1 | contig 12262 bp, 5 predicted proteins | sample OWC_Aug_OW2_C1_D_FD_207646 | JGI IMG/M metagenome (GOLD analysis project Ga0316622, IMG submission 207646) | Wetland soil microbial communities from Old Woman Creek delta, Ohio, United States - OWC_Aug_OW2_C1_D5_C | ecosystem: Environmental > Terrestrial > Soil > Wetlands | place: USA: Ohio... | reverse complement strand
CGTTCGCCCTCACTGTAGCGCTGGCCCCGCCGTGCGGAGGGCCTGACGACCGCGACCTCGGTTGACCGGTTCGGGCCGAGCTGCTAACCTTTTCGTCTCCCCGGTGGGGCTGTGGCGCAGTTGGGAGCGCGCGTGAATGGCATTCACGAGGTCACGGGTTCGAACCCCGTCAGCTCCACCATTCCTTCCCCAGTAGCCGTTTCCGGCTGCAACTGACCGTAGAACCAGCCGGCTGCCACGGTTCAAAAACAATCGCGTTCCATTCGAGGCCAGCTGGAACACGGTCCGTGGTTACGAGTCTGAGTGCGATGTGCTATCGAGCCGCGGAGCCGGCGCACTGGCCAAGGGCCCCTCAGAGTGGAGGCAACTCCAGCAGGACGTCGTCCTCCCACTCGCCGAGCCGCCGGGCGCCGCGCTCTTCGAAGCCGCGAGCCAGCCGGGCCCCGATCGCGGTGCGGTACCACGCCCAGCGGTGCACGATGACGTGGGTCGCGCCAGTCTGCCGGAGCGCCGTCCACGCCGCGTTGGGGTCGCGCAGGCCGTCGCGCAGCGCCGCACGCACGTCGATGTAGCTGCGCGGGAAGTAGCCGCTGTAGCCGTTCACGAGCCGCCGCCAGTGGCTCGTGGAGTGGTACATGGCGCGCGTCTCCCAGAGCACCTCGCCGATCGGCAGCTCGACCAGCACCGCTTCGCGAGGAAGCTCGCGCACCGCGGCGTAGACCGCCGGTCGGGCACCGTGGCCGGGCGGCGGCGGCGTGTGGAGGCCGGGGGTGTCCCAGGTCCGGTTGAGCGGGAGCGGCAGGCACACCGCCTCGAGGGCGGCCACCGCGGCCACCAGCCACCCGCTGTGTACGCCGGCCGGACGCTGCGCCCGGACCGCCGCGGCGAGGGCCAGGCCCCGCAGCCGGGCCACGCCGAGGCCCGCCAGCAGGGGCAGGAAGACGACGGCGACCGCGGCGTAGCGGGCCGGCGCCCGCAGCCCGTCGAAGCCTGGCACGTGCTCGTAGAGCCAGGAGTAGGGACCGGGCAGGCCCGTCTCGATGCCCCACAGCGTCGGCCTCGGGCCGAGCGAGAGCCAGACGCCGAGAACCACGGCGGCGGCGGCGAACCCCGCGTACGATCTCGTCACCCGCGCGGCCTGCCGCCGTGATCCCGCGGACACCACGAGCGCCGTCCCGAGCGCGCCGGCGAGGAACAGCATGAGGCCGACAGGTGTGAGCGTGAACCCCGGGCCCGCGACGGCCGGCAGGCTCGGGACCGGCCAGGGAACGCGGTGGGCGACGACACCGCCGCCGAGCAGCGATACGAGGAACACGAGCGCGGCACGTCGCCTCGAGCGTGGCGCTGCCGAGAGGAACCAGCCGACGGCCGCGCTGCCGAAGGGAACGGCCGCGAGCAGCATCACCAGCAGGCCCGGGAACAGGTGGTTCTCCGGGCGATCCACGCCGGGAAGCAGCGGAGCCCACACGCGCGAGTCGGGCGTCGCCGTGAGCCAGCCGGCCAGGTCGGCCGAGAACTGCGCCACGGCCAGCACGCTGCGCTTCGTCTCCTCGAGCTGGCGGGCTTCCCTGTAGGGCAGCAGGAAGGGCAGGCTGGCCGCGAGGGTGATGGCCGCGGAGGCCGCGAGCCCCAGCCAGCGCCGCGCGCTTGCCAGCTGGCCCGAGCGGACCATCTCGAACAGCGCCCAGGCCGCGACGAACGGGGCGAAGAACAGGAGGTAGTAGCCGCAGGAGAGACCGTGGGCGACCAGCGCGAGGGTCGTCCAGGCGAGCGGCACGAGGCGCCCGCCCGCGACGAAGCGTCGCAGCCCCAGCAGCGCGAGCGGCAGCCACTGCAGCGAAAGCAGCTGCAGGTGCGCGCCGTGCTCGAACCTGAAGGGTGCGAACGCGAAGAACACTCCGCCGGCGAAGGCCGCGACGGAGTCCCCGGTGAGGTCCCTGACGAGCAGGAACAGCGCCAGTCCCGAGAGCACGAAGCTCGAGAGGAAGAGCAGGTTGTAGCCGAGGATGGCGTTGCCCGTGAGGGCGTACACGGGAGCGGCCTGGACGGCCTGCGCGAAGAGGTGCTCCGAGCAGGTGAGGGTCAGCGGCGCCGGGTGGAAGATGTTCGCGTTCCAGAACCCGGCGAAGGCGGAGAGGTCGCCCGAGAGGAAGCGCACGACGTGCTCGGCTCCCCAGGCGACGATCCAGGTGTTGAGCAGCGGGTCGGCCAGGTCCTTCGGGATGTCACGTCCGAGACCGGGGGCCAGAGGCCACGTGAGGGCGACACTGAGGAGAGTGTAGGCCGCTGCTGCCGCCCAGGCCTCGCCACGACGCCGCGCTCCGCCCGGGAGCTGGCCGGCCATTGCTGTCCCTCCTCCTTCGCGGCGCGGCGTGCGACGCGCGCCGATTGTAGGCTCAGTGATCGCTTCCCGTGCGCTCTCGGACCGCTGCGTCGGAGCCCGAGCGACAAACGCCGCGGTTCGACTCCGTCCCAGGCCTTGGCGTAGCAGCCGGCGGACCTCACGGAGCTCCCCGGAGCTCCTCAAGCTCCCGCAGGAAGCCTACGTTCTGGTTCCAACTGGGGAGTGGCTGGTCCACCAATCCCTTCGACACCCTCGCACCGGTGGGGCGCTACGAGACGTAGTAGGGAACGGCGCCGGCCAGGACCTCGGCCACGGCCACCACGCAGGGCTTGTGACCTCCCGGATCCAGGCGCAGGCGCGCGCCGGCGCGGATCTGCACGACGCGTAGGCTGGCCACGGCCACGACGTGGAAGCGGCTGTCGAGGGGCCCGACTGCCGACTGGCCTTCCGGCATCGCCAGCTCGGGCGTGGCGGGCGTGTCGACGCTCACGGCCTGACGTTCCCTTCCAGGAGGCGCGCGGCGCGGCGCGCCGCGGAGGCTTCCCGCTGCCCACGCGCATCGGTCGCCGCCGCCAGGAGCCAGCCGTGGCTCGGGGTGAGGTGCGACTCGGACGCGTCGGCGAGCCCCGTCCAGACGCACAGCCAGTGAAACGCCTTGCCCAGAATGCTCATCGTGGCCTCTTCGGCCCGGCGCGGGAAGGAACTTCTGATCTCAGGACCAGTACGCAGATACGGGGCAGGAACGCGCCACGGAGCTGGGGGCCCGCACGGGGTTCGACTGCAGACACCTTACCACATCGGCGGTCGCAGAACCGCTTCGGGCGCGCGTGCTACCATCGCGGCACTGAGCCGCGCGGGTCGCCTCGACCCCTCCACGGGCTTGCGCGGGAAGGGGTGAGGGTCGTGGCCTTGGCTCGGGTGCTGGACGCGGCGCTTCGCCGCCTCGGTCTGCGCCGGATCCAGAGGGCCGAGAGGCCTCTTCGCGACGAGCTGCTGAGCATCGAGCGACTCGAGGAGAGAGCCAAGGCCCTCGCCGCCCGCTTGACCCTCGACCCCGCGCCCCGGCGTCCGGCGCGCGACGTCTTCCCGCGGTTCGACGACAGCGCCCGCGTGCTGCGCGAGGTCTATCTCACCATGGCCGAGGACGTGCACAAGGGGGAATTCGTCACCGCGGCCGCGGAGTGGCTGCTCGACAACTACCACCTGGTGGCGTCGGAGATCCGCGACGTGCGCCAGAACCTGCCCCGGGGCTACTACCGCGAGCTGCCCAAGCTCGCCACCCGGGACATCGCCGGCCACGCCCGGGTCTACGCGATGGCCGTGGAGCTCGTCCGCCACAGCGACAGCCGCCTGGACCGCCAGCAGCTCGTGCGCTTCCTGAACAGCTTCCAGACCGTGGCGCCGCTCACGATCGGCGAGCTGTGGGCCTGGCCGAGCATGCTCAAGCTCGCCCTCATCGAGAACCTGCGCCGCCTGGCGGAGGAGGCGATCGAGGCACGCGAGGCGCGCCGGGCGGCCGACGCCTGCGTCGAGCGAATCGACGCCACCGGGCACGGCCGGCCGCCGCCGCTGCCGGCCGAGAGCCACCCCGCGTTCGTGGTGCAGCTGCTGCAGCGCGCGCGCGAGTACGGCCCCCGCCTCGCCGCGGTGCGCGCCGCCGTGGACGCGCACCTCGTCGCGCAGCAGACGGCCCCGGACGACGCGATCCGGGGCGAGCACCAGCGCCAGGCCGCCGCCCAGGTCTCGGTGGCGAACGTCATCACGAGCCTGCGCCTTTGCTCCACCCTCGACTGGAGCCAGTACTTCGAGTCCGTCAGCCTCGTCGAGGGAGTGCTGCAGCGCGACCCGGCGGGCGTCTACGGCAGCATGGACTTCCTGAGCCGCGACCGCTACCGCCAGGCGGTGGAGGACCTCGCCGACGGCACCGGGGAGGCCCAGCTCCGCGTCGCGCTGCGGACAGTGGAGAGCGCACGGCAGGCCGCGGAGAGCGGACTCGCCGGCCCCGCCCTTCACGTGGGCCATCACCTCATCGGCCGGGGCCGCGCGGATCTCGAGGCCGACGTCGCGTACCGCCCGCGCCCCACCCGCCGCCTCCGGCGTCTTCTCTTCGTCCACGCGACGGCGGCCTATCTCGGGTCGATCACCTTCCTGACCGCGCTCCTTCTCAGCCTCGGCTTCGCCTACGCGCGCCAGCACACCGACTCGCCCTGGGCGCTGGCCTGGGTGGCGCTCCTCCTCCTCTTGCCGGCCAGCGACGTGGCCATTGCCGTCGTCCAGACCCTGTGCGCCCGTCTCGCCCCCCCGCGGCGGCTCCCCCGTCTCGATTTCCAGGCGGGGGTCCCGGAGGACGCGCGGACCATGGTCGTGGTGCCGACCCTGCTGACGAGCGTCGAGCGGGCCTCCGAGCTGCTCGAGCACCTCGAGGTGCTCGCCCTCGGCAACCTCGACCCGCGGGTGCACTTTGCGATCCTCAGCGACTTCGCGGACGCCCCTGCCCGCGCGATGCCGTCGGACGAGGCGATCCTGAGCACGACCCGGGCCGGGGTCGAAGCGCTCAATGCCCGGCACTCGGAGGGCAGGAACGACCGCTTCTTCCTCGTCCATCGCGTGCGCCAGTGGAACCCGGGCGAAGGTGTCTGGATGGGCTGGGAGCGCAAGCGCGGCAAGATCGAGGAATGGAACCGGCTCCTGCGGGGGGCCACGGACACGAGCTTCTCGGTGGAAGCCGGCGAGGCGAGCGTCTTCCCGAGCGTCCGCTACTGCATCACTCTCGACTCCGACACCCGCCTGCCCCGCGACGCCGCCAAGAAGCTGATCGGCATCGCCGCCCATCCCCTGAACCGGCCCCACTTCGACGCCCGCCTCGGCCGCGTGACCCAGGGCTACGGGATCCTCCAGCCCCGGGTGAGCGTGACCATGGCGAGCGCCGCCGGGTCGCTCTTCGCGCGGCTCTACGCCGGCCACACCGGCGTCGATCCCTACACCACCGCCGTGTCGGACACCTACCAGGACCTCTTCGCCGAGGGGATCTTCACCGGCAAGGGCCTCTACGACGTCGACGCGTTCATCGCCGCTCTCGAGGGGCGGGTGCCGGAGAACGCCCTGCTGTCGCACGACCTCTTCGAGGGCTTGTACGCCCGGACCGCGCTCGTCACCGACATCGAGGTCGTCGACGACTATCCCGCGAGCGTCCTCGCCCACGCGCGCCGCCAGCACCGCTGGGTGCGCGGTGACTGGCAGATCCTCTGGTGGCTGTTCCCGTTCGTCCCCACTCGCTCCGGCCTGCAGCGCAACCGCCTGCCTCTCATCTCCCGGTGGAAGATCTTCGACAACCTGAGGCGCAGCCTGCTCGCCCCCGCCACGGTGACCCTGCTGCTCCTCGCGTGGACGGCTCTGCCCGGAAGCCCCGTGGTCTGGACGGCCGCGCTCCTGGCCGCGCTGGCGTTCCCCCTCTACCCCCTCGTGGTCAAGAGCGCCCGCGGGCCGAGGCCGCAGCAGCCGTGGCGGGTCTTCCTCCGCCTCGCGAGGGAAGACGCGAGCACCGCCGTCGCCCAGGTGGGGCTGCACCTCACCTTCCTGGCGAACCAGGCGTGGCAGAGGGCGCACGCGATCGGGCTGACCCTCGTCCGTCTCGCCGCGACGCAGCGCCGCATGCTGGAGTGGGAGACGGCGGCGGCCAGCGCGGAGCGGGGGCCCCGGCGGCCCGGACCGCGGGCGTTCGTGCGGGAGATGGTCGCCAGCCCGCTGATTGCCTCGTTGGGCCTGGTCCTGGCCTGGCTCGCCCGGCCGGCCGCGCTCCCCGCGGCCGCGCCCGTGCTCGTCCTCTGGGCGGCGGCCCCGTTCATCGCCCACGTGCTCAGCCGGCCCGTGCCGGGGCGCAGGCGGGAGCTGAGCGCGGAGGACCGGGCGTTCCTCGAGCGCGTCGCCCGCGAGACCTGGCGGTACTTCGAGGCCTTCATGGGCCCCGAGCATCACGGCCTGCCCGCCGACAACTTCCAGGAGACGCCCGAGCCCAGGGTGGCCCACCGGACGTCGCCCACGAACATCGGGATGGGGCTCCTCGCCACGCTGGCCGCTCACGATCTCGGCCTCATCACGACGGAGAGCCTGGCCGGGAGAATCGACGCGACCCTCACCACCATCGAGGGTCTCGAGCGGCACGAGGGCCACCTGCTCAACTGGTACGACACGGAGAGCCTGGCTCCCCTCCCCCCGCGGTACGTCTCGACCGTCGACAGCGGGAACCTGGCCGGCGCGCTCATGACGCTCGCCGAAGGCCTGCGCGAGGCTGGCCTCGAGGATCTCGGCCGCCGCGCGGCCGCACTCGCGGACGGCATGGGCTTCCGCTTCCTCTACGACCCGCAGCGCCGGATCCTCTCGATCGGCTATCGCCTCGCGGATACCGAAGGGCCGGGCCGACTGGACCCGTCCTACTACGACCTCCTGGCGTCGGAGGCCCGGCTCGCCAGCTTCATCGCCATCGCCCGGGGCGACCTTCCCGAGACTCACTGGTTCCACCTCAGTCGGCTCATCACCAGCGTCGACGGGACGCCCACGCTGCTCTCCTGGGGCGCCACGCTCTTCGAGTACCTGATGCCGCTCCTGGTCATGAAGAGCTACCCGGAGACGCTCCTCGACCAGAGCTGCCGGATGGCCGTGCGGCGGCAGCAGCAGTACGCGGCCGAGCGAGAAGTGCCGTGGGGGATCTCGGAGTGCGCCTACAACCTGGTGGACCATGACGACAACTACCAGTACAGGGCCTTCGGCGTCCCCGGCCTCGGCCTGAAGCGGGGCCTCGGCGACGAGCTGGTGGTGGCGCCCTATGCCACCGCCCTTGCCGCCATGCTCGAGCCCCAGCTCGCCGTCCGCAACCTGCGGCGCCTGTCCGAGCGCGGGCTCGCCGGCGCCTATGGGTTCTACGAAGCCGTCGACTATACGCACGCCACGGCCGACGAGCCGCCGGACGCCGCCGAGAGCACGGGCCCTTCCCGCGGCACGATCGTGAAGGCCTTCATGGCCCACCACCAGGGGATGACCCTGGTGTCGCTCGCCAACGCGCTCCTCGGGGATCCCATGGTGAGGCGGTTCCACGCCGACCCGCGCGTGCAGGCCACGGAGCTGCTGCTGCAGGAGCGGGTGCCGCGACACGCCCCGATCACCCAAGCGCGTCCGGTCGAGGAGACCCGCGCCGCGGGCCCGGCCCCCACCCTGGCCCTGCGTCGTTTCCGCTCGCCGCACACGCTGTGGCCTCACGCCCAGTTCCTGTCGAACGGCAGCTACACCGCCGTGGTGACGAACGCCGGGGGCGGCGCCAGCTTCTGCCGGGGCCGGGTCGTGACGCGGCACCGCGAGGACGCGACCCGCGACCCGGGCAGCCAGTTCATCTACCTGCGGGACGTGCGAAGCGGGTCGGTGTGGTCGGCCACCCACCACCCCGTGGGACGGGAGCCCGAGGACTACCTCGTGACGTTCCTCGCGGAGAAGGCCTCGTTCAGCCGCCGCGACGACGACGTCGCCACGCTCCTCGACGTCGCGGTCTCGACGGAGGACGACGTCGAGGTGCGGCGGCTGGCGGTGACCAACCACAGCGACCGCCCGCGCGAGATCGAGATCACGAGCTACGCCGAGATCGTCCTCGCCCCGGCGGCGGACGACCTCGCCCATCCCGCCTTCGGCAAGCTGTTCGTCGAGACGGAGTACCTGCCGGAGAGGACGGCCCTCCTCTGCCGGCGCCGGCCGCGCGCGGCCGACGAGGAGACGCTGTGGGCCGTGCACGTCCTGAGCCTCGAGGGCCGGACGCAGGGCCCCGTCGAGTGGGAGACCGACCGCGCGCGCTTCCTGGGCCGCGGGCGCTCGACGGAGAATCCCCAGGCTCTCGACGGACGCTCCCTCTCCGGAACGACCGGCGTCGTGCTCGATCCGATCGTCAGCCTGCGCCAGCGCATCCGGCTCGCCCCCGGGGGTTTCGTGCGGCTGTCCTTCGCCACCGGTGTGACGACCTCCCGCGACACGGCCCTGGCGCTCGCGCAGAAGTACCACGAGCCCAGCTCGATGGCTCGGACCTTCGCCCTCGCATTCGCGCACACGCGGAGCGCGCTGCGGCACCTCGGTGTCTCGAGCGAGGACGTGCTGCTGTACGAGCGCCTGGCGTCGCGCGTGCTGTATGCCGACCGGTCGCTCCGCGCGGGCCCCGAGACCCTGGCCCGGAGCGAGCTCGGCCAGGAGGGGCTCTGGCCTCACGGCATCTCCGGGGACCTCCCCCTCCTCCTCGTACGGGTCGTCGAGGAAGACGACCTTCCGCTGGTGCGCGAGGTCCTGCAGGCCCAGGAGTACTGGCGGCTGAAGGGGCTCCGCGCCGACGTGGTCATTCTCAACGAACACCCCGTCAGCTATCTCGACGAGATGCACGGCCAGCTCGCGGCGCTTCTCGACAACGGCCCCTGGAGGGCGTGGAACCACCAACGAGGCGGGGCCTACCTGCTGCGCGGGGACCGCATGGGAGAGGCCGAGCGGCTGCTGCTCGCGGCGGTGGCGCGGGCCGTGCTGGCCGGCGACCGGGGAGACCTGTCGGCACAACTCGATCACGCCTATGCGCAGTGGCCCGACCCGGAGCCGGCCGATCTCGAGCCCTCTCGCCCGCCGGATCCGGAGGCGGCGGCGCCGCGCAGCGTCGACGTGCCTCCGCTCGTCCTGGGCAACGGCCTGGGTGGCTTCACGGATGACGGGCGCAGCTACGCGATCGTGCTGGACGGTGCCGCGGAGACGCCCCTCCCGTGGGCCAACGTCATCGCGAATCCAATCTTCGGGACGGTGGTCACCGCGTCGGGCTCCGCCTTCACCTGGGCGACCAACAGCCGCGAGAACCGCCTGACCCCCTTCGCGAACGACCCCGTGACCGACCCCACGGCCGAGGCGCTCTTCCTGCGCGACGACGAGACGGGCGAGGCGTGGCCGGCGACGCCGGGCCCGATGGAGCGCACCGCGGCGAGCGGCCGCGTCGTCGTCCGGCACTCGGCCGGCCTCACGCGCTTCTCGCGTGCGACGCACGGGCTCGGTCAGGAGCTCGACGTCTTCGTGGACCCGGAGGACCCGGTCAAGTTCTCCCGGCTCACCCTGACCAACGAGAGCGAGAGGCGGCGGCGCCTGAGCGTCTTCGCCTACAACGAGTGGATCCTGGGTCCACCACGCCCGGGCCACTCGCTTCACGTCGTGACCGAGCTCGACGAGACGACCGGAGCGATCCTGGCGCGCAGTCCCTACAACACCGAGAACGCGGGACAGGTGGCCTTCGCGTGCGCCAGCGAGGCCCTCCGCTCGGCGACGGGCGACCGATCGTCTTTCCTCGGCCGCAACGGCTCCTTGGCCCACCCGGCCGCCCTCTCCCGGGTCGCGCTCTCGGGCCTGTTCGGGGCGGGGCTCGACCCCTGCGCGGCACTGCACGTGTCCATCGATCTCGAACCCGGGGAGACGCGACGCCTCGTGTTTCTCCTCGGCCACGGGAGCGACGTGACGGCGGCCCGCCAGCTCGTGAGCCGCCATCGTGGGGTGGCGGCGGCCGAGGCCGCGCTCGTCGAGGTGCAGCGCTCCTGGGATCTCACGCTCGACGCGGTCCAGGTGCGCTCTCCGGACGACTCCTTCGACCTGCTGATGAACCGCTGGCTGCTGTACCAGGACCTGAGCTGCCGGCTGTGGGCGCGGTCCGGCTACCACCAGCCCGGGGGCGCCTTCGGTTTCCGGGATCAGCTCCAGGACGTGATGGCTCTCTCGCTGGCTCGGCCCGACCTCACGCGGGAGCACCTGCTGCACGCGGCGAGCCGGCAGTTCGCCGAGGGCGACGTCCAGCACTGGTGGCACGAGCCGAGCGGCCGGGGCACACGAACCCGCTGCTCGGACGACCTGCTCTGGCTTCCCCACGTGGTGGCGCACTACGTGCGGACGACAGGGGACGCGGGGGTGCTGGACGAGGTCGTGCCCTTCCTCGAGGCTCCGCCGCTCGCCCCGGAGGCCCACGAGTCCTACATTCAGCCACGCGTGGCCAGCGAGCGGGCTTCGCTCTTCGATCACTGCCTCCGCGCCATCGAGAAGGGGCTGACGGCGGGCGCCCACGGGCTTCCGCTGATCGGCAGCGGCGACTGGAATGACGGGCTGAACCGGGTGGGCTGGCAGGGCCGGGGCGAGAGCACCTGGCTCGGCTTCTTCCTCCACGGTGTCCTCGGCGACTTCGCATCGGTGTGCGAGGACCGAGGCGACGCGGCCCGGGCCGAGCGCTACCGCCGCGAGGCCGTCCGCCTCGGCGCGATGTTGGAGCAGGCCTGGGACGGCGAGTGGTACCGGCGCGGCTACTACGACGACGGCTCGCCCCTGGGCTCGGCCCAGAACGAGGAGTGTCGCATCGACTCGATCCCCCAGTCCTGGGCCGTGCTCTCGGGGGCGGTGCCCGTGCGCTTCGCCGATCGCGCGATGGACGCCGTCCGTGCGCACCTCGTCCGACGCGGGCCCCGGATCCTGCCCCTGCTCACGCCGCCCTTCGAGGGCCCGTCACAGGAACCCGGCTACATCAAGGGCTACCCCCCGGGGGTCAGGGAGAACGGCGGCCAGTACACGCACGCCGCGGTGTGGACGGTCATGGCCATGGCGCGGCTGGGATCGGGCGACGAGGCGATGGAGCTGCTCCACATGCTCAACCCCGTGAACCACTCGCGGACGGCGGCCGACGTCGAGCGCTACAAGGCCGAGCCCTACGTCCTCGCGGGCGACGTGTTCGCGCACCCCGCTCATGCCGGGAGGGCGGGCTGGACGTGGTACACCGGCGCCGCGGGCTGGATGTATCGCGCCGGCCTCGAGAGCATCCTCGGCCTCCGGCGCCGCGGGACGACGTTTGCGATGGACCCCTGCATCCCCGCGTCCTGGCCCGCCTACTCGATCGCCTGGCGCTTCGGAGCGACGCGATACGAGATCGAGGTCTCGAACCCGGAGCGGCGGTGCCGGGGTGTTGCCCAGGCCGTTCTGGACGATGCCCCGGTCGAACCGGACGCGATCCCCCTCGTGGACGACGGCGGAGTCCACGTGCTGAAGGTCGTCCTCGGCGATCGCGTCGGCACGTAACCCTCATCCCGTCCGGCGGCCACGTCGGGGACGGCCCGGCGTTCGGGGCGCGTCGAAACGCGCCGGCGGGTCCCGGTCCAGGGCGAGGGTCACGCGCTCCGCGAGCCGGGTGAGGGCGCGGCCGACGCCCTCGTCGACCGGTCCGCTGACGGTTTCGGCCTGGACGCCCCCACCTGACTGGAGCCACACCCGCGTGCAGCACCGTCGGTCGAGCCCCCCCAGCGGATTGACCTGCTCCGCCACGCGCACCGTCACCTTCGTGATGCGCCGCCCGAACCGGCTCAGGGCGAGGCGCACGCGTCGCACCACGCTCCCGCGCTGGGCCGCCGAGAGGCGGACCCCCGCACCGGCCACGTCGATCCTCAGCGTCCCTGCGCGGGCATGGTCCCGAGCCCCCCTGGTGTCCACAACAGCCTACGGAGCCGGGCGGCACGGGTCCAATACGTTGTTGGGCCGCGACCCATAGGCCGGTTCGATGTATCTTCGGGAGGTGCAGACGCTCAACCACCACCACCTGTTCCATTTCTGGATGGTGGTTCGCGAGGGCGGCGTGACGAGGGCGAGCGAGAAGCTCAACGTCTCCCAGCCCACGGTCAGCGGGCAGCTGCGGGAGCTGGAGGAGGCGCTCGGGGTGAGGCTGCTCGCCCGCTCCGGGCGCACCGTCGTCCTCACCGACGTCGGGCGCACCGTCTACCGATACGCGGACGAGATGATGGCCCTCGACCGCGAGCTGCTGGCGGCCGTGGAGGGCCGCCCCGCGCGCCCGGGGCGCCTGAAGGTCGGCGTCGCCATGGTCGTGCCCAAGCTGATCGC
>Ga0316622_100002782_pt1 | contig 12263 bp, 9 predicted proteins | sample OWC_Aug_OW2_C1_D_FD_207646 | JGI IMG/M metagenome (GOLD analysis project Ga0316622, IMG submission 207646) | Wetland soil microbial communities from Old Woman Creek delta, Ohio, United States - OWC_Aug_OW2_C1_D5_C | ecosystem: Environmental > Terrestrial > Soil > Wetlands | place: USA: Ohio... | reverse complement strand
GTTTCATCGGCGGCTTCGTGGTGCGCGTCTTCGGGTTGACGGCGGTCGTGGCGGCCGGTGCCTACGGGCTGTTCTGGCCGTTCTGGGAGAACTTCGCGCCGCCGGAGCGCAACTACGGGTGGGAGCGCGGGGTGCTCGCGCCGCCGTACGACTTCGTGACCATCTTCGGCCTGTCGCTCTTCGCGGTGGTGCCGTTCGCGCTGGCGTTGTGGGGACGCAACCTGCGCGGCGCGCGGCCGACACTGGGGGGCGTGCGCTGCGTGGTCGTCGTCGTGGCGGTGGTGGTTGTGCTGAGCGGGCTGGCGGTGTCGACGCGTGCGTTCGCGGCGACGCTGGCGTTGTTGAGCTTGCAGGTCCTGCTGGCCCCGGCCACCGCGGCCCGGTGGCGCATCCCACTGGCGCTGGCGACGTTCGCGGCGGCAATCACGGCCGGATGCGATCTCGTCTATGTGTGGGATCGCATGAACACCGTGTTCAAGTTCTACCTCGAGGCGTGGTCGATGTTCGCGCTGGCCACGGCGGTGGCCGTGCCCGCGGTGTGGTCTGGGGCCGTGCGTCTGCCGGGCCTGCGCTGGCTCTGGCGACCCGGCTTCGTGGCGTTGAGCGTCATCGCCGTGTTCACCGCGGTTACCGACGTGGTGGGCGTGTTACGGACGCGCCGCGTCGAAACGCCGAGGCCGACGCTCGACGGCATGGCGTACCTGCGCTTCAAGGCGCCGGACGAACTGGCGGCGTACGACTGGCTGAACCGTAACATTCAGGGGATTCCGGTCATTCTCGAGGCGCAGGGCGACTCGTATCAGGACTACAGCCGCGTCTCGATGAACACCGGCCTGCCGACGGTGCTCGGCTGGGAATACCACGTGTATCAGCGCGGCCACACGCGGGCGGAAACCAACAAACGCAAGGCCGACATCTACACGGTATACACCAGCGCAGACAAAGCAACGGTCGCCGAGATCCTGCAACGCTACCACGTCGCGCTGGTGTTCGTTGGGGCGGTCGAGCGCCGCACATACAATGGTGGCAACCTGGCGCACTTCCGCGAGTGGACGGACGTGCTGACGCCAATCTATCAGAACGCCGGCGTCACCATCTTCGCCGTGAACGGCCGATTCACCGGGGCCATGCCGGTGACGACGATCGAGGCGATTCCGCGGCTCGAGGCCGCGGAGGAGGCCGAGGCCGCGCCGCCGCAGGACGCCCCCGGCCGATTGAATCAGCCGCGCGGCGTGGCCGTGCAGCCCGACGGGGAAATCGTCGTCTGCGACTTCTCGAACAACCGCGTCCAGACGTTCACCAAGGATCTGGGGCCGACGCGCGCCTGGGGCACCCGCGGCGAGGCGCCGGGCGAGTTCAAGGACCCGTGTGCCGTCGCGGTCGGGCCGGCGAACGAGATCTTCGTGGCCGACACCTGGAACCAGCGCGTGCAGGTGTTCTCGAAGACCGGCGAGTACCGGCGCGAGTGGGGCGATGCCTTCTTCGGGCCGCGCGGCATCGCGGTGGAGCCGACAAAGGGTGGCGCGCCGGCGCGCGTGTTCGTCTCCGACACGGGCAACGGGCGCGTGGCGCGCTACGGGCCGGACGGCCAGAAGGAAGTGGAGTGGGGCGGCAAAGGCGACGCGCCCGGCCAATTCTTCGAACCCTCCGGGCTCGCGGTCGACGCCGCCGGCAAGGTCTATGTCTGCGACAACGGCAACGGCCGCCTGCAGATCTTCACCCGCGACGGTAAATTCGTCTCCCAGTTCAAGGTGGCGGGGTGGGAAAGCAAGGTGTACTCGGAGCCGCACGTCGTCGTCGACCCCAAGGGGACGATCTGGGTGACCGTGCCGCTGGCGCGCGAGGTGCGCAACTACGACGTGAGCGGCAAGCTGCTGCGTACGATCACCACGACCAGCGTGCCGGGCGCCACGTTCGAGACCCCAATGGGCATCGCTTACAGCGCACCGACGAACGCGCTGATTGTCAGCGATCTGACGGGTCGGCTGGTGCGACTGCCGCTGGGGAAGTGAGCCCGACCTGCTGAACGGTGGCGGGCCGTTGCGCCCGGTCACTGGACTTCTTCCGGGAAGTTTGTGCGAGTGTCCTGCCGTGTTGCGCGAACTGGCCAGGGACATCTGGGTTGTGGAGCGGCCCCAGCGGTTTTACGGGATCGAAGTTGGGACCCGCATGACCGTGATGCGGCTCGCTGACGGGAACCTCCTGCTGCACTCCCCGGTGGCGCTGGACGCGGCGTTGCGTCGCGAGCTGGATGCGATCGGCCGCGTCCGGTACGCCGTGGCGCCGAATCGGGTCCACCACCTGTACGCCGGCGACGTGGCGGCGGCGTATCCGCAGAGCCGGCTCTGGGTGGCGCCCGGGCTGGCGCGCAAGCGTCCCGACCTCGTCTTCGTCGACGTACTCGGCGATGACGCGCCGCCTGAGTGGCGGGGCGTGGTGGATCAGGTGTTCTTCCGCGGCCGCCCCTACGAGAACGAAGTCGTCTTCCTGCACCGCGCGAGTCGCACCCTGATCCTCTGCGACCTCGCCTTCAATTTCGGGCCGCGCTCGGCTGCACCCACGCGCGTCCTCATGCGGCTGATTCGGAGCTACGGCCGCTTCGGCCCGTCGACCCTGGATCCGTGGCTCATTCGGGATCGCCGGGCGGCTCGGGAGAGCCTTGAGCGGATTCTCGCCTGGGATTTCGATCGTGTCGTGGTCGCGCACGGCGACGTGCTGGAGGGCGGTGGCCGCGACGCGCTGCGCCGGGGCTACGCTTGGCTCCTCGCTGCGTGACAGCGAGGAGGGCGCCATGGATGAACGACGAGTCGCTGACGAGTTCCGGGAGCGTCATTTCGTCGACGTGGGCGACGCGCGGGTCTGCTACCGTTCGGCAGGCACGGGGCCTGCCCTGGTCCTCTTGCACGGTTTTCCGCTGTCCGGCCTGACGTGGCGAAAGGTCGTGCCGCAGCTCGCGCAGCGGTTCACGTGCTATGCGTTCGACCTGATCGGCCTCGGCGACTCGACCTCGCGCGCCACGGTGGACTTTTCGTCCGAGGGGCAGGCCACGGTGTTCCAACGGGCTGTAGCCGCGATCGGGCTCCCGGCGTACGCGCTGATCGGGAACGACACGGGCGGTTGGATCGCCCGCGAACTGGCACTGCGCGCGCCCGAGCGGGTCACCCACCTGGTGTTGATGAACACCGAGATGCCGGGGCATCGGCCGCCGTGGATTCCGCTCTATCAGCGCCTCGTGGAGCTCCCGGGGAGTGCGTTCGTCATGCGGCGCCTGGTGGCCTCGCGACGTTTGCGACGCTCCGCCATGGGATTCGGCGGCTGCTTCGCGGATCTCGACTTGATCGACGGAGAGTTCACCGAGCTGTTTCTTTCGCCGCTCGTCGCGTCCGCGGAACGGGTCGCCGCCATGTGCCAATTCCTGGTGCAGATGAAGTTCGCGCGACTCGACCGTTTCCGCGAGCTGCACGGTAAGTTGTCGATGCCGGTGGGGTTCGTGTGGGGCGCGGACGATCCGACCTTTCCTGAGGCGACGGCGCGCGCGATGGCCACGCAGTTTCCGCACGTCGCCCACTTCTGGTCGATCCCAGGGGGCAAGCTCTTCGTCCAAGAGGAACAGCCTGACAAGGTGGCGGCGCTGGTCCTCGAGTTCCTGACGCAGTAATACGCGGCATTCGACTAGCATGGGTTACGCTGCAACCGTTCTTGGGCGCAGCGGCAATAGAATCCCCTCTCGCGCATTGCTCGCGGGAGAGGGCCAGGGTGAGGGTACGTTGCGGCGGCAGGCGCCGCCCACTCACAGCAGCGACTTCATCTCGCTGACCAGCCGCGTGATGCTCTGTTTGGCGTCGCCGAACAGCATCATGCACTTCTCATTGTAGTACAGGTCGTTGTCGACGCCGGCGAAACCGGGCCGCATGCTGCGCTTCAATACGATGATCGACTTGGCGCGATCGACCTCGAGGATCGGCATGCCGTAGAGCGGGCTGTTCTTGTCGTTCTTGGCCGCCGGGTTGGTGACATCGTTGGCCCCCACCACCAGCACGATGTCGGCTTCCGGAAAGTGCGGGTTGATCGTCTCCATTTCGTACAGCAAGTCGTACGGCACGTCGGCTTCGGCGAGCAACACGTTCATGTGCCCCGGCATCCGGCCGGCAACCGGATGGATCGCATACTTGACGTCGACGTCGCGCTCCTTCAGCACGTTGGCCAGTTCGGCGACCGCATGCTGTGCCTGGGCGACCGCCATGCCATAACCGGGCACGACGATGACGTGGCGCGCCGTCTCCAGCAGGACCGCGGTCTCCTCGGGCGCGATGCTGCGCACGGTTCCCTTTGCCTCGGCCGCTGCCGTCGCCTCATCCTCCGACACCTGGCCGAACGCGCCGAAGAGGACGTTCGTCGCTGACCGGTTCATCGCGCGGCACATGAGGAGCGACAGCAGGAACCCCGACGTCCCGTCGAGCGAGCCGGTAATGATCTGGATCTTGTTCATCAACACGAAGCCCATGGCGGCGTCGGCGAGCCCGCCGTACGAGTTGAGCAGGGCAATGACGACAGGCATGTCGGCTGCGCCGATCGGGATGACGAGGAACAGGCCGAACACGAGCGACAGCGCCACCATCACATAGAAGAACGGCGTGGCGGCCTGCGTGATCACCAGATAGACGGCAGAGCCGAGGATCACGGCGAGCAGACTCAGGTTGACGACGTTCTGGCCGCGGTACGTGATCGGCCGTCCGGGCAGCAACTCCTGCAGCTTGGCGGCGGCCATCAGGCTGCCAGTGAATGTCAGGGCACCGACGATCACCTCGAAGTCGAGGGCAATCAGCGTTACCCAACTCAGTTCGCCCTGATAGCGGAAGTACTCGGACACGCCCACGAGACACGCCGCCAGCGCCCCCAGCGAGTGCGAGAGCGCGGTGCGCTGTGGCACGGCGGTCATCGGGATGCGCAGGCCCATCGTGCCGCCGACCACGGCGCCGATAAACATTCCGAGCGCAATCCACCGGTACGTGACGATGTGATGGTGGAAGAGCGTGCCGACGACGGCGACGGTCATGCCCAGTGCCGCCAGTCCCATGCCCGCGCGTGCCGACTTCGGATGGCTCAGGCCCTTCAGCCCCAGCACGAACATCGCGGCCGACAGGATGTATCCGTAGCGGATGACTTCCTCGGCGACGTGGTCGCGAACGAACTGCCCCAGACTCTCGTCGGCGGGCTTCACGGCATAGACGAGGCTCACCGCACCGGCGACGACCGCGACGATCACGGCCAGCAACTGCAGTTCCACCGGGTAGCGGCCGGCGCGCTCACGCTCCGCGGCGGTCTTGAACATCCGCAGCATGCGGTCGGTGATCAGGAAACCGCCGAATGCGTTCGTGGACGAGCAGACCACGGCGATGAACCCGAGCGCAGTGCACACCCAGCCGTTGGGAACCTCGCTGTAGTCGCTGCCCGCCACGACCAACGACCCGACCAGCGAGATGGCCGCGATCGCGTTGGTCGCCGACATCAACGGCGTGTGCAGCAGCGGCGGGACGCGCGTGATGATGTGGTAGCCGAGAAACCCGGCCAGCATGAAGATGTACAGTCCGACTTCGAGTTCGCTGGTCATGACGCCGTCCCGGTTGACAGTGCGGCCTGCACCGCGGCGTTGACCACGGCGCCGTTGTGGGTGACGCAGGTGCCCCCGACAATCTCGTCGTCGAAATTGAGTGCCAGGGCGCCGTCCTTGACGAACTCGCGGAGCAGCTCCGTGACGTTACGGGCGTACAGCTGGCTGGCGTGTGCCGGCATCGTGGCGGGGAGGTTGGTCGGCCCGTGGATGGTGACGCCGTGCTCCACGACCACCGTGTCGGGCACGGTCAGCTCGCAGTTGCCGCCGGCTTCGGCGGCCAGGTCGACGATCACCGAGCCGGGCCGCATGCCCGCGACCGTTGCCTTGGTGACGAGGCGGGGCGCGGCTCTGCCCGGCACCAGCGCCGTCGTGACGACCACGTCGAACTCCTTCGTCTTTTCGCCGAGCATCTGCTGTTGCCGCCGGCTGGCCTCCTCGGACAGAGCCTTTGCGTACCCGCCCTTGTCCTCGGTGTCGGCTTGGCCGAGGTCGAACTCGAGGAACTTCGCGCCGAGGCTCTCGACCTGTTCCTTCACCACGGGCCGGACGTCGTAGCCCCAGACCTGTGCGCCCAGGCGCCGCGCCGTGGCGATCGCCTGCAGTCCCGCCACGCCGGCGCCGATCACGAGCGTCTTGGCGGCGAAGACGGTCCCGGCCGCCGTCATCAGCATGGGAAAGAACTTTGGCAGCGCCCCGGCGGCAATGAGCACGGCCTTGTAGCCCGCGATGTTCGCCTGCGACGACAGCGCGTCCATCTTTTGGGCGCGGCTGATGCGGGGAATGCCCTCCATGCCGAAGCTGGTGATGCGTCGCGCGGCGAGTCGCTGCACGAGATCCGGACTCGTGAGCGCTTGCAGGAACGACACCAGCACGGTGCCTTCGCGCAGGTGATCGACTTCGGCGAGGGTCGGCTTCTGGACCTTCAGCACGACGTCGGTCTGCCCGTAGAGCGTCGCCGCATCGGCAACGATGCGCGCACCGGCCGCCTCGAACGCGGCGTCGGCGTGGAACGCCCCGGCGCCCGCACTGCTTTCGACGAGCACTTCGATCCCGCTCTTGACCAGCGTGGCGGCTGCGTCTGGTGTCAGCGCGACACGGTGCTCACCCGCGGTAATCTCTCTGGGAACCGCAACCTTCATAGACCCTCACTAGTTTCGGTGCCTCCCCGGTAGCAGATAAGCGGCACCGAACGGAAGCGGAAAATTGCTCGTACCGCAGACGATCAGGTTTGGAGCCGCTCGAGGAGCGTTCGTGCGGTTTCCGTCACGTCGGTGGCCCGGACGATCTCGCCGATCATCGCCACCGCGTCGGCACCGGCGGCGAGCACGTCGGCAATGGTCGCGGCGGTGATGCCGCCGATCGCCACGAGGGGCATCTGGAGCTGGCGCCGGACCGCCCGCAGGCCGTCGAGGCCTTGCACGGGATCAGGGTTGTCTTTGCTGCTGGTGGCGTAAATCGGTCCGAAGCCCAGGTAATCGGCCAGGCCCTCGCGGGCCGCCGCCTCGGCTTGCGCGAGAGTGTGCGTCGAAAAGCCGATGATGGCGCGCGGGCCGAGGATCTCGCGCGCCGCGTGCACGGGGAGATCGTCCTGGCCGAGATGGACGCCGCCGGCACCGACCAGTTTGGCGACGTCGGCGCGGTCGTTGATGAGCAGTAACGCCCCGTGCCGGTCGGCCTCCGCCTTGACGGCGCGGGCGAGTTCGACGAAGCGGCCGGTCGGCTCGTGCTTCACGCGGAGTTGCAGCAGCGGTGTCCCGGCCGCGAGGACGGCGCGGGCCAGGTCGAGGTGCGAGCGCTGCGGGTCGCCGAGCGTGTCGATGATGGGGTAGAGGCGGGCGGGGAAGGAGAAGGGCATGGCGTGGAGCCCTCACCCCGGCTCTCTCCCGCGGAGAGTGCGGGAGAGGGAGAGCTGGCCACCTCGAGGGTCGGGGGTGTGTCCGGGCGACGGCAGAGCGAGCGACACGGAGCTACTCGTTGCGGCCGCCCTTGCGCTTCGGGGTGATCTGCAGCTCGGTGATCTTTTTGTGCAGGGTGTTGCGGTTGATGCCGAGGATCGAGGCGGCGCGCAGCTGGTTGCCGCGGGTGCGCTCCAGGGTCAGCTCGATCAACGGCCGCTCGACCCGTTCCATGATGAGCGTATACAGGTTCGCCGGTTCGACGTCGCCGGTCTGCCGGAAGTACTCCGCAAGCTTGAGGCGGACGACGTCCTCCAGGGAAAGGTCGTCGTGGCGCGGCGGCGCGGGCTCGCCCGCCGCGAGGGCCAGGTCGTGCGGCATCAGCGTCGGGCCGGGCGCGAGGACGGCGGCGCGTAGTAGGGTGTTCTCGAGCTCGCGCACGTTGCCCGGCCAGTCGTGTTTGCACAGCAGGGTCCGTGCCTCGGCGGATACACCCGTCACGCGCGTATCCGCCTCACGGTTCACCTTCTGGACGAAGTAGTCGATCAACGCCGGAATGTCCCCCCGACGCTGCCGTAGCGGCGGCACGGTGATGGGGACGACCTGCAACCGGAAGTACAGGTCTTCGCGGAAGCGGTTCTCGCGGACGGCGCGCGCGAGGTCCTGGTTCGTCGCCGCGACGATGCGGCAGTTGACGTGAATCACCTCGCGGCTGCCGAGGCGCGTGAGCTCGCGCTCCTGCAGCACGCGCAGGAGCTTGGCCTGCAACTCGAGCGGCATGTCGCCGATCTCGTCGAGGAACAACGTGCCGTTGCTGGCCACCTCGAAGACGCCGCCGCGCTGTTCGGTGGCGCCGGTGAACGCGCCGCGTTCGTGGCCGAACAACTCGCTTTCGAGCAGGTCGCGCGGCACGGCCGAGCAGTTGAGGGCAATGAACGGTCCCTGGGCGCGTGCCGAGTGGGAGTGAATGGCGCGGGCGATGAGCTCCTTGCCGGTGCCGCTCTCCCCCTGGATGAGCACGGTGGCATCGGTGCCCGCGACGCGGCCGATGGTCTTGAAGATCTCCTGCATCGCCGGCGTCGTGCCGACGATCTCGAAGCGCTGGCGCGTTTCGGCGGTGAGACGCGGCGCCTCGGCCGCCGCCTGCGGCATTTCGAGGACCCGCTGTACCAGCCGGGAGACCGCGTCGAGGTCGAACGGCTTGGCAACGTAGTCGAAGGCGCCAAGTTTCATGGCCTCGATCGTATTGGCCATCGTGTTCTGCGCCGTAATGATGATCATCGGGATGGTTACACCGGCCTCGCGTGCCCGTTGCAGCACGGACAGACCGTCGAGGTCCGGCATCTTGATGTCGATGAACGCGACGTCGAATCGATCGCGACGCAGACTGGCCAGCGCCGCCTCGCCGCCGTTGACCTGTTCCACGGTGTGTCCGTCACCGGTCAACGCCGTCGCCAGGGCCCACCGGATCGAGTCTTCGTCGTCGGCGACCAGAATGTGTCCGGTGCGAATCATGCGGGGACGAACGGCAGATTGACAATCACCGCGGCGCCGCCGGTCGGACGATTAGTGGCGCGGATGTCACCGCCGTGCGCTGCCACGATGCGTTCGCAGATCGCAAGGCCCAGGCCCGTGCCTCGGGCCTTGGTGGTCACGAACGGCTCGAAGGCGCGCGCGACTATGTCCGCGCTAAAGCCGGGGCCCGTGTCGGCGACCTCGATGCGCAGGACCTGGCCCGACCCGGACGGTCGGCCCGCGCCGGGGCGCCGCCGGATGTGGTAGTCGGTTTCGATGCGGGTCGTCAGGGTCAGGGTGCCGCGCTCGGGCATGGCTTCGTAGGCGTTCTTCACGAGGTTCAGGAGCACGTGCGTCAACTGCGTATCATCGCCGCGCGTGTCCGGCAGACTGGTGTCGAACTGCGGGAGCACGCGAATGTGCTTAGCGTCCAGTTCCGTCTGCAGCAACGCCAGCACTTCCATCAGAAGCCGGTTGACGTTGACCGGCTGCAAGTTCGGGGCGGGTGGGGCGCCGAGCGTGAGCAACTCTTCGACCAGCCGGTTCAAACGATCGATCTCGCGGATCATGACGCCGGTGTACTCGCCGACTTCGGGCCGGTCGGTGAGGTGCCGCGCCAGCAACTGGGCGGCGCCCCGAATGCCCCCGAGCGGATTCTTGATCTCGTGCGCCAGGCCCGCCACCAGCCCGCCGAGACGGGCCAGCGTCTCGTTGCGCCGCGCGTCGTCCTCGAGCTTTTTCTGGTAGCTGAGATCCTGGATGACCAGGGCGGTGCCGGCCAGCCGGTCGCTGGGTGTCCAGATTGGCGAACAACTCAGCCGCACCGGGACGCGCCGCCGCCCGGCAGTGACGAGCTCTTCGCTGCGCGATTGACTCTGACGGGACGTCCGCGTCTGCACGACGATGTCGGGGATTGCCGGCATGTGCACGAGCAGAGTGGCACAGGCCTGGCGCAGGGCGTGCCGTTCCCCGATGCCCGTCAACTCCTCGGCGGCGGGGTTGAACAAGGTCACGCGATCCCTGGCGTCGCACAGGATGATCGGATCGCGCAGGCTGGCGAGCACGTCCTCGAGAGGCCGGCTGCGTGGCCGCGACGCAGCCAGGCGCGACGGTACGGTCGGCATGGCACGGATCGTACCACACGGCCGCCGCCGTACCACCGACTGCGTTGACAACGCGAAGGGCCGCACGGTAGCTTCGACCCCTCCATGATCGGCGTGCGGGCCGCCCTCGAGTGCATTCTGAACGACGTGCCGCGCATCGGGACCGAACAGGTCCCCGTGCCGCGGGCGCGCGGCCGCGTGCTGGCGGCGCCAGTGGTTGCAACGCGTGACGTGCCGCCGTTTCGCAATGCGGCGATGGACGGCTTCGCGCTCCGTGCCGCCGATGTCGGCGCGGCGTCGCCCAACCACCCGGTGCGGCTGCGGGTCCTGGAGACCGTCGGCGCGGGCGCCGTACCGGTGCACGCCGTGACCACCGGGTGCGCCACCAAGATCATGACCGGGTCGCCCATGCCCGCGGGCGCCGACGCCGTCGTGCGGGTCGAAGACACCAGGGAAACGGACGGCTATGTCGCGGTCGCGGTGGCGGTCGCGGTGAGGACACACGTGCGATTTCCCGGCGAGGACCTGCGCTGCGGCGAGCCGGCATTGCCGGCCGGTCACCTCCTGAGGCCGGCCGACATCGGCCTCTTGGCCTCGCTCGGGCATGCCGTCGTGCGCGTGCACCGACGCCCGCAGGTTGCGGTCCTGGCGACCGGTGACGAGCTCGTCGAGCTCGGACAGCCTCTGGGGCCTGGGCAGATCGCCAACAGCAACGCCTACACGCTGGCAGCGGCGGTTGAGGAGGCGGGCGGCCTATCGCGCTTGGTCGGCATCGTCCGCGACACGCCGGCGGCAACCCGCGAGGCGTTCGCCGAGGCGTTCACCAGTGACATGGTCGTGTCAACCGGCGGCGTATCGATGGGCACGTTCGATCTAGTGCGGCAGACGCTGGGCGACCTTGGTGTGAGCGAACGGTTTTGGAAAGTGGCGCAGAAGCCGGGCAAGCCCTTGACCTTCGGGCGGCGCGGCGACGTGCCAGTCTTCGGCTTGCCCGGTAACCCGGTGTCCGCCCTGGTGTGCTTCTACCTGTACGTGCGGCCCGCGCTGCGCGCCATGGGGGGGTTGGCGCAGGTGCACCTGCCCACCGTGACGGCCACGACCGAGACACGCGTCGACACGGCGCGCGGGGTGACGGAGTTCGTGCGCTGCACCCTGAGCGGTCCACCCGACGCCTATCGCGTGCGGACCACGGGGTCGCAGAGTTCCGGCGTGTTGCGTTCGATGTCGGTCGGGCAGGGCTTGATCGTCGTGCCGCCCGACGTGACGACCCTGGAGGCGGGCACGCGGGTGCGCGTGATCCTGCTCGACCCGACCGAGGCGGCTGACGAGCCACCTGTGGACCTGTGAGCCGGACGCCCGCGGAGCCAACATGGGGCGGCACGGCAGGTAATCCCACGATGCGGATTGGTCACGGCTACGACATCCATCGTCTGGTCGACGGACGCCCGCTCATGCTGGGCGGGGTGCACATCCCGAGTCCGCGGGGTCTGCAGGGCCATTCCGATGGAGACGTCGTGTTGCACGCGGTCTGCGACGCGGTGCTCGGGGCTCTCGGCATCGGCGACATTGGCCAGCACTTTCCGGATTCGGACGAGCGCTATCGGGGGATTGCGAGCGCTGCATTGCTGCGTCGGGTCGCGGCCGTGATGCGCGACGCGGCGTGGCGCATCGGCAATGTCGACGTCACGATCGTCGCCGAGCGGCCGCGCCTGGCGCCGCACCGGGATGCGATGCGGGCGCGCGTCGCCGAGTTGCTCGACGCGCCGGTGAGCGCCGTGAGCGTCAAGGCAAAGACGAACGAGGGCGTCGATGCGGTCGGGCGCGGCGCCGCGATCACCGCGACGGCGGTGGTGTTACTGGAGGCCGCGGGCGCACCTCAGCAGGCTGCGGAAACCCGCAGAGTTCGCCCGTCAAGACGGCCGCGAACAGATGCGGCCTCCTCCGGGCGAATGGGAAAGCCTTTGAAATCTAGCCCGACCCGTTTGGGCTGAGGAGACCTCGCCGGACTAGGCGCCGACAGGCGCCGTATCGGAGGATCTTCACGGGCCGTCTTGAAGCTCGGCCGGAAGTGTTGGCCGTTAGTCAACGTTGCCGGCGCCACCCTCGTTGCCCCCGTCGTCGTCGGCCGCGCCGGAC
>Ga0316622_100002780_pt1 | contig 12270 bp, 8 predicted proteins | sample OWC_Aug_OW2_C1_D_FD_207646 | JGI IMG/M metagenome (GOLD analysis project Ga0316622, IMG submission 207646) | Wetland soil microbial communities from Old Woman Creek delta, Ohio, United States - OWC_Aug_OW2_C1_D5_C | ecosystem: Environmental > Terrestrial > Soil > Wetlands | place: USA: Ohio... | reverse complement strand
GGTCTGATCCAGCCGGTCCCGCAGCTCCAGCGCCTTGCGCAGCGCCTCCTTCACGGCGGCCGACACCTGGGTGGCCTGCAGGTAGATCCCGATCGTCTCCCGCCCCGTGTCCAGCAGCCGCACGCTCTCCTGCAGCTGGCGCTCCTCGCGTACGGGCAGGCGCACCCGGGCCGCGGCCCCGACCGGGACCTCGAACCGGTACAAGTCCCGCGAGCGCTCCGCGGCCTGGGCGGGCTCGACCAGCCGCCACTCCGCCCGGAAGGGGTGCTCGACCAGGAGAGTCTTGGGCTTGTCGTCCCGGTTGTTCACCAGGTAGATCCGCTCCTCCACGGCCCGGCGCCGCACGATGAGGAGCCCCTTCTTGAGGCTGGCCCCCACCAGCTCCTGCGTGGCCGGGGAGCGCTGCGGCTCGACCTCGGTCTTGAGGTCCAGGGCGTAGCTGAGCAGCCGCTCCTGCCCCGGCGGCAGATCCGCGATGCGGGCGTCGCCGGCGTACATGCCCCCGTCGAACACCGTGATCGGCCCCTGCAGCAGGTGCAGCGTCGTCGCGTTCTTGAGCCGGAAGCCGTTCAGGGGGTGCTTGGCGTTCACGCGCTCGTTGTAGATGGAGAGCTTCGTCCCCTCGACCGCCTGGTTGACGATGGGGACCATGGCGGAGCGCTGCCGGGCCAGCGACACGGGGGCCTCCAGGCTGTAGCGGAACAGCTCGCCGGTCTCGGCGGCCTGGGCGACCGAGGCGACCCCGCGCTCGAGCTGCACCTCGGCGGGAGCCCGTGCCTCGGCCTGCGCCCGCATGGCAGGCGCGGCCACCAGGGGTGCCGGCGGCGCCGCCGGGGCGACGGCGCCTGCCGCGGGCGCATCCTTGGCCCGGCCCTTCGCCTCCTCCATGGCCTGCTCGTAGACCTGGGGGCGGAGCGACTGGTACAGCTCGGGCACCACCACGGGGCGCTTGGCGTACAGCGGCTCGTAGAGGTCCATGGCGAAGGAGATCGGGCGCCCCGACACCAGGGAGAGCCGCACGTCGGTCCAGTCCTCGTCCGTCGTGTTCTCGACGATGGCCCAGCCCTGGAGGAAGGGCGGCTTGCCCTCGGCCAGGGCCAAGCGGTAGCTCGTCTTCCAGACCGGCGCCTCGGTGACATAGGCCACCCGCACGCGGCGGCGGCCCGTCCCGTCGAAGTCCAGCCGGACGCTCTTCTTGCGCGTGTCGTGGCCCGAGGCCAGCACCTGGAGGGCCTGGCGCAGCTCGGCGGTGAGGCGGGCATCCGTGGGCGTGATCCGCTGGACCTGGCCCAGCGGGATCGAGCGCAGCCCCTCGGCCGTTATGAGGTTCACGTACTCGACCTCCCGCACGTCCTTGTCGCCGACTGCCTCGCGCTTCTTCTCGACGCTGAGGATGACACCCCGGACGGGGCTCGGGGCCGCGATCTCGACCTCCTCGCCCCGGATCCGCTCCAGCAGCTGGGCCAGGCTGAGGTTCGCCGTCAGGTCCACGGCGAAGGTCTTGAGGGTCTTGGCGATGGGATCGCGGGAGTCGTAGGCCACGATGGCGATGCGGCCGCCATCCAGGTCCTGCACCACCAGGCTCTTGAGCAGGTCGTTCACGTCCTCCACGCGGAAGCGAAGCTCCACCTGGCTGCGCCCCTCCACGATCCCGTCGCGCTGGAAGTAGCCGACGCCGCTGGTGTAGAGAATGACCTCGGAGAGGGGGACGGCCGCCGCGGGCGAGCCCGGGGCCGCCTCCCCTGCGGCCGCGACTCCCACCGGAAGCAGGAGGAGCAGCGCAGCGAGACCGACGAGCACGCCGACCATGATCCGTCTCCTTCTGCCGGGCCCTGGCGATTCCACGCGCGCCTCTCCCCGGAATCGGTGTGCCTGGAGCGGCCGGAACCGGCACACGCCTAGGCGGTCACCTTACCAGTCCCCTGGGCAATGTCAACGAATTCCACAATGCAAGGAGGAGGGGCGGGGGGGCCTTCAGGCGGTTGCATCCACGGATTCGACAGCGGCCTTTGGTTCAGGCATAGGTTCCCCATCCTCTGCCATTCCCGCAGGGTGCATCTAGATCGCTTCGCGGATGGTCTCTAGAGAAGCTTTGCGATCGAGTCCGGTCGCCTTCCATCCAGGAAGGTCCGCCACGCAAGTGGACAGGTTGCCCTCGGCCTCCTCTGTGACAACGACACCCCTCATTCCCACTCCTTAGCAATCGGTGGAAAATCCGCCTCTTCCCAGGCCGATCAAAAAGGCCCAGGTGCAAGGCGCCGCGCGAGCCGAGGCGCGAGGCGTACTTCGCACGTACGTCGCAGCGCCGCGGGAGCGCGGTAACGCCGCAGATGGGCCTTTTTCAGCGGCCTGCTAGATCTTCGGCAGGGTGATCTCTCGCTGGGCCTGGTACTTGCCCTTCTTGTCGGCGTAGGAGGTCTCGCAGATCACGTCGGCCTCGAAGAAGACGACCTGGGCGATGCCCTCGTTGGCATAAATCCGGGCGGGCAGCGGCGTGGTGTTGCTGATCTCCAGGGTCGCCGTGCCCTCCCACTCCGGCTCGAAGGGGGTGACGTTCACGATGATCCCGCAGCGCGCATACGTGGATTTCCCCACGCAGATGGTGAGCACGCTCCGGGGAATCCGGAAGTACTCGACGGTCCGGGCCAGCGCGAAGGAGTTGGGGGGAATGATGCAGACCTCGCCCTTGAAGTCCACGAAGGACTGCTCGTCGAAGCGCTTGGGGTCTACGATGGTGCTGTTGATGTTGGTGAAGATCTTGAACTCGTCGGCCACGCGGATGTCGTAGCCGTAGGAGGAGACCCCGTAGGAGATGACGCCGGAGCGCACCTGGTTCTCGGCGAAGGGCTCGATCATGCGCTGCTCCCGGGCCATCTTGCGGATCCAGGTGTCGGACTTGATGGACATGCGGCCTCCCAGCCCGGAGTATTCACGAGGGGGCTCGTGAATACTCCGGGCTAAACGAAGCAATGACCAACGCTGCAAATCCCAAAGGCCGAAAGGCCCATCTGCTCGAACCGACCAGGAACTCGAATCCCCGACGCCCCCGGCGAGAGTCGCTCGCCGGGCGCGCCGGGGATCGGGAGTTGCACCATTCGCCCAGAGCGATGACGCGCCGCCGGTTACGCGGCCTGCTCCGGCAGCTCCGCCTCCACCGACCGGAGCTTGGCTCGCCAGCCCCCCGCCAGCACCCCGGGGCGTGGGCCCGGGGGGATGCCCGGCATGCCCCGGCCGCCCTGGCGCCGATCCAGGACGACCGCGATGTCCGCCCGATCGCCGAAGATCCGGGCGACCTCGTCCTGGAGGTCGGCGCAGGAGCGGTTCAGGACCAGGAAATAACCCCCTGCCTGCTGCCCTGCTCGCGGCTCACGCATGCCCGCACCTCCACGCCACGTCCTCATCTCCGGCTAACGTCGGGGCGTCCCCCGGGGCGGCTCAGCACTCGCTGAAGCCGCAGACGTGGCACTTCTGGCAGCCCTCCTCGAAGGTCAGGGTGAAGTTCTGGCAGTCGGGGCACATGTCGGTCGCCTTGACGCGGCCCTCGCGCGCCTCGCGGAGGTGCTCCGCGCCGGGCTCGCGCAGCCCCACGTGCTCGGCCAGCACCTGGGCGATAGCGTCCGGGATCGAGCGCACCCGCGTCGGCCCCATGCCGGCGTCGCGGCGCCCGCCGATCCGGTCGAGCTGCTTGACGATCTCCTCCACGCGCTCGCGCGGGGTCAGCGGCGAGGGCAGGCGCAGGAGCAGGGAGATGAGCCGGCCCAGCGCCTCGGCGTCCGCCTGGACGTCGCTGCCGGCCTTGCCCACGTTGAGGAAGACCTCGAAGGGCTCGCCCGACGGCCCCTGGTTGACGTGCACGTAGCCGGTCCCGAGCGGCGTGTCCACCCGGTAGGTGACCCCGCGCAACGTCCGGGGCCGCGGCTTCACCGCCGCGTCGAACACGGCCATCGCCTCGGCGACCGGTGCGGCCTTGTCTCCCGCGGTCCCGACGTGGAGCACTTGCCCGCCGTGGGCCGCCTTGCAGCCGTCCCGGAAGACCGTGATCCCCAGGCAGCCCAGGTCCCAGGCCATCTGGTAGGCCTGGGCCACGTCCTCGACCGCGGCCGAGTTGGGCAGGTTGATGGTCTTGGAGACGCCGTTGTCGGTGTGGTGCTGGAAGGCCGCCTGCATGCGGACGTGCCACTCGGGCGCAATCTCGTGGGCCGTGACGAAGACCCGGCGCACGTCCTCGGGCACCTCGGCCACCTCGTGCAGCGTCCCGTGGGCCGCCACCTTCTCCAGCAGCTCCGGCGTGTAGAAGCCGCGCTGCTTGGCGATCCGCTCGAAGTGGGGGTTGATGAAGGTCAGGTGCCGGTCCCCCACGATGTGACTGTAGGCCACGGCGAACAGGGGCTCGATCCCGGAGGAGCAGCCGCTGATGATGCTGATGGTGCCGGTGGGGGCGATGGTGGTGACCGTGGAGTTGCGCAGAGGCCGCCCCTCCCGGTAGATGCTGCGCGACCAGTTGGGGAACGGCCCCCGCTCCTCGGCGAGCCGGGAGGACTCGTCGCGGCCGATGCTGGTGATGAAGTCCATCACCCTGTCGGCCAGGTCCAGGGCCGCCTGGCTGTCGTAGGGGATGCCGAGCTGGATCAACAGGTCGGCCCAGCCCATGACCCCGAGACCGATGCGGCGGTTGTTCTGGACCTCGGTGATGATCTCCTGCAGCGGGTACGGGTTCACCTCGATCACGTCGTCCAGGAAGCGGACGGCGAGGCGCACCACCCGCTCCATCTCGTTCCAGGCGATGGGCGCCGCCGGATCGTCGGGTCGGCCGAACTTGTCCAGGTTGATGGAGCCCAGGTTGCACGCGTCGTTGGGGGCCAGCGGTTGCTCGCCGCAGGGGTTGGTGGCCTCGATCGTCTCCAGCTCCGGGACCGGGTTGGCAGGGCTGCGGTTGACCCGGTCGATGAAGACCAGGCCGGGGTCCCCCGTCTGCCAGGCGGCCTCCACGATGCGCCGGAAGACCTCCCGCGTCCGCAGCCGGCCGGTGGCCTGCCGGGTGTGCGGGTCCACCAGGTCGTACTCGCCGTCGCAGGCCAGGGCCTCCATGAAGGCGTCGGTCGCGGTCACGGAGATGTTGAAGTTGCTGATGCCGCCGTCCAGCTTGCAGCGGATGAACTCCAGGATGTCGGGGTGGTCCACCTTGAGGATGCCCATGTTGGCGCCGCGCCGGGTCCCGCCCTGCTTCACCGCCTCGGTGGCGCCGTTGAACACCTTGAGGAAACTGACCGGGCCGCTGGCCTTGCCCCCGGTGGAGTTGACGAGGCTGTCCTTGGGCCGGAGGCGCGAGAAGGCGAAGCCCGTCCCCCCGCCGCTCTTGTGGATGATGGCCGCGCGCTTGACCGCCTCGAAGATGTCGTCCATGGAGTCGCCGACCGGCAGCACGAAGCAGGCCGAGTACTGCAGGCCGTTGTTCTTGCCGGCGTTCATCAGGGTGGGCGAGTTGGGGAGGAAGACCCCGTCCACCATCATCTCGTAGAAGCGCGAGGCACTCTCGTGGATCTGCTCCTGGCTCTTGCCCCAGGTGGCCTCGGCGGCGGCGATCGCCGTGGCGACTCGCCAGCACATGTCCTCGGGCGCCTCGGCCGGCTTGCCGTTGCGGATGCGCCCGTCGGGGCCGACCTCTTTCCCCTTGTCCAGGTATCGCTCGCGCAGGACGCGGAGGGCCGACTCGCCCCACTGGCCCTGCTTCAACGGTCGCACGAGTTCTGGCATGACGGACGTCCTCCATGAGGTGGGCAGCGGGCGTCCCCGGGGGAGCGCGCCGCAACGCGCAGGATGCTATCTCGTTCACACGAGCCGGCGGGCCGATCGGCATGCCGGGGGTCGGCCCTACATCGCCACAGCCCGACGCCCTTCCCGCCCCGGCCCTCTTGGCAAATCCACCAGGGACCAAACAGGCGACTGGTCCCCTTCTTTGTGGGAGAGGCAGTTTATATCCCCAACATATTGGGCTTGTCAAGGGAAAAATGGGGGATAGGAGAAGAGGCGCGACTCGAGTCTATCGGCTCAGTACGGGCCGATCCCGAGGCCCAGCAGCACCCCGAGGGCCCCAAGCGCGAGCTGCACGGGCAAGCCGATGCGCGCTCGCCGGAGCGCGTCGGTAAGGTCCTCCGGCCGCGCCTGGCGCCAGCCCATGCCCATCCAGAGCTGGAGCGCGCCCATCAGCACGAAGGCCAGCGTCTTCAAGGCGATCATGCCGAAGAACGGGTTCCCGTAGGTGAGGTTCGTCGCGACGCCGCGGGCGAGGATGTTGAGGATGCCGGTCAGGACCAGCACCTCCATGGCCCGGGACGTGACGAAGTGGGCACGGGCCCCCGCGGCTGCGCACGCCGCCGAGGCGCCGCCCGCCAGCGCGGGGAGGATGGCCAGGCGGAGGACAGCGGCGCCGCCCAGCCAGACAGCCGCCGCGAGGACGTGCACCCACAGGATCCAGGTCGCCATGCTCGTGCACCTCCCTCTTGCCAGGCTGCTCCGGCAGCCTGGCAGAATAGACCGACCTATACGCTGCTAAGGGTCGAAGGTCTGACCCGCAGCGGGGCTCCGCGGGGAAACGCCTCCCGAGCACCGGCTCCCGGCCTGGTCAAGGATCCTCTTGCCCCCAGGCTGCTCAAAGAGGTCCAGCTGCAAGGCGGCGCGCGATCCGAGGGGCGAGGCGTACTCGTCACGTACGCCGCAGCCCCGCGGGAGCGCGCCAACGCCGCAGATGGGCCTCTTTCAGCAGCCTGCTAGGCGGCTTTGCGTTCCGCCGCTAGGGCCGCCACCACAAACGCGACGGCGGCGAAGAGCCCGCTGACGGCGAGCGAGAGCGCGAGGCCGGGCACGGGGCCGGCGGCCGCGGGGGCGCCCAGGTACAGGCAGCGCCGGATCGCCGCCAAGCCGTAGGTCAAGGGGTTCAGGTGCATGACCCAGACGATCCAGCCCGGCAGCCCGGCCGCCGGGAAGAAGGCGCCGGAGAGCACCCACATCGGCAGCAGCACCAGGTTCATGATGGCGTGGAATCCCTGGGTGGAGTCCAGCCGCCAGGCGATGATCAGGCTGAGGCTGGTGAGGCCGAAGGCCACGAGCAGCATCACGGCGGTGACGGCCAGGACCGAGCGCAGGCCGAGCCCGATCCCGGCCAGGGGGGCCAGGGCGAGGAACAGCACGCCCTGCAGCACGGCCAGGGTGGTGCATCCCAGCGCCTGGCCCAGGACGATGCTGGACCGGGGGATGGGGGCCACCAGGACCCCCTGCAGGAAGCCGGCGCGGCGGTCCTCCACCACGGAGATGGTCGCGAAGATCGCCGTGAACAGCAGGACCATGGCGATGATGCCGGGGTAGCTGTACTCGACGTACCCCGTGCCGGCGAGGGCCCCGGGCGGCCGGAACGAGGCCTGCAGACCCCCGCCCAGGAGCAGCCAGAAGACGAGGGGCTGGACCAGCGCGCCCACGACCCGGCTGCGCTGGCGGACGAAGCGGGCCATCTCGCGCCACCAGAGGCTGTAGACCGGCAGGAGCCGGGCGCTCATCGGGCGGCCCCCTGCGCCTCGACCGCGTCGGCCTCGAGCCGCCGCCCGGTCAGGTGCACGAAGACGTCCTCGAGGGTGGGCCGGCCGAAGGTGATGGACAGGATTTCGCCCGGGAACGCCTCCACGACGTCGCGGACGAACTCGTGGCCGCGGGGCCGCTCGACGCGAAGCATCCCGTCCACCAGCGCCGCCTCGCAGCCGAAGCGCTCGCGGATCTTCTCCTGCAGCACCTCGGGCGCCCCGCTCTGCACGACCACGACGTCGCCGCCGACCCTGGCCTTGAGCTCGGCGGGGCTGCCCACGGCCACCAGCCGCCCCCGCTCCAGCACCCCCACCCGGTCGCAGCGCTCGGCCTCCTCCAGGATGTGGGTCGTCAGGATCACGGTCACCCCTTCGTGGTCCCGGAGGCGCCGCAGGTACTCGGTGAAGTCCCGCCGCGCCAGGGGATCCAGGCCCGTGCTGGGCTCGTCCAGCAGGAGCAGGTCCGGCTGGTGCACCAGCGCCTTGGCCAGCTCCACCCGCCGCTGCAGGCCGCCGGAGAGCGTCTCCACGCGATCGCGCAGCCGGTCGGCCAGGCCGAGTTGCGAGAGCAGCGCGCCGGCCCGGCCGGCCAGGGCCGGCCCGCGCAGGCCGTAGAGCAGGCCGTGGGCCCGCAGATTCTCCAGCACCGTCAGCTTGGGATCGAGGCTCGGGTGCTGGAACACGACGCCCAGGTGCCGCCGGATGTGATGCGCCTCGCGCCCGAGATCGTGCTCGAGCACGTGCACCGTACCCTCGGTCGCGGCCATGAGCGTGGAGAGAATCTTGAAGAGCGTGGTCTTGCCCCCGCCGTTCGGCCCCAGGAGCCCGAAGATCTCCCCCCGGGGAATGCTGAGGCTCACGTCGGCCAGCGCCGTCCGGTCGCCGTAGCGGTGCGTCAGATGCTCGACGCACAGGGCGGGAAGCGTCGTCTCCCGTGCGGCGGCCGTCATCGCTCTCTCCACAGTCTGGGGCCTCGTCTGCCTGCCCATGCGGGCATGTTCTGCGCGCGGCCCTGCCCCGCGTGGTTCTGCGCGCGGCGCTGTGCGCGAGCCTGACGCGTGTGGGCATCGCTGCGGTGCGCGGCCGTTCGCGAGCGCCCACGTGCACGCCTGCGTGCGCGCCGTCCGCAGGGTCAAGGACCGCCGGGACTCTATCACAGGAACGCGAGCGCGGATAGCCTCCGCGCCGCTGCGCGAGCACTCGCGAGGTCCAACGAATCCCGACCGCACCTCTTGAGAATCTCAACTTGATTTGTACTTTTTTGGAGTTGTGCTCGTGATCTTAATCCCATACTATCCGCGCCGGGCTGCACCAGGAAGAAATCTCCGCGAACGGATTCACGCCAAAGACACAGCACAACGACACGATGGCGCAGATCTTTCCGCGAGTCACCAACACGCTTGCCCGCGTCAGCCTCTTCGGCGCGGTCTTCCTGGCGGCGGGCATCGGCTGGGCTGCGTGGGGCCTCGTGCACTCCTCCTACATGACGGGGGTGGGCGTTGCCAGGGTCCAGCCCATCCCCTTCAGCCACAAGCACCACGTCGGCGATGCCGGCATCGACTGCCGGTACTGCCACACCTCGGTCGAGGAATCCGCCTTTGCGGGCATCCCCCCGACCAAGACGTGCATGAACTGCCACTCGGTCCTCTTCGTGGACAGCCAGATGCTGGAGCCGGTGCGCGCCAGCTACCGGACGGGCACGCCCATCGAGTGGGTCCGCGTCAACCGGGTGGCTGGCTTCGTCTACTTCAACCACAGCATCCATGTCACGAAGGGCATCGGCTGCGTCACCTGCCACGGCCGCGTGGACCAGATGCCCCTGATGTGGCGCCAGCAGAGCCTGTACATGGAATGGTGCCTGGAGTGCCACCGGCAGCCCGAGCGCTTCGTGCGGCCTCGGGAGGCGGTCTTCCGCCTCGACTGGCAGCCGCCCGCGGACCAGGACCAGCTGGCGCTCGGGCGCAAGCTGGTGCAGGAATACAAGATCAACACCCGGAACCTCACCAACTGCTCGGTCTGTCACCGATGACGCCTGACCCGACGCCCCCATCCGCGTCCGCGGCCGAACCGGCCGGGGCCCCTGCGGCGACGCTGGCGCTCGATCTGGCGGCCCTCCGGGCCCGCCTGGCCCAGGGCGGCGGCCCCGAGGTCTGGCGAAGCCTGGACGAGCTGGCCCAGACCCCGGAGTTCGAGGCGGCGCTCCGCCAGGAGTTTCCCAGCCAGGCCTCGGAGTGGGCCGACCCCGTCGGCCGCCGCGAGTTCCTGAAATTGATGGGGGCCTCCCTGGCCCTGGCCGGCCTCGCCGGCTGCACCAGCCAGCCCAGCGACAAGATCGTGCCCTACGTGAAGGCGCCGGAAGAGGTGATCCCGGGCAAGCCCCTGTTCTTCGCCACCACCCTGACCCTGGGCGGCTACGGCGTCGGGGTCCTGGTCGAGAGCCACACCGGCCGCCCGACCAAGATCGAGGGCAACCCCGGCCACCCCGCCAGCCTGGGCGCCAGCGACGCCTTCACCCAGGCCGCCATCCTGTCCGTGTACGACCCCGACCGCTCGCAGGTGGTCACCCAGGCGGGACAGGTCAGCACCTGGCCGGCCTTCATCGCGGCGCTGGCGGCCCCGCTGGAGGCCCAGAGGCTGCGGCGGGGCGCCGGGCTCCGCCTCCTGACGGAGACCGTGACCTCGCCGACGCTGGCCTGGCAGCTGCGCGCGCTGCTGGCGCGCTTCCCGGAGGCGCGCTGGCACCAGTACGAGCCAGTGGGCCGCGACGCCGTACGGGCCGGGGCGCGGCTCGCCTTCGGCGAGGTCGTGAACACCGTCTACCGCCTCGACAAGGCCGACGTGGTGCTGGCGCTGGACGCCGACGTCCTGGCCAGCGGCCCGGGCAGCATCCGCTACGCCCGCGACTTCGCCGGCAGGCGCACGCCGCGGGGACCCGACGGATCCATGAACCGGCTCTACGTGGTCGAGACCGCGCCCACCCCCACCGGGGCGGCGGCGGATCACCGCCTGGCGCTGCGGCCGAGCGAGATCGAGGGCTTCGCCCTGGCCCTGGCGCGGGCCCTCGGCGTCGAGGTCGGCGGCGGCGAGGCGCCGGGCCCCCAGGCGGCCTGGATCGCGGCGGTGGCCGCGGACCTCAAGGCGCACGCCGGCACCTGCGTGGTGGTGGCGGGCGAGCAGCAGCCGCCGCTCGTCCACGCCCTGGCCCACGCCATGAACCGGGCGCTGGGCAACGTGGGGCGCACGCTGGTCTACACCGATCCCGTCGAGGCGAACCCCGTCGATCAGCTGGCCTCGCTGCAGGAGCTCACCGCCGAGATGCAGGCCGGGCGGGTGGAGCTGCTCCTGATCCTGGGGGGAAATCCCGCCTACACCGCGCCCGCCGACGTGCCCTTCGCCGAGGCGCTGCAGAAGGTCCCGCTGCGCGTGCACCTGGGCCCCGCCGAGGACGAGACCTCGGCCCGCTGCCAGTGGCACGTCCCCGAGGCCCATGCCCTCGAGGCCTGGGGCGACGCCCGCGCCTTCGACGGCACCGTGAGCCTGATCCAGCCCCTGATCGCCCCGCTCTTCGGGGGCCGCTCGGCGCACGAGCTGCTGTCGGTGCTGGTGGACGGCAGCGCGCGGCCCGGCTACGACATCCTGCGCGAATACTGGAAGACGCAGCTCGGGGCGGCCCCGTTCGAGGTCCAGTGGCGGACCGCGCTCCACGACGGGGTCGTGGCGGGCACGGCCCTCCCGCCCCGGTTGCCGGCCATGCGGCTCACGGTGCCCGCGCCCAAGCCGGGCGGCGGCCCCCAGGGCACCCTGGAGGCGGCGTTCCGCCCGGACCCGACCCTGTGGGATGGGCGCTTCGCCAACAACGGCTGGCTGCAGGAGCTGCCCAAGCCCCTCAGCAAGCTCACCTGGGACAACGCCGCGCTGCTCAGCCCGGCCACGGCCCAGCGGCTCGGCCTGGCCAGCGAGGACGTCGCCGAGCTGGAGCTGGGCGGGCGCACGCTCAGGGTCCCGGTCTGGATCGTGCCGGGCCACGCGGACGAGGCGGTGACGCTGCACCTGGGCTCGGGCCGCACCCGCGCGGGCCGGGTGGGGACCGGCGTCGGCTTCAACGCCGGCCTGCTCCGCAGCGGGGCCGCCCCCTGGGGGGGCCCCGGCTGCGCCGTCCGCAGGACGGGCGAGCGGCGGTCGCTGGCCACAACGCAGCACGCCAGCCTGATGGAGGGCCGGCACCTGGTCCGCTCCGCCTCGCTGGCCGAGTTCCGGACGCATCCCGAGTTCGCCCGCGCGCTGGGCCATGACCCGGCCCCGGACATGAGTTTCTACCCCGAATTCCCCAGCGAGCCGAACGCCTGGGCCATGGTGGTGGACCTCGGCGCCTGCACCGGCTGCGGCGCCTGCGTCGTGGCCTGTCAGGCCGAGAACAACATCCCCGTGGTGGGCAAGGCGGAGGTGCAGCGCGGCCGGGCCATGCACTGGCTCCGGATCGACCGCTACTACGAGGGCGCCCTCGACGCCCCCGAGATCCACCACCAACCCGTCGCCTGCATGCACTGCGAGAAGGCCCCCTGCGAGCCGGTCTGCCCCGTCGGAGCCACCGTGCACAGCGGCGAGGGCCTGAACGACATGGTCTACAACCGTTGCGTGGGCACCCGCTACTGCAGCAACAACTGCCCGTACAAGGTGCGGCGCTTCAACTTCCTGCAAT
>Ga0316622_100002779_pt1 | contig 12272 bp, 11 predicted proteins | sample OWC_Aug_OW2_C1_D_FD_207646 | JGI IMG/M metagenome (GOLD analysis project Ga0316622, IMG submission 207646) | Wetland soil microbial communities from Old Woman Creek delta, Ohio, United States - OWC_Aug_OW2_C1_D5_C | ecosystem: Environmental > Terrestrial > Soil > Wetlands | place: USA: Ohio... | reverse complement strand
GCCCTTCGACCTGCTGTCACGGGAGCAGACCGTCGCCCTCGGCCGCCGCATGGACATCGGCTACGAGACGGCCGGCACCCGGATCCTCGAGGCCGGCACGCCCTCCAACTTCCTGTACGTGATCCTGAAGGGCCACGTCGCGGCGCTCGATCCCGCCCGCGACGGCGGCGAGCCCCGGACCTTCGCCGAGTACGACGCCGGCGACCTGTTCGGGTCGATGGCCTGCCTGACCGGGCAGTCGCGGCACCGCTACGTGGCCATCGAGGACACCCTGCTGTGGACGATCCCCGCCGATGCCTTCCGCGAGGCCGTCGAGTCCAACGGGCGCTTTGCCGCCTACTTCCTCGACTCGCTGTCGCGCAAGGCCGCGATCGTCGAGACGACCGCCGCGCCGAGCGACCTCGGGGAGCTGATGTTGACCCGTGTCGGCGAGGCCGAACTCGCGGAGGCGGTCATCGTCCCGGCCGACACCTCCATCGCCGAGGCCACCCGCCGGATGCGCGACCGGCGCGTCGACTGCGTCTTCGTGGACACGCCCCAGGGCCTCGGGATTTCCACCCGCACCGACCTGCTCGATGCGATCGCCCTCGCCGGCCGGCCGCTCACCGATACCGTCGACAGGGTGGCGACGGTGCCGATCGTCACCTGCGACTCGCAGGCGCCGCTCTTCCAGGCGCTCGTCTCCATGACGCGCCACCGCATCGAGCGCGTCGCCGTGACGCAGCAGGGCCACCTGATCGGGACCCTGGGCCTCGCCGAGGTGCTGAGCCATTACTCGAGCCACTCGCACGTGGTTGGCCTGCGTGTTGCGCGCGCCCGCAGCCGCGAGGAACTCGCCGACGCGGCCGCCGGCCTGACGCCACTGGTGCGTACGCTGAACGCCACCGGTGCCAGGATGCGGCACCTCGGCGAGCTGGTGAGCGCCCTGAACGCGCGCATCCTCGCCCGCCTGTACGCGATCACCATGCCGCCGGAACTGCGTGACCGCTGCTGCCTGATGGTCCTCGGCAGCGAGGGCCGCAGCGAGCAGATCCTCAAGACCGACCAGGACAACGCGCTGATCCTCGGCGAGGGCGTGTCCGACGCGGACGTGGCCGGGTACGCCGGGGCGCTGTCGGACGGGCTGGTGGCGCTCGGTTACCCGCCCTGCCCGGGCAAGGTGATGGTGACGAACCCGGAGTGGCGCGGCAGCGTCGCGCAGTGGCAGGCGCACGTCGAGCGCCTGGTCAACAGCGCCTCGCCGGAGTCCCAGCTCGACACCGCGATCCTGATCGATGCCCAGCCGGTGGCGGGCGACCCGTCGCTGTTCCAGCCGCTGCGCGAGGCGCTCTCGAGGCTCGGCCAGAACCAGATCTGGCTGCACCACTTCGTGCGCCCGGCGATCGAGTTCCACACGCCCCTGACGCTGCGCAACCCGTTCGGGCGCGAACGCGCCGTGGACATCAAGCGTGGCGGGATCTTCCCGGTCGTGCACGGGCTGCGCGCCCTCGCCGTCGAGCAGGGGCTCGCCTGCACGAACTCGTACGAGCGCGCAGTGCAGCTCGGCGAGCGCGGCGTGCTGAGTGCGCAACTGTCCGCCGACGTCCAGCAGGCCCTCTCCGTGATGCTGCGGCTCAGGCTCGGGCAGCAGCTCGAATCGACGCAGGAAGGCGTCGTCCCCGACAACCGCATCGACCTCGGCAAGCTGCGCCGCCTCGACCGCGAGTTGCTGCGCGACGCCCTCCGCGTGGTGAAGGACTTCCAGGCCTTCCTCGGCGCGCACTTCGGGCACGGGATCTGACATGGTGCGACGCTGGCTGCGGCGGATGATCCCCGCGGCCCTGCGCGGCTGGCCCGCGGAGGACGTGGAACTCGTCGCCGTGGACGTCGAGACGACCGGACTCGACCCGGCGACGGCCGACGTGCTCTCCATCGGCGCCGTGCCGGTGACTGGCCGGCGCGTCAGGCTGAGCGACCGTTTCGAGGCGGTGATCCGCCGCGACGCGCCGACGCATCCCGGCTCGGTCCGCATCCACCGCCTCCGGGCCGTCGACCTCGAGCATGGCCTGCCGCCCGCCGAGGCCCTCGCGCGGTTCCGTCACTGGCTCGGCGACCGGCCGCTCCTCGGCTACTGCGTGGACTTCGACCGCGCGGCGCTCGACCGCGAGCTGCGGCGCGGCGGCCTGGCGCCGCTGGACGTCAAGGCCTACGACATCCGCCGGCTGTTCCTGCTGAAACGTCGCCGGCACAGCCATGCCCATCACGAGGACGCGCTGCCGGACCTCGACACGATCCTGCAGGAGTCCGGCATCCCGCTGCTCTCGCGGCACACCGCCATCGGCGACGCCGTGGCGACCGCGCTCGCCTACATCGCGCTGCGGAACTCGGCGGGCTCCTAGCCTCAGGAGGTACCTGGTACCTCTCACGGCATCTTCTCCGGTGGCGTCGGCCACCGGCGCTCGAACCGCTCGTCCACCTCGCCCACGCAGGCCGCGAGGGTATTGGTCGCGGCCGTGAGGTCCTCACGCAGCCGCTGCTCGGAGGCCTGCTGGCCCGCGCGCAGCGACGCCAGTTCCTGCTCGAGGTACCTGCGGATCTCGGTGAAACGCGACGCCTCCGCCTGGTCGGCGAGCTCGCGCTGCCGGCGCAGTTCCTCGGCCTGCCGACGGGCCCCCGTCAGCGCGTTCATCTGCACCTTGAAGGCGTAGCCGAGCAGCACCGCCGCCACCACGGCGGTAAAGCCGAGCATGACGAGGCCGAGCGGCGCATCCACGTGGGTGAAGATGAGTGACAGCCGCGTGGGCGCCACGAAGGTGCCCCAGTTGACCATGGCGAACAGGCCCAGCAGCCCGAGGACGACGAAGACCAGTGCGGTTCGCAGGTTCATGAATGGCTCCCCGTTACCCTCCGCAGATGTAGATCATGCCGCCCGGTGCGTCAGTTGGTCACTGGAACTCGACACCTGGCGCGGCCAGGAGGCGGCGCCGCTCGTGCCCGTTCCGAGTTCAAGGCGCGTCGGGCTCGGGCAGCCCGTCGAGCACCATCACGTAGAAGCGACCCATGCCTTCGCGCAGCTTCTTCGCAGCTGCGTACTCGGGCGAGTTCCAGAAGGCCCAGGCGGCCTCCCTGGAAGGGAAGCGCGCGATGACGACGCTGCGGTTCTCGGACTCGCCCTCGGCCACCTCGACGGAGGGCGCGGGCACCATGGCGAGGTAGCGGCCGCCGTACTTCTCGTAGATCGGCGGCAGCGCCGCCGCATAGGCCTTGAAGCCCTCGCGGTCCGTGACCACGCCCTGCACGACGAGGTAGCCCGGTCGCACGGGCGTCTTCTGATCTGCCATGGCTTGCACCTTGAACTTGCCTCCCGGAGGCGACATTCTGGCCGAAGTGGCGCCGGATATCCGAAGCCGGCGTGCCGAGCCCGACGGGAGAGGCCCATGTTCGACCGGATCGCGGGACTGGTCTGCTGGAAATGCGGGAGCTCGCTCGAGTCGCTCAGCCTGCCGCTGCGGCGCGAGGAGGAGTGCAGGGCCTGCGGCGCCGAGCTGCATGCCTGCCGGCTGTGCGAGTTCTACGACCCCGCGGTCGCGAACAGCTGCCGCGAGCCGGTGGCCGGGGAAGTGAAGGACAAGACGCGCGCCAACTTCTGCGACTACTTCCGGCCGCGGGCCGGCGCGTTCATTGCGGTGCCCGACGAGGCCGCACAGGCCCGGGCGCGGCTCGAGGCGCTCTTCGGCGGCGGCGCGGGCACCGCGGCAACGCCCGCCGCGGACGACGCACACGCCCGCCTCGAGGAACTCTTCGGCGGTGCGACGGCTCGAAACTCCGGTGACTGAGCCGGTGCCGCAGTTATCCTCCGCTTCCGCCCGTCCCGAGCCAGGGCCAGGATATCGCCCATGAGGCCTGCCAGACTGCTGTGCATTCTTCTCGGCAGCCTCGTCGCGGCCTGCGGCGGTGGCGGCGGCGGCAGCAGTGCCGGCAGTGGCGGCGGTTCCGTGCCCAGCAGCTGCGGAGCCGGTGCGCAGAAGGGCTTCGTCCTCGACGTCACCCGCGAGTGGTACCTCTTCCCGGAGACCCTGCCGGACCAGGTGAGCACCGCCGGCTTCGCCGACGCCCAGGAGCTGCTCGAGTTCCTGACGGCGACCGCGCGCGCCCAGGGCAGGGACCGGCACTTCAGCTACGTCACCACCCGGCAGGCGGACAGCTCCTTCCTGCAGGAAGGCCAGTTCATCGGCCTCGGTTTCCGCATGCGCATCGAGGGCAGTCGCGTCTTCTTCCTCGAGGCCTACGAGTCCAGTCCCGCCTCCGAGGCCGGCATCGCGCGCGGCGGCGAACTGCTCGCCATCGACTCGGGCTCCGGCTACGTGTCGGTCGCCAGCCTGCTGCCCAACGACCCCAGCCTGTCGAATGCCCTCGGGCCGGCGCAGGAGGGCGTGGCGCGCGGCCTGCGGTTCACCAGGCCCGGCGTGGCGCAGCCCGTCGAGGCCCGGCTCACGAAGCGCGTCGTCACCATCCAGCCAGTTCCCGCCGACGGCGTAACCATCCTCACGCTGCCGACGAACCCGTCGATACGCGTCGGCTACCTCAACCTGCGCAGCTACATCAGCACGGCCGATGCCCCTTTGCGGAGCGCCTTCAGCCAGTTCCGCGCGCAGGGCGTGCAGTACTTCATCGTGGACCAGCGCTACAACGGCGGCGGCCTGATCTCGGTATCGGACCTGATCGGCGACCTCTTCGGCCGGAACCGCAGCACGAGCGAGGTCTACTCCCGCCTGCGCTTCCGCGCGAGCAAGTCCTCGCAGGACGTGACGCATTTGTTCCAGACCCAGGCGGAGTCCGTCGCGCCGGTGGCGATCGCCTTCATCGGCACCGCCGCGACCGCCTCGGCAAGTGAGCTGACGATCAACTCGATGCGGCCCTGGGTCAACGCCGCGGCGCTCATCGGCGGCAATACCTACGGCAAGCCCGTGGGCCAGTCGGCCTTCGACCTGACCGGCTGCGATACCCGTCTGCGCCTCGTGACCTTCCGCGCGGCCAATCGCGACGACCAGAGCGATTACTATTCCGGCCTCGCCGGCACCCTGCCCACCTGCAACGCGGCGGACGACCTGTCGCGGGCCATGAGCGACCCGACCGAGCCCTCGACGGCGGCAGCCCTGTACTGGCTGGCGAACGGCAGCTGCCCGGCGGCCGGCGCGGCGCCAGCCGCCCAGAAGACCTTGCCCGACCTCGAGGTCCGCTATCCCGTCCCGGATTCGCCCAGCCCGGCCCAGATTCACCTGCCGGGACTATACTAAGTCATTGACAAATAATGAGTATTTTCCGTAGCGACATTCGTCGCGCGGGTGCGGTGGGTTTCCTCCACAATACACTTGCCGTTTCCAGACGCCCCGAGGTTCCCGACGAGATGAAGGACAAGACTGCCGAGACACTGCCACCCGTGAACTGGGTGACCACGATCCTCTTCTCGACGACGTTTCTGGCCGCGGTGACGCTGGTTCCCTGGTACGGCTTCAGCCACGGATACAGCGCCGCAGCGTGGATCTCGTGCTTCGTGCTCCTCGGCGCCAATGGCATGGCCATCACCGGTGGGTACCACCGCCTCTGGGCGCACCGGACCTACCAGGCCCACTGGTCGCTGCGCCTCGTCTACATGATCTTCGGCGGGATGGCGCTGCAGAACAGCATCATGGTCTGGGCCACCGACCACCGCCGTCACCACCAGTTCGTGGACCGGAACGACGCGGACCCCTACTCGGCCGGCCGCGGCTTCTGGTTCTCGCACATCGGCTGGATGCTCCGCCACTGGGAGACTGGCCGGAACGACTTCAGCAACGGCCGGGACCTCGAGCAGGACCCGCTGGTGCGCTGGCAGCACCGCTACTACATCCCGCTGGTGCTGGCGACCAACATCGGCCTGCCGGTGGCGCTCGGCTGGCTCGCGGGCGACGTCTGGGGGTTCTTCCTCCTGGTGGGCGTGCTCCGCCTGGTGCTCATCCACCACACCACGTTCTTCATCAACTCGCTCGCGCACATGTGGGGCAGCCGGCCCTACACGGACGAGAACTCCGCGCGCGACAACCCGGTGCTCGCCTTCCTGACCTACGGCGAGGGCTACCACAACTTCCACCACATCTTCGACCGGGACTATCGCAACGGCGTGCGCTGGTGGCAGTGGGACCCGTCGAAGTGGATGATCTACGCGCTGTCGCTCGTCGGGATCGCGAGCAACCTGAAGCGCGTCCCGGACATCACCATCCAGCGGGCCCGCCTCGCGATGCAGTTCAAGCGCGCCCAGCAGGCGCTCGACAGCCGCCGCAAGGGCCTGCAGATGCCGGACCTCGAGGCCATTCGCGAGCGCATCGCGCGCGAGTACGAGACCTTCCAGGGGACGCTTGGCGAATGGTCGAGGCTGCGCGACGAGTGGTACGCCTCGACGCGCCAGCGCATTGCCGCCCGCTGGGAGGAAGTCAGCTTCCGCACGCGCGTCCGCGAGCTCGAGTACCGGCTCAAGATGCAGCGACGCCGCATGCGCCTGCTGATGGAGCAGATCGGCCCATCGGGCCCGCTCGCCGCCGCCTGATCCTCCGCCGGCCGGGCTGTCCGGCCCGGCCGCCATGCCGGGAGCTGCCATGTCCTGGGACCACCTCGAGATCGAGAACGCGGGCGACGGCGTCGCCGTCCTCTGGCTCAACCGCCCTGACAAGCTCAACGCGCTGCACCGGCCGCTCTGGGACGACATCCCGGCGGCGGTGGCGACCCTTGATGCCGATCCGGCCACGCGCGTGATCGTGCTGGCCGGGCGCGGCAAGGCGTTCTGCGCAGGCATCGACCTCGTCGACCACGCGCCGGCGCTCGCCGGCGGCGGCTCCATCTCGGGCCGCGGCGACTCGCCCGTGGCGCGCCGCCGCGCGCTCTATGAGGACATCCAGCGCTACCAGCGGACCGCGAGCTGTCTTGCCGAGACCGACAAGCCGGTGATCGCCGCCGTGCACGGCGCCTGCCTCGGCGCCGGCATGGACCTGATCACGGCCTGCGACCTGCGCCTGGCGAGTGCCGGAGCGACGTTCTCGGTGCGTGAAACGCGCATCGCCATGGTGGCCGACGTCGGCGTGCTGCAGCGCCTGCCGCGCATCGTCGGCGAGGGCGTGGCGCGCGACCTGGTGCTCACGGGGCGCGACATCGACGCCGCGCGCGCCCTCGCGACAGGCCTGGTCACGGAAGTGCTGGCGGACCCCGAGGCCCTGTTCGCCGCTGCACGCCAGCTGGCCACGGTGATCGCAGCACACTCGCCGCTCGCGACGCAGGGGGCCAAGCACGTCATGAACGCCGCGAACCGCGCGGCCACGCGCGAGAGCCTCGATTACGTGGCGCTGTGGAACTCGGCGTTCCTGCACTCGGCGGACCTCGAGGAGGCCGTCCGGGCCTTCGTCGAGCGCCGCAAGCCACGCTTCACCGGCAACTAGGACGGCCCAGGGGCCGCTCGCACCCGCCTGTCGCCGATCGCCGACGGCGCGCCGTGCGCCGGGCGACTGGTACCGTGCAGTCTCAGGGACTAGTCTAGGCCAACGACCCATCGGAGGATCACGCCATGGCACTGTGGAAGGAAGTCGCTGCAAAGGACCCGGTCCCCGCGGGAACCACCGCCGAGCCGGCACCGCCGCCCGCCCCCCGCCCGCCCCGGCCGGAGCCGGCGGCAGCAGCGCCCGAACCGGTCGGGCGCCCGCGCCAGGAACTCAAGGAGTCCGTGATCGCCGCCGGCCTGACCTTCGAGGGCAAGATCGAGGGATCCGGCCACGTGCGGGTCTCCGGCCGCTTCAAGGGCGACGTGCAGGTGGACGGCACGCTGACCATCGAGCCCGGCGCGCACCTCGGGGGCTCCGTCCGGGCGGGCGCGGTGATCGTCAGCGGCGAGCTCGAGGGCAACATCGAGTCGGCGCAGCGCGTCGAGCTGCAGCAGACGGGGGTGATCAACGGCGACGTGTCAGCCGGATCGCTTTCCGTCGCCGCCGGTGCGCGGATGCGCGGGCGCGCCGAATTCGGCTGGAGCGAGACCGGTAGCCGCCCGGCAGACCGCAAGTAGCCGCTCGCGGAGCCCGCCGTGAGCGTGCGCACCGGGGCTGCAGGCAAGACCCGGACTTGCCCGCATTGCCGCGCGACGATCCTCGAGAGCGCAGCCGTCTGCCCGGCCTGTCGCCACCACCTGCGGTTCGACTCGCGCCAGCCCCAGGATCGGGCCGCCACCGGCGAGGTGGCTCTCGGGGTCGAGGGAACCTTCCGGCACCCGCCGGTCGGCGAGCCCTGGGAATACACGGTGGTCGTCGTGATCCGCGACGAGCGCGGCGAGGAAACCGCCCGCAAGGTGGTCGGTGTCGGCTCGCTCTCTCCGGGCGAGCAGCGCACCGTGGAACTCAAGGTCGAGGTGTTCAAGCCGCCGGGCTGAGGCGGCCCGCGGCTCGCCACGCGAGGCTTCGTGTCCACGCAGGGCATGTGCGTACAAGACCGTAAGGTACGCGGCGCGGCGCTGGCCTAGTCTCGCGCCCCGCGTGCCGCTCATGGCGCCTCGAGGTCGCTTGCCCATGTTCCTCGCCCGTCTGCTGGCAGCCCTGCTGCTCCTCGCCCTGCCCCGGTTCGCCGCGGCCACCGGCCCCGGGGACGACGCGTTCTGGCACGGCCAGATGGCAGACGGCACGCCGACCGTCCGGCTGCATTACTTCTATTCGCCCACCTGTCCGCATTGCCAGGAAGCGGCGCCGTTCATCGCGGCCCTCGACGACGAGCTGGGCTGGCTCGAGGTGGAGAAGTACTCCATCAAGGACGACCGCGAGAACGCCCGGAAGTACTTCGACACCGCACAGGCGCTCGGCGTCGAGGCGCTGTCCGTGCCGGGCTTCATCTTCTGCCGCGAGGTGCGGATCGGCTACGACACCGCCGCAACGACGGGCGCCGAACTGCGGCAGGCGCTCGAGGCCTGCCACGCCGCGCGTCTGTCCGGGGCCGGGAGCGCAGCCACCGGCTCCGCGGCAGCGGCGCCCGGCGAGCCCGGCTCCACCGTGAGGATTCCCCTGCTCGGGTCGCTCGATCCCGCTTCACTGTCCCTGCCCCTGCTGACGCTGGTACTGGCCGGCGTGGATGCCTTCAATCCCTGCGCCTTCTTCGTGCTGCTGTTCCTGCTGAGCCTCATGGTCCATGCGAAGAGCCGCGCCCGCATGCTGGTCGTCGGCGGAACCTTCGTGCTGTTCTCGGGCCTCGTGTACTTCGTCTTCATGGCGGCCTGGCTCAACGTGTTCCTGGTCGCCGGCGAGCTGCGTGCCGCCACGCTCGCCGCCGGCGTGATCGCGCTCGCGATGGGCGCCATCAACATCAAGGACTTCTTCTGGTTCAAGCAGGGCGTCAGCCTGTCCATCCCCGAATCGGCCAAGCCCGGCCTGTTCCGCCGCATGCGCGAGGTCGTCGCGGCCGGCAACACCGGGCCGATGCTGGCCAGCACGGTGCTGCTCGCCATCGTCGCCAACTCGTATGAGTTGCTCTGCACGGCCGGCTTTCCGATGGTCTACACGCGGACGCTGACGCTGGCCGGCCTCGAGACCTGGCAGTACTACGCCTATCTCGCGGCCTACAACGTGATCTACGTCATCCCGCTGCTCGTCATCGTCATCGTCTTCGCCACGACCCTCGGCGCCCGCAAGCTGACCGAGGCCGAGGGCCGCGTGCTGAAGCTGGTGTCCGGCTTCATGATGCTGGCCTTCGGCATTCTGCTGCTGGCTGCCCCGCAGCTGCTGACGAGCCCGACGGCCTCCATCGGCATCGTGCTCCTGGCGGTCGCTGCGGCGATCGCCGCAGCCATGCTGCAGCGCCGCGCCGGCCAGCGGCCTTGAACCTCGCCGCAGCGGGTGACACACCACGGCGCAAGCCGCCGAAAACTACGGCTTTTCCACATTGATGCACTGCGGCAGGTTTGGGTACAAGGGTGACCATGTTGCCGGCTGCGCAGGCGTCCTCGAGGCCTGCCGGTGCCGGCGCGCTCGAGGGACGTCAGCGACCGGGCGGCGAAGTCGACGATCCGGCTGGATCAGGACCCGGGTTCGGGTCCTCGGCGCCTGGCAGACGGGACCCCCAGGGAGATCAACGTGAACAGCAACTCGATCGGCGTGCTCCGGACGCTTGAGGCCCTGCCGCGCGTCCTTCACCGGCAATGGGTGCACCTCGCCGCCGCGGCGCTCGTCCTGCCGTTCATGCCGCTGGTACCGGCTGCCGCGCAGGACGCGGCTCCCGCCGCCCCTGCCGCGATCCCCAACGAGCGCTGCCTCGGCTGCCACGACGACGACGAGCTGAAGACCGACGACGGCCGTTCCCTGGCCATCCACGAGGCCGAGTTCACGGCCTCCAAGCACCGCAAGCTCGACTGCACGACCTGCCATGCCGACGCCCTGACGGTCCGCCATCCCCGCAACGACCTCGGCCCGGTCCCGGTTGCCAACTGCGAGGAGTGCCACGCCGAGGAACTCGCGACCCTGCGCGGGAGCGTGCACGCCAAGAAAGCCGAGCCCACCGCGGACGCCGCCTCCTGCGCCAAGTGCCACGGCGACCTCCACAAGCTGCCGCGCCGACCGGGCCTCGAGGCGCCCCTGTCGCCGGTCAGCCAGATGCAGACCTGCGGCCAGTGCCATGGCGACATGATGGAAGGCTACCTGCACAGCTCCCACGCCAAGGCGCGGCTGGTCAAGGGCCTCAATTCCTCGCCGGCCTGCACCGACTGCCACGGCACGCACGACATCCTGCCGAAGAGCAGCCCCGAGTCCCGGACCTCCCACGCCAGGAGCCCGGAAACCTGCGGCAGCTGCCACGAGTTCATCCTGGCGAAGTGGACCGAGAGCTCCCACGGCAAGCTGTGGCAGGAAGGCAAGAAGGGCCCCCTGTGCATCGACTGCCACGACGCGCATGACATCCAGGACCCGACCACGATCGAGATGCGCCAGCAGTTCCCACACGAGTGCGGTGACTGCCACGAGAAGTACAACAAGACCTTCCTCGGCAGCTTCCACGGCAAGGCCACGGGCATCGGCCGGGCCGGTGCCGCCATGTGCTCCGACTGCCACACGCCGCACCACAACCTGCCGGCGAGCGACCCGGCCTCGACCATCCACCCGGACAACCTCGACGAGATGTGCGGCCAGTGCCATAAGGGCGAGGTCACGCCGGCCTTCCTGAGCTTCGACCCGCACAATGACCCGACCGACCCGAACGACAACGTCTACGTCTACTGGGTCTACGTCTTCATGGTCGCGCTGCTGCTCGGCGTGTTCGCCTTCTTCGGCATCCACGACCTGCTGTGGCTGCAGCGCGCGCTGGTCGGCAAGCTGCGCGGCGAGTTCCATGGTTCGCACGGCGGCCCTGGCAAGTACGTCAAGCGCTTCTCGCGCGGCCAGATCGCGATCCACATCACGATCGTGCTGAGCTTCCTCGTGCTGGCGGCCACCGGCCTGCCGCTGAAGTTCTCCGGTGCGCCCTGGGCGCAGCCACTGGCGTCCATCCTGGGCGGCGCCGACGTCGTCGCCTGGCTGCATCGCTTCGCGGCGGTCGTCACCTTCGGTTACTTCGCCGTGCACCTGGCGATGGTGTTCTGGGGCATGTTCGTGAAGAAGGAGAAGGGCTATCTCTGGGGGCCGCGCTCGATGGTGCCGCAGCTCTCCGACGTCACGGGCCTGTGGGCCAACCTGAAGTACTTCCTCTACCTCGGGCCGCGGCCGAAGTTCGACCGCTGGGCCTACTGGGAGAAGTTCGACTACCTGGCGGTCTTCTGGGGCGTGGCCATCATCGGCTTCTCCGGCCTGTTCCTCTGGTTCCCGAACTTCTTCACCCGGTTCCTGCCGGGCTGGATCCTGAACGCCGCCTACGTGGTGCACAGCGACGAGGCGCTGCTCGCCACGGGCTTCATCTTCCTGTTCCACTTCTTCCACACGCACCTGCGTCCGGAGAGCTTCCCGATGGACCCGGTGATCTTCACGGGCAAGATGCCGCTGGAGAAGTTCAAGGAAGAGCGGCCGCTCGAGTACGAGCGCATGGTGGCGAGCGGCGAGCTGGAGTCGCTGCTGGCCGACCCGCCGACCCGCGAACACGTGGTCGAGGCCTACATCTTCGGCTTCATCGCGGTCACGATCGGCATTATCCTTGCGGTCGGGATCTTCATCGGGCTGCTGACCAGCCTGCACTGACAGCCGCCCGGACCGTTCCGGGTGGGCAGCATGCCGTGCCGCGGGGCGCCCCCCCGCACGGCCAAAAAACGAGGGGGA
>Ga0316622_100002778_pt1 | contig 12273 bp, 9 predicted proteins | sample OWC_Aug_OW2_C1_D_FD_207646 | JGI IMG/M metagenome (GOLD analysis project Ga0316622, IMG submission 207646) | Wetland soil microbial communities from Old Woman Creek delta, Ohio, United States - OWC_Aug_OW2_C1_D5_C | ecosystem: Environmental > Terrestrial > Soil > Wetlands | place: USA: Ohio... | reverse complement strand
TCGATGATGGGGATGATCCTGGATCTGCTGGACATCGGCCGGATGGAGGAGAACCGCCTCCCTCTCAAGATCGAGCGGTTCGACATGGGGCTGCTCGCCGGGGAGTGCGCACAGGAGATGGAAGGGCTGGCCCGCACGAGCGGAGTCGAGCTGCACAGGGAACTCCCCGAGGGACTGCCCGACGCCAACGCCGACCGGGGCCTGGCGCGCCGCATCATCGCGAATCTCCTCTCCAACGCCATCAAGCACACTCCCGCCGGAGGGCACGTGACGATTGGCGCCTCGGGGCACGCGGAGATGCTGCTTGTCTGGGTTCGCGACACGGGCGAAGGGATCCCGGAGGAGTTCCACCCGCTGATCTTCGAGAAATTCGCTCAGGTGGCGCTCAAGAAACAGGGGCTCGCGACGGACCGGGGCCTCGGGCTGGCGTTCTGCAAGATGGCCGTCGAGGCCCACGGTGGGCGCATCTCCGTGGCCAGCCGGCCCGGCGAGGGGAGCACCTTCAGCGTGCTGCTACCCGCGGCCTCCGAGGAGGGTCCCTAGGCCCACGCGAGGGGAGATCACCGAGTAGAGCCGTCCCGCCCCGCCCCCCGCGGCGCGATACGAGGGGAACAGATCCCGCCGGCAGCAGGTGCACAGACCGGACCTCAGGATGTTCCCCGGTCTGAGGCCCGCCTGGGTGAGCTGCCACGCGTTGGCCTCCACAAGATCGAGACTGTGCCGCCGCTCCCCGGGGGTCTCGCGAATGAAACCCTCGCGCGCGCGAAAGCGGCTCCTGAAGACGGAGGCGACATCGAGCCGGACCTCATAGCAGCAAGGACCTATGGCAGGACCCAGAAGGGCCACCAGCCGGGAGGGAGCGCCGCCGAATGCGCGGGAGAGGCTCTCGATGAGCCGCATCGCGATTTCGTCCGCTGTGCCGCGCCAGCCGGCGTGGGCCGCGCCGACGGCCCCCGTGCCGGGATCCGCCACCAGGACGGGGACGCAGTCGGCCGAGCAGATCACGAGGGCGACGGACGGATCCGCGGTGACGTGCGCGTCCGCCGTCCTCCGCGCCCGGCACTCCTCGCCGCCCGCCCGTGCCGGTGCCGGGCAGGGCTCTCCGGGCCGCGCCCCGAGCACGAGCACGGATGATCCGTGCACCTGCCTGAGGACCGAGGGCTCGCACGCCGCCAGGCCCGCCGTCTGGAGGACCGCCGGCAGCGACGGGGGATCCCCCCGCGCGTCGAGAAGCGAGAGAGCGTGCCTGGCCCGCGACCGGGCCTCGAATTCGAGGTGGACGAGCACGGACGTCGCGATCCCGGCCGCGGCAGGCGCCTCCGGAAGAACAGCGAAACCCTCGGGAACAGTCACGAGCTCCTCGCGGGGAGGGAGTGGTCAGACCCCCGGGTGGCGCAGTCTAGCACCGCCATCGCAGCCGCCCAGGCTGACCTCGACCAGCGCGAGGGCTTGGCAGGGCGGCGGGCCTTGACGGTCGTCCCGCACTCTGGCAGCATAGCGGTCTTTCGGAAGCCAGTTCCGCCCGGTTCAGAGCCTCCCGCCGGGCAACCAGGAGAACCATGAGTTGGCCGCTCCTGTTCGCGCCGGCCCCCGGTGGCGGCGCACAGCAGAACATCCTGGGAACGATCCTCCCGTTCGCGCTCGTCATCGCGATCTTCTACTTTCTCCTGATCGCACCGGCGCGCAAGCAGAAGAAGAAGGTTCAGGAGATGCTCGACGGCTTGCAGGCCGGCGACAAGGTCGTCACGGCGGGGGGGCTGTACGGCACGGTTGTCAGCGTGACGGACCAGGTCATCCGCCTGCGGATCGCGTCGAGCGTCCAGGTGGACGTGGCGCGCAGCGCCATCACGGGGAAGGTGGGCGAGGAGGCCTGAGCGGCCCGGAGGACTCAGCACGATGAAGAATTTCGGCTGGAGGGCGGCCATCATCATCGGTGTCATCGGGGTCTCCCTCTTCCTGATGATCCCGGACTCCGAGAAGCGGAAGCGGGGGCAGTGGGTCAACCTCAACCTCGGGCTGGATCTCAGGGGAGGCTCCCACCTGGTCATGGAGGTCGTGACCAGCGATGCCGTCGCGGCGGAGTCCGACACGGTCGCCAGCCGGATCTCCCAGAAGCTCAAGGACAAGGGGATTCCGTTCGAGTCCATCCACCGTGATGGGATCCAGACCATCGTCCTCGCGGGGTTCCCGGCCGAGAGGGGGAGCGACGTCGACACTCTGATCTCCGACACCGTCTCACCCAACGAGTGGACGCAGAGCCGGCCCGCGCCGAACCGGATCGTGCTGTCGATGTCCCCGCGCGTGGCTCGCTTCCTCGAAGAGACCGCCGTCGAGCAGTGCCTGACGACCATCCGGAACCGGATCGACCAGTTCGGCGTCACCGAGCCGTCGATCCAGCAGCAGGGCGGTCTCGGCCAGAAGGCGACCAGCAGGATCGTCCTGCAGCTGCCGGGCGTCGAGGACCCCTCCCGGGTCAAGGACATCATCCAGACCCAGGCGCGGCTCGAGTGGAAGGAGATGACGTATCCGCCCGGCATCCCGGAGGGGGGCTTCATGGCCCCCGACACCCGCGAGGCGCTCGCCTCGATGTTCGGCGGGCGGCTGCCCGAGGACACCGAGGCCTATCCGCAGCCGCCCGACGTGCGGGCCGTGGCCGCCGGGCGCGGGGAGCGGACCTACTGGTGGCCCCTGAAGAAGGTCTCGGGCATCGCGGGGGCCGACCTGAGGGCGGCTCGTCGGACCCAGGACCGGATGGGCCGGCCGGCGGTCGACTTCGAGCTGTCTCCCGACGCGGGGCGCCGCTTCGAGAGGCTCACGCGCGCGAACATCGGGAAGATCATGGCGATCGTCCTGGACGGGAACGTGATCTCCGCCCCCGTCATCAAGGCCGTGATCGCCTCGAACGGGATCATCGAGGGGAGCTTCACCAGGGAGGAGGCGGACGACCTGTCCCTGAAGCTGCGCTCCGGCGCACTTCCCGCGAGGGTGAACATCGTCGAGGAGCGCACGGTCGGCCCGTCCCTCGGACGTGACTCCATTCGGCGCGGCGTGGCGGCGTCTCTCATCGGGTTCGCGGCCGTCATGATCTTCATGCTCATCTACTACAAGGGAAGCGGCATCAACGCGACGCTGGCCCTGGTCATCAACGTGATCCTGCTGATCGGGGCGATGTCCTCCCTCCACGCCACCCTCACGTTGCCGGGCATCGCGGGGCTCATCCTCACCGTGGGCATAGCGGTGGACTCGAACGTCCTGATCTTCGAGCGGATCCGCGAGGAGCTGGGCCTGGGGAAGACGGTCCGGTCGGCCATAGACGCCGGCTTCAAGCGCGTCTGGATGACGATCGTCGATACGCACGTCACGACGCTCGCCTCGGCCTTCTTCCTGTTCGCCTACGGCACGGGCCCCGTGCGGGGGTTCGCGGTGACCCTCATCATCGGCCTGCTCGCCAGCATGTTCACGGCCGTTTTCGTCTCGCGCTTCATCTACGATCTCGTCCTGCGGGGAAGGACCCGGGTGGAGAAGCTCAGCATCTGACCTCCCGCGCGGAGGCGCGCGCGGCGGGCTCGAAGGGGACTCCGTGAGGCTGTTCGCAAAACCCAACTACGAGTTCATGAAGTACCGGAGGTTCTTCATCACGGCCTCCCTGGTGCTCAACGTCATCGGCCTGGGCGTGTTCTTCACGAAGGGGCTCAACTACGGGATCGAGTTCACGGGGGGGACCGAGCTCTCTCTGAAATTCGCTCAGAGTCCCGACCTTGGCGAGGTCAGAGCCGCCCTGGAAAGGGAAGGGTTGAGGAACCCGAGCGTCACCACACTGGGTGACCCTGCGGAAAACGAGCTGTACATCAGGGTCGCCGCTGAAGGCCACACCCCGGACCAGGAGCCGGCGGAAGCCGGCGCCGGGGAGGCCGGCCGGGACCTGACCCGGCGGGTCGTCGGGGCGGTGCGGGGCGATGTGGCCGGGAAGCTCGACCTCAACCTGGCCGACACCCGGACGATCACGACCACCTTGCAGGGGATCGGCGTGGGGACCGACGAGGCAGCCCGGGTCGCTGAAGCCATCCGGGTTCACCGCGAGAGGCAGGGGATGCTGGCCGGCCTGCAGGATCTGCGCGGCATCCAGGGTGTCACACCCGAGCTGGCCCGGCGCCTGGAGGAGATCTCGATCGTCGGGCCCGTGGCGATCCGCGCGCAGAACTACGTGGGTCCCTCCATCGCCCCCGAACTGCGCAAGAAGGCGGTCTGGGCCGTGCTCGGCTCGATCCTCGCGATGCTGGCCTACATCGGCTTCCGTTTCAGGTTCCAGTGGGGCCTGGGCGCCATCCTCGCGGTCATCCACGACGTGATCGTCACCATCGGGATCTACTCCCTCACGTGGAAGGAGTTCTCCCTGCCCGTCGTCGCATCGTTCCTGACCCTGGTGGGGTATTCGACGAACGACACCATCGTGGTCTTCGACAGAATTCGCGAGAACCTCCGCCTGAAGGGGTCCACGGACCTCGTGAAGACCATCAACGCGTCGATCAACCAGACCCTCTCCAGGACGATCATCACCTCGTTCCTGACATGGATCGTCTGCGTCGCCCTGTGGCTGTTCGGCGGCGAGCCGCTCAACGGCTTCTCCTTCGTTCTGGTGATCGGGATCATCATTGGAACCTACTCCTCGATCTACATCGCCAGCCCGGTCATCATTTTCTGGGAGTGGCTGTTCGAGAAGAGGAAGATCGGCAAGCCGCTGGGGGGCATCTCCCGCCGGTAACGCGCCGCCGGGACCCCAGCCCCTCCTCGCCCGCCGCCTCCCCGCCCGCCTAGTCGCGCCGGCGAGCGCGGCACTATAATGCCGATGTCGCTGAAAAGCGGGGACTTCCACCTCGCGAGACGGGCGCCATGATCCGTTTCGAGGACATTCTGGAGCGGGTCGAGCGCTTCCACCCCGAGGCTGATCTCGCCCTCCTGAGGAGGGCGTACATCTTCTCGGCGATGGAGCACCGGGGGCAGCTGCGCTCGTCGGGCGAGCCCTACCTGATCCACCCCCTGGAGGTCGCCTACATCCTCGCCGGGATGAACCTCGACGTCCCATCCGTCGCGACGGGCCTGCTGCATGACGTGGTCGAGGACACTCTGACCACGATCGAGGTCATCGAGGAGTACTTCGGCCGCGAGATCGCCCACATGGTCGAGGGCGTGACGAAGATCTCGAAGATGCAGTACTCCACCGAGGAGGAGCAGCAGGCCGACAACTTCCGCAAGATGGTCCTGGCGATGGTGGACGACCTGCGGGTGATCCTCGTCAAGCTCGCCGACAGGCTGCACAACATGAGGACGCTGGAGTACCTGCCGGCGGAGGACCAGGTTCGCATCGCGCGGGAGACGATGGAGATCTACGCGCCGATCGCCAACCGCCTCGGGATGGGGAAGATCAAGGCCGAGCTGGAGGACCTGTCGCTGCGCTACACCGATCCCGTCGACTGCGCGAACCTGGCCCGCAAGCTCGAGAGCAAGAGGGTGGTCTCCGAGGAGTTCATCCGGGAGATCACGGACACGCTGCGCGCGCGGCTCGTCGAGCAGGGGATCGACGCCGACATCACCGGGAGGATCAAGAGCCTCTGCAGCATCCACAGGAAGATGCAGAGGCAGGGCGTGGACGTGGACGAGGTCTACGACATCGTCGCCTTCCGCGTCATCACCGAGACCGTCCGGGACTGCTACGGCGCCCTCGGGATCATCCACAGCGCGTGGCGCCCCGTGCCGGGACGGATCAAGGACTACATCGCGATCCCCAAGCCGAACCGGTACCAGTCCCTGCACACCTCCGTCATGAGCGGGAAAGGGTACCCCTTCGAGGTCCAGATCCGCACGCGCGAGATGCACCGCATCGCCGAGGAGGGGATCGCGGCCCACTGGCGCTACAAGGAGCCGAGCCGGCTCGACGCCGAGGACGCGGAGGCCACGCGGTGGCTCCGGCAGCTCATGGAATGGAAGGACGAGGTCAAGGACCCCCGGGAGTTCCGCGACCTCGTCCGCGTGGACCTGTACCCGGAGGAGGTCTACGCCTTCACTCCCAAGGGGAAGGTCCTCTCGTTCCCGCGCGGCGCCACCCCGATCGACTTCGCCTACGCGATCCACACGGACGTCGGGCACGCCTGCGTGGGGGCGAGGATCAATGGCCGCATGGGGACCCTGAAGACGCCGCTGCAGAACGGGGACGTCGTGGAGATCCTGACGGCTCCCGGCCACCATCCCAGCCGCGACTGGCTCGGCGTCGTCAAGACCTCCAGGGCCCGGGGCAAGATCCGCGCCTGGATTCACACGCACGAGAGGGAGAGGTCGATCGCCCTCGGCCGGGACCTGACCGACAAGGAGCTTCGCAAGTACCGGACCACGATGCGCGCCGCGGCGACCGACGGGCGGCTCGAGGCAGCGCTCGAGAAGCTGGGCCACGCCAGCGTCGAGGACTTCTACGCCGCCGTGGGATACGGGAAAGTGACCCCGCACCAGCTCGTGGCGGCCCTTCTGCCCCCCGAGAAGCTCAGGGAGCGGAAGGAGTCCGTCATCGGCCGGGCGGTCCGGCGGGCCCTGGGGCTGAAGGAGCGGAAGGTCAAGGTCGTCGGGATGGACGACGTCCTCGTGTTCCTGGCAAAGTGCTGCAATCCGATCCGCGGGGAGCCGATCGTGGGGTACATCACACGGGGGAAGGGAGTCTCGGTCCACGCGGCTCAGTGCCCGAACGTGGTCAACCTCCTCTACGCCCCCGAGCGCCGCATCGAAGTGGAGTGGGAGAAGGCCTCCGAAGCGGTCTACGAGGTGCGCCTGGCCGTCACCACCGAGGACCGCCAGGGGATCCTGGCCAAGATCATGCTCGCGATCGCGGAGGAGAAGACCAACGTCCGGCACGTGGACGCGAAGACCAACGAGATGCACAAGGGACTCGTCAGCCTGACGGTGGACATCACCGACCGGACGCACATGGAGCGGCTTATCGCACGGCTGAAGGGGATCGACGGGGTTCACCAGGTCGAGCGGTCCTTCCCCTGAGCGCGCGGCGGAGGAAAGGGATGAGGACGGTTCAGACCACGGGGGCCCCCCCCGCCATCGGCCCGTACTCGCAGGGTGTCGTGGCGGGGGGACTTGTCTTCGTGTCGGGCCAGGTCGCGCTGGACCCGGCGACCGGCGAGATCGTTCCGGGGGGGGTCGCGGAGCAGACCGAGCAGGTGCTGAGGAACATCGCGGCCATCCTCGAGGAGGCCGGCAGCTCCCTCGGCCGGGTCGTCAGAACCACGGTCTACCTGACCAGCCTGTCGACCTTCGAGGAGATGAACGGCGTCTATGCGCGCTTCTTCGGCTCCCACAGGCCCGCCCGGGCGGCGGTCGAGGTCCCGGCCCTGCCGAGGGGCGCCGTCGTCGAGATCGAGGCTGTGGCCCTGGCGGAGGAGGCACCTTGACATTCTCGCCGGGTCGCGATTCAATCATTCGCCTGAAAGCGAAGGCTTCCAGCGAGGGACTGTCTCCCGGCAGGGGGGAAGGAGAGGATCTGGAACGATGAAAGCACCCACCCGTCAGTACGGAAAGGTATCGGTCGTTGATCTGCCGGGACGCATCACACACGGCGACGGCGACGTCGAGATGCGCCAGGCGGTTCAGGATATTCTGGATCAAGGCAACAGGAGCATCCTGCTGAACCTCGAGAGAGTGACCTACATGGACTCCGCCGGCCTGGGTGAGCTCGTGGCCTGCCACAAGCGGGTCGTCGAGAAGGGCGGGGTCATGAAGATCCTGAGGCCCAACCAGAAAGTGCTGGATCTGTTCACCATCACCAAGCTCATCCAGCTCTTCGACATCTACGAGGACGAGAAGCAGGCTCTGGTCAGTTTCTGATCGCGACCGGGCCGAATCCTCCTCTCCACGCGCAGCCAGCCGGCGCCTCCCTGAGGCCGCGCCTCCGCAGGATAGCGGGGGCTCACTCGCTGTCCGAGCTCGCGAGCTTCTTGAGATCGGCCAGCAGCCGGAGCGCCTCCATCGGAGTGAGCGAATCCGGGTCGGCCTGCCGGAGAGCCTTCACGGCGGGATGGTCGGCCGGGGGAGCGGCGAGAGCCTCGCCGGCCGGCACGAAAAGGGGAATCTGCCGCTCGGAGACGGCGCGGCGCCTGGCCAGCCGGGGCAGCCCCTCCGGGCTGAACTCGTTCCGCTCCAGGTTCTTCAGAACCTCCCTGGCGCGCTGGATCACCTCGGAGGGCACCCCCGCCAGCCGCGCCACCTGGATACCGTAGGACTGGTCCGCGGCGCCGGTGCGGACCTGGTGCAGGAACACGACGTCACCGCGGTACTCCCTGACGGCGATCTGGAGGTTCTCGACTCTCTCCAGTGTCAGCGCCAGGTCCGTGAGTTCGTGGTAATGGGTCGCGAAGAGGGTCTTGGCGGCCACCGACGGGGCGTCGTGCAGGTGCTCGACGACGGCCCAGGCCAGCGACAGGCCGTCGAACGTGGACGTGCCGCGGCCGACCTCGTCGAGCAGGACGAGGCTGCGCGGTGTGGCCGAGTGAAGGATGTTCGCCGTCTCGCTCATCTCGACCATGAACGTCGACTGTCCGCCCGCGAGGTTGTCGGAGGCCCCCACACGGCTGAAGATCCTGTCCACGAGGCCGATCTCCGCCGAGTCCGCCGGGACGAAGGACCCCATCTGGGCGAGGATCACGAGGAGGGCCGCCTGCCGGAGGTATGTTGACTTCCCGCCCATGTTGGGCCCCGTGACGATAGCGATCTGCGGGCCTTGCGTGTCCAGGAGCAGGTCGTTGGGGACGAACGAGCCACCCTGCATCAGCCGTTCCAGGACCGGGTGCCGTCCCGCGCGGATCTCCAGCTTCGTGCCGCCGGAGACGACGGGGCGCGTCCATCTCCCCTCCTCGGCCGCCTCGGCGAGTGACGACAACGTGTCCAGAGCGGCCACGGAGGCCGCGCAACGGCGGATCGAGGAGGCGCGGCTCACGACCTCCTGGCGGAGAGCGAGGAATATCTCGTGCTCCTTCTCCTCCAGCCTCTCCTGGGCCGACAGGATCCGCGTCTCGTAGTCCTTCAGCTCCGGGGTCACGAATCGCTCGCCGCCCACGAGCGTCTGGCGCCTTTCATAGTCGGCGGGAACGTTGCGGAGGTTCGCCCTGGAGACCTCGATGTAGTAGCCGAACACCTTGTTGTACCGGACCTTGAGAGAGGAGATGCCGGTCCGCTCCTTCTCGCGGACCTCGAGGCGCGCCAGGAAGTCCTTCCCGCTGCGGGACAGCGAGCGCGCCTCGTCCACCTCCGGGTCGTATCCGTCCCGCACGATTCCGCCCTCGCGCGCGGTCGTGGGGAGGTCGTCGGCCAGGGCCCGGCCGAGCAGGTCCGTCAAGTCGGAGAGGTCCTCGATTCCCCGGGCGATGGAATCGAGCGCGCCGCAGCCCGGGGCAAGGGCCGACTCGCGGGCGGCAGGAAGCGCCTCGAGCGATGAGCGCATGGCGCCCAGCTCGGCGGGCGAGCCAGTGCCGACGGACATCCTCGATAGCAGCCTCTCCAGATCGGCCACGCGCCTCAACCGCTCCCGCAGTGCGCGCCGCCCCGCATGGTCTTGCAGGAGAGTCGCGACGGCCTGTTGCCGCGTCTCGATGGGATCCAGCGAGGCCAGCGGCCGCAGCAGCCACTCGCGCAGCATCCGGCCCCCCATCGCGGTCACGGTCCTGTCCAGGACCCCGAGCAGGGAGCCGCGGGTCTGCCCCTCCGCGAGGGAACGGACGAGCTCGAGGTTGCGGCGCGTGGCGGCATCCAGGATCAGCTCGTCCGAGCTCTGGACGAAGCGAAGCCTGTCGAAGTGGGCGAGCGAGGCTCTCTGCGTTTCCTGGAGGTATCCGAGCAGCGCCCCGGCCGCGCCGATCGCGGCGTCGTGACCCTCGGCGCCGAATCCGGACAGGCTCGCCACCCCCAGGTGGTCGCACAGCGCCCTGCGGGCCGAGTCTGGCGAGAAGCTCCATTCCGGGCGGGGCGTCAGGGGCGGGGCGGGTTGAGTCCCGGCCACGCGAGGCCTCAGGGCCGGCAGCGAGACCCCTTCAGGATGGATGATTTCCTGGGGGGAGTATCCCTCGATCGCCTCGAGGAGCCCGTCGACCCCGGCGCCAGCGGGAATCTCCATGAGGCGGAAATCCCCTGTCGTGAGATCCGCGAAGGCCAGCCCCACCCGCTCGCGCATCGGGAGGACCGATCCCATGTAGGAGGGCGCCCGCGAGTCGAGCTGGGCGAGGTCGGTGAGCGTGCCGGGCGTCACGACCCTGACGACCGCCCTCCGAACGAGCCTCTTCGCCTTGGAGGGCTCCTCGACCTGATCGCACAGGGCCACCCGGAACCCCTGCCTGACGAGGCGCGCGACGTACTGATCGGCGGCGTGATACGGCACGCCGCACATCGGGGCCATGTTGGGGGTTCCCTTGCCGCGGGCCGTCAGCGTGATGTCGAGGGCCTTCGAGGCCGTGACGGCATCCTCGTAGAACATCTCGTAGAAATCGCCCATGCGAAACATGAGGATGGCGCCCGGGTGCTGGGCCTTCACCGCGCGGTACTGGCGCAGCATCGGCGTGAGCGCGGAGGGGCTGTCGCTTTCGGCGTGGGGCACCGGATCCAGCTCCGCGGGCGTCGCGCCCGCCCGATCGCGCGGGCGTGGGGCGAGGTTCGCTTGACGCCAGCGCGCGGCCAGTATAAATCATGGGCGGGAGGATCCGCCGTGGAGGATGAGCGCGCCGAGCAGGAGTTTCTGGGAGACGAGGACCGGTTGCTGCTGATCTTCGCCTACATGGGGCCGCTGGCCCTGGTCTCTCTCGTGGCGGCGAGGAGGGATTTCGTCAAATGGCACGCCAAGCAAGGGCTGGTGCTCGCCCTGGCCGCCCTCTGCACCTTCATCGTCCTGCGGCCCTTCCACGCCCTCTTCTACCTGATCTGGAAGTTCCTGGGCGACCTGTTCCTCAGCGTCGAGATCCTCGTCCTGGTCGGCTTCCTGATCCTGGCGATCCTTTGCATGGTACGCGCCATCGAGGGGGAGCGATTCCGGATCCCGTTTTTCGCCGAGCTGGCAGACAGGATGTGAGCGGGGGGTCACTCCGGTGGCGGGGCGGCCTCCTTCCCGGGTGGGATGTTCTCCCCTTCCGGCTGCGCGCCCTGCCGCGGCACGGGCGGCCGCTTCATGTCGGGGCGATGGGCCTGAACCCACAGCTGGCGCCAGTCGTGGACGAGCAGCTGCTGTGCGCCCGTGCGGAAGGTCAGCTCCTGAAGGGGCATCCCCCGCCGGAACGCCTCCAGGCACAGCGAGATGAAGCGTCCCTGAGCGTCGTCGATCCTCCGGAGTAGCGCCTCCCCGGGAAGCTTGACAGGGATCTTCTTCGGCCCCCTCTCTTCGATCCTGTAAGAGCCATCCTCGGCCTCGGCCGAGATCAGCTGCCTGCCGACCTGGGCCGCCTCCTGGAACCTGCCGCCTCTCAGGCCATCCTTCTCCGGCGTGCCGATCAGCTCCTCCCGCGTCAGGCTCATGGGGCTGCGGTCGTCTGGCTCCCGTGCGGGCAGGGAATGGCCTGCGCTGGCCATCCTCTTGACCGTCGTGACGATCCCCTCGAGATAAACCGCGCTGTCGCCCAGGTCCCCGCCCCCCTTCCGGATCGATTCGACCGTCGCCAGGGCGGCCTCGAGATCGCCGCTGCGGATCTGGGCGGCGAACAGCAGCCCCGCCGCCTCGGTGCTGCGAGGGTTCTGGACACGTTCCCGTTCCAGTGACGGGATGACCGCGGCCCAGTTCCCTTGCTCCACGTCGAAACCCAGCACGGTCAGCCGGGCCCTGTTGACGTACGCGCGGGGAGCGGCGGGGTCCGTGTCGAATCCGGCCAGCGCGCGCCGGTACCATGAGACCTGCCGGTCGATTCGGCCCGCGTCGCCGTACAGCTTGCCGAGGCGGAAGTGACTCAACGCTCCCGGGAGAACGGGCAGTCTGCAGCTCTCCACGGCCGCCACGGCCTTCTCGGCGGCAGCCCGCGCGTCCTGGTCGCGCTCGAGCGTCAGCAGGGCGTTCACGAGGTAGAAGTGCTCCTCCAGCGTCGCCCCGGGTGTCGCCACCTTGGCCTCGAGAACGGAGCGGGCGCGGTCATAAGTGCTCTGGGACTTCTGGGGGTCTGGAATGGTGGAGTAGCAGTAGGCGAGCCGGTAGAGGGTCGCGCCGTCCGCGCTGCCGTCCGTGTCCAGGGCCTCGAACAGAGGCATGGCGCGGCC
>Ga0316622_100002777_pt1 | contig 12274 bp, 9 predicted proteins | sample OWC_Aug_OW2_C1_D_FD_207646 | JGI IMG/M metagenome (GOLD analysis project Ga0316622, IMG submission 207646) | Wetland soil microbial communities from Old Woman Creek delta, Ohio, United States - OWC_Aug_OW2_C1_D5_C | ecosystem: Environmental > Terrestrial > Soil > Wetlands | place: USA: Ohio... | reverse complement strand
CCCCCGTTGATCAGGAAGCAGGGGGCGATCCCCACCGTCAGGATGAGGGCACCGGCTGCCGCCGGGCCGAGCACCCGGGCGACGTTGACCAACACCGAGTGCAGGCTCACCGCGTTGGTCAGTTGTTGCGGGCCGACCATCTCGAAGATGAAAGTCTGGCGGGTGGGGTTGTCGACCAGGTTGACGAAGCCGAGGCCGGCGGCCAGGAGGTAGACCATCCAGAGGCGGATGACGTCGAACAGGACCAGGAGGCCCAGAGTCGTTGCCAGCACGGCGGCCGCGGCCTGGGTGATGAACAGTATGTGCCGCTTGTCGAAGCGGTCGGCGACGACCCCGCCGAGAGGGCCGAAGAACAGCACCGGGAGGAACTGGAGGGCGAGCACCAGGCCGATGGCCGTCCCCGAGCCGGTGAGCTCCAGCACCAGCCAGCCCTGGGCGACGCTCTGCATCCAGGTGCCGGAGAGGGAGATGGCCTGCCCGCCGAGATAGAGCCGGTAGTTGCGGACGCGCAGCGAGGCGAACATCCGACGGGCGGTGACGGCGACGGCGGTCACCGCGGCTCCCGAATCCTGACCGGGCGCCGGCGCAGGAGCAGGGGGGAGGCGCCGGCAGGGGCCGGCCCCGGGAACAGGCACGGGGCGATAGGGTCGTCGGGCATGGTTGGTCGAGCGGGCACAGGTTACGGGACCTCGGGAGGCCTCGAGCCGGCGGGGCCCTGGTGTCGGGGACCGTGGACGCCAGCTCCGAGAGGGGCGCGGAAGCCCGGTACGCTGCGGGAGCGATGACCCGGACCTGCCGCCGGCGCCCCGGTGCGCGCCGCCGTGAATGGGGCGTCCTGGCCCTGCTCTGGGCCCTCCTCAGCGGGGGCTGCGCCGGGCCGGCCGCCTCCCCGGCCACCACCGCCGCGCCGATGACCTTTCCCGCCCACAGCACCGCGACGATCGCTGAGACCTCTGCCCCGCCGACAACGGAGGCGCTCCCCACCACGCCGGCCACGGCGACCTCTACCAGCACAACCTCCGCCCCCGCTACCACTGCCACCACGGCGATCGCGACCACGACTCTGCCGGAGTGGTGGCGCCCCCTGAACACTGATGAACCCCTGCGGGCCTGGGTGGTGGGCGACTCACTGGCCGGACCCCTGGGGAACGCACTCGCCAGGCGGGGAGCCACCCTCGGTCTCCTGGCGGTCGTCATCGACTACCAAGACGGCACGGGCCTGGCCCGCCCGGACCTCTTCGACTGGCCGGAAACTGCCGCGCAACGCCTGCCGGAGGTGGCCCCCGATGTGGTGGTGAGCCTGATCGGCGCCAACGACGGGCAGGCCCTTAGGCTGCCCGGCGGCCGGCTGGAGTTCGGGAGCCCCGAATGGGACCGGGAGTATGCCGGGCGCGTCGGCGCCTTCATGGACCTGCTGGCAGGCGGGTCCCGGCGGGTCTACTGGGTGGGGGTGCCGACGATGTCCGACCCCGACTACGACGCACGGGTGCGGCACATCAACGCGCTGGTGCAGCAAGAGGCGGCGACCCGCCGACAGCTGGTGTACGTGGACGCCTACTCGCTGTTCCAGGACGAAGAGGGCCGGTTCGCCACCCAGCTGGTCGACGAGGCGGGCGACCTGGTGACGGTGCGCCTCCCGGATGGGACTCACCTGACGACGGCGGGGGCCGATCGGCTGGCCCTGGCCGTGCTCGACCGCGTGGCAGCGGACTGGGGCTTCGAGGTCCTGCCCGGCAGCTGAGCCGGGTGGGGGCGGGATCAGCCGTCGGTCGGGGCGGCGGCCGCCGCCTTGCGGCGCCGGCGGATCAGTTCGGCCACGGCGGGAATGAGAGAAACGAGCACGATGCCGATGATGACCACCGGGAAGTGGTTCTTGACGAAGGGGATGTTGGCGAAGTAGAAGCCGGCGAAGGTGAACAGGCTCACCCACCCGATGCCGCCGATCACGTTGTAGGTGAAGAAGCGGGGGTAGCCCATGCGCCCCATGCCGGCCACGAACGGGGCAAAGGTGCGCACGATCGGCAGGAAGCGGGCGATGATGATGGTGGCCGGCCCATACTTCTCGAAGAAGTCGTGGGTGCGCTCCAGGTTCTCCTTCTTGAAGAAGCGGGAGCCTTCCTCCCGGCGGAACAGCCTCGGGCCCAGATAGCGCCCGATGGTGTAGTTGAGGGCGTCGCCGAGCACCGCCGCCGCGCTGAGGGTGATCAACAGCACCCAGACGCTGAGGTCGCCGCGGGCGGCGAAGGTGCCGGCGGCAAACAGCAGCGAGTCCCCGGGAAGGAGGGGGGCGATGACCAGTCCGGTCTCGCCGGTGATCACCAGGAACAGGATGGCATAGGTCCACAGCCCGAAGTTGTCGATCAGCTGGCTGATGTGGACGTCGATGTGCAGGACGAAGTCCGCGATGTCCGCCAGGAACCCCATGCTCGCTCCGGTAGTACGACGCAGGCCCAAGCCCCTGCCCGGCAGATCATGTTACGGCGAGGCCCGCGCCGACCGGGCATATGTCGGCCGGGCTCTCAGGTTGGGCCCGCTCGTGGGTCTGCGCGCCGTCGCCGCAGCAGGAGGGCCACTGCCCAGGCGACGGCGAGCAGCAGGGCCGAGAACAGGAAGGTCTCGGCGAGGGCCGCCGCGGTGATGTCGCCCTGGGCCCGGTCGAGGGCCTCCTGATACCCGGGGTCTGTCATCGGCGGCAGGTGGAGGCTGCGTCGAGCCGCATCGAACCGGTAGATCGCCCAGGCGGTGAGGCCGGAGAGCCCGACGGCCAGTCCCAGCAACCGGGAGAGGATGACCAGCCCACCGGCCACGCCGCGCCGATCGGCGGGGACCGCGTCGACGGCCGCCGCGTTGGCAGGAGCGGTCACCAGGCCCAGCCCGGCACCCAGCAGGGCGAGCGAGGGAACCATCACCCACAGGCCGACCTCGGCATCCCAGGTGGCGCCCATCAGCAGGAACGCCCCGACGCCGGCGGCCAGCCCGGCCAGGGCGGGCGGCCGGTACCACGTTCGCTCCGTGAGGCGGCCGCCGGCCCAGGAGGCGAGGGCCATGGAGGCGGTCAGGGCGCTGAGCACCCAGCCGCTGAGAACGGCGGCCCGCTTCAGGCCGGTCTCCACGACCAGGTTCACGAAGAGCGGGACGTCGACCATGGCGATGATCAGGGCGGCCCCCACGAGGAAGTTGACCGCCATCGCCGGGATGAAGTTCGGTCGCCGGAAGAGGTCGAGGTCGATGAGCGGATCGTCGCTGCGCCGCTCGAACCAGAGGAAGGCGGCGAGCGCGGTCAGGGCTGCCAGGAAGAAAGGGAGGGTGGGAAGCGAGCGGCGCCCGGTCAACTCCTCGAGCCCGCCGACGCCCGAGATCTCGCTGGTGTTGACCAGCGCGATGTTCAGGCAGACGAGGGCGGTGGACAGGGCGATCGCCGCCCCCCAGTCCACCCGGCGCCGCTCCACCGGGCGGTCGAGGCCCTGCAGCGCCCACCAGGCGGCGGCGATGGCGATGACGGCCAGGGGGATGTTCAGGAAGAACTGCCAGCGCCAGTCGAGGAAGCGGACCAGTAGCGCCCCGAAGAGCGGCCCCCACACCCAGCCGATGGTGTCGATGGCCCCGAGCACGCCCAGGGCGCCGGGGCGGCGCCGCTCCTCGAAGACGTCCCCGATCACCGCCAGGGCGACGGGGACCATGGCCCCCCCGCCCAGGGCGCTGAGTATGCGAGCCACCATGAACGGCCCGAGGGTCGTGGTGAAGGGGATCCAGGCGGAGCCGGCCAGGAACAGGGCCAGGGCGCCCACGAAGACGCGGCGGCGGCCGAGGACGTCGCTGAGGCGGCCCATGAACGGCATGACCGCGACGTAGGCGACCAGGTAGGAGTTGACGATCCAGGCGGCCTGGTCCCAACCGTCGGGCAGGGGAATGCCCAGATGGCCGATGATCTGGCGGAGCATCGTGGAGACGACGGTGAGGTCGTCGGCGGCGATGAAGACACCGAAGCAAACGACGGCGAGCACCGCCCCGGGGACGGGACGGGGGCGGCTCATCCCACCGCCGGCGGTTCGATCTGCACCGGTTCCCCGTAGGCCGACAGGGTGATCGTCCAATCGCTGACCCCGGCGTCGCCGGAGGTGGACAGCTCCAGGCGGCGAATGTGCCCGGTGGATTCGTCGAGCCAGAGGTCGATGGGAGCCGACTGAGCGGTGGCGAAGCCGGCGGTGAGCACTTCCACCCGGGCGGCAGGCACGGTGGCGGTGAGGTGATGGTTGCCGGCCTCGGTGGCCACGAAGGTGACGTCGGTGAGGTCGCCGAGGAGTGCCACCCAGCCTGCCTCGGGGTCGAACAGCACCGCCGGGTTGAACCCCGTGCCCGGACGCAGTTCCTCCCAGCGGCCGGTCAGCGGATTGGTGAGCCAGGTGCGCGCGCCGACGGAGATCGTCCCCATCTGCACGGTGATGTCGGCGGCCCGGACCTGCAGCACCGCCTCGGCCGAGGCGGGGGCGGCGTAGCGCCCGACGGCCGACGTGAATTCGAACCCCTCGATGGTGACCGGGGCGCCGGACCGGGTCATCTCGAAGGCGGCAGTCTCGACGGCGGCCATGGCGGTCCGGGTTCGCTCGAGCAGGGCGCCGGGGTCGAGCGGGGTGGCCTCGGGCGCACCGGAGCAGGCGGCCAGGACCAGGGCCAGAGCGGGCAACGACCGGCGCCACATGCTGTGGACAGGCTACCGGCGATCGGGCCGCCGGGACCGGCACGATGGCCTAGGAGTCCGGACGGGGGTTTAGCATCGCCCTCGGTCCCGCGCCCACCGGGGCGTCGGCCGGGTGTCATGACCACACCAGAGCCTCTCAACGTGGTGCTGCGCGACGGATTTGCCCTGGTCCGGCGCTTCATCGGGGCGCGCCCGGGGGCCTTCGCCCTGGCCGTGGCGGGGGCCATCGTCTACGCCTCGGCCATCATCGCGTCGGCGCTGGTCGTGGGCCGGGTGACGGACGACCTCATCATCCCTGTGCTCGGCGGCGGCGAGCCGCTGGGGAGCCGGTGGCTGGGCGGAGTTCTGCTGATCGCCGGCGTGGCCGCCTACAAGGCGGCCGGCATAACCCTTCGCCGGATCTTCGCCGGGTGGCTGCAAGGCCGCACCCAGGCCGACCTGCGCTACCGCCTGATCGACCACCAGATGCGCCTGCACCTCTCCTGGCTCAGCCGCCAGTCGACGGGCGACCTGCTGGCGGTGAGCGAGACGGATGGGCGCCAGGCCACCTACATCCTCGCCCCGCTCCCGTACGGCACGGGGTCGCTGCTGCTCCTGGTGGGGAGCATCGGGGTCGTCACCTGGCTCGACCCGGTGCTGGGCTCGATCACCCTGGTGGGGTTGGCGGGGATCATCGCCATCGACCTGCGGGGATCGTGGGCGACCTTCGGGGCGTTCGAGCAGGTGCAACGAAGCCGGGGGGAGGTCAGCGGGATCGCCCACGAGAGCTTCGACGGGGCGCTGACGGTCAAAGCCCTGGGACGGGAGGAGTTCGAGACGGCCCGCCTCCAGCGGTCCTCCGACCGGCTGCGCGACGACCTGATCGTCGTCAACCGGCTCTGGGCGTTCTACGGAGCCTTCATCGAATCGTTCCCGGCGTTCGGGACGGTGCTTCTGCTGGTGGTAGGGGCGCTGCGGCTGCGGGGGGGCGCCATCACGCCCGGCGAGCTGGTCACGGTCACCTACCTGCTCTCGTTGCTCGCCATACCCATGCGTCTCATGGGGTGGGTGTTCTGGGACCTCGCTCACAGCCTGGCGGGATGGCGGCGGGTGGAGAAGGTACTGGCGGTGGATGAGTTCGTCAGGCACGGCGAGCTGGCCGCCGACCTGCGCCCCAGCGGCGCGGCGGTGGCGGGCGACGAGGTGGGGTTCGCCTACCCGGGGGGCGAGCCCGTGCTCGCCGGGTTGGACCTGGACATCCCACCCGGGCAGACGGTGGCCGTCGTCGGGCCCACCGGCTCGGGCAAGTCCACGCTGGCCATGCTGCTGGTGCGGTTGTGGGACCCGGCAACGGGGATGATCCGCCTGGACGGGCGCGACCTGCGCCGCTTCGCGCGGGCGGAACTGCCCCGGGAGGTGGCCTTCGTCCCCCAGGAGGCCTTCCTGTTCAACGACGACGTGCGCGGCAACGTCACGCTGGGGATGCCCATCCCCGATGCCGAGATCGAGGCCGCGGCTCGCCTGGCCGGGGCGGACGAGTTCGTGCGGGAGCTCCCCGAGGGGTACAGCACCAAGCTCGGGGAGCGGGGCACCACCCTGTCGGGCGGGCAGAGGCAGCGGATCGCCCTGGCCCGGGCCCTGGCGCGCCGTCCGCGGCTGCTGGTGCTCGACGACGCCACTTCGGCGGTGGACCCCTCCGTGGAGGCGGAGATCCTGCGGGGCCTGAAGGAGGCCGACCTCCCCTCGACGGTGGTGGTGGTCGCCTACCGGCCCTCGAGCATCGCCCTGGCCGACACGGTGGTCTACCTGGACGAGGGGCGGGTAGTGGCCCACGGCCGTCACCAGGACTTGCTCTCCACCGAGGCGGGATACGCCCGGCTCCTGCACGCCTACGAGGAGGATGCGGCCGCCCGCCGTGCCGGCCGGCTCGAGGCCGAGAAGGACGCAACCCCGTGACCGCCGCCGAGCCAGAAGCCCCTCTCTCCGCCGGAAGTGCCATCCTACGGTCCCTGCGGGAGGCGCCTGCCCTGCTGCGGGGGATCCGGCTCACCCTGGTCTTGATGACTCTCGGCACCGGCATGCAGATCGTGGTGCCCATCGTCATCCAGCAGATCGTGGACGGGGAGATCCTGGCGCCCGAAGGGGTGGACATCGGCGGGGTGCTGCTGCGCGGCCTGCTCGCCCTGGCGGCGATCGTGGCCGCGGCCGCCGCCCGGCGGCTGGCCCTCGTCCGCCTGCTCACCGCCTCGGCCACCGGTCTCTCCGACCTGCGGGTGGCCACCTTCCGCCACCTCCATCGCCTCAGCATCCTCCACACCGAGGGCGAACGGCGCGGCGCCCTGGTGTCCCGGGTCACCTCCGACATCGTGACCATCCAGGACTTCATGGACTTCGGGGGCGTCGGCATAGTGATCGGCTCGCTGCAGGTGGGGCTGGCGGTGCTGGTGATGACCCTGTACCGCTGGCAGCTGTCGCTGCTGGTGATCGCTGGGGTGATCGTCTACGGACTGCTGCTCATCTGGTTCCAGCGGATCCTGGCCCGAGCCCACGACCGGGTGCGGCTGCGGGTGGCCGACAGCCTGGCGGCGGTGGGTGAAGCCATCTCCGGGCTGCCCGTCGTGCGGGCCTACGGCGCCGAGGACGCCACGCTCGGCCGGGTGCGCCGGGCCCTGGAAGGCCAGTTCCGGGCCGAGTTCCGGGCAGGCCGGCTGGGGGCGTTCCTGTTCTCCTCGGCCGAGTTGTTCGCCGGGCTGATCACCGCCGGCGTCATCGGGCTGGGGGTGTGGCTCGGGGCCGCCCGGGGGGTCTCGGCCGGCGGACTGCTCGCCTTCCTGTTCCTGGTGAACCTGCTGGTCGAGCCGGTGCAGATGATGGTGGAGATCCTCGACCTGGTGCAAAGCGCGGGGGCGGGGGTCCGCCGCATCCTGGGGGTGCTCGACACCCCGGTGGACGTGCCGGACCCCGCCGACGGCGTGGACCTGCCCGTCGGGAGCCTCGATGTCGACTTCGAGAACGTGCGCTTCCGGTACCCGACCGGGCCCGACGTCATCAGCGACCTCACCCTGCGGATACCCGACGGCACCCGCTTGGCGGTGGTGGGGGAGACCGGGTCGGGAAAGACCACGTTTGCCAAGCTGGTCGCCCGCCTCCTCGACCCGAGCGAGGGCTGGGTGCTCATCGGCGGGGTCCCGCTGAACCGGGTGCGCTTCGCCTCACTGCGCCGCCGGGTGGCCTTCGTGCCCCAGGAGGGCTTCCTGTTCGACACCACCGTGGGGGACAACGTCCGCTACGGCCTCCCCTCGGCGACCGACGCCGAGGTGCGGGAAGCCTTCGTGGACCTGGGCCTGGACGATTGGGTGGAGCAGCTCCCCGCGGGCCTGGATACCCGGGTCGGAGAACGAGGAGGGCAGCTGTCGGTGGGGGAGCGCCAACTGGTGGCGCTGGTGCGGGCGTGGATCGCCGACCCGGACCTGTTGGTGCTGGACGAGGCGACCTCGGCGGTGGACCCCGCGCTCGAGGTCCGCCTGCGCCGGGCGATCGAGCGGCTGACGGCGGGCAGGACCAGCATCACGGTGGCCCACCGGCTGTCGACGGCCGAGGCCGCCGACGACATCCTGGTCTTCGATCGGGGTCGGCTGGTTGAGCGGGGCCGCCATCAGGACCTGCTCAAGGCGGGCGGGGTCTACGCCGCCCTGCACGCCGACTGGGCTACCGGCACCGTCAACCCCAGAGCGTGAGCCCTCAGCGGGCCGCCGCCCCCATCGCCAACCCGGCGGCCACCACCTTGCCCAGCTCCTCGGCGTATCTGCCGCCGTCGGCGGCCGCTTCGATCAGGGCGGCGGTGGGAAACAGGCCGAGGAACTCCACGGCAGCGGCGGCGGCGGCGAGGCCCAGGTCGGCCTTGGCGAGCCTGGTGCCGGCCGAGGCGGGGTCGAGCACCACGACGCGAGCGGGGGTTGGCAGGTCGGCCACCTCCGGCAAGGCGAGGACGGTGGCCACCGGGTCCAGACGCGGCAGGTAGGGGCGGGCCTTGCCCAGCCCGTCGTCGCTGAGGACGACCACCGAGTCGGGCAAGTCCATGCCGGCGAAGTCGAGCGGCTCGGGAGAGAGGACGAGGGTGGAGACGCTGTGGCCGGTACGGACGGTGATGGGGTAGTCGTCGGCCTGGGCGGCGTAGAGGCCGGAGCGGATGGCGGCCTGGGCGGCGAGGCGCACCCCCGAACGCACCCGACCGCCGGCCGACCCGGCCACCAGCAGTGAGAAGCGCCGGTCGAGGGAGGCTGCCTGGGTCACCGGGATGGGGAACGGCCCCAGCGCGGGCCGGCCGGGGCGGGAGGCAGCCCGATAGGCGGCGGCGTACTCGGGGAGCTCGGGTCGGCGCTGGATGACCCCGGAGGCATAGCCGAGGTCGTCGAGTGTGGTCTGGATGGCCCGGCGGGTGAACTTGTTCGCGCGGACGAAGTAGGCGGTGCACAACTCCCAGATGTCCAGCAGGGCGAACCCCCGGGCATCCATCCCCTCGGCGATGCGCTCCGGCAGGTCCTCGTCGAAGGAGGTGCCCCGCCAGACGTAGCCGGCGCCGTTGACCGCCACGGTGGCGCAGATGTCCAGGGGGCGCTCCAGGTTGCCGGTGGGGGTGGTCGAGGTGAACGCCCCCGCCGGGGTGGTGGTGGAGTGCTGGCCGCCGGTCATGCCGAAGTTGAAGTTGTTGAAGACCAGCACCGTGATCCCGATGTTGCGCCGGGCCGCGTTGAGGAGATGGGCGCCGCCGATACCGGTGCCGCCGTCGCCCATGACCACGACCACGTCCAGGTCGGGCCGGGCCAGCTTGATGCCGGTGGCATAGGTGATGCTGCGCCCGTGCAGGCCGTGGAAGGCGCTGGTGACGAAGTACTGGTCGCTGAGGCCGCTGCAGCCGATGTCGCTGACGATGACCACCTTGGCCGGGTCGGTGCCTCGCCGCACCAGGGCGGCGTTGAGGGCGTCGAGGATGGGGGAGTGGCCGCAGCCCGGGCAGAAGGGGTAGGGCAGATCGTTGCGGTAGGTGGCGAGCGGGGTGATGGTGGTGGTCATCGCGCCGCCGCCAGTACCTGCTCCGGAGTGATCATCTCCCCGTCGATCCGGTTCAGGCCCACCACCCGGGAGCCCGGGAGGAGGCGCTCTACCTCCAGCCGGTACTGGCCAAGGTTGAGCTCGGGGACCAGGACCTGCTTCACACCGGCAGCTGCGACTCGCAGGGCGTCCTCGGGCACCGGCCACAGGGTCTTGAGCACCAGCGAGGAGAGCCGGCGGCCTTCCCGGCGGGCGCGGCGGACCGCCTCCCGCACCGCCCCGGCCGTGACACCGTAGGAGACCACCAGCGTCGCGGCACCGGGCTCGAGATCGGCTTCCGTCAGGTCTATCTCGTCGCGGTGCTCGTCGATCTTGGCGGCCAGGTGGCGGTTGAGGGCGTCCACGGTGGCCGGGTGCTTGGTGATGAAGGCATGTTCGTCGTGCGAGGAGCCGGTGAAGCGCACGGTCTCGTCGCCGCCGTAGTGGCGCAGCGGCGGCACCCGGTCGGCCGGCGTGTAGCGGTAGGGGGCGCCGGGGGCAGCGGGGGCCGGACGAGGCCGTACTTCGGCCGGGGCGTAGTCGGCGACCGCGACGGTGTTCATCGTCATGTTTAGCTCTTTGTCGGTGAGCAGGAACACGGGGCAGCGGAAGCGTTCGGCCAGGTCGAAGGCCCTCATCGTCAGGTGGTAGCAGTCGGGGATGGATGACGGGGCCAGGGCGATGATCGGGTAGCCGCCCGACGTGCCCCAGCGCACGAACTGGACGTCGCCCTGGCCGACGGTGGTCGCCCCGCCGGTGGCCGGGCCGAGGCGCTGGACGTCGACGACCACCAGCGGCACCTCGCCCATGACGGCCAGGCCCAGGTTCTCGCTGTACAGGCTGAGGCCCGGTCCGCTGGTGGCGGTAAGGGCCCGGGCGCCGGCCATCACCGCCCCGATGCACATGCCGATGGAGGCGATCTCGTCTTCCCCCTGAACGGCCACCCCGCCCACCCTGGGCAGCTCCCGCATCATCATCATGAGGATGGGGGAGGCGGGGGTGATGGGATAGCCGGCGAAGAAGTTGCAGCCGGCGTCGAGGGCGCCCCGCACGATGGCGGTGGATCCGTCGGTGTACTCGCGCAGGGGCGGGGAGGGAGCAGGGGCCATGGATCACCCATGGTATCGCCGGACGCCGGGCAACCCGGGCTAGGCAAGGGCGGCGGGGGAGCGGCGGCTAGGAAACCACGCCCAGCGCCCGTCCGACCTGCCGGAAGGCCTCGGCTCCCTTGTCCAGGTCGTCGTCGCTGTGGGCGGCGGACACCATGACCCGGATGCGGGCCTTACCCCGGGGGACCGTGGGAAAGCCGATGGCCTGGGCGAACACGCCGTGCTCGTCGAAGAGGCGGCGGGACACCTCCTGTGCCAGCGAGGCCTCGCCGAGCATCACGGGGGTGATCGGGGTGGCGCTGATCCCGATGTCGAAGCCGGCGTCGGACATCATCCCCTTGAAGCGCCGGGCATTGGCCCACAGGCGCTCCACCAGCTCCGTCGAGGACTCGAGCAGGTCGACGGCCGCCAGGCAGGCGGCCACGTCGGCCGGGGTCGCCGCCGAGGAGAACAGGAAGGGCCGGGCCCGCTGGTGGAGCCACTCGACCAGCGTGGCCGACCCGGCCACGTAGCCGCCCATGACACCGAAGGCCTTCGACATGGTCCCCACCTCGACGTCCACTCTCCCGTGCAGGCCGAAGTGGTCAACGATCCCGCGCCCGCCCCGGCCCAGCACTCCCTCCCCGTGGGCATCGTCGACCATGAGGATGGCCTCGTGGGCCTCGGCCACCGGGGTGAGGGCGTCGAGCGGGGCGAGGTCGCCGTCCATGGAGAAGACGCCGTCGGTGATGACCAGTACCCGCCGGGCCCCGGCGGCCCGGGCCTCGCCCAGCGCCCGGTCGAGGTCGGCCGGGTCCGCGTGGCGGTAGATGGAGCGGGCGGCGCGGGTCAGGCGCACCCCATCGACGATCGAGGCATGGTTCAGCTCGTCGGAGACGACCGCGTCTCCTTCCCCGACCAGGGCGGCGATCGTCCCCAGGTTGGCAGCGAACCCCGACTGCAGGGAGATGGTGGCGGGTACCCCTTTGAAGCGAGCCAGTCGCTCCTCCAGCTCCTGGTGGATGGCCATAGTGCCGGCGATGGTGCGCACCGCTCCCGGCCCCACCCCGAAGCGCCGCAGCGCGTCGGCGGCCGCGGCTACCAACCGGGGGTGGTCGGCCAGGCCGAGGTAGTTGTTGGAGCAGAAGTTGAGGACCTGCCGGCCATCGATGGTCAGCCAGGGCCCCTGGGGGCCGTCGATTCGTCGGATGGTCGTGTAGAGGCCCTGTCGGCGCAGGGAATCCAGCTCGTCCTGCAGGAAGGCGGTGCGGTCTGCCATGCTCACCTCACGGAGTGCTCAACGGCCCGTCGGCGTCGGCGGGGTCCGGGAACATGACCACCTTGCCGCACTGGCCGGAGGCCATGAGGGCAAAGGCGGCCTCGAAGTCGTCGAGGGCGAACCGGTGGGTCACCATCG
>Ga0316622_100002776_pt1 | contig 12274 bp, 10 predicted proteins | sample OWC_Aug_OW2_C1_D_FD_207646 | JGI IMG/M metagenome (GOLD analysis project Ga0316622, IMG submission 207646) | Wetland soil microbial communities from Old Woman Creek delta, Ohio, United States - OWC_Aug_OW2_C1_D5_C | ecosystem: Environmental > Terrestrial > Soil > Wetlands | place: USA: Ohio... | reverse complement strand
CATGCAGGCCGCTGCCTGGCCGTGGTTACTCACGGCGGGATCCTCGATGCGCTCTACCGACACGTCACCGGCACGCCGCTGGAGAAGCTGCGTGATTTCACCGTCTACAACGCCAGCCTCAACTGGATTGCCTTCGAGAACGGGCGTTGGCAACTCGAAAAGTGGGGGGACATCTCGCACCTCACGCGGGACGCGGCACTGGACGACTTCTAAGCGAGTGGAGGGCCGCGCCAGACGCAATCGCTTTGCATCAGCGATCAACTGGGCTAGACTCGCCCGCACCCGGCCTCGGGCACGCCAACCCAAGACGCCGGCGTTTGACGACTGCCCGACATATCAACGACAACCGCCCGTCGATGCTGCTCTGCCTTCAACGCCTGCTGCTGGTGCTCGCCCTGCTGTTCTCGCAGCAGGTGGCGTTCGCGCATGCGCAGGAACACCAGCTGAAGGGAACGGCCTCCGACCAGCGGGCGTGCGAACAGTGCGCGCTCGCCGCGCAACTGGGCTGCGCACCGGCGCCGGTTGCAGCCAGCTTCGACAATGGCCTCGGCTTCCCTGTCCCGGAATACTCGGCTGCCTCGGTCCACACTCCCGGGGCGTCGGCCCCGTTCCGCTCGCGCGCACCGCCCGTTTCGCTCTGAACTGAACCCGTCTACACGTCCGCGCCTTGGCGCGGTACGGGATTATTTCGGCATGAGGAGCGAAATACGATGTACAAGCCCGGTTTCACGGCGGCAGCCCTGCTGCTAGCCGTCGGTGCGCCCATTGACGCGCAAGCGCAAAGCACGAGCGAGTTGGATGCGATCCGCAAGCAGATCGACGAACTCAAAAACAACTATGAGAACACCATCCGCGCGTTGGAGCAGCGCCTGAAAGACGCTGAGACTGCCGCGGCGCAGGCCGACGCCAAGGCCACGCAGGCGCAGGAACAAGCCAAGGCTGCCTCCGATACGGCGGCGGCCGACGCAGCGCCCGCTCAGGCCGCGGCAAGCGCACCAACCAGCAATGCCCCGGCATCCTTTCTGAGCACCTTCAATCCCGGCATCTCCTTGATCCTGCAAGGATCTTACCGGCACTACAGCGAGGATCCGGCGGAGCGCGGGGTCACCGGCTACATTCCGACAGGCGAGTTCGACCTGGGCGAGCGCGGCTTCAGTCTCGACGAAAGCGAGATCACCGTTTCGGCCAATGTCGATCACCTTTTCTACGCGCAGGCCACCTTTGCGCTGGAAGACGGCGGCATCGAGGTGGAGGAGGCGTTCGCACAGACGCCCGCGCTCGGACATGGACTGACGTTGAAATTCGGCCGCTTCTTCTCGGGCATCGGCTACGAGAACCAGTTGCATCCGCACGCGCGCGATTTCCTCGATTCAGCACTCCCGCAGAACGTTCTGCTGGGCGGCAACTTCGCCATGGACGCATTGCAGACGAGCTGGATCGCGCCCCTTCCAGTGCTGGTCGAACTGGGCGGCGAGCTCGGCATGCCGGTCGAGTTTCCGTTCGAGGACACCGACAGCAACAAGAACGGCATCACCGGCGGCACCGTGTTTGCGCGCGTGGGCGGCGACATCGGCCTGAGCCACAGCTATCGCGTCGGCGGCTGGTACATGCGCGCCGAGAACCGCATCGAGGACGCCTCGATTCTCGACCTGGACGAGCGCTTCGAGACGGGCACCAGCACTTTGTCCGACGGCCACACGAAGATGTGGGGGCTGAACTTCGTCTACAAATGGGCCCCTGATGGCAATCCCCAGTACCGCAACTTCAAGTTCGCCGGGGAATGGATGCAGCGGCAGCTCGACGGCGATCTGACTACCGACCTGGGTGGAGCGGCCGACACCGGCTCCTTCAAGGCCACGCAGTCCGGCTGGTATCTGCATGGCGTCTACCAGTTCCTGCCGCAATGGCGGCTGGGCGTGCGCTACGACCAGCTCGACGAGGGCTCCTACGACCTCGCCTCCAACATCGACGGACTCGTGGAGCCGGCCGATTTCACACCGCGCCGCTGGGCGGCCATGCTCGACTGGAACCCGTCCGAATACAGCCGCATCCGCCTGCAATACACGCAGGACAAGACGCAGGACCGCGTCACCGACGACCAGATCTTCCTGCAATACATCTTCAGCCTGGGCGCACATGGTGCGCACAAGTTCTGAGTCCGCGCGCCGGACGTACGAAGGAGATTCCAGAAATGAAGCGTTTTATTGCATTGCTGAGCGGCTTGCTGATGCTTGCCGCGGCTGTACCCGCGCTGGCGAAAGTCAACGTGTTCGCCTGCGAGTCGGAATGGGCCGCGCTCGCCACCGAGATCGGCGGCAATCGCGTCGAAGTGTTCTCCGCCACGACCGGACTTCAGGACGTGCATCGCATCCAGGCACGGCCGAGCCTGATTGCGCGCGCGCGCAGCGCAGAACTGCTGATCTGCTCGGGCGCGGACCTCGAGGCGGGCTGGCTGCCGCTGATCCTGCAGCAGGCCGGGAATACCAGGATCCGGCCCGGCCAGCCGGGCCACCTGGAGGCGGCCGATTTCGCGCGCATGCTCGAGGTACCGACAATCGTGGACCGCTCGATGGGCGACGTGCATCCGCGCGGCAATCCGCACCTGCACTGGGATCCGAACAACATCCAGGCGGTTGGGACGGTGCTGGCCGAACGGCTGGCTCAGATCGATCCAGCTGGGGGCGAGACCTATCGGTCGCGCCAGGCAGACTTCAGCGCGCGCTGGTCGCAGGCGGTATCGCAATGGCAGCAAAAGGCCGCATCGCTGCGCGGCACCAATGTGATCGAGCACCACCGCGCCCTCACCTATCTCTTCGCCTGGCTCGGCATGCCGGTGGTGGGCTCGCTCGAACCGAAACCGGGCGTCGAACCCACCTCCTCGCACCTAACCAGCCTCGTTCAACGTCAGCAGGCCACGCCGGCCAAGCTAATCGTGCGCACCGTGGTGAACAACCCCAAGGCCGCGCAATGGCTGTCTCAGCAGACCAAGGTGCCGGTGGTCGAAGTGCCCTACTCGGTCGGCAGTACACCCGCGTCAAAGGACCTGTTCGCGATGTACGAGGATGCGATCGGTCGCCTGCTCGCTGCGGTGAACTCCTGAGGCCTCATATCGGGACACAGCGCAGTTGTATCGCCTGCGCGGGAGCAGAGGCCCCGCGGCGGCTGTCCCGAGCCCTTCATTCATGAACGACGACAACCACACGCTGCTCGAAACGATAGATCTGCAGGCGGGCTACAGCGCTCCGGTGATGAATCCGGTGTCGCTGCGCATCCGCGCCGGCGAAGTCATCGGCGTTCGCGGTCCGAACGGATGCGGCAAGTCCACCCTGTTGTACGCGCTAGCCGGCAGGGGCACCGTGTTCGCCGGCAGCGTGAGACGGCGCCCGGGTGTGCGCGTGGCGCATCAGCATCAGAATCCCCTGCCGCTGGAGGACGTACCGCTGTCGGCAGGTGAGCTGCTGCGGCTCACCGGCGCCTCGACCGAGGGCCTGCCCGGGTGGATCGCACCGCTGCTGCCGCGCCGGCTCGATCGCCTCAGTGGCGGGCAGCTGCAGTTCCTGCAGGTGTGGGCGTGCCTGCGCGCGCCGATCGATCTGGTGCTGCTGGACGAGCCGACGAACAACGTCGATCAGGCCGGCACCGAATGCCTACTGGCCGAAATCAAGCGGCTGCGCGGAAAGGTCGCGATGCTCGTGGTGAGCCATGAACCGCGCTTCATCGAGTCGTCTAGCGACCGTATCCTCGACATGCAACCCATCGGGGAGCGCGCGGGTTGAGTCAGGCCCTGCTCGATCCGCTGTTTCGCATTCCGTTCCTCACCGGGATCGCATTCGCGCTGTCGCTGCCGCTTCTGGGCATGTACCTGCGCCTGCGCGAGGAGTGGCTGGCGGCCTTGGCGTTTGCGCAACTGGCAGCAGCCGGTTCGCTTGCGGCGGCGATCGTGGGGCTGCCCTTCCAGCTCGGCGCGGTATGTGCGGCAGGCTTGGGCGCCACGGCGAAGAGTGTGCTGACGCGAACCGGCAACAACGGTTATGCCGCGATGATGATCCTCGGCTGGGCAGTGGCCGTATTGCTTCTGGCCAACGTCCCGGTAGCCGAGCATCTGGCCCATGCGCTGTTCGACGGTCAGCTCTACTTCACCGACATCTCGCATCTGGCGGCCGCGGCGGGATATCTGCTCGTGGGCGGCGCCTCGCTGGCCGCGCTGTCACGCCCCTTGCTGCTCGAACGCATGCTGCCAGGCTTCTTCGCCGCCAGCGGACGCTCGGCACGGGTCTATCACGTTGGGTTCGATCTCCTCGCCGCCGCCGGCCTGGCCCTGTCAACCGCTTCGATTGGGGTGATGGCAGCGTTCGGCCTGGTGTTCGTGCCGTCCATGGTTGCCTACCGCATCGGGCCGAACTGGAAGGCCTCACTGGCGCTGGCAGCCGGCGTGGGATCGGCCAGCTACGTGCTGGCCTTCGTCATCGCGCTGGAGCTGGACCAGCCGTTCGGGCCGGTCCTGGTTCTCATCCTCGTGGCAGTTGCGGGAATCGCCCAGGCGCTGCCCGGCGGCAGCCGGCGCAAGAGCGGCTGAGTCAGGCTCGCCTCAAGCCCTGCATCAGATGCACCGATACAGAGTTCTGTCACGTTCTCCGGCCCGCCGACCATGGTCGCCCTCTCATCGCGCCGCCTCATCGATGCGCAAGTGCTGCCCGCCTCCGAGCAAGCGGCGATGCTATTCGCCCAGGGTCAGAGCGACGCAGCGCAATCGCTGCTCGAGGCCAAATTAGCCGAGAGAAAGAAGCTGGATGCCCGCCTGTGGGCGCTGCTGTTCGCGCTCCTGCGCATCCAGGGTGATTGGCGAGCGTTCGACACTTTGGCCGAGCAGTATGTGCTGACGACCGGCATGCCCAAGCCGGTCTGGCTCGACCGGGCATTGCTCGAGCGACTGCCCGAGGCGCTGCAGGTGCGCGGCGCGGCATACGTCGAACTCTACGACGTGGAACCTGCCCTGGCCGAGCGCATCGAGCACATCGCTGCGCAGCACAGCAGCTTGCATCTGGACCTGAGCCGGCTGGAGCGCTTGGACGCCGACGAGACGACCCGTCTGACCGCCATCCTCGAGGAGCTCGCGCAGGGAGTGGTGGCAGTGATCGTCAGCGGAACCGAGCAGGTACGCAACCGCATCCGCACGATCCTCGAGATGCACCCTGGCAACCAGGTCCATTGGCGGCTGCTGTTTTCTCTCTACCGACTGCAAGACATGGCGGACGAGTTCGACCAGACCTGCCTGGAATACACGCTCGCCACCGGGTTCGCGGCGCCTGTCTGGGAACCTCCGCTCGCACCCATCCTTCCTGTGCTCACCGTGGAAGAGAAGCGCCGTGCGCCGCGCTACCAGCCCTCGGAAGTCATCCGCCTGCGCGGGCTGATCGACGACTCGTCCGACGGCCAGCTCGAACGCCTGCGCGATGGCGTGCAGGAGCGCCAGTACATCAACGTCGATCTGTCCCGTCTCGGGCGCATCGCCCCCGCCGCCGCCGCTACCCTGGTGGGGCTGGCCAACGAGCTGGCCGGCTGGGGACGCGTTGTGCGCCTGTTGCGCCCCAACGCACTGATCGAGACGCTGCTCGAGACCCTCGCACTGGATGCGCGGGTACAGTTGATTCGGGCACAATCCTAGTCAGCTTTCCCGGAATCTGGCCGCGGGTTGACCGGTTCCCGGACGAGCGGCCCGATTTCCATTCCTCGATCTGCTCCTGCGCTTGATTTCCGGCGTGGGGGACGCAATTGTCTCTTATGGACTCCTACCACGGCACCACCATCCTGTCGGTCCGACGCGAACGCTCGGTAGCGCTCGGCGGCGACGGCCAGGTCACCCTCGGCAGCATCATCGTCAAGGCCAGCGCGCGCAAGATACGCCGCCTCTATCACGATCGCATCCTGGCTGGCTTCGCCGGCGGCACGGCCGATGCCTTCACCCTGTTCGAACGCTTCGAGGCGAAACTCGAGAAGCACCAGGGCCACTTGTTGCGCTCAGCGGTCGAGCTGGCGAAGGACTGGCGCACCGATCGCATCTTGCGCCGGCTGGAGGCGATGCTGGCGGTCGCCGATCGCGACTACTCGCTGATCATCACCGGCAACGGCGACGTGCTCGAACCCGAGCAGGGGCTGGTGGCCATCGGCAGCGGCGGCGCGTACGCGCAGTCTGCGGCGAAGGCCCTTCTGGAGAATACGCAACTCACGCCGGCCGAGATCGTGAAGAAGTCGCTCGCGATCGCCGGAGACCTGTGCATCTACACGAACCAGACGCACGCCATCGAGACCCTCGATTGAGGGGCTCCACATGTCATCCATGACCCCACAGGAAATCGTCCACGAGCTGGACAAACACATCATCGGTCAGCATGCGGCCAAGCGCGCCGTCGCCATCGCCCTGCGCAACCGCTGGCGCCGGCAACAGGTTCCCGAGCCGCTGCGCCACGAGATCACGCCGAAGAACATCCTCATGATCGGACCGACCGGCGTGGGCAAGACCGAGATCGCCCGGCGCCTGGCGAAGCTCGCCGATGCGCCGTTCATCAAGATCGAAGCGACCAAGTTCACCGAGGTCGGCTATGTCGGGCGCGACGTGGACACCATCGTGCGCGACCTGGTGGAGACCTCGATCAAGCAGACGCGCGAGCAAGAGATGCGCAAGGTGCTGAGCCGCGCGCAGGACATGGCGGAGGATCGGGTACTCGATGCGCTGCTTCCCCCGCCGCGCGATTTCGGGTTCTCCTCAGGCACGCCGACGCAGGACGAGGGGGAGAGTGCCACGCGCCAGAAGTTTCGCAAGAAACTGCGCGAGGGCGAGCTCGACGACAAGGAGATCGAGATCGAGCTCGCCGTCGGCGCGCAGAACATGGAGATTCTCGCCCCGCCCGGGATGGAGGAACTGACCTCGCAGATCCAGTCGATGTTCCAGAACCTGGGCACCAGCCGGCGCAAGCAGCGCAAGCTGTCCGTGAAGGAGGCGCTACGGCTGCTCACCGAGGAAGAAGCCGCCAAGCTGCTCAACGACGAGGAACTCAAGGCGCAGGCGATCCGCAACGTCGAGCAGAACGGCATCGTGTTCCTGGACGAGATCGACAAGATCGCGAGCCGCTCGGAAACCACCGGCGCCGACGTATCCCGCCAGGGCGTACAGCGCGACCTGCTCCCGCTGGTGGAAGGCACCACGGTGTCCACGCGCTACGGCATGATCAAGACCGATCACATCCTATTCATCGGCAGTGGCGCCTTCCACTATGCCAAGCCGTCCGATCTCATCCCGGAACTGCAGGGCCGCTTTCCGATCCGGGTCGAGCTGGAATCGCTGTCGGTATCGGATTTCGAGCAGATCCTCACCAACACCGACGCGTGCCTGACGCGACAGTACGAAGCGCTGCTCGCCACGGAAGGTGTGCGCATCGAGTTCACCGCCGACGCCATCCGACGCCTGGCCGAGACCGCCTGGCAGGTGAACGAGAAGACCGAGAACATCGGGGCGCGCCGGCTGTATACGGTGATGGAGCGGCTGCTCGAGGACCTGTCGTTCGACGCCGCGAGGCTGGCGCAGCCGGCCGTGACCATCGATGCGGCCTACGTCGATGCACGGCTAAAGGATCTCGCGCACAGCGAGGATCTGGCGCGCTATGTGTTGTAGCGGACCCGGCGCCCGGCCAGCCTGACAGCAGGGGCGCGCACCTCCCGGGTGCACCGCACAGTCTCGGTGCACGTAGAGTCCCTTGCGGCGCGGGGGCGCCGCTGCCTACAATCCTAAGAAAACGTCCTGCGCATGCACTGCGCAACACAGCGTCCTGTCGTTCACCTCCGATGCAACCGCGCACACTCTTTCAGATCGAAGTCAACCCGAAGCTGCCCGCACGCCTCGCGCGCCTGGAGGAGCTGGCTTCCAATCTCTGGTACAGCTGGGACCGGCCCACCCGCACGCTGTTCTCGCGACTGCACACCGGTCTGTGGGACGCGGTCGGGCACAACCCCAAGGCCTTCCTGCGCCGGGTGGATGAACACGTGCTGCGCGATGCAGTGGAGGATCCGGTCTTCCTCGCCAATTACAACCGCATCCTGTCCGTCTACGACACTTACCACAACGAGCCGCTGCGGCGTAACGGCTCCGAGTGGCTGCGCTCCACGGACCTGGTCGCCTACTTCTGCGCCGAGTTCGGATTTCACGAGAGTTTTCCGATCTACTCCGGCGGCCTGGGCATCCTCGCGGGCGATCACTGCAAGGCGGCCAGCGACATGCGCCTGCCGTTCATCGGCGTAGGACTGCTCTACCGCCAGGGCTACTTCTCGCAGACCATCGACACCGAGGGCAACCAGCACGCCACCTACACTGACTCGGAGTTCGAAGGACTGCCGATCGCCCCGGTCATGCGCCCCGACGGCGGCGAACTCAAGGTGCACGTGGACCTGCCCGGGCGCCGCGTGGTGTGCAAGGTGTGGCAGGCGCGCTGCGGCCACGTCGAGCTCTATCTGCTCGACACCGATATCGAGGAGAACGACGAGCACGCGCGCGACATCACCCACCAGCTATACGGCGGCGACCGGCGCACGCGCATCGAGCAGGAGATCGTGCTCGGCGTGGGTGGCGTGCGTGCCCTCGAGGCGCTCAAGCGCAAGCCCACCGTCTGGCACATCAACGAGGGGCACGCCGCCTTCCTGGTGCTCGAGCGCATGCGCATGCTCGCCGCCCAGGGGCTCGATTACGAGAGCGCGCTGGAAACGGTGGCCTCGAACACCGTGTTTACCACGCACACCCCCGTGCCTGCAGGCCACGATCATTTCGCCGAGGAGATGATCTGGAGCTACTTCGAGCAGTTCTGCGCCGAGCTGCGCATGAGCAAAGATCAGTTCATGGCGCTGGGGCGCGGTGCGGGACAACCGGACTTCAACATGACACTGCTCGCGATCCACGGCTCGCGATTCCAGAACGGGGTGAGCCGCATCCACGGCAAGGTGTCCTCGCACATCTGCAGCGAACTGTGGCCTCAGATCGATCCCGAGGACAACGCCATTGGCTACATCACCAACGGCGTGCACGTCCCGACTTTCCTCGCGCAGGAATGGGCGGAGGTGTTCGAGCGCTATCTGGGATTCGACTGGACGCACCGCATCACCGATGCCAGCTTCTGGCGCCGCGTGGACGAGATTCCCGATCACCTGTTCTGGAGCGTCCGCCAGTCGCTCAAGACGCAGATGCTTCACCTGGTGCGCTTCCGCGTCGCGCGCCAGCACTTCCGCAACCGCGGCTCGGAGGCGCACCTCGACCGCCTGCTCAAGCTCGCCGATCCCGCCAATCCCAAGGTGCTTACCATCGGTTTCGCTCGCCGCTTCGCCACCTACAAGCGCGCGGCGCTGCTGTTCGAGGATCTACAGTGGCTCGAGCGCATCGTGTGCAACGACGAGCACCCGGTGCTGTTCATCTTCGCCGGCAAGGCGCATCCGGCAGACCGGCCCGGCCAGGAACTGATCCGGCGCATCCACCAGATCACCGGCATGCCCCAGTTCGAGGGCCGGTTCCTTCTGGTGGAGGACTACGATCTGCGCCTCGCCCGTCGTCTGGTCTCGGGGGTGGACGTGTGGCTCAACAACCCGGTCTACCCGCTCGAGGCGAGTGGCACCTCCGGCATGAAGGCCGGCATCAACGGCGTGCTCAACCTGTCGGTGCTCGACGGCTGGTGGGACGAGGGCTACGACGGCTCTAACGGCTGGGCCATCAAGCCGGTTTCAGAGGCCTTCGACGAGGGGCGGCGCAACCGGGAGGAGGCCAAGGCGCTGTACGAACTGCTGCAGGACCAGGTGTTGCCGCTGTACTACCGCCAAGCGCACAACATGGGCTACTCCCAGGACTGGATCACGATGGCCAAGCACTCCATCGCGACCTTGCTGCCGCGCTTTTCCTCCACACGCATGGTCGGCGAGTATCTGGCCAAGTTTTATCTGCCGGCCAGCCGCCAAGGCCGGCGCTACCACGAGGCGCATTTCGAGACCGCGCGAAAGGTGGCGGCATGGAAGGCGCACGTGCGCAAGAACTGGGACAAGGTGCAGATGCGCCGTCTCGATCCGCCCCGGCGCAATCTGGCCTTTGGCGAGGCGCTGCGCCTCGAGCTCGCCGTGACCCTTGACGGCATGAAACCCGAAGACGTGGTGGTGGAACTGCTCATCGGCCGCCACACAGAGTACGACAAGCTACGCGAGAGCCGCTGCTACCGATTCGAATGGGAAGGCGTGATGACCGAGCAAGGCGAGCACCGCTTCGTGCTGCAGCTCACGCCGGAAATGTGCGGCAAGCTCGAGTACCGGGTGCGCATCTACCCGTCGCACGAGATGCTCACGCACCCGTTCGAGATGGGCATGATGCGCTGGTTGTGAGTGTTTCACAGCGCTCTGGGGTGGCGGCATCGGCGGCAAGCGCAGCAGCGGCCGAAACCAAAACCGGGACTGAAGCGGCTGCCGACGCCGCCGTCGTCAGCGGGCTCGCGCAAGCCGGATGGGCGGTGTATCCCGGCTTCGTTGCCGCCGATCAGGTTCTTTCGTTGCTCGCGCTGGCACACGCAGCGGACGCGGCCGGCGAACTGCGTCCCGCGGCAATCGGGGCGGGCGATGCGCGCCGCATGCGCGCGGACATCCGGGGGGACCGCATCTGCTGGATCGAGCCGCCCGGAGCCTACCCCAGCGAGTCCGCGCTGCTGGCCCGGCTCGACCGGCTGCGCTCCAATGTCAATCGCGAACTGCAGCTCGGCCTGTTCGACCTGGAGTGCCATTACGCGCTGTACCCCGCAGGCGCACGCTACACCCGGCACCGCGATCGCTTCGCCGGGGATGACCGCCGTGCGTTGTCCTGCGTGCTGTATCTTAATTCCGCGTGGTGCAGCGCCGACGGCGGACAGCTGCGCCTGCATCTGGACGGCGGACGTTGCGTGGACGTGCCGCCCGAAGGCGGAACGCTGGCCGCGTTCCTGAGCGAGCGCATCGAGCACGAGGTGTTGCCTGCGACGCGCGATCGCGCCAGCATCGCCGGCTGGTTCCGGCGCCGCGCAGCGCGCGGCTGAACCGCTTTCTCACGCGGCAATCGAAAAATCCTTACAATTGCGGTCCGCCGGCGCCCCGGCTTCCCCTGGGGCGCCGTTTTTTTTCTCGCTTTCGCCGGAGGTAACCAGAGAAAAAATGGCCGAGTTCAGGAAACATGTTGCATTCGAGGGCAAGCTCCTCATCGTTGGCTTCGGGGCCGTCGGGCAGGGTACTCTGCCGCTCATTCTTCGGCACATCGACATACCCAGACGCAACGTCAGCATCATCACGGCGGCCGACTGGGGCCGTGAGATCGCCCAGGAATACGACGTGTCGTTCACTGTGGAGTCGTTGGTGGCCGAGAACTATCAGCGCATCCTCGACCGCGAACTGAGCTCCGGCGATTTCCTGTTCAACGCCTCGTTCGACGTGTCCAGTCTCGCGCTGATCGAGTACTGCGCCCAGCGCGGGATCATGTATCTGGACGCGTGCATCGAACCATGGGCCGGTGGCCATACGGACACCGCGGTGCCGATCAGCCGGCGTACGAACTACGCCTACCGCGAGGCCGCGCTCGCCATGCGCAGCAGATTCCCCAACGGGCCATCGTGCGTGCTGATGCACGGCGCGAACCCCGGGCTGGTGTCTCATTTCCTCAAGCAGGCGCTACTCGACATCAACCGCGATACCGGCGCGAATCTTCCCGAGCCGAAGAACAAGGAGCAGTGGGCGCGCCTGGCCATGACGCTGGGCATCAAGACCGTCCAGATCGCCGAACGCGACCGGCAGATGGCGGGCAAGCGCAAGCAGTGGGGCGAGTTTGCCAACACCTGGTCCAGTGGAGCGTTCGTGGGCGAATCGCTGCAGCCTGCCGAGCTTGGCTGGGGCACGCACGAGCGCCACTGGCCCAAGGACGGCATGGAATTCGGCTTCGGTTGCGGCGCCTCGATCTATATCAACCGCCCGGGCTGCATGACGCGCGTTCGCTCCTGGGTTCCGAAGGAAGGGCCGTTTCACGGCTGGCTGATCTCGCACGGCGAGGCACATTCCATCCCCGACTACTTCACGGTACGCGAGAACGGGCGCGCGGTGTACCGCCCGACCTGCTACTACGCTTATCATCCATGCGATGATGCTGTTCTTTCCCTGCACGAGATGGTTGGCCACAACTTCACCATGCAGGGGCGCACGCGCCTGCTGCGCGACGAACTGGTGGACGGATTCGACGAACTTG
>Ga0316622_100002775_pt1 | contig 12277 bp, 9 predicted proteins | sample OWC_Aug_OW2_C1_D_FD_207646 | JGI IMG/M metagenome (GOLD analysis project Ga0316622, IMG submission 207646) | Wetland soil microbial communities from Old Woman Creek delta, Ohio, United States - OWC_Aug_OW2_C1_D5_C | ecosystem: Environmental > Terrestrial > Soil > Wetlands | place: USA: Ohio... | reverse complement strand
GTCGGACGTGCTTCGTGGACAAGGCGGCGCCGCGGTGGCTGTCGAAGGCGAGCACCGCGGACGACAATTGGATGTTCCATGCCGTCCGGGCATTTCATCTGGCCGGCCGCTGCGTCGAGTGCGGGGAATGCGAGCGGGTCTGTCCCATGGACATCCCGATTTCCAAGCTCAACCGGATGCTCGACCGGGAGATCCGGGAGCGGTTCGGGTACGTGGCGGGACTCGATCCGGAGGCTGTCCCGCCGCTGGGGACGTTCCGCCCGGAGGACCAGGACCCCGGAGGGCATGGCGGATGAGGCAAGACGATCTGGGTGCCGTCATCCTCAAGAAGGCGGATCTGGCATCGTGGGTGCGGGGGCTCCTCGGGTCCTACCGAGTCGTGGCGCCGGTGCGCGACGGCGACGCCCCGCTCCGGTATCGGCCGCTCGCCGCCGGGGAAGCTATGGTCCTGGACGGAGGACGACCGCTCCGCGCCCCCAAGGAGCATTTCATCCCTCAAGTTGAGGCCTTGCTGGCGTTCCGCGGTTCGGGGAAGGCACTAACAGTCCAGCCGGCGACGACCGGCGAGTCTGGCACGGTGATCCTGGGCGTACGCCCCTGCGACGCGCGGGCGCTTGGTCGCCTCGACGACGTGTTCCTGGGGCGGAAGGATACAGACACCTTGTACGAAGGGCGGCGGAAGGCCACCCATCTCGTGGGGCTCGCCTGCGCCGCGCCGAGCTGGGGCTGCTTCTGCACCTCGGTGGGGGGATCTCCGGCGGGGACCGAAGGGCTCGACCTCCTCCTGACCGACCTCGGAGACCGTTATCACGTGAGCCTTCTGAGCGAGGCAGGCCGCGAATTGATGGCCGACACGGCGTGCGAGCCACCGGCAGAGAGCGATGCGGCCGCAGCGCAGACCCAGCACGCCGCCGCCATCGACCGAATGCCCGTGCTCTTCGACGCCGAGGCCATCGGGGAGAAGGTGGAGTGGGACGCCCCAGTGTGGATGCGCCACGCCCGGCGGTGTCTCGCCTGCGGCGCGTGCAGCTTTCTCTGTCCCACCTGCCACTGTTTCGACATCCAGGATGAGGTTACGGCCGACGGTGGCCTCCGGTTCCGCTGCTGGGATACGTGCCAGTTCGGGGAGTTCACGCGCATGGCGGCCGGGCACAACCCGCGACCGACGCAAGTGGAGCGGCTGCGCCAGCGCGTGTCCCACAAGTTCAAGTACCTGGTCGAGGAGTTTGGCCGGATGGGGTGCACCGGGTGCGGCCGCTGTGTCGAGGCCTGCCCCGTGAACATCGACATCCGGAGCGTGCTCTGCGAGATCGAGGGCGGCGAGCGATGAGCGAGACGGGCCACCTCTACGTGCCGAACCTGGCGGTGATCGACCGCGTCGTCGAGGAGACGTGGGACACCAAGACCTTCCGGGCGGTGTTCAGGGACGAGCCGACCCGGGAGCGCTTCAGCTACCATCCCGGCCAGTTCCAAGAGGTGTCGGTCTTCGGCGTGGGGGAGGCGACGTTCTGCCTGACCTCCTCGCCCACCCGTTCCGGTTTCGTCGAGTTCTCGGTGAAACGCGCCGGCGCCGTCACGAGCGCGCTGCACGAACTGTCCGAAGGCGAGACGGTCGGCATCCGGGGTCCGTACGGCAACTGGTTTCCCCATGAGGAGTTGAAGGGAAAGCGGCTGGTCTTCGTTGGCGGTGGCATCGGCATGGCACCGCTGCGGTCGCTCCTCAACTTCTGCCTCGACCGGCGGGAAGACTACGGCCACATCGACATCTTCTACGGCGCCCGCACCCCGGGTGACCTCTGTTACACCCAGGAGTTCGACGCCTGGCGGGCTGCACCCGACACCAGCCTGTACCTCACCGTGGATCGCGGCGATGATCGCTGGACCGGCAAGGTCGGCGTGGTGCCGGCCTACGTGCGTGAGGTTGCGCCTTCGCCGGCCAACGCGGTTGCCATTACGTGCGGTCCGCCCATCATGATCAAGTTCACGCTGCCCGAGCTCACCAAGCTCGGGTTTGCCGACGAGCAGATCATGACCACGCTGGAGATGCGGATGAAGTGCGGCGTGGGCAAGTGCGGGCGCTGCAACATCGGCCACACCTACGTCTGCCTCGACGGTCCCGTCTTCACCTACGCCCAGCTTCGGCAGCTTCCCTCCGAGTACTGACGCACGCACGCCGATCCGGACAATCTGACGTTGACCCTGCGAACGGCCACGGAACGCTCCGCATCGCGCTCGCAATTTTCTCGCCAAGCCACCAAGGTGCCACAAGACGACGACGGGCATGGACTTACTGGAATCCCCCAGGAAGACCGTTGCGCCGCGCTGTGGGGGTGGTCCGTCCCCAGGGGCCTGGACTGCTAACCCCTCCGATGGTGCCCGCTCCCGACACCAGGCTTTCGGCGGGCGCTCCCAGCGCAGGCAGCGCCACGTGCCGGTCCAGTTGTTCTTAAGAAGTTGAAACTCAACTCAATCCTTACGGGCACTTAGCCCCTCCTCGGTACCAGGTACCGGGCCTTTCGCCGGGCGCAACAACCGGGAAGCCCGCCTCGGCCCGCGTCGGACCTTTGGGTAGCTTCTCCAGCGCCTCCTCGATGGCCCGGACGGCCTCCAGCATTTCCATGGCCCGCGCGAAAAGTCTTACCTTGGCGTCGCCCTCGGCGGCGGTGACGACAGCTTCGCGCAACGGGTCGCGCGGTTCGATATTGACCCTGAAGGCTTCGTGCGGGAAGGTAACACGTCACAGGCATGCGGGAGCCGCCGCCACCACACCGGAGAGGAACGATGCGATTAGCGGGCAAGACGGCATTGGTCACCGGGAGCAGTCAGGGGATCGGTGAGGCGGTGGCCCTCCGTCTCGCCGCCGAAGGCGTTGACGTGGTTGTTCACTTCCGGAGTCACCCGGAGGGCGCCCAAGGCGTTGTGGAGCGAATCGCGAAGCTTGGGCGGCGGACCGTAGCCATCCAGGCGGACCTGCGCCGCGTCGCGGAGGCCCAGCGACTGATCACGGACAGCGTGACACGGCTTGGATCGCTCGATATCCTGGTCAACAACGCAGGGGTCGAGAAACACGCGGACTTCTGGGACGTCAGCGAAGCGGACTACGACTTCGTCATGGACGTCAATTTGAAGGGCGTGTTCTTCACCACCCAGGCCTTCGTTCGGCACCTCCTTGCCGCGAAGCGTCCGGGCAAAATCATCAACACGAGTTCGGTCCACGAGGAGTTGCCGTTCCCGCACTTCACCCCGTACAGCATGAGCAAGGGCGGCCTGAAAATGATGACTCGGACCCTTGCCATCGAGCTTGCGCCTTTCGGTATCACGGCCAACTCGATCGCGCCTGGTGCGATCGACACGCCGATTAACAGGAAACTCCTGAGCGACCCCGAGAAGCTGCGTGCTCTGCTCGGGAACATTCCCTTGGGGCGTCTGGGCGCGCCCGGCGATATCGCCGGTGTGGCGGCGTTCCTCGCCTCCAGCGATGCCGATTACATCACCGGAGCCACCATCGTGGCTGACGGCGGGCTGCTCTGGAACTATGAAGAGCAATGAAGGGACGGGGTGCCGACCGATGACCGCCGATGCTGAAAACCTCCGCCTGGCGGCCGACGCTAAGCGCGAGGCGAACTGGAAGCGCTGGGGCCCCTATCTCTCGGAGCGCCAGTGGGCCACCGTCCGCGAGGACTATTCGGAGTGGGGGACTGCCTGGGAGTACTTTCCGCACGATCACGCCCGCAGCCGGGCCTACCGCTGGGGGGAAGACGGACTGCTCGGCGTCACCGACCGCGAGTGCCGGTTGTGTTTCGCGCTGGCCCTCTGGAACGGGCGCGATCCGATTCTGAAGGAGCGATTGTTCGGGCTAGCAGGCCCGCAGGGGAATCACGGCGAGGACGTAAAGGAGTGCTACTTTTACCTCGACTCGACGCCGACCCACTCCTACATGAAGGCGCTCTACAAATACCCGCAGGCTGAGTTCCCGTACGCGGGGCTGGTGGACGAGAATCGCCGCCGCGGCAAGCAGGACCCCGAATTCGAGCTGATCGATACCGGCATTTTCGACGGGAACCGGTACTTTGACGTCTTCGCCGAATACGCGAAGGCCGCGCCGGACGACCTCCTGATCCGGATCACCGTCGCCAACCGGAGCCCGGAGGCGGCGACGCTGCACCTCCTGCCGACCCTGTGGTACCGCAACACCTGGATCTGGGGCTGCAAGCACGAGGGGTGCTGGATCAAGCCGCGCATCGAGGCTGCGGGAGACTGGGCGCTTGCCACTGACCACGTCACGTTCGGCCGGCACACGCTGGTCGCGGGGCCGGATCCCCACGGGGCGCCCCCGCGCTGGCTCTTCACCGAGAACGAAACGAACACCCGCCTGCTCTTCGGCACGGACAACTGGACGCCGTACGTCAAGGACGCGTTTCACGAGTATCTGGTGCGCGGCCAAGCCGACGCCGTGAATCCCAGGTCCGTCGGGACGAAGGTCGCCGCGCTCTACCGACTGGACGTCCCGGCCGGCGCAGAAGTGAGCGTGAGGCTCCGATTGACGGCGCAAGGCGTAACGGAGACCTCCGGTCTGCGCGAAGAGTTCGACGGGGTGTTCCGCGACCGGATGCGGGAGGCGGACGAGTTCTATGCGCAGCGGCTGCCGCGGGGCCTCTCCGACGAAGAGCGTCGCGTCGTCCGGCAGGCGTATGCCGGACTGTTGTGGGGCAAGCAGTTCTATCACTACATCGTCCGCGATTGGCTCGAGGGCGATCCGGAGCAACCGCCGCCGCCCGCCCGCCGGGCGACCGGCCGGAACGCCGGCTGGCCCCACGTGTACAACCGCGACGTGATCTCGATGCCCGACAAGTGGGAGTACCCGTGGTACGCCGCGTGGGATCTGGCGTTTCACATGATCCCGCTGGCCCGGATCGATTCCGATTTCGCCAAGCAGCAACTGGTCCTTTTCCTTCGTGAGTGGTACATGCACCCGAACGGGCAGTTGCCCGCCTACGAGTTCGACTTCGGCGACGTGAATCCGCCAGTGCATGCGTGGGCGTGCTGGCGCGTGTACAAGATGACGGGCGCCCGCGGCGCCCGTGACCGCGCGTTCCTGTCGCGCTGCTTCCAGAAGCTCGTCATCAACTTCACCTGGTGGGTGAATCGCAAGGACCACGACGGCAACAACATGTTTTCTGGGGGCTTTCTGGGCCTCGACAACGTCGGCGTGTTCGACCGGTCGAAGCCGCTCCCGACGGGCGGCCACCTGGAACAAGCGGACGGCACCGCCTGGATGGCGTCCTTCTGCGCAGGGATGCTATCGATCGCGCTGGAGCTGTCCCGCGAGAATCCGGCCACCGAGGACATGGCGTCGAAGTTCTTCGAGCACTTCGTGGCGATCGCCGACGCCATCAACACCCAAGGCGGCACGGGGCTCTGGGACGACGACGACGGTTTCTACTACGATCAGCTCCACGTGGACGGGCGCACCATCCCGCTCAAGATTCGCTCCCTCGTCGGCGTGATCCCGCTGCTGGCCGTCGAGATCCTCGACGACGACCTGATTCAGCGGTTGCCTGGATTCAAGAAGCGCATGGATTGGTTTCTGGAGCACCGGCCGGACCTGAGTCAGCACATCTCCTACTGCTGTCTGCTGGAGAACGGCGTTGGCCAGTGCCAGCGCCTGCTCGCCATCCCGTCGCGCGAGCGACTGGAGCGCGTGCTCCGCTACCTGCTCGACGAAAAGGAGTTTCTCTCGCCCTACGGCATCCGCTCCCTGTCGCGGATCCACAAGGACCGGCCGTACACGTTCCACGTCAACGGCGAGGAGTACCGGGTGGACTACGAGCCCGGCGAGTCTACGACCGGCCTCTTCGGCGGAAACTCCAACTGGCGCGGTCCGATCTGGTTCCCGATCAACTACCTGCTGATCGAGGCGCTCGAGCGCTACCACCATTATTATGGCGACGACCTGCGCGTGGAGTGCCCCACCGGGTCCGGCGTCACGATGAACCTGAAGCAGGTCGCCCAGGACTTGAGCGCGAGGTTGGCGCGACTCTTTCTTCCGGATGCCCAAGGACGCCGCCCGTGCCACGGCGACGATCGCCGCTACGCGGAAGATCCGCACTGGCGCGACCTCGTGCTGTTCCACGAATATTTCCACGGCGACACGGGTCGGGGTCTCGGCGCCAGCCATCAGACGGGGTGGACCGCGCTCGCCATCCGGCACATCGAGGACCTCGCGGCGCGACGCGGTTAGCGTCCGGCATCGCGCGCCGGACGCGCGCCGAGGGTCTTTCCCGAAATTTTTCGCGAACATCTGCTTGCGCGCATGGGGTGTGCGCAGTAATATACGGTCTCAAGGCGTGAGCCGATCCGAACGGAAACCGGCGTGGGGAGGCGCCAGCAAGCCTTGATAAAGAACTACATCCTCGACACGAACGTCCTCCTGCACGATCCGCACTCCCTTTTGAGCTTCCAAGAGAATCAGATTCTCATTCCCATCGAAGTCATCGAGGAGATCGACCGCTTCAAGCGAGAATCGAGCGATCGGGGGCAGCACGCTCGAACCGTCTCGCGGCTGCTGGATGCCCTGCGGGGCCAGGGCCGGTTGAGCGAAGGGGTGGCGCTGCCCACGGGTGGGCGCCTCCGCATTCTCCTCCAGGGGCAGAACGGCACGGGGCCGCTCACCGTCGGCGGTGCCACCGTCGATGACCGGCTCATCGCTCTGACTCACGACATTCAAGAGGCCGACCCGGGGGCGCCGACCATCCTCGTCACCAAGGACATCAACCTCCGGATCAAGGCGGACGCGGTGGGCCTGCAGGCCGAGGACTACGAGACCGACCACGTGCACCTCCAGGATCTCTATACGGGCGCCTTCGAGCTGCGGGTCGGCCCGGATGCCCTGGGCGCGTTCCGCGCGCAGGGCGAGCTGGTGCTGAACGGTAACGGGCCGCGTTCGCCGAACGAGTACTGCACGCTCACGGACGAGACGAATCTCAAACGGACCGCCCTGGCCCGCGTGGACGCCTCCGGGCAGCGGCTCGTGCCGATCCTGGACGTCCGCGAAGGCACCTGGGGGATCCGGCCCCGCAACCGGGAGCAGCACTTCGCCTTCGACGCCCTCCTCGACGAGCGCGTCCGATTGGTCACGCTGATGGGAAAGGCCGGCACGGGCAAGACTCTTCTGGCCTTGGCGGCCGCCCTGAAGAAGACCGTTCAGGATCGAGATTACCGCAGGCTGGTCGTGGCCCGCCCGACGATTCCCATGGGGCGCGAGCTCGGCTTTCTGCCCGGCTCCCTCGACGAGAAGCTGGAGCCGTGGATGCAGCCGATCTACGACGCCCTCGAGATGCTGGGCGATCTGAACATGGGGCACGACCAGCGGCGGACGACGGACCTGATGCGGTCCGAGCTGATCGCCATCGAGGCCTTGAGTTACATCCGCGGGCGCAACATCGCCAACCAGTTCATTGTGCTCGACGAAGCGCAGAATCTCACCCCGCTCGAAGTCAAGACTATCATCACCCGCGTCGGGCACGGGACGAAAATCGTCCTCACGGGCGACCCTTACCAGATCGACAACCCCTACGTGGATTCCTCCAGCAACGGGTTCAACTACGTGGTCAGCAAGTTTCGCACCCTCCCCATCGCCGCGCACATCGAGCTCCAGAAGGGCGAGCGGTCCGAACTGGCGGAACTCGCCGCCAACATCCTCTAGCGTCCTGGTTCTACCGATCGTGACCGCAGTGTTGCGCCTCCGTCCCGCATTGCCACGGCGCATGCGTCCTGCGGGGGTAAACGGCCTTTCCGGCGAACCGACTTCGTGCATTGCGGGGGGAATCGCCATCTGGTATAAGCACACACGGGCAACGCAGAGTCGCTCCTCGCCGGGAGCGATGGGAGCGGCTGGTTCAGATCGTGTGAGCATCGGTGGACTCAGCGAGGAGGCGGAATATGGCATCCGGGGGTACAGTACAGACATTTGCCGTCAAGCGTCTGGAATCTTTCATTGCGAGTGTTCTTGGAGCCCTCGGGCTTCCTGAGGCCGATGCGGCGACCTGCGCCGCCCGGATGACGGAGTCCGACCTTCGCGGCGTGGACACGCACGGGATATTCCGATTGCCTCATTACTGTCAGCGGATTCGGGCGGGAGGAATCAACCTGCGCCCGAAGGTCCGCACAGTCCGGGAAAATGCGGTGACGGCGCTCGTGGACGGCGACAACGCCGTGGGCCAGGTGGTGATGACCTACGCCACGCAGCTGGCGATCAAGAAGGCGGCGGAGGCCGGCCTGGCGTGGGTCGGCACCTTCAACGGCAATCATGCCGGGTGCGCCGCCGTCTACTCCACGATGCCGGTGGCGCATGACATGGTCGGCATGTACATGACGGTGGCGAACGGGAATCACATGCCGCCCTGGGGAGGCGTCGAGCGCATTCTGGGCACGAATCCTCTCTCGGTTGCCATTCCTGCCGGGAAAGAACCGCCTATCGCGCTGGACATCGCGACGACGGTGGCGGCGGCCGGCAAGGTGAAGCTGGCCGCCCAGAAAGGGGAAACGATGCCCATCGGGTGGATGATTGACCGAAAAGGGCAGCCCCTGACGGATCCGAAACGCGCCTCGGAAGGATTCCTGCTGCCGATCGGGGGTTACAAGGGGTACGGGTTGAACGTGGTGATCGGCATGCTTGCCGGCGTGCTCAACGGTGCGGCCTTCGGCCGCAATGTCGTCGACTTCACCCAGGACTTCGCCACCAGGAATAACAGCGGCCACATGGTCCTGGCCATGCGGGTGGACAACTTCCAAGCCGCGGATGCGTTCAAGAGCGAGATGGACCGCGTGATCCGCGAGATCCGCGACTCGGAGCGCATGGAGGGTGTGGACCGCATCTGGCTTCCCGGCGAGATGGAGTTCTACAAGATTCGGGAGCGGCTGGAGAAGGGGATTCCGGTGAACCCCGCCCTCGTGGAACAACTCAGACAGTTGGCCAAGGAACTCCAGTTGGCCGATCGGCTGGAGTAGCGACCCGCTTCAGAAGAGATCGGAGGGCGCATGGGTACTCAAGGGGGTCTGCTGGAGCGGTTGAAGTCGGACGTCCTCGTGTTCGATGGTGCCATGGGGACCATGCTGTTCCAGGCGGGGCTGGCGCCCGGGGCCTGTCCCGAGCTGTGGAATGCCGAGCACCCGGATGTCCTTCAGTCCATTCACCGGGCCTACTTCGACGCCGGCAGCGACCTGGTGGAGACGAATAGCTTCGGCGGGACACGCTTGAAGCTCAAGGCCTTCGGCCTGGAGGAGCGCTGCCGCGAACTGAACGAGCAGGCGGCCCGTCTGGCGCGGAGCGTCTGCCCGCCCGGACATTACGTGGCCGGCTCCATCGGTCCAACCGGTCACTTGCCGGATACGTTCGAGCCGCTCGGCGACACGCCCGCCGATCTCTTTTACGAAAGCTTCCGGGAGCAGGCACAGGCTCTGGCCGCGGGGGGCGTCGACCTCTTCGCCATCGAGACCATGATGATACCGGACGAGGCGGTGCTGGCCATCAAGGCGGCCAAGGACGCTACCGATCTCCCCGTCATGTGCAGTATGACCTTCCAGTACAACCAGGCCAGAGGGGTCGATCGGACCATGTGGGGGACGAGTCCCGCCGACGCCGCAACGAAGCTGATCGAGGCCGGCGCGGATATCGTGGGGTGCAACTGCGGCGATGGAGGGCCGGGCCGCGTGCCGGCGATCTTGGCGGAGATGCGGAGAGCCACCCCGGGGTTCTTGGCGGCATACCCAAACGCCGGCATCCCCAAAGTCGTCGGCGACAAGACGGTCTATGATTTGACCCCCGAGGCCATGGCCGCCGCATTTCCGGCCATCGTGGCCACCGGCGCCCGCATCGTGGGTGCGTGCTGCGGGAGCACGCCCGACCACATCCGAAAGATCGCCGAGGCCGTCCGCGGGCTGCGGGGGGCGTAATCGGCTGCTGAAAAGGTCCATCTGCAACGCCACTGGTGGGGTCTGGAAAGACGGGCGTCCGCAAACGCCCTTCCGCGGAGCGCATGTAACTCTTACACGGTACCAACGACCACGTGGAAATTTTTCTCCGTCTCCCACATTCCATCCTAATTGCGTAACTATCTGTTTCCTTTCATGTTAGCCCGTTCATTTGATTCGGTCGGCGTTCGGCACGAAAGCTGCCAATGTGAAAATCACCGCAGGCGCGGTGGGGGTTTGGTCTGTCCGTTTTGGCCCTCACTAGTGCCTGCGGAGGGTATCGGCGTAGCGTTGAGGCCGAGTGGCAAACGCGGACTCGCATTTGGAGGGCTCAGACATGGCGTTATTCACCCAGACCCCACGGAAAGACGAACCCGGCGCGCAACCCGAACCGAAGAGTGGACCATCCCAGGAACTGGGAACGTTCGCACCGCCCAGTCCGCCTCGGCGCGTAGAGGAGCCTCCGAAGGTGTCGGCGCCCGGAAAGGTCGCCGAGTCCGTTCTATCGTCCGGGTTGAGCATCGAAGGAAAAATTGAAGGAAGCGGGAACGTCCGCGTGGCCGGCCGCTTCAAGGGTAATGTCAACGTCAAGGGGGAATTCACGGTCGAGTCCGGCGCGGCCGTTCACGGCGAGGTGCGTGCGGATTCCGTCCTCGTCGGTGGCGAGGTGCGGGGACAAATCGTCGCAACCTCTCGCGTTGAGTTCAAAGAAACGGGAACCCTCATCGGCGACTTGAAGGCCGGAAGCCTGGCGGTCGCTGCCGGGTCCAAGATGCGCGGGAAGGTCGAGTTCGGTTGGAAAGAAGGCGAGATCGTAGACGATGCCCCGCCGACGGAGGGCGGCGCTCGCTCGGTTACACGGTAAGAATCCATGGCGCCAGTGGGTGAGGCATGGAAGTGTCCTCACTGCGGGCAGCGGATTCTGCGGAGTGCTGTGAACTGTCCGGCATGCCAGCGCCGCCTCCGCTTCGATACGGGCACGGCGGTACAGGCTGCAGTAATCTGCCCCCTGCGCGTCGAGGGCACCATTCAGCATCCTCCCAGCGAAACACCATGGGAGTACTCGGTGCTCGTGCAGGTGCGCGATGCGCAGGGGGCGGTTGTCGCCAAACACGTGGTCGGTGTTGGGGCGATCCAGCCCGGAGACACCCGGACATTTTCGCTGCAGGTCGAGATGCGCGGGCCGGAGGAATCCGCGCACGCCGCGACCGCGGCGCGCCCCGCCTCCACGGAACGCACAAAGCAAGAGTCGCCTGCATCGCCTCACGCGCCCGACGGCCGGAGGACCTAGTCGCGAACTCCAACGCGGCTTCCAGGCCACACAGGACGGCATCCGAACCCTTCCATTGATCCTGTTGGTGAAAACGGTCTGCGATGGCCTCGCGGTACGCCCTGCCTCGTGAATCAATCCGCAGCCCCGGGCCTCCCTAGATCTCCATACTCCACGCACCGGGCGCGAGGGTCGTTTTTGTCCCCCCGCCCGCACTCGTCATCGCGCGCTCCTCTTACCCTGTGTCCCTTGTGCTTTTTGTGGCAGACGTGTCCCGGCCGATTCGACTTGCGCTCGGTTGCCGTCGGCGTAGAATGCCGGACGCGCGGATGACCGTCGGCAACGCAGCTCCGGCGCGGACACACGGGGGTCGAGTGGAACACGTCAGGCGAGTTGTGAAACAGATGTGGGGCTACGATGCGCTGCTTCCCTTGCAGGAGGAGGCCATCGGCGCCGTGCTGGCGAGGCGCGATTCCATCGTTATCCTGCCCACGGGCGGCGGGAAATCGCTCTGCTACCAGGCGCCGGCGGCATCGCTGGGGAAACTGGCCGTGGTGGTGTCGCCCCTGATTTCCCTGATGAAGGACCAGGTGGACGGCCTTACCGCCGCGGGGGTGCCGGCAGCGTTCCTGAACAGCAGCCTGGCGGCCGACGAGCGCCGCGCCGTGGAGCTGGGCGTGGCCCGTGGCCAGTACCAGCTGCTCTACGTGGCGCCGGAACGATTGGTGCTTCCCACCTGCCTGGGCCTGCTGCGGCGGGCCGGGGTGGCTTTCTTCGCGATCGACGAGGCGCACTGCATCAGCCAATGGGGGCACGATTTCCGGCCGGAGTATCGCCAGTTACGCGCGCTGCGGGAGGTGTTCCCGGACGTAGCCATTCACGCGTTCACGGCGACGGCCACCCCGCGCGTGCGCGCCGACATTGCCACGGAGTTGGCGCTGCGCGACCCGGCGATCCTGGTCGGAAGCTTCGATCGGCCGAACCTCGTCTACCGGGTTCGCCAGCGTACCGACAGGTTGCGGCAGGTGACGGAGG
>Ga0316622_100002774_pt1 | contig 12277 bp, 9 predicted proteins | sample OWC_Aug_OW2_C1_D_FD_207646 | JGI IMG/M metagenome (GOLD analysis project Ga0316622, IMG submission 207646) | Wetland soil microbial communities from Old Woman Creek delta, Ohio, United States - OWC_Aug_OW2_C1_D5_C | ecosystem: Environmental > Terrestrial > Soil > Wetlands | place: USA: Ohio... | reverse complement strand
CTCGAAGCATTTCCTTCTCGCAGTTCCAAGGATCCGATGAGCGAACACCGCCCCGATCCCGATGCCCTCCTGGCCCGCGTCAAGGAGGAAGAATCGCAGCAACGCCGCGGCAGGCTTAAGGTTTTTGTGGGAGCCGCTGCAGGCGTAGGAAAGACGTACGCCATGTTGCAGGCGGCCCATGAGCGTCGCGCCGATGGGCTCGACGTCTTGGTCGGCTGGGTGGATACTCATGGCCGCGCCGAGACCGACGCGCTGCTCAAGGGCCTTCCCGTCCTTCCGCGACGTCAGATTCCTTACCGAAACGCGACCCTCCAGGAATTCGATCTCGATGCCGTGCTCGCTCGTCGTCCCGCCGTCGCTCTTGTTGACGAACTCGCCCACACAAATGCTCCCGGCTCGCGTCACCCAAAGCGCTGGCAAGATGTGTTGGAGCTACTGGACGCGGGGATCAACGTCTACACGACGATGAATGTCCAGCACCTGGAGAGCCTGAATGACGTGGTCGCAAAGATCACGGGCGTCCAGGTGCGTGAGACGGTACCCGACTCCGTCCTCGAACAGGCAGACGAGATCGAACTTATCGACCTTCCCCCCGACGAACTCTTGCAGCGGCTCAAGGACGGCAAGGTCTACGTCCCGGAGCAGGCCAAGGAAGCCATCCAGAGTTTCTTCCGCAAGGGAAACCTGATCGCCCTCCGGGAGCTCGCCCTGCGCCGTACGGCGGATCGCGTGGATGCGCAAATGCGTCACTACATGCGCGATCACGCGATCCCCACGACCTGGCCGGTCGCCGAGCGCCTCATGGCCTGCATCAGCCCCAGTCCACACTCGGTCGGCGTGGTTCGGGCCGCCAAGCGCTTTGCGGATACCCTCCGGGCGGAATGGATCGTGGCGTACGTCGAGACACCGGCGCACGCTCGACGGTCCGAGGCAGACCGCGCGCGGGTCAGCGAGATGCTCCGATTGGCCGAGCAGCTCGGCGCCGAGACTGTCACACTGAGTGGGCAGCGCGTCAGCGAGGAGATCCTCACCTACGCCCGCGAACGCAACGTCAGCAAGATCGTCCTCGGAAAGCCGGTCCAACCCCTTTGGAGACGGTTTCTGTTTGGCTCAATCGCCGACGCGCTGGTGCGAGGGAGCGCCGAAACCGACATTTACATCATCAGCGAGGAGGCGCCCCCCCACCTGCCCTACGTTGCGTCTCCCCGGCCCAGCAGAACGGATTGGCCTGGCTATGCTCGAGCCGCGCTGGTGGTGGCTCTGTGCACCGTCGTCGCCTGGGGGATGCTTCCGTATTTCGAGCTGTCGAATATCATCATGCTTTACCTGCTCGGCGTCGTCGGTGTCGCTGCGACCTGCGGTCGTGGACCGTCCATCCTCGCTTCCGTGACAAGCGTGGCCGCGTTCGACTTTTTCTTTGTCCCTCCCTACTTGACGTTCGCCGTCTCCGACACACAATACTTCGTCACCTTCGCCGTCATGCTGGTCGTCGCGCTCGTGATCAGCGACCTCACCATCCGGATCCGGTGGCTGGCAGAGTCGGCCAGGCATCGCGAGCGACGCACGGCGGCGCTCTACTCCATGAGCCGGGAGCTGGCCAGCGTCCGTGGGCTTGACAACATCCTGGGGGCGGCCACTCGACATATTACCGAGGTTTTCCGGAGCCAGGTCGTGTTCTTGCTTCCAGATGCGACCGGCCGCCTTGCCCCTCGGAAGGGTCTACCGAGGTCTTTCGAGATCGACACGTCCGAGTTCGCGGTCGGGCAGTGGGTGTACGAGCACCGCCAGATCGCCGGCCTTGGGACCGCGACTCTGCCGGGGGCCAAAGCCCTCTATCTTCCTCTGACGGCATCTAGGGGGATCCTGGGCGTGCTCGGCGTCCGGCCGGCGGAGCCCCATACGCTTGAAGCCCCGGAGCAGAGGCATCAGCTCGAGACCTTTGTTAGTCAGACGGCCCTGGCGCTCGAGCGGGCCCAGCTCGCGGATGAAGCGCAGCAGACCCAGGTCCGGATGGAGACCGAGCGGCTGCGAAGCTCCTTGTTGAGCTCGGTGTCCCATGATCTCAGGACGCCGCTGGCCTCCATTACCGGGGCGGCGAGCAGCTTGTTGCAGGACATGTCGCTGGACGCGTCAATCCGCCAGGAACTCCTAGAAACAATCCGCGAAGAGTCTGACCGGTTGAGTCGCCTCGTCCACAACTTACTCCAGATGACGAGCCTGGAGTCCGGTGCCGTCCACGCCGTCAAGGACTGGCATCCCCTCGAGGAGGTCGTGGGGGCCGCCTTGGGCCGGCTCAGCGCGGAGCTGCAGGGCCGCGAGGTCACCACACGCGTCCTCAAAGATCTGCCCCTTGTCCCAATCGATGACGTGCTGATCGAGCAAGTCCTCATTAACTTGCTGGACAATGCCGTCAAGCACACCCCGGACGGAAGCCCGATCGAGGTGGCCGCGTGGGCCGACGGCGATACGGTGACGGTCGAGGTAGCCGACCGAGGCCCCGGTCTTGCCGCAGGCGAAGAGCAGCGCGTGTTCGAGAAGTTCTATCGAGGCCATCCCGCCACGGCGCGGGGAGCCGGTCTCGGACTTGCGATTTGCCAAGGGTTTGTGAAAGCTCATGAGGGCCGGATCTGGGCTGAGAATCGGCCGGGCGGCGGCGCTACGTTTCGATTTACAATCCCGCTCACCGGCAGCCCGCCGGAGGTGGAGCGGAGCGATGGCTGAGCATCCGGAAGGGATATCTCCCGAAACCTCATCAACGGGAACGCCAGGACCAGCCGTCGTGCTCATCGAGGACGAGCCGCAAATCAGGCGTTTTCTTCGCGCCTCGCTGATTAGCCACGGGTTTCGGCTTTTCGAGGCGGCGAACGGTCAGGAGGGCCTGGTAGAGGCTGCCACGCGTCAACCGGAACTCATCATCCTAGATCTCGGGCTCCCCGACATGGACGGCCTCGAGGTCATTCGCCAACTCCGAGAGTGGACCACAATTCCGATCATTGTCCTCTCCGCACGGGGTCAAGAGCGTGACAAGATCTCGGCTCTCGATGCCGGCGCCGATGATTATGTGAGCAAGCCCTTCGGCGTCGGCGAACTTCTCGCCCGCATGCGTGTGGCCGTCAGGCACGCGGCGCGCAACCCAAGCGATCCTGGCGAAACGACATTTTCCCTTGGCGAACTGCACGTGGACCTCGTCAACAGACAGGTGACAATGGGGGGGAACCGCGTCCACCTGACCCCGATCGAATATCGGCTCCTGATCACGCTGATCCGCCACGCTGGAAAGATTCTTACTCATCGGCACCTGCTCAAAGAAGTCTGGGGACCGAACCAGACCGAGCAGGCACAGTACTTGCGCGTCTATATCGCCCAGCTCCGGCGAAAGCTCGAGGTTGATCCGGCTCGCCCCCGCTACGTCCTCACCGAACCGGGTGTGGGTTACCGCCTCGCGGCGGAGTAACGCCGCGCCTCGGCTCAGATGCTTTTCGCCTGCCCCGAAGAGGCTGCTTCTCGCGGCCCGGCAATCCGGATGATCCCGCCACGCCCAAGCCTAGACGATCGCGCTTCTTTGCTGTGTCGTTGATCTGGCCGCGTACGCGCCAGCCCGCCCTTAACCGGGAATCGACCTCCCACACGCTCTCAGGATCATACTGCGATCCCCCCTCATGCCCCCGACGTGAATTGTTCGGTGTTTCGTCCCGTGAGGGCGCGCAAGGTGGAGAGGGGTTGCATCCGGGCCGACGCTTTTATACCCTAGCGCCATTCTGCGAACCCGTGACGCGGCGAGGATATCTCTGTGATCATCCCGGAGCGCATCCGGACATCACCCCGGCATCCCAGGCGCCTCCATTACTCTGCACATGTTTCCGCCCTGCAACTCGTCAGTCCCCGCACTGCGACCAGCCGAACGCGTCATTGCCGTTGGAGGCGCGGCGTCACCCAACGGGCCTCCGGAGCACCTGTCGTTCCCCGCACCCCATGCATGGGAAGGTGAGATGAAGTCAGTCATCATCGGAGCTGGTGAGGTCGGATTTCACATTGCAGAGCGGCTGACCCGCGAAGGCCACGACGTCGTGGTCATCGAGCAGGATCCGGCGGTCAGGCAGCGCGTCCAGAACGAACTGGACGTCATGACATTCGAGGGAAACGGCGCCTCCCCGTCGGTCCTGGAGGCGGCGGGCATCCAGGGTGCCGACCTGCTCATTGCCGTTGCTGATATTGACGAGGTCAATATCGCGGCCTGCGTCCTGGCCAAGGAATATGGGGTCGAGCGGCGAATCGCTCGGGTCCGGGACCCCGAGTTCAGCGAGCACCCATTCCTGATGCAGGGTCGCCGACTGGGGATTGACCTGATGATCAATCCCACCATCGTGGTGGCCGAGGAGATTCTGGACCTCATCAAGACGCCCGCCGCCGCCGAAGTGGGGAAATTCGTCGAGGGCCGGGTGATGATGCTCGGCCTCCAGATCGGTCCCGGCGCCCCCATTCTGGACCGGCCGCTCAAGGCCCTGCGCCCGTTCCACGCCACCACGCCCTTTCTCATCGTCGCCGTGTACCGCGACGGTCGGCTGTTGATCCCTGATGGCGGCACCGAGGTCGCGCCCGGCGACCACCTCTATTTCATCAGCAAGCGCGAGTCCATCCACGACATCCTGACCCTCTTGGGCAAACGGGAAAGCATCATCCACCGTGTCTTGGTGGTCGGGGGCGGACGCGTCGGCGTCCGCGTGGCCGAGCTTCTGGAACGCGAGCAACTCAGCGTGAAGCTTCTGGAGCGAAATCCGAACCGCTGCGCCGAACTCTCACGCCGCCTCGCCCATACGTTGGTGCTGTGCGGGGACGGAACGGATCTCCGGACGTTGGAGGAAGAGGGGATCGGGACCATGGACGCGGTGGTGGCGGTGACCGACGACGAGGCGACGAACATCCTGGCCGCCCTGCTGGCCAAAGAGCAGGGCGCAAAAAAGGTCATCCCCCTCATCAAGCGGCAACACCTCTTGCACCTTCTCCCACATCTCGGGATTGATGCGGCCATCAGCCCCCGGATGGCCACCGCCAGCGTCATCCTGAAGTACGTCCGAAAGGGTCGAGTGCTCTCCATCTTCGAGATCCCGGAAAGCGACGCCGAGACGTTGGAACTGGTCGTAACTCCCGGCTCCCGTGTCGCCGGCAAAGCCGTCCACGAGGCGAGTCTCCCATCCGGAGCCATTGTCGGCGCCATCGTCCATCGCGAGGAGATCGTCATCCCTCGGGGCGACACCATTTTCCATCCCGAGGACCGCGTGGTGATCTTCGCGTTGCCTGCAGCCATCCGAAATCTCGAGCAACTGTTCTCCTGAGGAGGAACACAGCCCATGGTACGATTCGGGCTCGTGTTGAACCGGACCGCGCTGATCTTGCTCGCGGTTGCACCGTTCATGCTGACCGCGATCCCGTTTTCGCTGTATTACCGGACCAACGACATACAGGCCCTCGCGATATCGTTCGCTATCACGGGGCTTGCGGCGGGGGCAATGTACGGCTGTACCCCGAAAGCGGGTGAATTGAATCACAGGGAGGGGATTCTGATCGTCGCGCTAGGCTGGGTTCTCACGGCGGGCTTCGGCGCCCTGCCGTTCTATCTCTACGGTACGTTCCCGACCTACACGGATGCCTACTTCGAGGCCATGTCGGGCTTCACCACCACGGGGGCGAGCGTCCTGGGCGACATCGAGGCCCAACCTGTCGGGATCCTCTTCTGGCGGAGCCTCACCCACTGGCTCGGGGGGATGGGGATCGTGGTACTGTCGCTAGCGGTGTTGCCCGCCCTGGGGGCCGGCGGGATGCAGCTCTACAAGGCCGAGGTGCCCGGGCCGACTGCAGACAAGCTGGTCCCTCGCCTTCGGGAGACGGCAAAGCGCCTCTATCTGGTCTATTCGACGATCTCCGCTGCCGAAGTGGTGCTCCTGCTCCTTGGTGGGATGCCCCTCTTTGACAGTCTCACCCACATGTTCGGTACCATGGGGACAGGTGGCTTCTCGCCGAAAAACGCCAGCGTGGGATATTACCATAGCGCCTACCTGGAGATGGTCATCGCCGCCTTCATGTTCATCGCCGGGGCGAACTTCCTCCTGCATTACAACGCCATGGCAAAGGGTGATCTCCGGGGCTACCTCAAAGATGAAGAGGTCCGCTTCTATGCCGGGGTGGTGGCCTTCACCACGCTGACAGTGGCGCTCGCTCTGGTGAGTCACAAGCTCTACCCCGGCTTCTTGACGGCGCTTCGCCATGCGGTCTTCAACGTTGTCTCGATCATTACCACGACCGGTTTCGTGACAGAGGACTTCGGGAAATGGCCGCCGTACGGCCACTACATCCTTCTGATCCTCATGTTCATCGGCGGTTGTACCGGCTCGACGGGCGGGGCCATCAAGTGCATGCGGATCTGGCTCCTGCTCAAGATCTCGTATCAGCAGCTTTTCCAGATCGTTCACCCCAAGGCCGTCCGGACGCTTCGCTATAACGGCCGGACCGTGCCGCCCGACGTGATCCAGGGCGTCCAGTCCATGTTCGCCCTCTATATGCTGACCTTCCTTGTGACGTCCGCCGCCCTGGCAGCGCTCGGGCACGATGTCGTGACGGCCATCTCGGCAATCGCTGCGACGCTGGGAAATGTAGGGCCTGGCCTGGGAACGGTCGGTCCAGTGGAGAACTACTCGCACTTTCCCTTGGCTTCCAAGTGGGTGTGCTCTTTTGCCATGTTTGTTGGCCGTCTCGAAGTGTATTCGGTGGTTGTGCTAATGGTCCCCGAATTCTGGCGGAGGTGATCGCTCGGAAGAAACTCATTCCGCACGCCAAGGTGTCCGCGTTCCCCGCCCTCGGCCTGTGTGTCCACCCGTACGTGCATCAAAGCCCCTGACTGCGGCTTGCCTTGACGTCCCTGGGGGACTGGACTAGTATTCCCGCCGGCCCGCTTCGTTCACAGTTATCCGGTACGATCTGGAGACCTCATGGCAAGCTCCCTACGACGAATGCTCCTTGGCCAACCCCTGGCCACTGCCGCCGAGAAGCACGAGCGGCTCGGAAAGATCTCCGGCCTCGCCGTCTTCGCCTCCGACGCTCTGTCCTCGGTCGCCTACGGCACCGAGGAAATCATGCTGGTCTTGGTGGCCGCCGGGGCCGCTGCCATTGCGTACTCGTTCCCGATCATGGTCGGCATCGTCATCCTCGTAGGAATCGTGGCCGCCTCGTACTGGCAGACCATCCATGCCTACCCCTCTGGGGGCGGGTCGTACATCGTCGCCAAGGATAACCTCGGGACGCTCCCCGGCCTCGTGGCCGGGGCAGCTCTCCTCATCGATTACGTCCTAACCGTGGCGGTGAGTACCGCGGCGGGAGTCGCCGCTGTCACCTCGGCGTTTCCGACGCTATTCTCGTGGCGCGTCCTCATCTGCGTCGTCACCGTCATTGCCGTCACCGTCGCCAACCTCCGGGGCGTGCGGGAGTCGGGTAACCTCTTTACCATACCCACTTACTGGTTCATCGCGAGCTTGGGCGCCCTCCTTGCGGCTGGCGCGTACCGCGTCCTGACCGGGACGGTTCAGCCGTATCCGGTTGAAGAAGTGAAAGCGACCGAGGCTGTCACAGTGTTTCTGCTGCTGCGCGCCTTTTCTTCGGGATGTGCCACGCTCACCGGCATCGAGGCGGTGAGCAACGGCATCCCGGCGTTTCGCCCGCCCGAGCCCAAAAACGCCGCCATTACCCTTGTCTGGATGGCCTCCATTCTGGGAGCCACCTCCCTTGGGATGGCGTATCTGGCCCACCTCTATCACGTCACACCGAAGGACGCCGAGACGGTCGTCTCTATGCTGGCCCGGGCGGCCATGGGCGAGGGCATTCTCTATTACAACATCCAGGCGGCCACGGCGGTCATCCTGTTCCTCGCCGTGAATACGTCCTTTCAAGACTTTCCCCGGCTCTCCTCGATTCTGGCCCGGGACGGCTTCATGCCCCGACAGATGGCCAATCGCGGCGACCGCCTAGTCTTCAGCAACGGGATCATCATCTTGGCCGGACTGTCCATCGTCCTGCTGGTCGTCTTCCAGGGGAGCACGCACGCCCTCATCCCTCTCTACGCCGTTGGCGTCTTCCTCTCCTTCACGCTGTCACAGGCCGGAATGGTGCGGCACTGGTTGAAGGAGGAGCATCCAGCGCCCCACCATATCCTCCTGAATGGCCTGGGCGCCCTTACCACGGGCGTCGTGACCGTGGTCATCGCTGTGTCCAAGTTCACCCACGGCGCTTGGATGGTGATCGTGCTGATCCCGCTCATCGTCCTAGGACTCCTGAAGGTCCAGCGCCATTACGCCGAGGTTGCGCAGCAACTGTCTCTGGCAGGCGCCCGGCGCCCGCGCATCGGGAAGAACCCGGTCGTGGTCTTGGTGGCGGGGATCCACAAGGGCGTGGTGGAGGCGCTAGAATACGCGCGCTCCATCTCGCCCAACGTGACGGCCTTGACGGTGGACCTGGACCCGACGCAGACTACCAAGCTGCGCCTGAAGTGGGCCGAATGGGAGCCGGACATCCCCTTGGTGGTGCTGGAGTCGCAATACCGGTCGATTGTTCGTCCCGTGCTAGAGTACATTGACCGGATGGAGCGGCAAGGCGAAGGCCGCTATCTGACGGTGGTCATTCCCGAATTCGTTCCGTCCCATTGGTGGCAGCACTTCCTGCACAACCAGACCGCCCTGCTCATCAAAGCCGCTCTGCTCTTCCGACCCGGCAAGGTCAGCGTGAGCGTGCCGTACCACCTCGGCGAATGATCCGCGGCGTGGGCCACCAGAGGCACAGGACTCATCCGGGAGTTTCCCGATCCGTAGATCGGTGCGTCCTTATCGTGACGGAAGCCATTGTGCCTCGTGGGTGTCTTGTGGCTTCCTCGGTCCGACCTTCGTCCGCTCCCATCCTTCTTCCTTCTGGGATTGCAAATTAGAATCAAGACTTCTATAATGCGTGCCATGATCGAGCGGAAGTACGGGGATCGACTTCGGCAGTTGCTGCGCCAGTTCCCCGCAGTGACGGTGCTTGGACCGAGGCAGTGCGGGAAGACCACCTTTATCCAACGCGCCCTTCCCGAATGGACCTACCTGGATCTGGAGCGGCCCTCCGATGTCGCACCCCTGGCTGCGGATCCGGAGGCGCGCCTCGCCCAGCTCGGCGACCATGTCGTCCTCGACGAGGCACAGCGCCTCCCGGACTTGTTCCCGGTTCTGCGCAGCGCCATCGACGCCCGAAGGTCGCAACGAGGCCGCTTTGTCCTCCTGGGATCGGCCTCTCCGTCCCTCGTGCGGGCCATCTCCGAATCCTTGGCAGGGAGAACGGCCTTCCTGGATCTCTCGCCCCTCCGCTGGGACGAGGTGGCAGATCGGCGGAACGCGCGCGGCGTCATGACTCTCTGGTTTCGGGGAGGATACCCGGAGGCCTACCTGCAACGCGACGATGGTCGCCGCTGGGAATGGATGGAGTCCTATACGCGAGCCTTTATCGAGCGGGACCTGGTCGCGCTGGGGATCGAGGTCTCCGCCGCCCAGATGCGTCGACTCTGGACCATGCTCGCCCACTGCAACGGGGCCATCTGGAACGCCTCACAGTTGGCGGCATCCCTGGGGGTCAGTTATCACACGGTGAATCGTTATGCGGATATCCTGGAGCAGACCTTTCTCATCCGGAAGCTACCCCCGTTCTTCGCCAATGTGCGCAAGCGACTCGTCAAGAGCGCCAAGGTGTATTTCCGTGACACGGGGCTCCTCCACTACTTTCTAGGCATTCGCCGCGAAGTCATCCTGGACACACACCCCGCCCGAGGCTTGAGCTGGGAGGCTTTTGTCCTCGATCAGTTGATCTCGGCGTTCCAGCGGTACGCCCCAGGCAGTCAGGCGTTTTTCTGGCGCACCGCCCAAGGCGACGAGGTTGATCTGCTCATCGACACGGGACGGACGCTGATGCCCTTCGAGGTCAAACTGCACTCCGCCCCGACTTCGCAGGACGCCTGGGGCTTGCGCCGATGCATGCAGGACGTGGGCCTGTCGCGAGGATACTTGCTCTATCCAGGTGACGCCGAGTACTCTTTGGGACGAGGCATCATTGCTGTTCCCGTCGGGCGACTCCTTTCCCGGCCTCAGGAGTGTGTCCGACTATGAGGTGTCATGGCACAGATCTGCGGGGGAGAGTGTCTCTGGAATCAAAGCGACCAGTCGGTGCTCTGCCGTGTTGGGTCCAATAACTTCACCATGGCGGGACTTGGCTTCCGCAAGACACTGAATTTGGAAGCGAGAATCCCCGTTTGCTAAGCGAAAGTTGGAAAGCGTGTCAGGGAAGGTGGGCGTGAACCGCCGGGGGTTGCTCGCCGCAGTGACCTTCCTCGCGTGCTTCGCCGCGATTGTGCCCAGCACGGCCTTTCCGGCCGAGGTCCACTTCTCACCGGATGGCGGCATCCGCCGGCACCTGCTCCGCGCCATCCGGGAATCGCGGCAGCAGATCGACGTGGCGGTGTACCATCTCACGTCCATGGAACTGGCCCAGGCGTTGACAGCGGCCAAGAATCGAGGCGTGCGCGTCCGCGTCCTCACCGATCAAGAGAGGGCCACGTCAGGCGGGCCGGCCATCCGGATCTTGCGCGAAAAGGGCGTCGAGGTGCGGTCGCTCGGCGTGTCCGAGCAGAGTCTGATGCACCACAAGTTCGCCGTCTTCGACGAGCGCGTCGTGGCAACCGGGTCCTACAACTGGACGAACACCGCAGAGCGGGCAAATTACGAGAACCTGGTTCTGTTCGACGATCGCGACGTGGTGACCCGATTCACACGAGAGTTTCAACGGCTGTGGCAAGACGCGAAGGACTGAAATCGCCCAAGGCAGGAGTCGTCACCCCGCGCCGTGCCGTGCACGCCGGGCCGGCGCGGTCGACACCTAAGGCATCGCGGCCCCATTGTCTCTCTTAGCAGAATGCTGAAAAACTCGCTCTTGCCCAGGCCGCTCAAAAAGACCCAGATGCAAGGCGGCGAGCGAAGGGCGGGGTACCCACCGCAGGTGGGTCCAGGCGTACTTCCGGTACGCCGCAGCGAGTGCCCGAGTAAGCGGGGTACCCATCCAGAGGATGGGTCACCGCAGATGGGCCTTTTTCAGCAGCCTGCTAGTCCTCCCAAAGCTTTGCCATCTGCACGCGGTCATGATCAAAGTCTTTGGCCGTGATGGTCAGCTTGCCGCCTGGAGGCACTCGGCCCTCGTTCCACAGGAAGGCGTTAAGGCAGCGTTCGGCTAGTGAGCTCCAGAAAGCGCTCTCGGGCGGGAGTCGGCGATGGGTTGCGCGCTCGACGAAGTCGACTGCCTCCGCGGTGATCTCCGCAACCATGTCTTGCTGGCGACCGTCGGGATGCTCGACGACGAAGCGGCGTTGACCTGGCTCACGCCGCTGCCACTCCTTGGCATTCGGGTCGGTCCAGAAGCGGAACCCGTTCAGGGTGAGGCGGCTGATCGGTGGTGCGATCTCCGCCGTCGGCTGCTGAGTCGTCGGCTCCACCGTGACCGGAGTTGAGACGACCGGCTTGGCCAGGGCCGCGGTCACCGCGTTGCGAAGAGTCTCCGGCGTCATCGGCTTGCGCACGAAATCGGTGGCGCCGAGCTTCATGGCATCCACTGCGAGCTCGACCGATGCGTACGCGGTCACCATGATCACCCGCGCGCTCGGGTTGCGCTCCTTCATCCGCTGGAGGGTTTCCAGGCCGTCCATGCCGGGCATCTTCTGATCCAACAGCACCGCGTCCCAGGCGGAGCCGTCGCCGAACGCCTCCAATCCCCGATATCCATCGGCCGCTTCGCCCGCCTCATGGCCTGCCGCTTCCACGGTCATCCGCATCACCCGGCGGATGTGCTCTTCGTCATCGATGATCAGAATCCGTTTCGCCATGCTGCACCCCTCGGCTGTCTGTTTAGCCCCTTCGCCGGCCATCAACCTGCCATCGGCAGGGTGAAAGTGAATGTCGTGCCGCGTCCGACTTCGGATTGGACAACAATCTTGCCACCGTGGGCCTCGACGATGCGTTTTGAGATGGCCAGGCCTAGTCCGGCGTCCCCGGATGGAGCATCGGGGACCCGGACGAACTTCTCGAAAATGTGCGCCAAATACTCGGGCGGGATGCCGTGGCCAGTATCCTTCACAGAGATGGCGATATGCCCCTGGCGGCGGACGGCGCTCACGCGGATGAGGCCGCCGCGATCGGTGTGACGGAGCGCGTTGCTGACCAGATTG
>Ga0316622_100002773_pt1 | contig 12277 bp, 10 predicted proteins | sample OWC_Aug_OW2_C1_D_FD_207646 | JGI IMG/M metagenome (GOLD analysis project Ga0316622, IMG submission 207646) | Wetland soil microbial communities from Old Woman Creek delta, Ohio, United States - OWC_Aug_OW2_C1_D5_C | ecosystem: Environmental > Terrestrial > Soil > Wetlands | place: USA: Ohio... | reverse complement strand
ATCGGATAAGCCGTGCGGCGATCATCTTGAGTACGATCCCGCCTATCTTGAGCTTGCCAAGAATATAGAGGGCAAACCTGAGGATCCTCTTACCGGTGAAAAAGCCCAACCGCCCGTTTGGCGGGATGTTCAGAAAGACGCATCGGCGCTGTTGTTGCGAACCAAGGATTTACAGGTCGTTTTATATCTGTTGCGCGCATTGATTCCTCTCGAAGGCGTGGTGGGGCTGAGGGATGGTCTAAAGTTGCTGGATGGCTTGCTGGAAAAATATTGGGAATGCATTCACCCGGTATTGGATCCGGAAGATAATCTGGATCCTACCTCGCGAGTAAACATCATCGAAGAACTGAGCAATTTTGAAGTGGTGCTGCGGCCTCTTAATCTGGCGGCCCTGGTGGATTCAAAGGCTGCCGGCCGGTTTTGTCTGCGCGATATTCAGCTGGCTACCGATAAAATCGATTTGCCCGTAGGCATTACGAAGCCCGATATCAATATCATCAAGGCCGCATTTATGGATGTTCCGGTTGAGGTGTTGAGGGGGACCGATCAGGCGATTCGAGAAAGCTCGGCTATTCTTGAGCGTTTGGATGGCTTTGTTAATGAAAAGGTGGGGATAGGCAACGGTCCCGATTTGTCGGCAATCAAGTCCTTGCTGAAGGAAATCCGCCTTGTTTTCGATCAGTTTGCCAGTGACCTGCTTGCCAAGGATGCCAGCCAGGAGATGGATGGTGGCGACGTGACTGGTGAACAAGCCTCGTCCGCATCACCTTCTCCCCGGCAACAGGCAGGGGTTGGTTTGATTACGTCTCGCCAGGATGTGTTGAAAACGCTAGACTTGATCTGCAAGTATTATGCTGAGCACGAACCTTCGAGTCCGGTGCCTATTTTTTTAGAACGGGCCAAGCATTTAGTAACAGCGGACTTTATGCAAATCGTGCAGAATTTGCTGCCGGATGCGGTTTCGCAACTGCAAACGTTCAAAGGGCCTGATTCGAATTAATTATTGGTGTTATCAATCTGGAGTGGAGTAAAAACATGGCGGAAAGTAGTCAAAAATTTATACAGAGGAATCGGGCTCCCCGTGTTCAAATCGAATACGATGTCGAAGTCTACGGTTCGGAAAAGAAAGTACAGCTTCCCTTCGTGATGGGTGTTCTGGCGGATCTTTCCGGTAAGCCTTCCGAGCCGTTGCCGCCGGTAGCGGATCGTAAGTTGCTGGAAATCGATGTCGATAATTTCGATGATAGATTAAAGTCCATGAAGCCGAGGGCGGCTTTTCAAGTTACCAATACGCTGACGGGTGAAGGTAATTTGAACGTGGATATCACCTTCGAAAGCATGGATGATTTTTCACCTGCAGCGGTCGCTAAAAAAGTCGCGGGGCTGGACAAGATTCTCGAAGCCAGGACCCAGTTGTCCAATTTGATCACTTACATGGATGGCAAAACAGGCGCCGAAGAGTTGATCGCAAAATTAATCAACGATCCGGCCTTGTTACAATCTCTGGCGGCTTCGGCAAAACCGGCTGAAAGTGGCAGTGCCACCACCGAAACGACCGAAGGCGGGGAGGGCTGATCATGGCTGAATTGGAAACCCAAACATCAACCCAAGCCGAGGCTCAAACGCTTGAGTTGGATGATTTTTCGGCATTGCTCTCCAAAGAGTTCAAGCCGGGAACCGAAGCGGCGAGTCAGGTCAATACCGCCGTCGCCACCTTGGCTCAGTACGCGTTGAAAGACGTTACTAAAATTTCCGACGATGCGGTTAAGAGCATACAGGCCATTATCTCCAGCCTGGATCAAAAAATTACCGAACAGCTCAATCTGGTGATGCATCATCCGGACTTCCAAAAACTGGAATCGGCATGGCGAGGCTTGCATTATCTGGTTAACAATACCGAAACCGATGAAATGCTCAAGATTCGGGTCATGAACATTACTAAAAACGAGCTGGGTAAAACCCTGAAGAAATTCAAGGGTACGGCCTGGGATCAGAGTCCGATGTTCAAGAAGCTCTATGAAGAAGAGTACGGCACCTTCGGTGGCGAGCCCTTCGGATGCTTGGTCGCCGATTACCATTTCGATCATAGTCCGCCCGACGTGGAATTATTGGGCGAAGTCGCCAAGATCAGCGCGGCCTCACATACGCCGTTTATCGCCGGCGTGGCGCCGTCGGTATTGCAGATGGAAAGCTGGTCTGAATTGGCCAATCCCCGGGATTTAACGAAAATATTCCAAACGCCGGAATATGCCGCGTGGCGTTCCTTACGCGAATCCGAAGACTCACGATACATCGGCTTGGCCATGCCGCGATTTTTGAGCCGATTGCCTTATGGCGCTAAAACCGATCCGGTCGATGAGTTTGATTTCGAGGAAGATACCTCGGGCGCCGACAGCAGCAAATACACTTGGTCGAATTCGGCTTACGCGATGGCGGTCAATATCAACCGTTCATTTAAACTGTACGGCTGGTGTTCGCGGATCAGAGGTATCGAATCCGGTGGCGCCGTGGAAGGCTTGCCGGTGCATACCTTTCCGACAGACGATGGCGGGGTCGACATGAAATGTCCCACCGAAATCGCCATTACCGACAGACGGGAGGCGGAGCTGGCGAAAAGCGGATTCATGCCGCTGTTGCACAAAAAGAATACCGATTTCGCGGCGTTTATCGGTGCGCAATCCTTGCAAAAACCATTCGAATATGAAGATCCCGATGCGACGGCTAACGCCAATCTGGCGGCCAGGTTGCCTTATCTATTTGCCACCTGCCGCTTCGCACATTACCTGAAGTGTATTGTCAGGGATAAGATCGGCTCATTTAAGGAGAGGGAGGACATGCAGCGTTGGCTGAACAGTTGGATCAAGCAATATGTGGATGGCGATCCGGCTCGTTCGAGCGAAGAATCCAAGGCCAGGAAACCCCTGGCCGCGGCTGAAGTGGTGGTGGAAGAGGTCGAAGGAAATCCGGGCTATTACAGTTCGAAATTCTACCTAAGACCCCATTATCAACTAGAGGGGCTGACCGTGTCGTTGCGATTGGTGTCGAAGTTGCCTTCGACTAAAGGCGGTGGCTAGTCAAGTGATGTGAGTTTGGGGGGCGGCCGCTCGCGGCATGAACCCATTTTTAGCTAAGTTGTTTAATCATTAGGAGAAGGTGTTATGGCTGTAGATATGTTTATCGATATTAAAGATGTGCCAGGCGAATCGAAGGATGACAAGCACAAAGATCAAATCGACGTGCTGGCTTGGAGTTGGGGCATGAGCCAGTCAGGCTCGTTCCATGTAGGCGGCGGTGGCGGTGCCGGTAAGGTGAATGTTAGTGACTTGTCTTTCACCAAGTATGTCGATATTTCCTCGCCTGTTTTGATGCTGGATTGCGCCAATGGCGATCATATCCCTGAAGCGACATTATACGTGCGCAAGGCTGGCAAGACTCCTCTGGAATACATCGTGATCAAGATGGAGAAAATCATCGTGTCCAGTATTTCCACCGGTGGCAGCGGCGGCGAAGACCGCCTCACCGAGAGCGTTTCGTTGAATTTCGCCAAAGCGGAATTCAAATACGTGCAACAATCGGATACAGGTGGTGAAGACAAGTCGAAAACTTTCAAATGGGATATTGAGGCTAATAAAGGAGATGTTAGCTAAAAAGGGAAGCGCCAAAATCCGTCAGAATCGTCCGCAGGGCTTTACCATGCTCCCGCGGACATTTTTGGATGGCTTGGAATTCGGCCATTTTTTCATGGCCGGATATCCGGGGTGGATTTTTTAATTTTAAGTAAAGCCGGGAAAGCATATGCAAGCCGAACAAAGCCTGCACCAGGGACGCCCCGAGGAGGCCTTGGCGCAATTGCAGGAGAACGTCCGCAGGGAACCAGCCAACCCTAAGTTGAGAATTTTCCTGTTTCAGCTGTTGGCTGTGCTGGGACGCTGGGAACGTGCATTGACCCAACTCAACGTAGCGGGCGAACTCGATAGCGGAAATTTATTGATGGTTCAGACCTACCGAGAAGCCATCCAGTGCGAGGTATTGCGTGGCGATGTTTTTGCGGGTAAGCGCACGCCATTGCTGTTCGGTGAACCGGAGCGGTGGGTGGCATTGCTGGTCGAGGCTTTACGCCTTGATGCCGACGCCCATTTCAACGAAGCGATGACGTTACGCAATGAAGCATTAGAATTGGCGCCAGCCAGTTCCGGAAGCATCAATGGCGTGGGTTTCGAATGGATAGCCGATGCCGACACGCGGCTGGGACCGGTGGTGGAGGCTATCGTCAACGGCAAGTATTATTGGATTCCCTTTCAACAGATACGTAAGATCGAACTCGACGCACCCATGGATTTACGGGATGTGGTGTGGATGCCCGCCCTGTTTACCTGGGGCAATGGCGGCCAAGCCACCGGCTTGATTCCGACTCGGTATTCCGGATCGGAGAAGGCACAGGATGCGTTGATCCAACTGGCCCGCAAGACCGATTGGGACGAATCCGCCGATGGCGTGTGTCGAGGACTCGGCCAACGTTTATTGGCCACCAATATTGACGACTACGCGCTTATGGATGCGCGCTCAATTGAACTGAATTTGGGCGCTGGGCGGGAATAATGGCTGAGTTGCTGCATACGGAGCGCTTGCAGCCTTCGTTGTTGGACCGCCTTACCGATAACGATCCGGATCGCGCGACGGAATCCCGTGAGCAGCGGGTACTATCCATGCGGCAATTGCGGCAAAGTGTATTGCGGGATTTGAACTGGCTGCTCAATACCTCGGCCCTGGAGTCCATGGTTGATTTATCCGACCTGCCTTGCGCATCTCATTCAGTCATCAATTACGGTATTCCAGCCCTGTCGGGTATGAATTTGAGATACGTCGACCTGCCGGTCATTCATAGAAAGATAAAGCAAGCCATCATCGATTTTGAACCCAGAATCTTGCCCGATTCGCTTAAATTGGAACTGATCACCTCCGATCAAGAAATGAATCAACATGCCATGAGCTTCAAAATCGAGGGTGATTTATGGGCTCAGCCTTTGCCTATCCATCTTTATATTCGTAGCGATCTCGATCTGGAAACCGGTGAAGTGAGCGTCAAGGACCTGGGGGGTTAACATGGATCCTCGTTTGCTCAAATACTACAACCGGGAACTGCAGCACGTCCGCGAAGTGGGGGCCGAGTTTGCCGGAGAATTTCCCAAGATAGCTAGCCGGCTGGGCTTGGATGCTTTCGAATGTTCCGATCCCTATGTGGAACGCCTGTTCGAAGGTTTCGCCTTCATGGCCGCCAGGGTGCAGTTGAAAGTCGATTCCGAGTTTCCCACCTTTACCCAACATTTGCTGGATATCGTCTATCCGCATTATTTGTCGTCAACGCCTTCCATGACGGTGGTGGAGTTCAACCCCGATTTAAGCGAAGAAGTTTTGGCGGACGGTTTCGTGATACCCAAGGGGACTTCGTTACGCAGTCAAATCGGCAAGGGCGAACAAACCGCCTGTGAATATCAAACCGCGCATCCTTTGCAATTATTGCCGCTGGAAGTCAGCCAACTTCAATATTTACCCTCGCTGGCGGCCATTTCCAGCCACGGCATCGCCGCGCCAAGAGCATTTCCCCAGGTAAAGGCAGCGATCCGCATCGTCTTGCGTACCACGGCCGGCGTGAATTTCAATCAATTGGCACTGGCCAAGCTTCCGCTGTTTTTACGCGGTGCTGGCGGTATCCCGTATCGCTTGTACGAACAGTTCCTGGCCAACGCCAAGGCCATCGCCTGTAAGTTCAACAAGGGCTCCTCTTCGGTGGTGGACTATGCTTGCGGAAAAGTAACGCGCGGCATGGGATTCGAACAGGATGAAGCATTGCTGAAGCATACGCCACGCTCATTCGATGGTTACCGTATCTTGCAGGAATATTTCGCCTTCCCCGAACGTTATCTGTTCGTGGAACTGGAGGGCTTGTCTCCGCTGGTTTCGCAATGTGAATCGAATGAACTGGAATTGTTCGTACTCTTGGACCGGAGTGACTCCCATCTGATCAACGCCTTGGATAAGACCAATCTGGCTTTGTTCTGCGTGCCGGCTATCAATCTGTTCCCCAAGCGTACCGACCGTATCCACATCGACCATCGGCAATCGGAATATCATGTGGTGGTCGATCGTACCCGCCCCATGGACTATGAAGTGTTTAGCGTCGGCGAGGTTGCGGGTTACGGGGAAGATCAGAAAACGGAACAAGCCTTCCTGCCGTTTTACGGGTCGGGTAGCGCGTTTCAAAATCAAGCCGAAACCGCGTTTTATACCCTCAGGCGCCAGAAGCGGGTGTTGTCGTCGAAGCAGCGCCGAGAAGGCGTGCGTTCCAGCTATATCGGCAGCGAAACATTTGTTTCCTTGGTCGATGCCGCGCAGGCGCCATACTCGCCGAATGTGAGCCAACTGGGACTGGAAACGCTTTGTACTAATCGCGATTTGCCTTTGATCATGCCGGTCGGGGTGGGCAATACCGACTTTACGTTGCAGATCAGCGCCCCGGTTAAGGCTATCCGCTGCATCGCGGGACCGACCCGGCCCGTGCCCGCCGCGTATGATGGCGACAGCGTCTGGCGCTTGATCAATCATCTTTCACTCAATTATTTGTCGCTGATCGATAATGATGCCAAGCAAGGTGCTGCTGCATTGCGGGAATTACTCAGCCTGTATGCCGACCGCCGCGAAGCCGCGATTAAAAAGCAGATAGAAGGGGTGGTGTCGGTTGCGGCTAAAAATGTCGTCAGGCGCATAGATGCCAAAGGCCCTATGGTATTCGGCCGAGGCTTGGAAATTTCGGTATTGCTGGACGAATCGGCTTTCGAGGGCGGCGGGTATTTTTTGCTGGGTACGGTATTGGAACAGTTTTTTGCGCGCTATGTTTCGATCAATTCCTTTGTTGAAACGGCGATCCGTACCACCGATCGCGGCGAGGTGGCCCGATGGCCGGTCAGAATCGGACGCCGTCACACGTTTTAATGCAGGCGCTCGAAGAGGCTGCGTACCGCTTCGACTTTTTCGAGGCTTTGCGGCTGATTGAGTCCGTCAACCCTGACAAGCCGAAACTGGGTGCCAGCATCAAGGCTAGCGATGATGCGGTACGGTTTTCTCAAGAACCGGAGATGCAGTTTCCGGCTTCGACGCTGTCTTTTTATTCCTCCAAGGGCGCTGGCGCGCCGCGGCTGGCGGTCAATTTTTTTGGTTTGTTCGGGCCCAATGGGGCGCTACCCTTGCACCTGACCGAATACGCCAGGGAGCGGATGAGGCATCATCACGATCCGACCTTGGCGCGTTTTGCCGATATTTTTCATCACCGCATGATCAGTTTGTTCTACCGGGCTTGGGCCAATGCCAGGCCGACGGTGGCTTATGATCGGCCCGAAGCCGATCGCTTCCCTTTTTATGTAGGGTCATTATTGGGTGTCAGCGGCGAAGCATTCCGCAATCGCGATGCGCTGCCGGATCGCGCCAAGCTGTTTTATTCCGGACTATACGCCGCGCAGACCAAGAGCCCGGATGGTTTGCAGGCGATTATTTCCGACGTCCTGGCGATTGAGGTTCGAATCGAGGAGTTTGTCGGCGAGTGGATGGAAATTCAACAGAATGAGCACACCCGGCTGGGCCATACGCCGCAGGTCGCTACCTTGGGTCAATCGGCCTTGCTCGGCGCTTTTGTCTGGGGTTGCCAACATAAATTCAGACTGGTGCTGGGGCCGCTGCCATTGCATCGTTATCTGTCGCTGCTACCTGGCGCGACCGCACTGGCGCAGTTGACGGCCATCGTCCGCAATTATATCGGCGACGAACTGGTCTGGGATGCCAATTTGATACTCAAGAAAGAACAGGTACCTTCCGAATTGGCGTTGGGCAAACCCAAACAACCTCATACTTCCTGCATGAACGGCGATGCCCAACTGGGCTGGAGCATGTGGCTGGGGCCGCGAGCCCGTCCGGACGATGCCGATGATTTAATGCTTAATCCCTTCATTAAACTTGGCGCGGTTTAATGAACCCTCCATAAATTCAAAACAATAAGGAACGAGCCATGGCAGAAATCAGCCGAGTCAAACTGTTTGGAAAATTAAACCGTATCTGCTACAAGGCCATCGAAGGGGCGACGGTTTTTTGCAAACTCAGAGGTAATCCTTATGTTGAACTGGTGCATTGGCTGAATCAACTGTTGCAGTTGCAGGATTCGGATCTGCATCGGATCATCAAACACTACGGCATCGATAATTCGCGCCTCGCCAAGGATGTCACCGATGCGCTGGACCGCTTGCCGCGCGGTTCTACCGCCATTTCCGATTTCTCGCCGCATATCGAAGAGGCCGTCGAGCGCGGTTGGGTCTACGGCACGCTGATGTTTGGCGAAAGCCAGATACGGACCAGCTATCTCGTCGTTGGCCTGCTTAAAACCAAATCGCTGCGCAACGAGCTGCTGGGCATTTCCAAGGAGTTCGAGAAAATCAAAGCCGATTTACTGTCCGACGAACTGTCGCGCGTCGTTGCCGGTTCGCCGGAAGATGGCCTGGCCTCAACCGACGGTTTTCAAACCGGTGCCGCGCCCGGCGAAGCCAGCGGAGCAATGGCCCCGGCTCAGATGGGCAAGCAGGAAGCGCTCAAACAATTCACCGTCGATCTGACCGAACAAGCCCGCCAGGGCAAGATGGACCCCATCGTCGGCCGCGACGAGGAAATAAGGCAAGTTATCGACATCCTGATGCGCCGCCGCCAGAACAACCCGATACTCACCGGCGAAGCCGGGGTTGGCAAAACCGCGGTGGTGGAAGGCTTCGCGCAAAAAATCGTCGCCGGCGACGTGCCGCCCTCGTTGCGCGATGTCAGTCTGCGTACCCTGGATGTGGGCTTGTTGCAGGCCGGTGCCAGCATGAAGGGCGAGTTTGAAAATCGCCTGCGCCAGGTGATAGAAGAGGTCCAATCGTCACCCAAGCCCATCATCCTGTTCATCGACGAAGCTCATACCCTGGTCGGCGCCGGAGGCGCGGCCGGTACCGGTGATGCCGCCAATTTGCTGAAACCCGCCCTGGCGCGTGGCACGCTGAGAACGGTGGCCGCGACCACCTGGGCGGAATACAAGAAACATATCGAAAAAGACCCGGCCCTGACTCGCCGCTTCCAGGTCGTCCAGGTGTTGGAACCGAGCGAGGAAAAAGCCATCCGGATGATGCGAGGCGTGGTGTCGGTGCAGGAAAAGCACCACAAGGTGCAGATACTCGACGAAGCCTTGGAAGCAGCCGTCAAGCTTTCACATCGCTATATTCCGGCCCGGCAGTTGCCCGACAAGGCCGTCAGCTTGCTGGATACCGCCTGTGCGCGGGTCGGGATCAGCCAGCACGCGGTACCCGCCGAAGTCGACGACTGCCGCAAACGCATCGATGCCTTGAATACCGAATTGGCCATCATCGGCCGGGAAAAGGCTGTCGGCATCGAAGTCGCCGCCAGGGAGCAATCAGCCCAGGAGAAACTGGAGGCCGAGAATGCAAGGCTGGCTGAACTCGAAGTTCGCTGGAATAGTGAGAAGGAGCTGGTCGCCAAAATACTCGATTTGCGGGCAAAACTTCGGGCCGAAGGCCATGCCGTGGATGCCACGGTTGGAACGGCTGGCACGTCACCTGAACAACAACCCGCGCCTGAAGGTGGCGTAACCGCCGAAGCCGAACAAACCGACCGCGAAGCTTTGTTGACGGAACTCAAGGCCCTGCAAGCACAACTGCGCGAGCAACAAGGCGAGTCGCCGTTAATCCTGCCGACCGTGGATCATCAGGCTATCGCCGCCGTGGTTCAGGACTGGACCGGCATTCCGGTGGGCCGTATGGTCAAGAACGAAATCGAAACCGTGCTGAAACTGGCTGACAATCTGGAACAGCGCATCATCGGCCAGCGCCACGCCCTGGAGATGATCGCCCGGCGCATTCAAACCTCCCGTGCCGGACTCGACAATCCCAACAAGCCGATCGGCGTGTTCATGCTGGCCGGCAGTTCCGGCGTCGGCAAGACCGAAACCGCCCTGGCGTTGGCCGAAGCCTTGTATGGCGGCGAGCAAAACGTCATCACCATCAACATGAGCGAATACCAGGAAGCCCACACCGTTTCCACGCTGAAAGGCGCGCCTCCGGGGTATGTCGGCTACGGCGAAGGCGGCGTGTTGACCGAAGCCGTTCGGCGCCGGCCCTACAGCGTGGTGCTGTTGGACGAAGTGGAAAAAGCTCATCCCGACGTGCATGAAATCTTCTTCCAGGTGTTCGACAAGGGCTGGATGGAAGACGGCGAGGGCAGGGTGATCGACTTCAAGCACACCCTAATTCTGTTGACCACCAATGCCGGCACCGATTTGATTACAGGCTTGTGCAAGGACCCCGAGTTGATGCCGGATCCGGAGGGCATCGCTAAGGCCTTGCGCGAACCCTTGCTCAAGGTATTTCCGCCCGCCTTATTGGGCCGTTTGGTGGTGATTCCGTACTACCCGTTGAACGACGAGATGATAGGTGCGATTGCCCGCCTGCAACTGGGCCGCATCAAGAAACGCATCGCCGAAAGCCACGGCGTGCCGTTCAGCTACGACGACGAAGTAGTCAAACTCATCGCCAGCCGTTGCACCGAACTGGAAAGCGGCGGCCGCTTGATAGACGCGATCCTGACCAACACCGTATTGCCGAAAATCAGCGAGGAATTCTTGATGAGGATGATGGAAGGCAAGCCCATCGAACGCGTGCATGTGAATGTCACGGATGGGGAGTTTGGGTATGGGTTTGATTAAAGAATGGTGCGGGATGCGCACCCTACATGGCCGCTTCAGAATGTGGTTGTTAGCGTTTAAATAAAGAATTGATAGAGTCTGTTCCCATTTATTTTTGATTATAAAAGGAAAGAAACATGCCGATCTGTCTCGCATCAAGGAAAGACCTTGAAATTTGGTTAGAAGTTAATGTGGTACCAAGAGGATTTGCAACGGAATCGATGCTTCGGCTTGTAATGAGCCTAAAGAGGCACTCATATCACTACTTAGAGAAGGGTGAGGGTAAGGAGCAGAATAGTGTTCTTTTTGGATCAATTGATGTACCCACGATATGCACTGATGCCAAAGATATTGGTCAACAACTCCAGGCCAGTATTGCAAACAACATGTATGCAATACTGGGAGAACCCACGGATTTTACCACTTGTTCAGGACGTGTCTATCGTTGCGACAACCATCGAGGACAAGATGGATTCAATCATTTTTATCCGATTAAAGGTCAAGGTGTCTTAAATTGCGATTACAATCTCTTCGAGTGGATTCAGGCGTTAAGACGAATTGAATCTGATTGGTCCTCAGCCGGAAGTGAAATAAAAAAATTTACAAGCTATCGGCCACTTCAACGGAATGATGAAGACTGGAAGTTATTACGCCAACAGTTAGTTAACGTTTCTAATTCTGACAAGACCATAGCTAAACTTGAAAAACAAGGGAGACCCCAGCCGAAAAAAGACCCCTTTTCTAATCAACCGAGAAGTGGCTTATTCAAGTTTTCATCCCCAAGCTCAGATTCAGATTCAGATTCAGATTCAGGAAGTGGTGGGAAGTTTTGGTGATGAACCAATGAGCTTTGTAGGGTGCCCCGCGCACCTTTTCGGATGGTGGCCTCGCTCCACGTCCCATTTTTTGCACAGCCGGATAGAGTGAAACCGAGAGCTAATGAAACGGTGCGTGAGCCATTCCATAAACTGAAACGGGCGGTATTCTCTTTCGGTGTGCGTCCGTACCTTCGATATGTTTATATTTTGGGAATATGTGGTGTTGAATTTTCGCCGCTGCCATTTGCACGGCAGTATATCTTTTTTACCGTAGCCTTGTAGGGTGCGCACCGCGCACCTTTCGGATTCGGATGTCGGGCATCCCGCTCACGCCTCATTCCGGACGATTGGTTGGAATGAATCAGGGGCGTGCCGAAACGTGTATGGCCCGTTCCATAATATAAAACCGGCGATATCCAACTCTCTTTCGGTGCGCAATACGCACCCTACCATCTGTTTATATTCTTGCGATTATCTGGTGCCGAGTTTTCTCCGCCGCCATTTGCCGGGAGGGATATATTTTCTTTACGATGGTGACGGAACATTCAGGCCGTAGGATGGTAACGATCTATAGACAGCGTCTATATCAGTTGCTCGAAAGGAGCGAAGATAGTGTCCACTTATAGCCAGGTGGACACTTATGAAGGAGCACACTACTCGCTTATCGCGCCCATTGATCGCAGGACACGGG
>Ga0316622_100002772_pt1 | contig 12278 bp, 4 predicted proteins | sample OWC_Aug_OW2_C1_D_FD_207646 | JGI IMG/M metagenome (GOLD analysis project Ga0316622, IMG submission 207646) | Wetland soil microbial communities from Old Woman Creek delta, Ohio, United States - OWC_Aug_OW2_C1_D5_C | ecosystem: Environmental > Terrestrial > Soil > Wetlands | place: USA: Ohio... | reverse complement strand
ACTCCCGGATTGCCCGACTTGACCGCACAACTCGCCGGTCCGTCGGGGAAGCGTGAACACTAATCGCCATTGCTCGTGCCCTCTGTGCGCTGTCGCACGCAAGAGGCGGGTCATCGCTGCCCGGGCGCGTCCAGACTAGGTCTGCAGGTAGGGCAGCAGCCGGTCCGTCTCTCGCTTGACGACCGCGTAGCATTCGCAGCTCAGTCGCTCCAGCGCGGGCCGGTTCAGGACCGTGATGTGCCCACGACTGTGGTCGATCACTCCGAGTCTCTGCAGCTTGCCGACCGCCTCGGTGACTCCCTCGCGGCGGACGCCGAGCATGTTGGCGATGAGCTCCTGGGTCATGGTCAGTTCGTTCGAAGGCAGGCGATCGAGCGCGAGCAGCAGCCAGCGGCACAACTGCTGGTCCACGGAGTGATGCCGGTTGCACACGACCGTCTGGGCCATCTGCGTGATCAGGGCCTGTGTGTAGCGCAGCAGCAGGAGCCGGACGGTGTCGCTGCGATGAAACTCGTCCCTGAGCACCTGGCCGGGCAGTCGGTACGCGTAGCCGGCACTCTGCACGACGGCCCGGCGTGTCGTCGTTTCGCCGCCCATGAACAACGTGATGCCGACCAGGCCTTCGTTGCCGATCACCGAGATCTCGGTTGATGCGCCGTCCTCCAGCACGTACAGCAGGGATACGATGCAGTCGGTCGGGAAATATGCATACCGCAGCACGTCTCCGGGCTCGTACAGCACCATGCCCAACGGCATCTCGGCCAGTTGCAGGTGAGGGCGGAGCCGCTCCTGCTCAGTGGCGGGCAGGGCAGCCAGCAGGTGGTTCTGCCGGGGAGTGTGCGAGTCGGCGGACGAGCGTTTCATGCCGGTCATCCTGAGCGGCTGTGCGCAAATTATATGTTGGCAGCCCGGTCTCGGTACGCAACCGCACCGAGGCCCGCCCGATCGTCATTCTTTGTGCGTGAACGTAATCGACGGACCCTAGCGATCCGCGAAGAAAGACCGGACGGCGGCGACGCAAAATGGAGGCACGAGGCCTGCGTGATACGCGTCCGCGACCGCGCTGGCGCCGCCATCGGTGGCACCTCGTGCCACGGCGGTTGCTGCAGCGATCTGCTTCGCAACGGAGAACCGGCTCTTGAGTTCCGCGTAGGGGTCGCCGCCGGACGCATCGGAGTCGAGATCCAGCACGCGTACAGGCGTGGACGACGGCGCGTGGGACGCCCAGTAACCCTGCATCAACTGGCTGTTGAACCAGAACACCGTCGGATCCTGATTGCCTCCGCACAACAGGACCGGGGCCGCGGGCGTCCAGTTGCGCAGGTCGTTCTGCTTCAGCGCCTGGCGCAGGCGAAGCCCAGGGCTCGCGGCGGCAACGCCGGAGGTCGTGGCAGGCCAGCCGCCGTCCGGATTGGCCTGCGCGTCCAGCAGGTAACTCAGCCGGTAGCTGTTGCTGATGAGATTGTCGGTGCCGAAGCCGGCCGCGAACGTCGGTGCCAGCCTGGCCGGCGTCGTGGCCGGAGTCATGTCGGCAAACGCCGGATCCGGAGGCGTTGCGCTGAACAGCGCGTCCCGCGGCAGCCGTCCCTCGGAATAGAGCTGACCCATTGGGGTCGCGCTCGGTAGCAGGGACTCCATGCCGCTCGCGTACCGTGTCTCGAAGACTTCCGCAGGCGAGGCATAGATGTTTCCGTACGACTTCTGGTACCCCGTGAACAGCAGTGCGGCGGATCGGGTCTCACCGGACCCCACGCGACCGAAGAAGATTGCATCCACGAACGCCGCGACGGAGTAGGGGCCGGACATCGGGGCCGATGCCGTGACGGTCATGCCCGCGGCCTGCATCGCGCGATGCGTCGCCATCGCCACGTATCCGCCCTGCGAGTACCCCGTGATGAAGAGCCGACCGCCGTCCGTGGTCGTCGGCGCCGAAGCGGTCGGCAACGCGCTGCGCGCCGCCCGCAGCGCGTCGATCATGTCCTTCGCCTGCTGATCGGCGACCAGGTAAGGATGGTAGGTGAGCGTCGAGACGTCGTAGCCGGCGTAGTTCGGGGCGACGACGATGTAGCCCTGCGCGGCAAAGACGGCGGCAATCGCGAGTCCTTCGCCATTCGGGTCGTCCCGCAGGTCCGCGATGTTGAATGCACGATCCGGCGAAGTTCCGTGCGCATACAGCAGCATCGGCCGCGGGCCGTGGCACTGGGCGTCGCCGCCGACCGGCACCATCAGCGCGCCGGACGCAGTCGTTGGCTCGTTTGCGCCGCCGACCGTGGCGTATCGGATGCGGTACACGGCAACGTCGCAGAACGGTGTTCCCAGCAACGACAGCAACTGCCCATTGGCGAGTGAGTCAAGTTCGAGCAGCAGCGTCGGAGCCGTCACCGTGGACGCCAGTTCGGGCGGGCTCTGCAGAAGTGTGCCTCGCGGTGGGTCGGCGCCGGTCGGGGCTATCGGGCCGCCGGCAGAGCCGGGTCCGCTTCCGCCGCATGCGGCGAGCAGCAGGGCTCCGAGCAGCGGCAATTGTTGCCTGTGAAATGGGTGCATGGATTGGACGGTTCCCTGGCGGCTGCCGTGGATTCAATGCGAATCGATTTCGGTGCGCCTTTGCATGAGGTTGCGCCTGGACGGATCGCTGGTCGGTGCGGAAACGTACGTACCGGCTTCACCCGGTTGCTGGCCGAGCACAAGTCGCACGATATGGGCGTTTCCGTCGTCGACCAGCGCTATCGTCGTCGAGCGCCCGCACAGCCGCAGGCCGTCGAGTTCCACGTGGCGGATGCCCCGGCTGACGCGGTCCGGATTCTCGACCACGATCCTGTAGGTCGTGTCGCGATACCTGAATGCGATCTCGAAGCCGGGCCAGTGTGCGGGAATGCAGGGCTCCAGCTGCAGGCAACTGCCCCGAACGCGGAAGCCGAGTATCCACTCGAGCCCCGCTCGATACATCCAGCCGGCCGAGCCCGTGTACCAGGTCCAGCCCCCGCGGCCGACGTGCGGCGCCACGGAGTAGACGTCCGCCGCGACGACGTACGGCTCGACCTTGTAGCGGTGCACGTCGGCTCGCGTGGTCGCCCGGTTGACCGGATTGAGCATCGAGAACAATTCCGCTGCCTTCTCGGCCTGGCCGAGCTGGGCGAAGGCGATCACCGACCACGTCGCTGCGTGCGTGTACTGCCCGCCGTTCTCGCGAATTCCGGGGGGGTAGCCCTTGATGTAGCCGGGGTCGCGCGGTGTCCGGTCGAACGGCGGCTCGAACAGCAGCGCCAGCCCGCCGTCGCGATCGATCAACCGCTGCTCGACGGCGGCCATTGCTTCGGCGGCGCGCGCCGGGTCCGCAGCCCCCGACATGACGCTCCAGGATTGCGCGATGCAATCGATTCGACACTCGTCACTCGCGGCCGAACCGAGCGGGGAACCGTCGTCGAAGTAGCCGCGCCGATACCAGCCGCCGTCCCACGCCTCCCGCTCGAGCGCGTCCCGCAGTGCCTCGGCGTGCGCAAGCCATCGCGCGCCTCGCGCAGTCTCCCCGCGCGCATTCGCAACGGGTGCAAAGGATACTAGCGTCGCGTGCAGGAACCAGCCGAGCCAGCTGCTCTCGCCGCGCCCCAGCTCGCCCATGCGATTCAGGCCGTCGTTCCAGTCGCCCGTGCCGATCAGGGGCAGCCCGTGCGTGCCCACGGCCAGGCTCTGGTCCAGTGCGCGCGCACAGTGTTCGAAGAGGCTGGCCGTCTCGTCTGCGGTTGAAGGCTGGAAGTATGCGTCGTGCTCGTCCGGGCCCAGTGCCTGGCCTTCGATGAACGGGACGGTCTCGTCCAGGACCGCGGCGTCGCCCGTCGTCTCGACATAGTGCTGCGTCGCGTACGCGAGCCAGATGCGGTCGTCGGCGATGCGAGTGCGAACGCCCTGGCCGGCCGATGGCAGCCACCAATGCTGCACGTCGCCCTCGGTGAACTGTCGGCCAGCGGCGCGCAGCAGATGCTCGCGTGCCAGCACGGGCCGCGACACCGCGATGGCCATGGCGTCCTGCAGCTGGTCACGAAAGCCGTAGGCACCGCTCGCCTGGTAGAACGCCGATCGTGCCCACATGCGGCAGGCCAGGGTCTGGTAAAGCATCCAGCGATTCAGGATGACGTCCATCGAGCGGTCCGGGGTCCTGACCTGGACGGTGCCGAGGACCCGGTCCCAGTGAGCGACCACCGTGCGAAAGACGGCCTCGAGGTCCGCCGATCGATACTGCTCCACGAGCGCTTGCGCACTGCCGGCGTCGGTCGCCTCGCCAAGCAGGAAGACGATTTCCGCGGTGGCGCCAGGTTCCAGTTGGACGGGAGCCTGCAACGCGCCGCACGGATCGAATCCGGCGCCCACCTGCTGCGAAAGCCGGGCCTTGCCGCGCAGCGCAGCTGGTTCCGCGAGTGTCCCGTGGCGACCCAGGAATTCCCGCCGGTCACCGGTCCACTGGGTCTGCCGGCCGCCGAGGTCCGCGAATGCGACGCGCGATCCGAACGAAATGTTCCACGGGTTGCGCGCAAACATCGCACCCGTCCGGACGTCGATCTCGGTGACGATGAATGGCGCGGAGTCGCAGCGCGATGTGCCGAGCACCCATTCCACGTACGCGGTGACCGAGAGGCGGCGAGTCCGCCCGGAAACGTTGCGGACGGTCAGTCGCGAGATCCTGACGGGGTCCTCGAGCGGCACATACATCAGCAGATCGAGTGCGATGCCGTGCGACTCGTGCTCGAAGCGGCTGTATCCCTGGCCGTGAATGGCAGAGTGGAACGCATTGCGATCGTGGATCGGCGCCGCGGTCGGACCCCACACCTGGCCCGTTTCCTCGTCGCGCAGGTAGATCGCCTCGCCCGGACGATCGGTGACGGGATCGTTCGACCACGGCGTGAGCTGGTTCTCGCGGCTGTTGAGCGACCAGGTGAAGCCGCTGCCTTCCGCGGCGACCTGGAACCCGAAGGCCGGATTCGCGATGACGTTGATCCATGGCGCTGGCGTGGACTCGCCCGGGGCCAGCAGCGTGGCGTACTCGGTGCCGTTGGCTGCAAAGCCGCCGAGTCCGTTGAAGAATTCGAGTTCCCGGGGCGAGGGCCCGGTCGGGACGCTGTCGGTGCGAGACAGCTGGCCCGGCGGATTGCGCCGGCTCATGGGCGCGTGCGCGCGATCGACTTGATCAGCAAGACTTCCGCGCTGCGCTAGCAGCACGACGCGAGCGACGGAGCAGAGCGCGTCCCGTGTCGTCGCCGGCATCAGGTCCGTGCGCAGGATGAAGACGGAGCCGCGCGCGCTGTCCGATGCGATCCGTTCCCGCGTCTGGCCCGTCCGATGAAGCGTCTCGAGGGCAACCTGCAGATCCTGCACATACGACGAGGCGCGTTCGTTCAGGATCACCAGGTCGACGGCGAGCTGCTTCATGCGCCAGTACTCGTGCGCCTGCAGCAGCTGTCGTGCAATCGCGATGTCAGCGACGTCGTCGATCCGCAGCAACACGATCGGCAAGTCGCCGGAAATGCCCTGGCTCCAGAGTGTCGAGGGTCCGGCGCCACCGCGACGGATCGCGGCGGACGACGGCCGCAGGGAGCTGTTGGCATACAGCACGTGCCCGGCCAACTGCTGGAACAGGCCCGCCTCCGCCGCGGTGATGCCCAGGTGCCTCAACTGCACCTGGGCCTGGGTCCAGGCCAGGGTGCTGGCGCGGACGAAGGCGTTGGCGTCGTGGTGCCTGTCGAGCAGGTCGAGTACCTGCTGCCGGGTGGCCGCCACCACGGTCCAGAAGGCGATGCGCGCCGTGGCGCCAGCGGCCACGCGCACCCGGTAGCGCAGCGCGATGACGGGGTCCAGCACCGTGCCCGCGGTATTGGAGAGGCGGCGGCCGTCCGTCAGTGCCGCCGCATCCCGAACCTCGCGGCCACGACCCAGGAATCGCGCACGGTCGGTCTCGAACTCGACGGTGCCGAGCACGTCCCCCTCGATGACCGCCTGCTGCGCGACCCAGATCTCAGGCTCGCCGGGCGCGCGCGTGCGGCGGGTCGCCAGGATGGCGCAGAGCCGCGGCACATACTCCGTCTGTACGAAGAGCTTCGAGAAAGCCGGGTGGGCCTGGTCGGCGGACTGGGGCGCAAGCACCAGCTCGGCGTACGAGGTCACGTCGATATCCCTCACGCGGCCGCCGTTGTTGGTGATCGAGAGTCTGCGCACTTCCGCGTCGACTTCGGGCGACACGACGACCTCGAGCAGCGAGGCGATTCCCCGCTCGCTTCGCGCGAGCTCGGCGCGGTCCTCCGCGAACGCTGCACCGTAGCTCTCCGGCTCCGTGCCGCAGGGTTGATGACCCGCCGACCACACACGGCCGCTCTCCACGTCGCGCAGGAACAGGTAGCTGCCCGTGTCGTCGCGGGTGGCGTCCTCGCGCCAGCGGGTGATGCTGAGGTCGCGCCATCGGCTGTAGCCCGAGCCGGCCGCGGTGAGCATCACCGCGTAGCGTCCGTTCGAGAGCAGCTGGACCTGCGGTGAGGCGTCGTTCGCGGAATGCAGTCGCCGCGCCTCATGGAAATGCGGATCGTCGACTCGCGCCGACTTGCTGACTTCCTCGGCCCTGGGGTGAGCCACCGACACGTCGCGTGGTGTGCGCTCCTGGAGCAGCAACTCCGCCGCCTGCACCTGCGGCGTTGCATGGAAGCGCTCGCGCATGATTCCGCCCAGCACGGTGTTCGCGATCGCGACGACGGTCATGCCCTGGTGGTGGGCCATGTACGCGCGCACGATCGCGAATGTGGCCCCCTGCGGCACCCGGCTGCGCGTGTAGTCGAGGGCCTCGTAGTAGCCATAGCGTCCGACCGCTCCGAGGGCTGCCAGGCGCGCGAGGTTCGCGGTTGCCCCTTGCGGGTCGATCATTGCGGCCAGCGCCGTTGCATACGGCGCCACGACCGCGTTCTCGCTCAGCCCGCGCTTCAGGCCGAGTCCCGGCACGCCGAAGTTGGAGTACTGGTAGGTGAACTCCAGGTCGCGGGCGTTGTAGGCGGACTCGGACACGCCCCAGGGAATGCCGAGTACGTCGCCATACTCAACCTGGCGCCGGACGACCAGGCGGCTCGTCTGCTCGAGCAGGCTGCTGACCGGTTCGCGCATGACCAGCGACGGCATCAGGTACTCGAACATCGAGCCGGACCACGAGATCAGCGCCGCGCCATGGCCCACGGCCGTCACCGGCCGACCGAGCCGGAACCAGTGCCGTGTGGCGACGTCGCCCTTCGCGATGGCGAAGAAGCTCGCGAGCCGTGCCTCGGACGCGAGCAGGTCGTAGCAGCTCGGGTCGAGCGTGCCCTCGGAACAGCGATAGCCGATCGCCAGCAGGCGGCGCTGTGGGTCGACGAGGAAGCCGAACTCCATCGCGTCCGCGAGTCCCCTCGCCGCCGTCTCGACCGCGGCCAGGCGCTGCTCGAGCGCGCGCTTCACGCCGTCCGCCTGGGTGATGTCCCGGAGGAAGCTCTCGATGGAGTGCTGCATGGCCTCGGACCAGAACAGCAGCTCGCCGCGAGTCTCATCGAAGCCATCGGCATCGAGCGTCCGCACGATGTCCGCGACCGAAGCGCAGCGGGCGGCGAGCTCCTGCAACCGTTCCGCGACGCCGTCTCCGGATGCATCCAGTCCTCGCATCGTGGCCGCGAGCGCCTCGAGCCGTTCCTCGAGTGTTGGCCATTCGACGCATTCGGCGGCGAGGTGCGACGGAATGGTGCCCAGCGTCTCGCGCAGGAGAAGCAACGCGTCGCCCGCGCCGGCGACGGCGACTCGCGCAGTGACGGGATGGGAGATCCACTCGCGGGCGGCGGTGGCGACCGTGACCAGGTGAGCCGCGAGGTTCCCGCTGTCGACGGTTGACACATAGCGTGGCTCCAGCGGCCGAAGATCGCCGGTGTCGTACCAGTTGAAGAAATGGCCGCGGAACCGCTGCAGCCGGTGCAGCGTCGCGAGGGTGGCCTCCAGTCGTTCCACGGCCTCGACCGTGCCCGTCCAGCCGAAGTCGCGCGCGCTGACCGCGGCAAGGAGGTACAGGCCGACATTCGTCGGCGAAGTGCGCCGTGCCAGCACCGGGTTGGGCTCCTCCTGGAAGTTGTCCGGCGGCAGCATGTGATCGGCGGCGGTGACGAACGTCTCGAAGTAGCGCCAGGTGCGGCGCGCGACGAGGCGCAGCGTTTGCGAGTCAGCGGCGGCGACCGGGAATTCCTTTTCGGCGCGCGGGGCGCGACTGATCCAGAGCGCGATGGCAGGCGAGCAGATCCACAGAATCGTAAACGGGCCGGCAATCCACGCGGCGCCGCTTCCGGAGAGGAGCACTATGGCTGCGCCGGCGAGCGTGACGACGACACCACCGCCCATACTGCGATAGAAGCCCGCGACGTCCGGTCGTGCGCTCAGGGATGCCTGCGCCGCAGTGACCCACTCGAGAAGGTCGCGGTGACTGACGCAGAGGCGATACAGCGTCCGGCCGATTGCGTCGGCCATCAGCCAGGCCTGATGCGGCAGAAAGGTGATCTGGAAGGCCATCTGCCGCGCGGCAAGCCAGAAGTCCCTGCCGAGCGCCCTGAGGTGGCTGCGTGCGGTGACGGCGGCACGACGCGGCACGATCACGGCCGCCACGGGCAGCAGCGTCGGTAACGCGATGGTCAACAGCACGAAGCAGGTCCAGAGCAGGGCGGCGTGGACCGGCAGCGTCCAACCGGCGACCAGCGCAAGGAAACTCGCCGGCGCGGACAGCGACCGTCGCAGGTTGTCGATCATCTTCCACAGGCCGATCAGCGGGAGCGATCTCCGGCACCGGTCCGCGACCGGGGCACGGCGTCGACCCAGCAGCCACGGCAGCAACTGCCAGTCGCCGCGCGCCCATCGATGCTGTCGTGCCGCACCGACGTCGTAGCGCGAAGGAAACTCCTCGACGACCTCGATGTCGGAGACCAGGCCCGCCCGGGCGAATATTCCCTCGAAGAGGTCGTGGCTCAGCACGGTGCCGTCGGCCACGCGACCGGCGAGCGCGGCCTCGAACGCATCGACGTCGTAGATCCCCTTGCCGGCGTAGGAGCCCTCGTGGAAGAGATCCTGGTACACGTCCGAGACGGCCGACGCATAGGGGTCCAGGCCGGGCGCGCTGGAAACGATGCGCTGGAAAATGGAACCCTCGCGGCCGATGGGCAACGACGGCGTGACCCGGGGCTGCAGCACGGCGTAGCCTTCGACCACGCGCCCGGCTTCGACGTCGAATCGAGGGCGGTTCAGCGGGTGCGAGAGCTTCCCGATCAGCCGGCGGACGGTTTCGCGGGGCAGGCGCGTGTCCGCATCGAGCGTGACGACGTAGCGGACGCCGCCCGGTACCCGCGGGGCCCGTCCGTCCACGCCCACGAAGGTCGTGTCCAGGTCCCCGCGCAGCAGCCGATTGAGTTCGTGCAGCTTGCCCCGCTTGCGTTCCCAGCCCATCCACTGCCGCTGCACGTCGCACCAGACGCGCCGACGGTGCAGCAGCAGGAAGCGTTCGCCCGCAGGGGCAGGCCCGTACCGTCGATTCAGCCGCGCGATCCCCCGTACCGCGGTGTCGAGCAGCGCCTCGTCTTGCGCCGCGTGCTCGGATGACGCGTCGACCCAGTCCGAGAGCAATGCGAAATGGAGGTCGCCCTCGGGCGAGGACAGGTAGTGGATCTCGAGTCGCTCGATCTGCTCTTCGATCGAGTCTGCCTGCGTCAGCAGCGTCGGCATGACGACCAGCGTGCGGGATTCCGGGGGCACACCATCCCGCAGCGCGAGACCCGGCAGGATCGTCGCGCGAACCGCGGTGGTCACGGTTCGATTCACGAAGGCGACTGCAACGTCCAGTGCGGGCAGCAGGCCGAGGACCGCGAGCAGCGCGAGGTCCCAGCCGCCGATGCCGTTCGAGATGAGCAACGGCAGTGCAATGGCCATGACGACGGCGGCGACCAGGGCGATGGCCGCCAGATAGGGAACGGCTCCGAGTCGAGTGATCCACCGACTCGCCAGGCGCCGCAGCGGCGCCCTGTAATCGACTGCGAACTCGAACGCCCGCCTGCCCGCGCCGATCAGGTGGTAACCCGGATCGCGTTCGCGATCCGCGTCCGAGGCGGCATGACCCGCGGCCGCCAGTGCCGCGCCCGCAATCTCGATTTCAGTGTGCGTCGAGCCGCGAGACAGCTCTTCGATGGCGCTCCGGTACAGGTTGCGCGTCGCGAAATCCATCTGCGCGAAGTCACTGCCGCCTCGCAGCGCCTCGTCGACCAGGCTGGCGCTCTCGAAGAACTCCGGCCACTCGAGCTCGGAGATGAGCCGCATGCTCGTGATGATGTTGCGCACCGTCACGTTCGAGCTTCCCTGCCTCTGGTGCTCCGACTGCACGACGGCCTCGATCGTCGTTCCCCGCGCCGCGAGACGCTGTTCCAGCCAGCTGAGCGCCGGTGTCACTTTCGGGTCCTGGTCGCGCAGCCGCTGCACGAGCTCGACGACCGCGGCCGCGGGAACGCTCGTGCCGTCGCCGTAGCACCGGAGCAGCGCGTCCGGCTCTGCGGGAGACCCATGGATTCCAAGCAGGCGATCGGCGATGTCGCCTGCTTCCTCGCGCGCGGTCCGGTTGCTGACGATGCGCTGCGCCGCTCGCCGGAGGTTTTCCACGAGCACGATGCGCAGCGTGATCGCGACGGCCCACAACTCGCCTATGGTCAGCGGCTGGACGGCCTGGTAGGCGCGTACGAAACGCAGCAGCGAGTCTGGGTCGAAATGGCTGTCGGTGTGGGCGACGAAGGCCCAGGCGATGCCGAAGACGCGCGGGTAACCCGCGAAGGGCCCGGTCGCGAGTTTCGGCAGCCGCCGGTAGAAGCCCGGTGGAAGGTCCTCGCGCACCTCCCTGATCTGCGCCTCGACGATGTGGTAGTTGTCGAGCAGCCATTCGGCGGCGGGGGTGATGCTGCGGCCTTCCCCCACCGCCTTCGCGATCGCGCGATACGCGCCGAGCAGCGCCGACTCATTTTCACTGAGCCGTATCCCGAGCGCGGGGCGACGCGGTGGACGCGCCGCAACCTGCTGCGCGACCGCAAGGCTCGCTGCGTGCAGCTCGAGGCGCTCGATGCTGAAGAGCTCCTCGCGCAGCAGTTCGTCGTTGTCCCAGGGCGGGGCGCGTGGCACGGGAATTGAGGCCTCGGGGAGGGTGGCTGAGGATCTCTCCGAAGTACTCTCGGAGAAAGCGATTCTGGAGCCATCGATGGCGGGCGAATGTGCGCCGCCGTACAGACTCCGCACGTGTTCCGGGTAGCGTGGTCGGCACCACCCTGCGGATGCCGATCCGCGCACGAGAGCCCCACGTCATGACTCACGCATTGCCGCCGCTGCCCTACGCCGAGAACGCCCTCGAACCGGTCATCTCGGCACGGACCGTCGGCGTCCACTACGGCAGGCATCACCAGGGCTACCTGGACAACCTGAACAAGCTCGTTGCGGGCACGCGTTACGCAGACCTGTCACTGGAGCAGATCATCGCCGCTACCGCAGGGCATCCCGAGGTCACCGCGATCTTCAAAAATGCCGCCCAGGCCTGGAACCACGATTTCTACTGGCACAGCATGAGTCCGACCGGAGGGGGTCAGCCGCCGGAGCAGCTCCGGCAGCGAATCGAGGCGTCGTTCGGCAGCGTGGATGGCTGCCGGACGGAGCTGGCGCGCGCGGCTCTCTCGCAGTTCGGCAGCGGCTGGGCGTGGCTCGTTCTCGATGGCGACTCGATCAGCGTGGTTGCAACGGCCAACGCCGACGTGCCGTTGACCCGTGGCATGAAGCCGCTGCTCGTCATCGACGTGTGGGAGCACGCCTACTACCTCGATTACCAGAATCGGCGTGCCGACTACGTTCAATCCCTGCTGGACAGGCTGATCAACTGGGAATTCGCCCTGCACAACGCAGGGCGGTGACGGGTGGTGCCCGCATGCCGATGCGAGCGTCGCTTCAGCTGCGCGCGGTTGCCGACGGGTCGTCGGGTTCGGCGGGCTGATGGCCGTGTCCGCTGCCGCCCGGTGAGCGCGGGCCCCTTGGGCGGTAAGGGACGGGTCGTCGCCGCTTGATGTCCCTGCGCAGCGATGTGAATGTGATCGTGAGTCCGAGTACCGTCAGCGCCAGGATCAGCAGGGCAGGCGCCAGCTGTGCGAACTTCTGCAGCCAGCCGCTTCGCTCAACCGGCGGAGTGGCTGCAACCGTCCTGACGACGCTGGGCTTGTCCCAGCTGTAATCCG
>Ga0316622_100002771_pt1 | contig 12280 bp, 9 predicted proteins | sample OWC_Aug_OW2_C1_D_FD_207646 | JGI IMG/M metagenome (GOLD analysis project Ga0316622, IMG submission 207646) | Wetland soil microbial communities from Old Woman Creek delta, Ohio, United States - OWC_Aug_OW2_C1_D5_C | ecosystem: Environmental > Terrestrial > Soil > Wetlands | place: USA: Ohio... | reverse complement strand
GGGCGTCCTCGAACGGCTCGAGGGCGCGGGCGTGATCGTGCACGCGATCGGCGTCGGCACGCGGCACGGCGCTCCGATCCCGCTCCCGGACCGACCCGGCGAGGTCAAGCGCGACGAGCGCGGCGAGATCGTCATCACGCGGCTCGAGTCGGCCGGCCTCGAGCGGCTCGCGCGCGCCACCGGCGGCGTCTGGCTCGAGGCCTCGAGCGCCGCCGCGGATCCGGCGCCGGTCCTCGACCGGATCGCCGCCCTGCGCGGCCGTCGCCACGACACGACCACGCTCGCCACGCTCGAGGAGCGCTTCCAGTGGCCGCTCGGGCTCGCGGTGGCGGCGCTCGGAGCCTGGCTCGCGCTCGGCGCCCACGGCGCCCGGCGCCGCGAGGAGAGCCCGACATGATCGGCCGGCTCGCGCTCGGCGCCGCGCTCGTCCTCGCCGCGGGCTCGACGCCGCCTGTCGCCGGCGGCCCTGGCGGGGCGCCCGCCGAGCCCGCCCCGACGCTCCGGGACCGGCTCGGCTGGAACGCCTGGGAGCGCACCCGGACCGGGCTCGACCGGCTCGACGCCGGCGCCGCTCCGGCCGCCGCGGAGGCGTTCGACACCGCCCTGCGCCTGCGCCCGGGCGACCCCGTGGCGAGCTACAACGCCGGCACCGGGCGGCTCGCCGCCGGCCGCCCCGACGCGCTCGCTCCGCTCGAGGCGGCGGCGCGCGCGGCCGACCCGACGCTCGCCCCGGACGCCTGGTACAACCTCGGCAACGCGCGGCTCGCCTCCGGCGACGCGCGAGGAGCGATCGAGGCCTATGCCGAGACACTGCGCCGCGCGAGCGACCGGCTCGAGGCCAAGAAGAACCTCGAGCTCGCGCTGAGGGAGCTCGAACGGCAGCGCCAGCGTCCGGATCCACCGCCCTCGGGCGGCGAGGCGAAGCCGGAGGATCAGCCGGGCGGCGACCGGGAGGGCTCCGAGCCGCGCCCCCGGGAGGACGGCCCCGGCGAGGACGGCGCGCCGCAGGAATCGCCGGCCGGGACGAACCCGCAGGCGCAGCGTGGAGCGGACGCGGACGCGCGCGAGGCGCCCGGCGCCCCCCCCACCCCGGACGCCGGGCGCGGCGAGACCTCCGGCGCGGCGGAAGCCGGACCGGACGCGCGGCAACGCACCCTGCGCGACTTCCGCGACCAGCCCGACCTCGACGCCGCGCAGGCGGCGGAGCTGCTCGCGGCGGTGGAGAACCTCGAGCGCCAGCAGCGCCGCGAGCGCTCGCTCGAGCGCGCGCGGGCGCGCCGCAGCGGGGACAAGGACTGGTGAGCGCGCGCCCGGGCCGCGACCGGCGCCGAGCGGCGCTCACCATCGCGCTCGCCGTCCTCCTGCTCGCCGGCGAGCTCGCCGCCGCCGAGGACGACGGACAGCGCGTCCGGGTCGAGCTCGCCCCGGCGCTGATCGGGGTCGAGGAGACCGCCACCCTGGTGGTCGAGGTCTCGCGCCCGGGATTCGGCCTGGTCGGAGTCGAGCCGGCCTTCCGGCTCGAGAACCTCGAGCTCGCCGGCGGCCCCTCCACGAACCAGAGCCAGAGCTGGATCAACGGGCGGACCTCGTCGAGCACGCGGCTGGTCTGGCGCCTCCGGCCGCTCGCGGAGGGGCGTGCCGCGGTGCGCGACGTGCGCGTCACGGTGCGCGGCGCGACGGTGACGGCGCCCGACCAGGAGATCGAAGTCGTGCGCGAGCCGCCGCCGGGCCGGCGCGCGAGCCCGGGCGCGCCGGCCCCCGACCCGTTCGAGGCGTTCCTGCGCGGCGAGGACCCGCTCGGTGTGCTCCGGCGCCCTGCCGCTCCGGGGCGCGTGCCCAAGGTCCACCTCGCCGCCGAGCTCGACCGGCCGGCCGCCTTCGCGGGCGAGCAGGTCGTCTGGCGGCTGGTGCTCGCCACCCAGGCCGACGTCGGCGCCTTCAATCCGCGCGCGCTGCCCGATTTCCAGGGCTTCTGGTCGCGTGAGATCCCGCGCCCGGCCCGGCTCCGGCCCGAGTGGGTCGAGATCGAGGGCGAGAAGTACGGCCGCGTGGTCATGCTCGAGCGCGCCCTCTATCCGCTGCGCCCGGGCCGGGTCCGGATCGGACCCGCCACCGCCGACCTCGTGGTGCGCGTCGCCGAGGCCGGTGTGCTCGGGCCGCTCGCGCGCGACCACCAGATGGCGCTCGGCACCGAGCCGCTGGAGCTCGACGTGCGCGCCCTGCCGCCGGCTCCGGGCGACTACTCGGGCGTGGTCGGGCCGCTCGAGCTCGGCGCGGCGCTCGATCGCGCCCAGGCCGAGGCCGGCCAGGCCGTCACCCTCTCGGTCTCGGCGTCCGGCTTCGGCAACCTGCACGGCCTGGCCGGCCCCGAGCTCGCCCTGCCCGCGGGGCTGCGCGCCTTCGAGCCGCGCCCGGAGCGGGCCACCGAGCCGGTCTCCGGCCGGCTGAAGACGACCGTGACCTGGCGCTACGTGCTGGTGGCCGACCGTCCCGGCAGCTATCGGTTGCCGCCCGTGACTCTGGTCTGGTTCGATCCGGAGAGCGCCACCTACCGCACCTCGCGGTCGCCGGCGCCCGACCTCGCGGTGACTCCGGCGCCCGCACCGGCAACGGCGGCGGCGCCCGGCGCCGGGTCCCCGCAGCGCCCGGCGGGGAGCGAGGCCGAGCCGCGCGCGACGGGCCGCAGCCGCGCCCTGGTCCTGGCGGCCCTGGCCGCAGCCGCGCTGGCGGGGGCCGGCGCGGCGCGCCGGGCGTTGCGCCGGCGGCCGGCCCGCTCGGCGCGGCGGCGCCTGGACGCGGCGCTCCGGGCCGCGCGGGGCGAGCCCTCGCCGCGGCTCGCCGCCGCCGGTCTCGAGGAGGCCTGGCGGGCCTTCGCGGCCGAGCGCTGGCATCTGCCTGCCGGCCAGCCGGTCGCCCACTGGCGCGAGAGCCTGGCGCGCGCCGGCGTGCCCGGGCCGGCCGTGACGGCGCTGCTCGAGCTGTTCGAGGAGCTGCACTTCCTGCGCTACGCGCCCGAGCTGTCGAGCGTCGAGGCCCTGCGCGAGGACGTGCTCGAGCGATCCTCGCGACTCCTGCGCGAGCTCGCCTGAGCGGACTCGAGGCGGCCCATCCCCGCCGTTCCTGTTGTATCGTGCGAGGCGCTTCGTCCGGAGAATGCCCGGCCATGGTCGACGTCCACAGCCTCGACCCCCTCGCGCTGGAGAAATTCCTCGAGCGCCACCGGGCCAATCCTCCGCACTTTCCGCTCGAGGTGAGCCTCGCCGACAACCTGGTCGAGGTCCTGCGCAAGGCCAACGAGTTCGTACCGTCCGAAGCGGGCTCGATCCTGCTCGACGACCCGCGCTCGAAGCGCTCCGATCGCCGGCTCAACACCCTGACCTTCCTGGCCGCGTTCGGGGAGAAGGCCGGCGTCATCGTCGGCCAGACCATCTCCTCCGACCACGGCATCGCGGGCCACGCCTATCAGTCCGGGCGCGCCTACTACACCCCGACCACCGGCCGCGACCAGGTCTTCGACCCGCGCATCGACCGCGAGACCTCCTACTCCACGCGCTCGCTGATCGCGATCCCGATCCGCATCGGCACCGAGGTGTGCGGCGTCCTCGAGCTGCTCAACCGGCGCGGCGACGCGACCTACACGGACCACGATCGCGACCTGCTCGAGATCTTCGCCGGCTACATATCGATCGCGATCCAGAACGTCCTCGACGGCAAGCTCGCCTACGAGTACGCCAAGCGCGACAACCTCACCGGCCTCTTCAACGACCGCTTCCTGCATTCGGCCCTCGAGCAGGCGGTGGCGGACTGCCGCGCTCGCAACCGCGACCTCGCCCTGCTCTTCCTCGACCTCGACTTCTTCAAGCGCGTCAACGACTCGCACGGCCACCTGGCGGGCAGCCAGGTGCTGCGCGAGGTGGGCCACCTGCTGCGCGGGCGCGTCGCCGACCCCGAGGCGATCGTCGCCCGCTACGGCGGCGACGAGTTCGTGATCGCGGTGCCCGGCGCCGGACGCGAGCGCGCCCTCGCGCTCGCCGAGCGGCTGCGCCTCGAGATCCGCCGCACGGTCTTCATCCGCCGCGCCGGCGAGATCCAGACCACCCCGCTCCACCTCTCCGGCCTGACCTGCTCGGTGGGGATCGCGACGCTGCACCACTCGATCCCGGCCGGCGCCGACCTCGCGGCTACCAAGAGCCTGCTGCTCCGTCACTCCGACCTCGCCATGTACCGCGCCAAGGAGGAGGGACGCGATCGCATCGCGGAGGCCGGGAGCACGGAGCCCAGCCCCATCGCGCCCGGTTCGTTGACCCCCCCGAAGGGCGCCTGATAAAGTCGTCGCGGGTTCCGGAAGTCCCCGGTGCCCGTCCCGCTTCCGAGCCTGAACGCCTCGTCGAGGCGGCCCCAGGACCCGCCAAGGAAAGCCATGACGACGACCTTCCGGCCCTCGATCCGCGTCGCCCCGGGTGACGTGCGCGACGTCCTCGCCCGCCACCTGCTGGTGGACGGCTATCACCTGGTCCAGGACATCGAGCGGAGCCACGGCGTCTGGCTGCACGACGCGGTCCGCGGCCGCGACATGCTGGACTTCTTCGGCCACTTCTCGACCAACCCGGTGGGCTTCAATCACCCGAAGATGACGACGCCCGAGTTCCGCGAGCGCATCCTGCCCGCCGCGCTCAACAAGCCGGCCAACTCGGACGTCTACACCACCTTCATGGCCGAGTTCGTCGAGACCTTCGCGCGCGTCCTGCCGGAGAGCCTGCGCCGGCACCTGTTCTTCGTCGAGGGCGGCGCGCTGGCGGTCGAGAACACCCTCAAGGCCGCGTTCGACTGGAAGATCCGCAAGAACCTCGCCGCCGGCCGCGGTGAGATCGGCACCCGCGTCATCCACTTCCGCCAGGCGTTCCACGGCCGCAGCGGCTACACGCTCTCGATCACCAACACCGCCGACCCGCGCAAGACCCAGTACTTCCCGAAGTTCGACTGGCCGCGCGTGATCAACCCCAAGCTGCGCTTCCCGGTCACGCCGGAGGTGGTCGCCGAGGTCGAGGCGATCGAGCGCCAGGCGGTGGCCGAGATCGAGCACGCCCTGGCCAGCCACCCGCACGAGATCGCCGCGCTGATCATCGAGCCGATCCAGGGCGAGGGCGGCGACAACCACTTCCGCGCCGAGTTCCTGAAGCGCCTGCGCGCGCTCGCCGACGAGCACGACTTCCTGCTCGTCTTCGACGAGGTCCAGACCGGTTTCGGCACCACCGGCAAGTGGTGGGCCTTCGAGCACTTCGGGGTCGAGCCCGACCTGCTCGCGTTCGCCAAGAAGACGCAGGTGTGCGGCATCGCCGCGGGTCCGCGCCTCGACCAGGTCGAGTCGGTGTTCAAGGTCTCCTCGCGCATCAACTCCACCTGGGGCGGCAACCTGGTCGACATGGTGCGCTGCCAGCGCATCGTCGAGATCATCGAGGAGGAGGGCCTGCTCGCCAGCTGCGCGGAGGTCGGCGCCCACCTGCTCGCCGGCCTGCGCGCCCTGGAGTCGATCTTCCCGGGCAAGGTCACCAACGCGCGCGGCCGGGGACTGTTCGTGGCCTTCGACCTGCCCGACGGCGAGACCCGCGGCCGCGCGCTGCGCGCGCTCAACGAGGCCGACGTGCTCGGTCTGGCCTCGGGCGAGCGCGCGATCCGCATGCGCCCGCCGCTCGTGCTCTCGAAGGCCGAGGCCGACGAAGGCCTGCGCCGGATCGAGCGCGCCCTGGCCTCCCTGATCGGCTGAGCCCGGCTCGACCCCGGCCGTCAGCTCGCGCTACACTGCGCGCCTTCAAGCCGAGTTGGCGGTTCCAGCGCCGGGGAGGCCGGAGATGGCCCGAGTCGTCTCGCGTCTTGCTTCCATCGCCTGGGCAGCGATCCTCGCCGCGGGCGCCGCCCCGGCCGCGCAGGCCGCAGGGACGATCTTCCTGGCCCGCTGCGCTCCGGCCGGCTGCGTCTACACGCCGGGATTCGAAGACTCGCGCATCAACCGCTCTTCGCTCCTCAACCAGACCGCACAGATCCCCGCCTTCTCCCACGGCGACGCCGCCTGGGCCGAGCACCTGGCCTGTGTGCAGCGGGCGTTCGCGCCGTTCGACGTCGTCGTGACCGAGGTGGACCCGGGCACCGCGACCCACTGGGAGATCGTGGTCGCGGGGCTGCCCAGCCACATCGGGTTCCCGAGCGGGATCGCCGGCGTCTCGCCGTTCACCTGCGGCGTGATCCAGAACGGCATCGCCTTCTCCTTCGCCGAGGTCTACGCGGCTTCCGAAGTCAAGGAGCTGTGCTGGACCACGGCGCACGAAGCGGCCCATCTGCTCGGCCTCGACCACGAGGTGCTCCAGCGCGACCCGATGACCTATCTCGAGGGCTGCAAGGAGAAGGTCTTCGCACCGGCCGACGCGCCGTGCGGCACCACCGTCCCCGAGACGTGCCTGTGCGGCGGCTCGACCCAGAACTCGCACGCCATGCTCACCGCTGTGCTCGGACCGGGCGGTCCCGGCACTCCTCTGTTCGTCGACGGCTTCTCGGTCGAGGGCGTCGATCCCGAGGAGGCCTCGACCTGCCGGTGGGACGGCGCCGTGTCCTTGTTGCCCGGGGGTCCCGGGCTCGAGCTCCGCGCCCTGCGCTGCGGCACCGAGGGACTCCTGGGTGGCGGCGCGCCGCCCGCGCGCAGGAACGGACTCCCCGTCCTCTAGCCCGGCGAGGGCTCGTCGACCGGCAGCCAGCGCCGCGGGTCGCCGGACTCGAAGCCGTCCCGGAAGAGCGGGTCGCCGGGCGGCGCCGGTGGCGCGGGCGTCCCGACGTCGGCGGGCGCGCAGCGGTCCAGGGGAAAGGCCGCCGGCGAGCTGGTCGGCAGCTCCGCCGCGGAGGGCACGCCGCCCAGACGCCGGACCGCGCCGCGATCGAGCCGGATGCGGGCGACGTCGGCCGGCAGCGGCGTGCGCCGGAAGAGATGGAGCGACGAGGCGAGCGCGGGCGTGACGTCGACCTCGACCACCAGGTCCACCTCCTGACTCTCCTCCCACGCCGAGGGCGGGAAGTCGGCCAGACGATCGCGCAGCGCCGCCTTCCATCCGATCTCGATTCCTGGCCAGCGCCGCAGGCGCCAGCTCGCTCGCGCGCGGTCGCCCGGTCGCGCCCGCCAGGCGGTGGCGGCGCCCAGGCGCGGCTCGGCGGCGAGCGCACGCGCCGCGCAATCGGTGTCGGTGCCCTCCGACGCCACGAAGAGCAGGAACGGCGCCGCGCCCGAGAGCGGATCCAGGGCGAGCGCGCGGGAAAGGGCGGCGCGCGCGGCGCCGCGCTCGCCCGCCTCCCACGCGATCGAGCCCGCGCGCAGCCAGAGCGGGGCGATCGAGCCCGCGCTCGCGGCCGCGTCGAGCGCGGCGCGCGCCCGCTCCGCCGCCGGCGCCTCCGCCGTCCAGGCCCAGCGCGCCCGATAGAGCGGGAACCCGGGATCGAGGTCGGCCGCGCGCGCGAGCGCGGCGGCCGCGGCGCTCCGGTCGCGCGCGCGGGTCGCCTCGTCCCACGCCCGCCAGGCGAGCGCCGGGCGCGCCAGTGCGCCCGCGCTCGCGACCAGGAGGGCGAGCGCGACCAGGAACGGCCAGCGCCGCGCCGGCGCCGGGGCAGGAGCGCCCCCGCCCAGCGCGGCCCCCGCCGACAGGGCGAGCGCGACGGGCAGCGCGGGCACCGCGAGCCAGGCGTCCCCGAGGCAGGCCACCGCGCCGCCCAGCAGGCCGAGCAGGCCGGCTTCGACGAGCCCGGGGTCGGGCGCGAACGCGCGTTCGCGCGCGCGGCGCAGCGCGAACAGCAGCGCGCCGCCCGCGGCGAGCAGCGCGCCGGTGGCCCCGAGCTCGAACAGCAGCCCGAGCGGCAGCGAGTGCGCCTCCCCGATCAGCTCGCCCGGCGGGTTCACCCCCGGCACCGGCCGCACGAAGCCGGCCAGCCGCCAGGGCGTGGCGCCCGGTCCCCAGCCCAGCAGCGGCCGCTCGGCGAAGCCCGCGATTGCGGCCTCGCCGTAGACGCGGCGCGCGGCGAGGGAGGGATCTCGGCCCATCAGCACCTCTGCCGCGCGCGGCACCGCGAGCCCGGCCGCGAGCAGCGCCAGCCCGGCCACCAGGTGGCGCGCTCGCCCGAGCCTCGGCGCGGCGACCGCGGCCACCACCACCGCCGCCGCGAGCGCCGACAGCGAGCGGGTCGCCACCAGCGCGCCGCCGCCCGCGGCGAGCGCGAGCGCCGCCAACGCACGCTCCGGCCCGCGCGCGCGCAACGAGAGCAGGGCGACCGGCAGCGCGGTGACCAGGAACGCGCCGAGCAGGTTGTGGTGCCCGAGCGGCGCCGCGGCGCGCTGGGCGCCCGAGCGCGCCGCCTCGACCAGGCCGGCGAGGCCGACCGCCGCCACGGCCGCGCTCCAGAGAGCGAGCGCGATGCGCTTGCCGGCCGCCGACTCGAAGGCGCGCGCCACCGCCGCGGGCAGCAGCAGGAAGGCGGGCAGGAGCGCCAGCGCGGTCCGCCCGGCGCGCGGCACGGGCGAGGCGAGCAGGCTGCCTGCCACCGCCACCAGCAGAGCCAGCGGCAGCCAGCGGCCCGCCGGTCCGAGGCGCAGCGGATCGACCGCCTCGGCCCCGGCGGCGAGCGCGGCGAGGAGCAAGAGCGCTTGTCCCAACGGCCCGGCCGGCCACGAAGCGGCGCCCGGGAAGCTGCCGCAGGCGAAGGCGAACGCGGCGAGCAGGAGCGCGGGGAGGAGGATTCGCAGGCCGCGCATCGGTCGCGGCATCCTAACGCCGGCGGCGGCGGCCCTGCGGTAGACTCTGCGCGCCGGTTCCTCCGGCGTTCCCGTCACGACCTCCACGGAGCCTCCTGCCATGACCGTGCTCAGCCCGACCGCCGTCTCGGCCGTCCTCGACCGGCTCGGCCTCTCCGACGACAACCCGGGCGCCTTCGACGGCGCCTGGATCGACACCAGGGGCCCGCGCCTCGACTCGCTCAACCCGGCGACCGGCGAGCCGATCGCCTCGGTCCGCACCTGCTCGGCCGCCGACTACGACCGCGTGGCGGCGGCCAGCGTGGCCGCGTTCGACGCCTGGAGGCACTGGCCGGCGCCCAAGCGCGGCGAAGTCGTGCGCCTGCTCGGCGACGAGCTGCGCCGGCACAAGGAGGACCTCGGCCTGCTGGTCACGCTCGAGGTCGGCAAGGTGCGCACCGAGGGGCTGGGCGAGGTGCAGGAGATGATCGACATGGCCGACTTCGCGGTCGGCCTCTCGCGCCAGCTCTACGGACTGTCCATGCACTCGGAGCGCCCGCGCCACCGCATGTACGAGCAGTGGCACCCGCTGGGCACGGTCGGCGTCATCACCGCCTTCAACTTCCCCGTCGCGGTGTGGGCCTGGAACGCGATGCTCGCCGCGGTGTGCGGCGACGCCACGCTGTGGAAGCCGTCGCAGCACGCGCCGCTGACCGCGCTCGCGGTGACGAAGATCGCCGAGCGCGTGCTCGCCGCTGCCGGTGCGCCGGCGATCTTCAACCTCGTCTTCGGCGACCGCAACGCGGTCGGCATCCCGATGGTCAAGGACGCGCGCGTGCCGCTCATCTCCGCCACCGGCTCGGTGGCGATGGGCAAGCAGATCGCGCGCGACCTGTCCGACCGGCTCGGACGCTCGATCCTCGAGCTGGGCGGCAACAACGGCATCGTGGTGACCGACGACGCCGACCTCGATCTCGCGCTGCGCGCCGTGCTGTTCGCCGCCGTCGGCACCGCCGGGCAGCGCTGCACGACCACGCGCCGGCTCTTCCTCCAGAAGGGCATCGCCGCGGAGATGAAGCGGCGCCTGGTCAGGGCCTACGGCACCATCCGCATCGGCGATCCCGCCGAGCCCTCGACCGTGATGGGGCCGCTCATCCACGCCAACGCGGTGCGCGACTTCAGGCACGCGCTCGAGATCGCCGTCCAGCAGGGCGGGCGCATTCTCCACGGCGGCAAGGTGCTCGACCGCCCGGGCTTCTTCGTCGAGCCGACGCTGGTCGAGGCGCTGCCCCACATGCCGATCACCTGCGAGGAGACCTTCGCGCCGATCCTCTACCTGTTCGAGTTCGAGACCCTCGACGAGGCGATCGCGATGCACAACGCGGTGCCGCAGGGACTCTCCTCGGCGATCTTCACCCTCGACCTGCGCTCGGCCGAGAAGTTCCTCTCGGTCGCCGGCTCGGACTGCGGCATCGCCAACGTCAACATCGGCACCTCGGGAGCCGAGATCGGCGGCGCCTTCGGCGGCGAGAAGGAGACCGGCGGCGGCCGCGAGGCCGGCTCCGACGCCTGGAAGGCCTACATGCGCCGCCAGACCTGCACGCTCAACTACGGCACCGACCTGCCGCTGGCCCAGGGCGTCCACTTCGACCTCTGAGCTCCCCGCCCCTCGGGGCGGCGCCCGGCAGGGAGCCGGGGCCTAGCCTCCGGTCGAGGACTCCCCTCGACCGGAGGTCGCCATGGCGTCGAAGCTCTTTCCCATCAACGAAGGCGCGGTGGACCGCACGCTGCGGGTGCTGGTCGGCCTGGCCGGCATCGCGCTCGTCTTCTTCGGACCGAAGACGCCCTGGGGGTGGATCGGGCTGTTGCCGCTGCTGACCGGCCTCGCCGGCACCTGCCCGCTCTACACGCTGTTCGGCTGGAACACCTGCCCGCTGCAGAAGCGCTGAGGCGCCGCGCAGGCGGTCAGCTCGTCCGGCGCTCGAGCGCGGCGGGCAGCTCGGCGAGCGCGGGCGCGAGCCAGACGTGGCCGCCGACGCCGGTCAGGCCGGCGCGCGCGAAGCGCGCCTCGTAGCCCTCCGGCGCGCGCAGGATCATCCCGCGCGTGTCGCCCTCCACCTCCTCGGCGGCGGTCAGCACCTCGAGGTAGGCGGCGCCACCGGTCGCCGCGACGAGCGCGGGCAGGCCGCGGTCGAGCTCCTCGTCGTCCAGGTAGTGGAGCACGTCCGCGCACACCACGAGGTCGAACGGGCCGCCGAGGTCGAGCTGCGCCAGGTCGCCGAAGTCGGCGCGCACGATGCCGCGCCGGCGTCCGAAGCGCTCGACCGCGTAGTCCGAGGGCTCGACCCCGACATAGCGCAGGCGCGGCCGCAGGCGCCTGAGCTCGGCGCGCCACCGCCCCTCGCCGCAGCCGACGTCGAGCGCGCTGCGCACGGCCCGGCCGAGGTAGCGCTCGGCGATCGCCACCGCCATCGTCACCCGGCGCCGCAGCTCCGCCGGCGCCTCGAGCCGGCTCGCCGGGCGGCGGTACCAGCGCTCGAAGTAGGCGCGGTCGTAGGTCTTGCCCATCGTCCGGGAGGGCACGAGGCTCAGCGGTCGAGCAACGCCAGGGTCAGGAACGGAACGTAGGTGATCAGCAGCACGATGGCGAGGCGCAGGGCGAGGAAGGGGAGCACGGAGCGCGTCACCGTCAGCATCGGCTTCTCGAACCGGTAGGAGGCGAGGAACAGGTTGACCCCCACCGGCGGCGTCAGGAAGCCGAGCTCCAGATTGGCGATGAAGACGATGCCGAGGTGGATCGGGTCGATGCCGAAGGCGGCGCCGAGCGGAGCGATCAGCGGCACCACCACGGCGATCGCCGAGAAGATGTCCATCAGGCAGCCGACCAGGATCAGGAGCAGGTTGAGCGCGAGCAGGAAGGCCCACTTCGAGGCCAGGTTCGCCTGCGCCCAGTCGAGCAGGTGGAGCGGCACCTGCGCGTCCACCAGCCAGCTGGTCAGACCGAGCGCCGCGCACAGGATGAGCAGCACGCCGCCGACCAGGATGGTGGCGTCGAGCAGCACGCCGGGAATGCGCCGCAACGGTACCTCGCGGTGGATCGCCACCTGCACCACCGCCGCCCACAGGGCCGCCGCCGCGGCCGCCTCGACCACCGTGGCCCAGCCGCTGAACAGCAGGGTCACGACCAGCACCGGCAGTGACAGCTCCCACTTCGCCGCCGCCAGCGCGGCGCCCAGCCGGGCGGGCGAGAAGCGCAGGCGGGCCGCCGCGCGCCGTCCTTCGACGACGCCGAAGGCGGCGGTCGCGGCGACCGCGACCAGCCCCGGGATCAGGCCGCCGCGGAACAGCTCCGGGATCGGCGCGTTGGCGACGATGCCGTAGAAGATGAGCGGAACCGCGGGCGGGAAGAGCAGCCCGAGCGAGCCCGACGAGGTGATCAGGCCGAGCGAGAAGCGCTCGCGGTAGCCGTCGGCGATCAGGGCCTGGTGGAGCAGGACACCGAGCGCGAGGATGGTGACG